>LSQX01066729.1_pt1 | contig 26419 bp, 23 predicted proteins | sample 654561 | NCBI WGS metagenome assembly LSQX01 (sample SAMN04489861, study PRJNA283612) | anaerobic digester metagenome | isolation source: 4 biogas reactors fed with cattle manure at either 37C or 55C with and... | place: Denmark: Kongens Lyngby | collected 2014 | reverse complement strand
AACCGGCGGATGTTGCTCTTGGCCAGCACGTCCAGGCCGATGGTCGGCTCGTCCAGGTAGAGGATCTGCGGGCTGTGCAGCAAAGCGAGCGCGATATCCGCCTTCATGCGCTGGCCCAGGCTCAGCTGGCGGACCGGTGTCTTCATGAAGTCGCCCATATCCAGCAGATCGCGGAACAAATCGAGGTTTTGCCGGAACAAGGCCGGTTCGACCTGGTAGATTTCGCGATACAGCTCGAAGCTGTCCAGCATCGGCAAGTCCCAGAGCAGGCGGCTGCGCTGGCCGAAGATGACCCCGATGTGACGGGCGTTCTCCTTGCGGTGCTCGTAAGGGCGCACGCCCCTGACCAGCACCTCGCCTGACGTCGGGTAGAGGATGCCGGTCATGATCTTGATGGTTGTGGATTTGCCGGCGCCGTTTTCCCCGATAAAACCGACCAGCTCGCCTGCTTCGATCGAAAAAGACAGGTCCTGGACTGCCTGGACCAGCCGCGTCTCACGCTTGAAAAACGATTTGAAAGCATGCGTAAAACCGGGCTGCTGTTCGTGAACCTTGAACGTTTTGCATAGATTTCTCACGTCGATGAGCGGCATATGGACCTCCCGGTCAGTCAGGAGCCGGAGCTCTTGTAATGGCGGATCCCGATTTGGAACAGCAGGACGGACAGGATGAAAAAGGCCAGGGCGATGAGCGGCGCCAGCACCGGGATCCGGGGGCCGAGAAACAAGTAGTCCGCCTTGTTCAGGACCGCTTGGGCCGGAAAAAAGTTGATCATGCCGTAGGGGATCACGACCGTCAGGGCAACCTGCAGGATGGTGGGGAAAATCGACAGCGGGTAATAGGACATCTGGCGGAAATAGAAGATCAGGTTGCCCAGCGCCCGGCTTTCGACGACAAAGAAAGCCGGGATCGTCGCGATCAGGAACATGCCGGCGTAGACCAGGGCGCCACAGAGGACAGCCAGGCAGAAAAACAGCCATTTGCCGGCCGTCAGCGTCACGTCCATCTGGCCAAAGCAAAAGACCATCAGGCCGATGGCCAGTGCCAGATGCGCGACATAGCCGCGGTTGAAACGGGTGCAGATCAGGTAGGCCAGGGCGCCCATCGGTTTGACCAGCACGTCGTCGAACTGGCCGGAGCGGATGTCCCGCGACATCGAGCGGATATTGAAGAAGAAAAAGCCGGCCAGGGCATACGAGGCCAGGCTCATGGCATAGAGGAGGATCACCTCGTAACGCGTCCAGCCGTTCATGGCGCCGAACGCGTTAACCATGATCCAGGTCAGGCCGAAATCGACCAGGTAGGAGACGATTTGCGCCAGGGCGTTCATGACAAACGCCGTCCGGTAGGAGGCGATGCTCTTGAAGCTGTAGGCGATGGTCAGCCAGGTGAGTCGGATGTATCGTTTCATGTCAGCCCCCCTGCGCGAAAACCAGTCTTTGCGCCTTGCGCCAGAGCCCTGTACTGGCCAGATAGCCCACCAGGACCCAGGCGACCTGGACGAGAAGCACCCGGACAAGATCCGGGCCGGTCGTCTGGCCCAGCATGATCGCCGTCGGCTCAAAGACAATTGAACGGAATGGCAGCGCCAGGCCAACCGTGTTCAGCCAGCCGGGGAAAAACCACATCGGGACAAACGAGCCCGAAAAGAGGTTGAACAGCGCCATGTTCATCCAGTCCAGGAAAAAGGCGTTGCGCACCCAGAAAACCAAAAGCCCCAGCAAGAACTGGACCTGGAAATGGATCACCAGGGCCAGCGAGAGCGAGACCAGGTAGGCCAGGACCGTCAGAAGCCGGATCTCGATGCGAAAGCCATAGACCAGGACGGCGACCAGGATGGGCGGAATGGCCGCATAAAGCGTGTAGAAGGCGTTTTCGGACAGCGTGGTCAGGAAGAAATGGCGCCGGAAGCCGAGCGGCAGCAGCAGACGCTGGCCGATGTCCCCCTTCTGGACCATCTCGTTGATCTCGTACATGATGCGGCAACCGACGAAAGACATCGAAAAGGAGCTGACGATGTTGTAGGCGATCATGTCGTGAAGCGAGATGCCGGCCAGGCTGGCGCCGCCCCGGGCGGCATACAAGGCCTGCCAGATGCTGATTTTAAGCACCAGTTCGCCGAATCCGAACAGCGTGGCTGTGAAAAAATTGAACCGGTGCACACTGTACGTTTTGAACGAGGTCGAGATGACACGGCCGTACAGGCTCATGGCTGCTCCTTCTGTCTGTCTTAACAGATCCGTTCGGTTCCGGGCGCTTTCCTGTTTGCATCGAGCCGCGCCCGGGTTGGATAGGCCTGGTCCGCGACAAAAGCCTCGTAGAGCGCATCGTCGCAGCCGTTTTGCCCGATCAGGGCGGCATAGAAGCGTCCGGATCGCTTGATCGTCCGCTGCTGGGTCGCAAAATCGATATGCACGAGCCCGAAGCGGGCCGATTCGCCTTCAAGCCACTCGAAATTGTCACAAAAGCACCAGTGGTAATAACGCTTGACCGGCAGGTCGCTGGCGGCGATAGCGGCCAGGTGCTCGTAGATGTAACGGCAGCGGAAGGCGTCTTCCGTGTCGCAGGTGCCGTTTTCCGTGATGTAAACCGGTGCCGGGAACGCCTTGTAGAGCGAGCGGGCGCAGGCGACAAGGCCTTCCGGCCAGATCTCCCAGCCCAGGTCGTTGACCGGGACGCCGGGCCGGACATGGTCGGCAAAACCGCGCACGCTCGAGCGCGTGTAGTAGTTGATCCCCAGGAAATCGTAATAGGCGCCGGACTGGATGGCTTTGGGCTTTGGCAGCGGAAAACGGAAGCGGCCGCCCAGCGCCGCCTGTGCCAGAAGGTCCTGGAACAGGCTGGACACCCCGCGCGCACAGATGCGGTGCCAGGGATTTTTCGGGTTGAGCGGCGCAAAGATGCGCATGTGGTGCGCGAAGCCGACCTGGGTGTCGGTGCGGCCCATCCCTTTGTGAACCTGGTGGATCAAGGTGTAGGCCCGGATGTGGCACTCGGCCAGCCGGGCCATGACCCGCAGTGTCGCGGCCAGGGATTTTCGTCCCGGCGGCCAGAGGCCGTACAGGTAACCCTGCACGGCATAGACATTCGGTTCGTTGATCGTGATAAAGTCGGAAACCAGGTCCCCCAGCGCCCGGACGACGGTCGCGGCGTAGCGTAAAAAGAGCGAGGTGCTGTCCGGATGCTCGAAAGCGCCCATCTGCTCAAACCAAAGCGGATTGGTGAAGTGGTGCAACGTGAGCAGCGGCCGGATACCCAGATCGTTGAGGCGCTGGAGCATCGCGCGGTACTGCTCCAGGGCCGCGTCGTCAAAGCGTCCTTTTTCCGGTTCGATCCGGCTCCATTCAACGCTCATCCGATAGGTCCGGACGCCCATGTCGCGCATCCGGTCAAAATCCTCCGGCCAGAGGCGGACATGATCCGTCGCCCGCAGCGGACTCGACCCGTCCTTGATCTTACCCTGGCAGTACCAGTCGTACCAGCTGTTGTTCGTGTCGCCGCCTTCGATCTGGGTTGCGGCCGAAGCAACGCCCAGCAGGATGTCGCGCAAATGAAAAGATGCCATGATCCCTCTCCCTGTCCCGTGGAACCGGCTTTCTGTTCCTGTTGTCTCGTTTTGCACGCAGCGCCCCGGTTCCTGACAAGAGCGGGACGCTTCAGATCGCCTTGAATGTGACGGCGGTTCCGTAGGCCATGACTTCGGCTGCGCCCTGCATGACCGCCGATGACGCGTAACGGACGCAGACAATCGCGTCCGCGCCAAGTGATTGCGCCTCCTCGACCATTCGCTTGGTCGCCAGCGCCCGCGCCTCGTTCATCATGGCGGTGTAGGACTGCAGTTCGCCGCCAACCAGCGTTTTCAGGCCGGACATGATGTCCCGACCGATATTCTTGGACTGGATGGTGCTGCCCTTGACCAGGCCCAGTGTTTCCAGTTCCCTGCCGGAGATCGTTTCGGTTGTTGTCAGAATCATGTGTGTTCCCTCCATTTGGTTTAATAGCCTTCCTTGACCGCTTGTTCACCAGGATCGGCCGGTACGAAAAGGCTTGCGCCGAAGCGGGTGCGGATACGCAGGATCAGCAGCAGCGACAGCAGGGCGACCGCCAGCAAAAATCCCTCGATCGCCCAGATGGAAACGCCCTGCTGCTGGCCGAGTGCCGCGATGAAATCCAGCGCGACATGCAGCGCCAAAACCAGGAAAAAGCCGCGCACCGCCTGTTTTTTCATGATCAGGCGCGTCAGAATCAGCGACAGTGCGATGTGAAAAAGCATGGTCAAGACACGTTCGGCTCCGGCCAGGAAAAACAGGGTCGGCTCCGTGCCCAGGATCGCCTCGCGCACCTGGGCCTCCATGTCAGGATTGCCCGGCATAATCACCGCCAGGCTGCCGGTGTTGATCAACAGGCTGATGACCAGGTTGTTGATGTAGGTCATGCCGATCAGCATGATCGATTCAATGCCGCCGTGACCCGCGCCGGCCGCCAGACCGGTCATGTAGGACAAGCGCCGGTTCAGGGCAAACTTCAGGACAACCAGGCGGCCGGTGGTCTCAAACAGCCCGGCGGTCAGTGCCAGCAGGAAGATCAGCAGGATCGGATCCTGGCGGGCAAACTGCTGGTACCCGGCCGTACGGCCCAGAGCCTGAAGTATGGGGATGCGGATCACCATCTGGGGGATGAAAAAGCCCAGCGCGCCGGCGATCCAGACGCCAAAGACGCCTTTGCGCCCTTTGACCAGGACGAGCAGGATGACAACGGGCAACAGGAGACTAAGGACAAGGGTCAGGCAAATGCCAGCCAGAGACACCGCAGAAACCATAATCGCACCTCCCTGCCCTATCCTACCACCAGGAGGTCGTCTCAGGCAACAGGGCAGTCCGGGTTGCGGGCGAAGTGCTTCAAAATGACCAGGTCCTCCGTTTGGGATTGGTTGACCAGCGTGACACCGGCCTTGGCCGCCGCTGCGCTGACAAAAAACTCGTCGTCCGTCTGCTCGCCGTAGCGGATCAGGGTGGGCGAGGCCAAGGCGTGCGGGCCGATCCGGCCGTGTCCCTGGATGCAGATCAGGCCATAGGCCGCCTGGTCGCGGATGACGGCTGTGCGGCCGGGTTTGACGGTCAGGCGCTTGGCGCTGACGACCGGGCAGCGGTAGCAGATCCATTCCTCGCAATAGCCGTGTTCGGCCATCTCGTCTGCAGGCCGGACCGGCAGCGGACGCATGAAGTGGCGCTCGGAAAAAGCCGGATCGACATTCTGATCCCAGTCGATGACCTCGAGCAAGTACTCGATGTTGCCCCGTTCCTCAGGCGGGGCGTTTTTCCAGAGCAGGTCCTCCGGAACGCACTGCCCGTTCAGGAGCACGGACTGGTACATGGCGTAGACATCGCTGGCAACCTGCGGCTCATAGGTGCACAAGCTGCCTGGGGCGTGCAGGACGCCGGGCGGCACGTCCCAGCCGGTGTCCAGGACCAGCTTGTAGGCCCGGGACAGGTCCAGGAGCTTGTTGTCGCCCCGGGGAAACGCGGCCAGCGCGGCCCGCACCTGCTCCCGGCTCGTTTCCGGATTGAGGCCGAAAAACGTAAAGGGAAACTCGCCGCCGTGGTTATTGAGCTGGGCCGGGAAAAAATACATCTCAGGCTTGCCGCTCATGCCGACGCGGGCCGCGTGCTCATCGCGCTGGTGGATGTGGTGCGGCAGCGGGCCGGCGTTGTCAAAGAACTTGGAAAACATCGGCCAGCGGCCTTCCTCCCGCCAGAGGTCCAGTCCGATCAGGTCACCCTGCAGCAGGTCGACCGCGTCGCGCAGCAGGATCCGCTCCTGTCCGGCCGGGTCGAGAAGCACGTAACTGAGTCCTTCGTCACCGGGTGTGCCCGGGCCGTTGTCCGCCTGCGTCGTCGAGGCGAACCAGCGTTCGTCGATGCCGCCGCGTTCCAGCCCCAGCGCATAGTAGTCGTCCGGGTGGAGCTTGATCCGCTTGCCCGGCCGGCAAAACGAGCGGGGCACCCAGGCGGGAGCCAGTCGGAGTATGCCCTGGCCATTTTCCAGGGCCTTTTCGAGTTGTGAACGTGACATGTTACCCTCCCTTTCAATCCTGCAGCCGGCGGCCTAATCGATGAGATACGTATCGAACAAACGAAGTTCAGCGGTCTGAAAGCAGATCGCCCCGTCCGCCATGGAAAAGGGAACATCCGTCAGATCCGGCGCGCGTCGGACACGATGCGGCGAACGATCCAGTTTCAAGCGGACGGTAAACGGCGCAACCGGCCAGATGGGATGGGACGCCTGCACGTTGACGCAGTGGAGGATGTGCCGATTGTCATCTTCAAAAAGCGTCAGCTCGACACAGGCGGGTGCGTCGCTGTCCACTATTTCCGGCCGGGCCAGCTGTTCGAGCAGCTGGCGGACAACCGCCCGGATCGGCTCCTGGGGCTGGGTTTCCAGCGGACAGGAAAGCCACAGGACACGTCCCTGGCCATAGCGGCCCAGGACGATCGCGGGGTATTCGGTCGCGCGTCCGGGCGGGTTGGAATGGATCGAGGCGAACGTGGCCGGATCGGCCGGATCGGTATAGGGCAGCGTGATTGTCGCCAGGACCTGCTGCTGGCGACGGTTTTCCACCAGGACCTGACGGCCTTCGAAGCTGAGCGGGTAGCGGGCCGAATATTCGGGCGCAAAAAACCGCTGTCCGTCCTGTGTCGGGGCCACGTAGGTGCTGGTCTCGCGGCTCAGCCCGACGCGCCTTAGCCCCAGCAGGCGCTCGACCAGCCGTTCGTCGGTTGCGCCGGAGAGATAGAGCGACCCGCCGTCGGCGACATACCGCTCGAGCTGGTCGATCTGCTCCGGACGCAGCCGGGGCGCGTCCGTCAGCAAGGCCAGCTTTTTACCGCTGAGCCGGTCGAGGCGGTTGCCCGGCAGAACGGTATACGTCAGGCGCATCGCCTGCAGCAGGCTGGCCATGCCCAGCTGGGCCTTGAGCTGGGGATGGCTGCGCTCGGCCGCATCGTGATCGGCCGGTAAAGCCGCGGCGCTGAACTTGCTGTCGTAGCTCATGACCAGGGCGGCTTCGCTGACCAGCGAGCCGGTCAGGAACGGTTCATACGGGATGCTGGCGGCAAACACCTGGCCGATCCGCTCGTAGACCGCGGGGTTGATCGTGCCGGCCGGGTCGATGGCGTCGATCACCAGGAACGCGCCGTGATGGGCCAGGGTCAGGTAATTATGCAGCATCAGGTCCTCGAGCGTCTTGGTGGTCGTGTGGACCCGCAGCGCCGGGTCGCAGCGCGATGTCATGTATTCGAAGGGCTGGTGACGCGTCGCCTCGCGGTAGATCTTGCAGATGTAGCTTTGCTGCAGATGACCGCCATAGAGGTCGCCGCCTGCGTAGTCGTTGGCCAGGTTGACCTTCTCGTCGACGCCAAAGCGCCAGTCATGGCAGACCGTCGAGAACTGGTGCTCAATGGACACCGCAGGCCGGATTTCCTTGATCTTTGCCGTGCACCAGGCCGCGAACTCGCCGATCCAGTTCTGGCGGGCCGCCTGGAAACGCAGCCAGGCCTCGTCCTGCCAGTCGACCTTTTCCGGGATTTCGCATCCCGTCTCCGACCGGTAGCGCTGCCTGCAGGCGTCGCACATGCAGACCATCGGCCAGAAGGTCATGTCCAGGAACAGGCCCTCGAAGGTAAATTCCGTGCAAAATTCCGCAAACTGCTGCTGCAGGAAGGTCCGGTAGCCGGGCTGGTTGGGGCAGACATGCCCGTAGCGGCCGCCGCTCATGAAGCCCTGCGCCGGATCCGCGCGGCTGGGCGAGCCGTCCCGATGCAGCATCCGCCAGTCCGGATGCGCGTCGTAAGCCCAGTTGTTGTAGATCAGGCTGTAATAGGCGACGACATCCATCCCGGCTTCATGGCACAAGTCGAAAAGCCGGTGCAGCTTGCGGTTGCCGGCGAAAGCCCGGTGGGTGCGGCCGCTGGCGGTATCCCAGTTGCACAGCCCGACATGGGACTGCAAATAGATCATCGGGCTCTGGATGCGGGCGGTCTTGAGGCAGTCAACATACAGTTGCGGGTCGAAATCACGCAAAAAGGCCTCATCCCAGTCATCGATGTGCATATCGACCAGGTTGCGGCGAAAGCTCTTGGTGTACCAGGCCATTGAGATCACCTCTCTTGATTGATTCTGATTTCAGCATAGCTGTAAAACGTTTTTCCGTCAATTCATCGCCATAAAACCGTAATATCAACCAATTAAAAGCGATTGTTAACGCCATTTTGCCATATTCCCCGACGAAATCAGCTTGACGAGGCCCCAAATGCGGCCTAAAATAGGCCAAAGATGTAAAACGTTTTTGAGGTGCAGCATGCCAGGGATCAAGGAAGTGGCCCAAAGGGCCCATGTCTCGATCGCGACGGTGTCCAACGTGATCAACAACACACGGCCGGTCAGCGCGCCGCTGCGCCAGCGGGTGCTTCAAGCCATCGACGAATTGGGCTATGTCGCTGACCCGATGGCCAGCCAGCTGAAAAAGCGCCGCGCCCGCACCATCGGCCTGATCACGACCCGGATCACCAGCGTCTTCTACCCGTACGTGATCGACGGCATCAACCAGGTGCTCGATCAGAACGGCTACGACCTCGTTCTGCACGACACCCGCGACGATACCGAACGCGAGATTAACTGCATCCGCCGGCTGACGCAGGCACGGGTCAGCGGCATCATCCTGGACACCAGCCACGACAAACACGACGAAGCCTATTTCCTGAGCCTGGCTGCCTTGTCGCATCGCGGCTATCCCATGCCGGTGGTCAGCCTCGAACTGGATCTGACCCGTTACGGCCTCGATTCAGTTTTCGCGGACGGGACAGAGGGCGGGGATCTGGCCGCGCAGCACCTGCTCGATTGCGGCTGCCGCCAGCTGGCGCACATCGCCGGACCGCTGCACGGCAGCCTGGCCCAGGACCGTTTGCTTGGTTTTCGCCGCGCATTGCTCCGCAACAGTCTGACGCTTCCCGACAGACGCGTCGTCGCCGGTGACTTCAGCCAGGCCAGCGGCTACCGGGCGGCCTGCCGCCTGCTGGAACAAACCGGACCGGACGGGCTCGACGGGATCTTCGCGGCCAACGACCAGATGGCGGCCGGCGCTTGCCACGCCCTGCGCGAAAAGGGTCTGGCCATTCCCCGGGACATTCGCCTGGTCGGCTATGACAACACCTTCATCGCCTCGATCGTCCGGCCGTCTTTGACCACGATCGATGTACCCAAAACCGAGATGGGCCGCCTGGCGGCCAGCTGCCTGATCGAGCGCGCCGAAGGGCGATCCGGCCAACCCGGTCCCCGGGCGATGCGCCTGCCGGCGAAGCTGGTCGTGCGTGAGACGACCGACCCGGATGCCGAGTCGGATTGGGCCTTGTTCGATTGGTGATTTGCAAGAAATAGATGCTCATATTTCTATTGTGCAAAGAAAAACGCGATTTATCCGCTTAATATAAGTCTATTTGCATGAATGTAATGATCGTCTTGCATTTTCGCTTGACAGCCATCTCGTGATCGGCCTATAATGGGCCAGACAAGAGCAAAGGCGCTGCACCGGGAATCCGGCCAGGCGTCTTTTCTTTTGTCTTCCGGACCGGTCCAATACGAGAGAGGAGAAATGATATGCTATCTTCTGCAAGCACCCTTTGGGTTCTGGTCGCCTCAGCCCTGGTCTTTTTCATGCAGGCTGGCTTCGCCATGGTCGAAACCGGCCTGACCCGGGCCAAGAACGCCGGCAACATCATCATGAAGAACCTGATGGACTTCGCCATCGGGACGGTTGTCTACTGGATGCTCGGTTTTGGCCTCATGTTCGCCGGCTCAAGCGCCCTGGTCGGCGGCCTGGACTGGTTCACCCGGGGTGCCTACAACGACATGCTGCCCGCCGGCATCTCACGGGAAACCTTTATCATCTTCCAGACCGTCTTTTGTGCCACAGCGGCCACGATCGTGTCCGGTGCCATGGCCGAACGAACCCGATTTGTCGCCTACTGCATCTACAGTGCCGTCATCAGCGCCGTCATCTACCCCATCTCCGGCCATTGGATCTGGGGCGGCGGCTGGCTGGCCCAACTGGGCTTCCACGATTTTGCCGGCTCAACAGCCGTTCACATGGTCGGCGGTGCCGCGGCGCTGGTCGGCGCTAAAATTTTAGGGCCGCGCATCGGCAAGTATGACGCGGACGGCAAGCCGCGCGCCATCCCAGGCCATAACCTGACCTTGGCCGCATTGGGCGTCTTTATCCTCTGGTTTTGCTGGTTTGGCTTCAACGGCGGTTCGACCGTATCGGCCGACGGCGATTCGGTTCTGGAGGCCATGGGCCGCATCTTCGTCACAACCAACCTGGCTGCGGCAGCGTCTACCGTCACCGTGATGCTCGTCACCTGGATCCGGTTCAAGAAACCGGACGTGTCGATGACGCTGAACGGCGCTCTGGCCGGTTTGGTGGCGATCACGGCCGGGACCGACCTGGTCACGCCGGGCGGCGCGTTTGCGATCGGCGTCATCGCCGGCCTGTTGGTCATTTTCGGCATCGAGTTCGTCGACAAGGTGCTCAAAATCGACGATCCCGTCGGCGCCATCGGGGTCCATGGGCTCTGCGGTGCGACCGGCACGATCCTGGTCGGCCTGTTTTCCGCCACCGAGTACCGCTACGCCGGCGGCACCATGCCGAAAGGGCTGCTCTACGGCGGCGGCTTTAGATTGCTGGGAATTGAATTGCTCGGTGTCGTCTCCGTCGCCGCCTGGGTGGTTGTCACCATGACCATCGTATTCGGGCTGATCAAATGGGGCGTCGGCCTCAGGGTGTCCCGCGAGGAGGAAATTATCGGACTGGATGTATCCGAACACGGCCTGGAAAGCGCCTACGCCGATTTTGTCAGCGCCGATCTGACCGCCTATCCGGGCCGGAACGGGCTTAGCGCCGGCAGTGTTCCGGTCGAACAGGCCGTCCCGGTCCAGCTGGCCGAACCCCGGGTCGTGACCGGCTCCGACATCAAGTTCACCAAGGTGGAAATCATCACCAAGCAGAGTAAGTTCGAAGCGCTCAAGACAGCCCTGGACAAGGTCGGCATCACCGGCATGACCGTGATCAACGTGCTTGGTTACGGCCAGCAGGGCGGCCGCACCGAGTTCTACCGCGGCGTCGCGGTCGAAACGCACCTGCTGCCCAAGATCAAGATCGAGATCGTAGTCAGCAAGGTTCCCGTGCGCACGATCATCGAGATCGCCAAGGCGGTGCTGTACACCGGCAACATCGGGGACGGCAAGATCTTCGTCTATGATGTCGAGAATGTGGTCAAAGTCCGTACCGGAGAGGAAGGCTACGACGCTCTGCAGGATGTCGAATAATAAAAAGGCCCCGGCCAAAGGGCGGGCGTTTTGCGGATTTTAAGATGATCGTCTTCAAGTAAACAGGACCTAAACGGCGCAAACCGTTCGGGTCCTGCTCTTCAGTCTTTATATACTTCGCTTCTATGTCCTATACTTAATGCAAGAATGACAAGACGATCGTCTTCAATTGCACAGATCAGCCGATAATCGCCGATTCTATACCTCCATTGCCCGTTTCGGTTCGCGGACAACATTTTCTCATGAACTCTCGGATCCGTGCAGTTCGTTATATTTTTATCAATCCAAGCCTTAATCATTCTTCTCGTATAGCCATCCAGCTTTTTGAACTCCTTCTCAAATCGCGGAGTAGCTTCGACAGAATAATTCATATTTCAAGCTCCTTCCAGAGCTCTTCAATTGGACGGCTTTTCTTTCCACTTTCTTCATATTCTTTGTAAGCTGCATGATAAACTGCAACATCATACTCTTCTTCGATTTTTTCGAATAGAGCCTTTTTAAACGCCTCTGCTAACGAATATGAATGGATTTTGGCGTAGCTTTCAGCTAAAGCCCGCTCGTCTTCTGTTAATCTTATTGAAAAAGCCATACCATCACCTCCTTTGCAGTACATTGTACTGCAAAGGAGAGAGCCTGTCAACACCAATTGGACAAAATTCCTAATTCTCAACACCGAAAGCCGGGGCCTTTTTTTGTGGCGATGCCCTTACAGCGTGATGGTAAAGGTGTCGAAGCCGTTCTTGCCCAGGTGCAGCGGTCGGGTCACGTGCTGCCCTTCCCGTTCGACCGAGATCGTGTAGTCGCCGTAAAAGCCCTTGAAATAGGCAAAGTCATCGCGGGTCTCCAGGTCCAGCTGGGTCTGCCACTCTTTCCTGATCAGGGTTTCCAGCACCTGGTAGGACGGCTTTTGGGAAAAATCGTTGCGCAGCAGGCCGCCGCGATAGACATCTTCGGCCCAACCGTCCTGGACGATGGCGCAGTTATCGCCGAGGTTCCAGTAGACGATCGCCTCGACATCCGGCTGGCTGAACCAGATGCGATACAGGTTGTACAGTGCCTCGGCCTGGATGTCCTCGCCGTTGTCGCCGTAGCCTGGCACCGTGATCTCCGTGATCTGCAGCGGCCGCTGCAGGCGGCCGTAACAGTCCATGACGCGGTAGAGGTGGGACGGGTTGAAGACCAGGCCGGCGCCGTCGCCGAGCTTGTCCTGGGGGACGAACAGGTGGTACTGCATCCCGATCTTGTCGATCCGGCAGCCCTGGTGCAGCAGGTTTTCGATCTGCATGTAGAACGGGGACAGGCTGTCTTTGAACTTGGTCCAGGCGGAGGTCGTCTCGTTGAGGACCAGCGGGCTGAGGTGGAAGAACCGTTCAGCCTGGCGAAACGTCCAGGCGACATAGTCGCCGTCCAGCGAAACGCCGTTGCGGTAGTGGCTGGATTTGCGGTTGGGCTCCTCGCGCAGCAGCGGCACTTCGGTCGATTCGTTGACGCAATCAAAGCAGTCCAGGACGCCGTCGTAGCGCGCGGCGATCTGTTCCAGGCGCCGCACCAGGTAAGGCTTCATCGCCGCGTAGCTCTGCGGCAGCCAGTCCGGCAGCATCAGGGCCCAGAACAGCGGATGGCCCTTGACGCGGATGTTGTGCTGGCGGCAAAACGCCAGCACCGTCTCCGGCGGCGGACGGCGGTCGATGAAGGGGCTGTCGGGCTCAAAGCGCATCTTGCCCTCTTGCGGCTCGAATGTATTCCAATAGAAGGGGGTTATGGCGTAGTTGAACAAATGGGCGAAGGCGTCGGCATAGCGCTGGTTGTCCGTGTCGCGTTCAAAGCAGCCCAGCTTGAAAATATTGGCGCCGAACTTGAAATCGTGGGCGGTCTGGCGGACCGATATCTTGGCTCCGCGCACCGGCTGTCCCTGCTGGTCGCGCAGGTCCAGCCGGCAATACCCTTTGCGGTGGCTCTCGATGCCCAGGTTGACGCGATCCTCCAGCAGGTCTTTTTGTTCGTCGAAGTGGCGAAACAAGGTATTGCGATCAAGCTTGGCCATGGGATATCCCTCCCCTTTTTTAAGGCAAACGGCTCAGAGCGCCGACTGGGTCGCGTCGCCGCTGTCCTGGCGGGCCGCTTCGTACTCGCCTGACCAGTCCAGATCGCGGTACGGCTCGCCGCGCGCGTCGGAACGGATGAACTGAGTCAGCAGGTCCAGCATCTCTGTCGTCCAGACCGCCTTGTCGATCTGGGCGGTTGTAAACACGTTCTGGGTGATCATCTCAAAACCGAAGATATCCTTGATGTGCGACTTGGCTGCGCCGTCGACCACTTCGGGGACCAGGTGGCTGGGCACGAACAGCACGCCGCCACCGGCGCCGAACACGATGTCGCCCGGCAGGCAGACGGCGCCGCCGATGCGCGTCACGGTGTTGAAACCGGTCATGACAAAGTCGCGGATCGGGGTCGGGTCGATGCCGCGGTAATAGACCTGGATGGCATCGATCGTTTCCATCTGCTCGAGGTCGCGCACACCGCCCCAGATGACGGCACCGCCGGTCTTGGTCCGGGTCGCGATCGCCGTGGAGAGGTTGCCGCCGATAAAGGTGCCCTTGTAGATCTTGTCGTACATGTCGGCGACAACGACATCGCCTTCGACCAGGCTGTCGATCACCCATTGGTTGTAGTTGCCCTTGCGGCCGTCGGCCATGCCGATGGCAAACATGGTCTCGTGCAGGTCAGGCCGGGTCGGGCAGTAGCTGCAGGTGACGGCGCGGCCGATCAGCTTCTTGCCGTTGTGCAGTGTCTTCAGGCGGCCTTCGAACTGGTTCTCGTAGCCTTTGACGAAGATCGTTTTCCAGACCTCTTCCAGCGTCATGCCGCGCAGGGCCTCCAGGTACTTGTCCGGTACGCGCGGGCGTCCGTCCGGGAAGCGCTCCCCTTTCCACTGGGGCGTTATGGCAATAATGTCTTCGCGCACATTGAACTTCATGGGTCGTCCTCCTTGTATTCCAATCCGGACAGCGCCGCTTGGCCTGCCGCTTGTCTTTAGTTTATCACATTCAACGAACCTGTCTCAGCTCCAGGTCCGGTCGTTGGCCCATTCCTTATTCCACGGGTCGGTTGGCTCCCATTGGCCGGGGTACTTCTCGTGGATGTGCTGGGCGATCAATTCCTCGTTCAGCTCCGTGATGCCCAGTCCCGGTGCATCCGGCACGCGGGCGAAGCCATCGCGGAACAGGGGGTTGTCGATCCCGACGGCCAGGTCGTTCCACCAGGGAATGTCGACCGAATGGTACTCGACCGCCAGGACGTGCGGAATAGCCGCCGCGCAGTGCAGGGCCGCCATGCAGCCGATCGGGCTCTCGGCCATGTGGATGGCCATGGCCACGCCATAGCGGTCGCACAGGCCGCTCAGCTTCTTCAACTCCATGGCGCCGCCAATCGTCAGCACGTCGGGGTGGACGACCGACACGCCGCCAGCCTGCATCAGGGGCTCAAAGTTCTCGTGCAGGTAGATATCCTCGCCGGTGCAGATCGGCACCGTGGTTGCCTGGGCGATTTTGGCGTAATGGGCGGTGTAGTGCCATGGCGCGATGTCTTCCATCCAGGCGATGTTGTAGGGTTCGAGCCGCTTGGCGAAGCGGATGGTGTCCTCGATGCAGACATGGCCGAAATGGTCGATGGCCAGGGGTACTTCGTACCCGATCACCGAGCGGACCTCGGCGACATAATGCTCCAGGTAGTCCAGGCCCTTCTCGGTGACATGGATGCCCGTCGCGTGGTGCGGAATGGTAAAGATTTCGTAGTTCTTGCCGACCATCAGGTCGTAGTCGATCGAACCGCGCTGGTGGCTGATCGCCTTGGCCGAGTATTGCCTGATGTTCTCCAGGAACCCTAGCGGCGCGTTCAGGCAGCCAGGCTCGTCGAGCATCAGCTCGATGCCCAGGTCCATCTTGAGAAAGGTGAATCCTTGCTCCATGCGCGCCTTGAGGGCGCGGCCCATATCCAGGCCGGTGTGCTTGCCATCGACATCGGTATCGCAGTACATGCGGACCTTGTCGCGGAACTGGCCGCCCAGCATCTGGTAGAGCGGAACGCCCCAGGCTTTGCCGGCCAGGTCCCAGAGGGCGATCTCCAGGCCTGACACACCGCCGCCCTGGCGGGAATGGCCGCCGAACTGGCGGATGCGGCGGAACAGCTTGTCCACGTTGCAGGGATTCTCCCCCAGCAGTCGGCTCTTGAGCATCAGGGCATAGGTGGCGCTGGACGCGTCGCGCACTTCGCCGTAGCCGACCAGACCCTGGTTGGTGTAGACCTTGATCAGGGGACAATGCTTGGGTGCGCCGTTCAGGTTGGCCACCCGGATATCGGTGATCTTGAGCTGGGACGGCGACGAATGCGTGTTCACATTGGCGCTGATCTGATCCAAAATATGTTTCTCTTCCATATCGGCCTCCTTCTGCCCCGCGTTGACAGATCTCGTGCTTAAGCTATTATTAATACACACCTGTTCGCGTCTTTTCGCATCAACTATATTCGGGAGCATGCAAAAGATATTGCGATCCACCCGGAGGTCACATACCGCCATGGACGTTCAGGAAGCCCGCATACCGGACGCGACCGCACAGGGCAGCTCCCTGCTGCGCTTGTTCCATTCGCGGGTGTCCCCGGGCAGGCGCATGTACCGGGAGCACCACCACACGGCGTTTGAGATCGCGCTCTTCAAGGAGGGGCATGGCGTCTACACGGTCGGCAGCCGCACCTATGCCATCGCCCCGGGCGATGTTTTCCTGTTCAGCAGCCAGGAAGTCCACTGCATCACCGAGATCGGCCCGGGCGAGGACATGGTCCTGATGAACGTCCATTTCGAGCCGCGTTTTATCTGGTCGCCGGGCAACGAGCTGTTTGACGCCAAGTACCTGCGCGTCTTTCTGAGCCGCAGCGACCGGTTTGAGCACCGGCTCGACCGGGCCAATCCCGCATCTGAAGTGGTGCGCCAGCTGCTGCTGCAGATCGAGCAGGAATTCTCAACCCAGCAGCCGGAGTACGCCCTGATGGTCAAGATCCTGCTCCTGACCATCCTGGCGACGGTCAGCCGCAATTTCCGCCACATGACCCGGGAGGAGAGCGGCCAGGTTTTCGCCAAACACCAGCTGACCCAGATCGAAGCGGCGATCGACTATATCGACGCGAATCTTGGGGCGGACATGCGCCTGGAGGACCTGGCCCGGGTAGCCAACATGAGCCGCTCGTATTTCTGTACGGTTTTCAAGCGCCTGAACGGGATCTCGCCCTGGGACTACATGACCGCCCGGCGCATCGAAAAAGCGGTCAAGCTCTTACAGGAAACCGACATGACGGTTCTGGAAATCGCCTGCCAGTGCGGGTTCAACAACACGGCCAATTTTAACCGGGCCTTTAAAAAAGTAACCGGAAGGGTTCCTTCCGGTTACCGTTGATGTACAATAGGGATCTTGCCGCCTTATCCCTGGCCGCCGCCTTGCTGGGTCCCGTTCGGTCCAGGGCTGGTGCTGCCGGGTTGCGTCGCGTCGCTGTTGCGGCTGGTTTCACCGCCTGCTTGTGTCTGGGTCGATCCGGACGGTTCCTGCGCCTGGCTGGTCTCGCGAATGGTCTCCCGCGCCTGGCTGGTGGTGCCGGACGGCTCCTGGCTGGTTTCCCGGCTGGTCTGGCGGATGGTTTCCCCAGTTCCAGTCTGGCCAGAACCTGAGCTGGCACTGGTCTCCCGATTCGTCTCGCGATGCGTTGCCTGCGAGGTTGCCTGCGTGCCTGACTCGCTTGTTTCTCCGGTCTGGAGGGTTTCGGTCTGGCGATTTGTCTGGCGGCTGGTCAAGCGCGTCTGGTCCTCATCTTCACCCTTCAGCAAATTGCGGACCAGTTCGCCAAGCGGCGCGTCCTGAATCGTTTCGGAGTCCCAGCCCATCTGCTTGGCGTCCGACTGGTTGAGCAGCATCTGGCGGCCGACCGAGAGCCCGTTCTGGCTGGCGGTTTTGCGGACAGCGTTGTCATGGCTGTAGACCATGCGGGCCTGCTCTTGAACGAGCGGTCCCTGTTGCAGTTTTTTCTCAAGATCGAGCAGCCGGATACGTAATTGCTCGGCACCCTCCGGCAAAACCGCGGAAATCAGAACGGTTCGCTCCCGGAGCTGGTACTTCGCGTCAACGAGTTCGATCCAACGCATGACGGCATCTTCCCAGTTCATCTTGCGTAATTCCTGGCCCTGCAGCAAGGCGGCAGCTTCGTCGTTGAGCGCCCGGACGCGGATGACATGGAGGGACCGGTTCAGATCCAGTTCGATGCTGGGGTTGACGTCCACGGACAAGGTGGCGTACACCGGGGACAAAAAGTTACCCGTACCAACCAGCAAACCGAGGACGAGGACCAGCACGAGCAGTATGGCGGTCGCGGCCCAGACGAAGCTCATGCGGCGCGGGCGGCTTGACTCCGGCAGAACCGCCTCCCGGCCCATTTTCATCTTGGGCGTCAGGGCAACGGACTCAAGGCCGCAGTCCTGCGTGAAAACCGTGGCCAGATCGCGATCGATCGATAAAACAACACCCTTTTTCATGTTTCTTCCTCCTGAAAATAGCGTTCCATGTAGCTTTGAAAGATCTGCAGGTCGCTTTTCATAAGCAGAACCAGCAAGATAACGGCGGAGCGGTTCCGGTCGACTGTTTTTCGTGCGACCTGGCAGCGGCTGGCCAGCTCCCCGCCGGGCATGCGCCCGGTTTGGAGCAGACGGCTGTAAAGGAATTCGTCATCGCCCAGGCACCGGGCTAACCGGATGCAGAGCAACCGCGTATCGCGGTGCTTGGGAAATGAGCTGACCAGGGCCGGGAAATCCAGACCGAGATGCGCGGCTCTTGCCTGCAGCTGCAACATGGATTCCTCGAACTCCAGATCGGATTGCACTTGCCCGCTGTTGGGATCGGCCAACTTTTCGGCGAGCGGAAGATTGTCATCGCGTCCAGTCTCCTCAAGCGACAAGGTCTGCCAGCTGTTTTTCTGGCGGCGATACCAGTCGGTCAGGCGATGCTTGATCAGGACATGGGCATAATGCTCGAAAGGGACCTGGCTGGACACCCGGTAGCGGTCGATCGCCTCGTCAAAGGCGGACAAGGCGATGCTGTATTCGTCCATCTGGTCGACAAAAAACGAGCGGGTCAGTCTGCGCACCGTACGCCGGATGAACGGCAGGTTCGCCGAGATCAGCTGCTCCCGGACCGTCCCGTCACCAGACTGGGCTTTGCATATGCTGTCCATAACCAGGTTGTTTGCCGACATGCTCCGTTCCTTTCTTTCTGCCGCGATCTAACTTTTTCCGGTGACAGCGGCAGGGATTTCCAAGTGGCGCCTTTTTCTTCTCTACTCATCTATACGCAAGTGGCGTCCGTTTTCAGAGGGAAAACAAAAAACATGCCAGCCTGACGGTTAACCGTTGTCGGGCTGGCATGCCTGATGTGTTCTTGGAAAGATCCGGTATGGGCGGTCTGTCAGTCTGAGGCGAAATTGTCGAAATAGCCTTGGACCAGGATGATCGGGGTGCCCTTGTCGCCGCTGCCGCTGATCAGGTCGCAGAGCGAACCGAGCAGGTCGGTCAGCTGGCGGGGCGTCGTGCCCAGAGACGCCTCCTGGCCGACCAGGTCGGCAGACTTGCCGCGGATCTTCTGGCGCAGGGCCTCGGCGGTCGCCGCACGGTCCAGGCCAGCCAGCTCGTTATCCACCACGTATTTCATTTTAATCTCGCTGGGCATGCCGGACAATCCGTCCGTGTAGCCGGGTGAGACCACCGGATCTGCCAGCTCCCAGATTTTACCCTGGGGATCCTTGAAGGCGCCGTCCCCATAGACCATGACCTCGATCTGCCTGCCGGTCATCTCGCGGAGGCGCTGCTGGACATTGGCGACAAAAGGCCGGCAATCGCGCGGAAATAGCTTCAGGCGCGCCTCTCCGGCCTGGTTGGATCCGAGCAGACCATAATCCGGATTATAGCCGCTGCCCTGAACCGGTTCGGTCAGCAGGTCGTCCAGGCCGATGGCCGTCCGGGCTCCCGCCTTGAGCAGCTGGTTCTTCAGCCGGGCGCGGTCGTGGATGTTGGCGACCAGGACGTGCGGGGAAAAACGCAGGGCGGCCCGGACGTCGTTGGCCAGGATAACCTCAATGTTGTCGTCGACAGCCAGGCTCTTGTAGAGGTCGATGTAGTCCAGGCCCGTGAAGGGATGCCTGAAGCGATGGCCGAAATGTCTCCTGTAGTCAGCTTCGGTCAGAACATCCGTAAAGGGATTGATGCCGGCCTCGTCCATCTGGTCGATGTCCATCAGGGGGTTGCCGACCTCGTCGCAGGGGTAGTTGAGCATGACGGTTATTTTGCGGCCGCTGCGGGCCAGCCCCTTCAGGATCAAGGAAAAGCGATTGCGGCTGAGGATGGGAAACAGCACGACGAAATCGCCGGGCAGTTTGGCGGCCGCGTCGCTGGCGACGGCATCGATCGAGGCGTAGTTGCCCTGGGCACGGGCCAGCAGGGATTCCGTCACCCCGACGACATCGCGGTCCCGGATGGTGAAGGCGCCGTTTTGCTGAGCCTGGAGCAGCGAATCGGCAACAATCTGCACGAGATCGTCACCTTCGCGGATAATAGGCGCACGAACGCCAAAGGCGGCTGTTCCGACTAATCGGCTGGTGGTCATCTTCTTTCAATCCCCCTGATCGGTCGCTCCTGGCAAAGGAACGGTCATTGCCGGGTAACAACCCGGCTTCATGCTTTAGCACGCTAATATACTAACGGGTTTTGCTTCTGGACGCAACTGCTTCATCTGCTACAATAATACCATATCTGGACGTTCCCACCTGGCAAACGTTGCCAGTCCGTGGCAGGAGGCGACGTTCAGGAAGACGGGACAGGTGTGACCATGCTGCTGCAACTGGATTTTGAACAGGTCAGGGACTTGCTGCGTGCCTTTCATACGTTGACTGGCTTGCGCATCGTCATTTTCGACGACGCCTGCCGCGAAGTCATCGCCTGGCCCGCGGCCCATGGCCCCCTGTGCGCCTGCCTGAAAAGCCACGCGGCGACCAGGGAACTCTGCCAGCTCAGCGACGAGGCAGCTTTTGAACGCTGCCGCAAAACCGGCAAGCTGACCATTTATCATTGTCATGCCGGTTTGGTCGAAGCCACGGCGCCGATTTACGACCGCGGCCTGATCATCGGCTATTTCATGTTTGGACAACTGACAGACCGCCAGGACCGGATCGCGCTGGTCCGGGAGTTTTGCGGAAATTTCGCCCAGTTGTCCGACGCGTTGCCGGATCCAGCAACCGCTGAGGCAGCCGCCAGCATCCAATACCGCAGCCTCGCGGAGATCCGCGCCGCCGCCAAGATTCTCGAGGCCCTGACCTCGTATGTGCTGCTGCACCACCTGGTTACGGTTCGGCATGAGCACCTGGTCAAACAGATCGACCAGTATGTTGACGAAAACATGACCGGCCCGATTGCCGCGGCCGACCTGTGCCGGGCACTGGGTATCGGCCGGACCCGCCTGTATGAACTGACCCGCCAGTACCTGGGCATGGGGCTGGCGGCCTATGTCACCCTCAAACGGATGGACCAGGCCCGTCAGCTGCTGACCGGCACGAACCTGACCATCGGGCAGGTCGCGGCCCGGACCGGTTTCGACGACTACACCTATTTCAGTAAGGTTTTCCGCAAAACGCAAGGGGTCTCGCCTAGAGAGTACCGTCAGGCGGCAGGTCCAGGTTAATCGCTTAGCGGGCCAAGAAAAGCTTCGTACTGGGCAAAAATCTGGCGATGATCGCCCCGGGGCCCGGAACCCGCTGTTTCGGGCAGATGGCATGTCGGCGGATAGACATCCCAAAGTGAGAGATCCGGTTCAGGGTGACGACCGGACAGGCGAACAGACAGTTCGTCGACCGTCAGGGCGCCCTGCGGCCAAATCGGGTAACAGGTTTCCTCCGGACCGAGCGTCTCCAGGACATCGTCGGGCAGTTCTTCTGCCGGGGCCAGCCCGAGCGTCTCCGCCAGGAAGGATGCCAGCTGGTAACGCTTGGCGTTGAACCAGGGGTGCGGGCCCGGGATGCTGGCAAAGCGGAACCGGTCCGGCACGCCGGCCTTGGCATAGGCAAACGCGACCTGGCGGGACAGGGCATAGAAAAGGTCTTCCGGAAACAGGTGGTCCTCCGAGCCCTGGAAGATGAACAGCGGCCGGGGCGCGAACAGGCTCAGGATCTGCCACATCTCCAGTTGGCCGACGATGCCGGGCAGCAGGTTGCAGTGGCAGTGTTTTTTCTCTTTGCGCGCGATCCATTCGAATGATGACGGATATCCCGAGGACGAAAGCACGGCCAGTTCCGGGCAGAGCGCCGCCAGGAACAAGGTCAGGGTCCCGCCGCCCGAGTTGCCGATCGCGGCCAGCCGCGCGTTGTCCACGCTTGGCAGCGCCTTGGCCCAGCGCAGCCAGGCGATCGTTTCCATGACGATCAGGCCCTGGATGGTCAGGCCGCAGGCGAAGGGCGTCACCGGATGATGGTGCCCCATGGCCACGCGCTCGCCCTGGCCGATGTTGTCCAAAACGAGAACGGCGGCACCTTGCCGGACCAGGCGGGCGGCCATGGCCTGGTAACCCGGGTTCAGCTTGCCGCCGGCGCCGTGGCCGCAGCAGAGCAAGACCAGGGGATAGGTCGCGCCGGCGGGCGCATCCGGCCTGTAGAGATTGGCGGCGCAGCGGACACCGGGCCAGGATTCGGCCTGGAGCAAATCGACCGTATAACCCGGTTGCCGGATGGTCCGGCCTGTCACGCCCGAAATGGCCGGATATAGATGATCCTCGATGGCAAGGCAGGTTTTGACCCGCTCAAGGATGGCGGCCCGGTCCGGTTCCAGCCAGGGGCTGAGCGCAGGCAGCTTGGCCATGACCTGGAGAAAGCGCGCGTTGTAGGACGCATAACAGGAAAATAATAGATCTGAATCGCTGTCCGGTGTAACCGGTGCAAAAGGTGCTGGTGTCATGCGATGACCTCCTCGTTTTACTGCGGCTCGGCGAGCGCGGCGCCGATCGGGGCGCGGATAACCAGGCGGGCTTTCTCATCGAGCGGCGTCGGACTTTGGTTGATGATCACGAGCATCCCGTGACGATACCCGGTCACGAGCCCGGCGGCCGGATACACCGTCAGCGATGTGCCGCCGACGATCAGGAGATCGGCCTGGCTGATCGCCTGGATGGCCTGGCGGACAACCTGTTCATCCAGCGACTCCTCGTAGAGCACCACATCTGGACGGATCAGGCCGCCGCAGTCACAGGATGGGACGCCCGGTACAGCCAGGACTGCGGCAAGATCGTAGGGTTTGCGGCAAGCCAGGCAATAGTTGCGGTGGACGGACCCGTGCAGTTCCAGAACGCGCTTGCTACCGGCTGCCTGGTGCAAGCCGTCGATGTTCTGGGTCACCACGGCCAGCAGCTTTCCCTCCGCTTCCAGACGGGCCAGGCGAAAATGCGCCGGATTGGGCAATGCGTTGGGATGCAGGATGCTGTCGCGGTAGAAGCGATAGAAATCACGCGGGTGTTCAAGCAGGAAATGGTGCGACAGGATGGTTTCAGCCGGCGGATCATCCGCAGGCCGCTGTCGGCTGTACAGGCCCTTCGCACTGCGAAAGTCAGGAATGCCGCTTTCGGTGGAAACACCGGCGCCGCCGAAAAAAACGATCCGCTGGCTATGCCGGATCATCGCTTCAAGTTCGTTCTTCTGTTTCGGGTCTACCCCTGTCTGCATGCCATCTCCACCAGCCAGATTTTCTTCCCTATCCATAGTAACACATGACGACAATAACAGACACGAACAATCCGGCAACACGCCCCGCACAGACGGATTTGACAAAAAAGGAGAGCGATATGACCGGCAGAACAATTTGACTTTTCACAAGCGGAATGTTATATTTTCTCTGCTTGCGCACTGAAGCGAACCATGGAGAGATGGCTGAGCTGGTCTAAGGCGCACGACTGGAAATCGTGTGACGGCTAATACCCGTCCGAGGGTTCGAATCCCTCTCTCTCCGCCAATCTAAAGGGTTTCAGAGATATTTCTGAAACCCTTTACCATTGTTATTGTCCAAATCTTGTCCAAAACTAAAGCATTATTTTCTGCCAATAATGTATTTATTGTTTCATCCAGAGCGGTTCAATCCTTTTTTTGATTTTGAATAGAAAGCATTCCTGTAATGAATAATAACGGACTTTGAAAAACGAGACGCCATCCTATAGAATAACAATTGTGCTGACCACGGCAAGGAAGGCACAAAAATCATCAAGGAGGCGCCTCTATATGAAGAGTACACAAAATGAGAAGATAATGCAAATAAAAGATGAAACTTTGGTTGTTGGAATAGACATTGGGAAAGAGACACATTATGCCAGAGCTTTTGATGCAAGAGGGATTGAGCAGGCAAAGCTGCTGCGGTTCAGCAATGATGCTCACGGCTACAACAGTCTTGAGACATGGATGCAGGAGATTATGCAGCAGAAAGGGAAAACCGAGGCCATCGTGGGTTTTGAACCCACAGGGCACTACTGGTTCACACTGGGAGATCACCTCAAAGGGAAAGGGCATAAACTGGCCATCGTGAACCCATTTCATGTAAAATGCACAAAAGAACTGGATGATAACAGTCCGACCAAGAATGACCGAAAGGATCCGAAAACCATTGCCATGCTGGTCAAGGATGGCCGGTATCGGGAAGTGTACATACCCGAGGATTTGTACCAGGAACTGAGAGAGGCTGTATCGGAGCACGAGCGATTGCAGGATCAGCTGAATGCGATTAATAATCAGGTCATCCGGTGGTTGGATATCCGGTTTCCGGAATTCAGCAAAGTATTCAAGTCGTGGCATGGTATGGCAGCACTGTTGTTATTGAAGCACTACCCAACGCCGGCAAAGGTCATTGAAGCCGGCATTGAGGGAATAATGGGTATCTGGCGGCAGACACTCAAGAAACCCAGCCGGAAGCGAGCTGAAGCCATCATACGGGCAGGGAAAGAATCCATCGGGAGAACAGCGGGTTCTGTGGCAGCAGAGGCTTCGATCCATAATCTCCTTGTGCAGTATGAAATGCTGATGAAGCAGCTTCAGGAACAAGAGTTATTGATGCAGGAACTCCTGCTGCAAATACCGAATGCCGGCAAATTAATGGAAATTAAGGGTATAGGCCTGCTAACAGCAGCTGTGATTGTGAGTGAAATTGGAGATGTCCACAGGTTCCAGGATCCTCGTCAGATATTGAAAATGGCAGGATTAAATCTAAGAGAAAACAGCTCCGGCAAACACAAAGGACGAACCACTATAAGTAAACGGGGGCGAAGGCGGTTACGGGAAGGACTCTTCAATGCCATGATTCCAATGCTGGCTAACAACGAGGAATTCCGGCAGATACACCACCGAAACCTGACCCGTGAGAATAACCCGTTGAACAAGATGCAATCCATTATTGCCTTATGCGGCAAGCTTGTGAGAGTTATCTATGCCATCTTGAAAAAGGGTGTGGAGTATAATGCTGACAAGCTGGTAAAAGACATGAATCTGTCGATGAAAGCTGCATAAGCAGACAGAGACAAGGCTAAATCTAACATTGCAAGCGAATGACTGAGTTGCCGCATCAGACATGACAGCAATGGTATACAAAAAGTTATCTACAATCAGTTTTGTACATTGAAAAGTTGAGCCGGGGCAGTCAGGTTGAATTCTCTCCATTCGGGCATATGACCCAGTTAGAAAGCATGACTGACGTTCCATCTCCTGGACAGGCAGAACGAAGGAATTAGGGGCAATTTGACCCCGCAAGATATGAGAGGGTTGTCACCTGGAGTTGATGTGGAATCCCGATGGCCAGTAAATAAAACACGAGCGGTTTAATTTGTTGTGCCATTATCCACACGTCGATCAGAAGAATACTGGAATCCAAGAGAATGGCTTAATAAATCAATTTAAAAAACTGTGAAAATCAAAGGAAAACGAAGATATCGAGACTTTATTAAGAGAGGAGTAGGTGTCATGGATAATAACAACAATACCAATGATTTAAACCAGAACAGGGAAGACAACAGATGGGGCTATATAAACAGTTATTACCCCAGCCATAATGCCTATACTTATCAAAGTTCTTACCAGCAAAGGTATCAGGATAGATATGATGATTTAAAAACATCTTCATTTTATAACGAGAGCTATAAAAAGCCTGCGAAAGGAAGATTAAAAAGCCTGATTGCCCCAATGCTGATTGTGGCCCTTATAAGCTCGCTTTTAACAGGAGGTATTGTGGGAGCTTATTTTACCTACGGGCTGCCTCAGAAATACAGCGAAACGACTAATACGCCAGGAAACGCTTATTCAGGGCAACAAGTAAGTCAAAAACAGGTCAAAATTGTGGATGAAACAACTACGTCCGCTGAAACCATTGTAGCTGAAAAGGTCAGTCCTTCAATAGTAGGTATCAAAACTACTTATATAACGAGTGATTTCTTATTTGGTTCTACCCAGAGCACAGGACAGGGCTCGGGAATAATTTACAGAAGCGACGGATATATCTTAACCAATAACCATGTAATAGAAAATGCCATGTCAAGCGGCAACAAGATTGCGCCGAACTCCAAGATTGAAGTTATACTGCCTAACCAAATCGATACTCCTTATGAAGCTACGGTTGTCGGAAGAGATTCAAAGACCGATATTGCCGTTTTGAAGATAAACGTATCAGAATTGCCGGCAGCGGAGTTTGGCGACTCGGACAAAGTGAAGGTCGGTCAAAAAGCCATTGCCATTGGCAATCCTGCGGGACTGGAGTTCATGGGGACAGTTACATCAGGCATTATAAGCGGTTTGAACCGCAAATTAGAGTTTGATGACGGTACTGTTCTAAAGCTTATTCAGACAGATGCAGCAATTAATCCCGGTAACAGCGGCGGCGCGCTGTTAAACTCAGAAGGAAAGGTAATTGGAATAAACACCTCTAAAATCGGCGGCGCCGGAT
>LSQX01393135.1_pt1 | contig 26427 bp, 21 predicted proteins | sample 654561 | NCBI WGS metagenome assembly LSQX01 (sample SAMN04489861, study PRJNA283612) | anaerobic digester metagenome | isolation source: 4 biogas reactors fed with cattle manure at either 37C or 55C with and... | place: Denmark: Kongens Lyngby | collected 2014 | reverse complement strand
GTCTATGATTCCGCTGAGTGTTGGTCAAGATGGATTTTATCTTTCTTCAGTTGTAAAAATATAAATTATGCAAGAAAAGGAGTAGTAAACAGACCTATATAATCGGCTAATAAATCATCCGGCAACACTATAGACAAGAGTAATCATACAACCGCAAAACTTATATGATTGCAGCCTTACACTAAAGCAACAAAAAAACAAACAGTGACAGCAAAAATACACCCCCGGCAGCACCAAGCGGCAAAAAGCCTGACATGATATAACCAAAGCCAATCATGACGAGAATCGCTACCTGCGCTATAAGCAGCGCCGTCAGCGAAAAAAACGTCATTCTTTTTTTTAAGGCAGAATGTTTTTTATCTTTGGGCAGATAAGGCTCAATGCGGTGATCATCGCATGTCAGTACTATCAATACCGGCAAGCCCAAGATTAAGGGGAAGCCAAAATTGTTGTATAAAATAATATAAAAAATTTCCGGAAGCCAAAAGTTTTGCCAAACATCCAACCCGCAGGCAATAAAAACAGCCACCGTCAAGGAAGAAATAGCTGCAATTGCCAAATAAATTCCGAGATTTTGACCGCTTTTTACATTTGGTTTCTCACCCTTTTTCCAAGTATGCCACAGCTTATAAGGCAGATAAGCAGCAATAAAATTGCCCAAAAATCCTAAAACTGAAGCACTGGAAAAAGTACCGAATAAATCAGCGACGAGGTTGCCGATAGCACAACCCCAGGCACCGGCCGGTCCCAACAAAAGTCCTGCCACCACCGGTACCGCATTTACAGGCCGCACCTCTGTAAATCCTTCTACCAGCACCATAACCTTAAAAGGGACAGCCATACCGATAAACACAAGTGCACATAGTCCCACCTGCAGTAGAGTTTGCTTTTGCCTAAACGGTAAGAATATTTCATGCATTATGAGACAACCTCTTTTCTTTATCCTGCAAAGTTCCTCTTTTCTTAAAGAAATTTATCTGCTCCAAAAAGTTCGTGCCGGCGCAAATGGCACCAACAACAATTAAGGCAGCGCCAATGAACTTGGTAAGCGTAAAGCTCTCCGTACTCCCGAATGTATTGGGAATCAAAAGCGCCAGCACCATTGTCACCACAGGTTCAGTAGAGGCAATTACTGTTACACTGATGGGGTTGGCATATTTTTGTGCATACATCAGCATTATGTAAGCATATGCCCGGGCAAAAAAGCAAGCAGAAAAATATTGGCCAGCATTTCGTTGGTATAATGAAGAGAAAAAAATGTTTTCGGCTCTTCAATACACCAGAGTAAAAAAGCAATTCCTGCAGTAAAAAACATTTGTCCTACACCCAAAAGCAGGGGATCATCTTTTTTTGTGAAGTAATCAACTACAATTATGTAAATAGCCATAAAAATACAGGCTACCACCATATACAAAACACCAAGCTCCAAAGAAGCACCCCGGTGGATGCCGCTGGTCAAGATCAGTCCGCAAAGTATAAAAGCAATCCCCAAAAGGTTATTTCTCGTCGGCTTCTGCTTGAGCAGCAGCAAAAAAAGCGGTACAAAAACGATGCTCAACGCCGCCACAAAACTAGCCGTTGAGGCAGGGATGCGGGAGATTCCCAAACGTTCAAAAACTAAATTGGCACAAATAATGGCAGCCATGATAGCACTGCGCAACAAGAGTCTGCCTTTGAGCTCGCGCAGCCTTTGCCAAAAAACAATAGCTAAAATCACAGCCGCCAATCCGGCAGTCATAGTCATATAAGCATATGAAGACAGGTTGGGCGGCAAATTTTTAATAAAAATATACGAAGATGCCCAACAGAGTGTAATGGAAAAGAGAACAATATTTGCTTCAGCACGTGTCATGGTCTCACACCCTCATAAAACTCACATGCCACTGTTTGCTTTTCCACAAGAATGGAGTTCTGATTTAATGCTATAAGCACTTCGTCCATAATCTGCGTAATCTGCTCCTCAGTGACATAAAGAAATTCATAAATAAGGCTGTTTTCATAGGTGACGACTCCCTGGTCGTCTTTATAAGCGCCTTTGCCCACAAACCTGGTGAACCCGTCCGCATGCTTTAAAATAATTTCCGTTACCAGCTCTTCTGCCTCTTCTATTGAAAATTTTTGCTGATAAGTATCTTTGTCATTTAAACCAATGTAGAGGGTGTATTTTTCTACCTTTTCAGCCTCTCCTGCCGTCGGAGCGGCACAGCCGCACAGAGCCAAAAGCAAAATTACCGCAATAGCGATGCTTAAACGCCGTTTAAACATAAAACAACACTCCCCAAGAATTTTACTACTTCCCTAAAAACCTATTTATCTAAATTGACCGTTTCTGCATGTTAACATGGGCAGCTTGCTTCTATCGACTACCAAGGCACCGCCTTTTTCAAAGCGTATGTGGCGTCCCACACCCCAATAGCCCTTTTCGTCATGCAGTGCCTTGGCCAATTTTGCCGGATTATTTGTCTCTAAAGCAATGGCCGTATCAACCACCAGGCGCATCATATCATAGCCTTGTACCGCCCAGATATCGGCCTCCTGAGCGTATTTCTGTCTGTAGCGCTCCCGAAAGGATTGCAACTTTTCACTTTCTTCAATCACTAAAGTTGAAGGGACTACCATCCCCTCCGCCGCCGCTTTATGTTCAGCCAGCGCATTGGCGCGGTTGAAAATAGGTTCACCCAGAATAGGCAGTAAAGGGTCCCGGGCACGGATAATCTCCAGCACTTCAAAGGCAGGCTCCAGCCCGTACTGGGCGATCACTACACAGTCCACATCCAGTGCCTGCCAGCGACTATAGATGGCATCAAACTGACTGCTGGAAGTAATGCTTGAAATATAATCAACAACTTTAGCCTCACTGTTTAACAGAGCAAGCTCAAATGCCGTTACCAGTTCTTCCTGAGACTGCAGACCGTTATAATATACGGCAATACGCTTGTAACCCTTCTGTTTGGCATAATCAGCCATGGCCTCACCCAAATCTGCAAAAGCGGGGACACCACAAAAGAGATAGGGATTGTCTTGTGTAAAAAGGCTGTCGTAAGCACCGTAAGGGAAAAGCACCGGCTTGCCGCTGGCAGCGAGGATGCCGGCAGTAGTTTTGGAAACATCAAAATTTTGCAGATTTAAAACTGCTGTAACCGTATTGTCTGCTGCCAGCTCAGTTGCCTTTTCCACGCCTGTTTCATACAAAGCCTGATCATCTATTACAGCCGTTTTCAGCACAAATTCTTTCCCGGCGTATTCGCTGCTCATTTCCTCAAGGGCGAGGTTTACGCCGCTAATAAAAGCACCGTCGGCGAAAAGCCAGGCGGCATCTGCCAATACGGGTACATAAATCTCCCTTTCGTCTGCCTTTACAGCTGTTTCGCAGCCGCTAAGCATAAATAGAAAGATAGGCAAAATTAACAGCAAGATTATGCCAACAAGTTTTCGCATCTGTTTTACCCCCATATAGTCCTACTTGATTTGCCTTGCCGCATACTCATAAAACAAACCTTTTTGGGCCATCAGTTCATCATAAGTGCCTTCCTCGACAATGCTGCCATTGTCCATTACAATAATCCGGTCGCAATCTTTGACGGTAGACAGCCTATGGGCTATAACCACTCTTGTACAGCCTAGGCGGGCAAGGCTGTCTGCCACCTGCTTTTGCGTAATATTGTCAAGTGCCGATGTTGCTTCGTCAAAAAGCAAAATTTTTGGTTTGGAAATCAGGGCGCGGGCAATCATGATTCTTTGTTTCTGACCGCCGGAGATGCCGCCGCTGCCTTCACTGATAACGGTATGCATTCCCATGGGCATGGCTTTAATATCGTCTTCAAGCCCTGCCATACGCGCCGCCTCCCAGGCATCATCAAGGGTGCTCCACGGAGAAGTAATAATAATATTGGAAAAGATATCACCGAAAAACAGTTTGCCGTTTTGCAGAGCAACACCAATATGCTGCCGTACACTGCGCACATCCAAAGTTTTCAGATCATAACCGTCATAATAGACAGCGCCTGACTCCGGTTCTTCAAACCCAAGCAGTAGGCGCATAAGTGTTGATTTACCACAACCCGATTTGCCAACAATACCAACATACTCCCCTGGCTCAACCTTGAGGTTGATCTTATTTAGAACCGTAGGCCCGTTTTTAACATAACGAAAAGTTACATTAGAAACTTCAATCCGCCCCGATAAAGAAGTAATCTGCTTTTTATTCTCGTCTATTTCCGGAACGGCATCAAAAATTGGCTGCACCATTTCCAGATGCGGTTTGATATTGGCAAGGCTCATCACCACACCGCCCAAAGCAAGAATCGAACCGCTCACAGCTCCGTAGGCAACATTAAAAGCGATGTAATCCGAAGGCGCAACGCGCCCCACGCCGGCAAAATAATATAGTACTAAAGTCCCGCCCAGTGAAAGCGCCCCGGAGAGGGCATCATTTAAACGTAAAAACATAGACGGCGAGTAGGTAAGTTTGCCAATCTCCTTATATTGCGCTGCCCATTTTGCAAAAGCACGTCTTTCTGCACCGGCAAGCTTAATTTTTTGGATGCCGCCAAACAAAGCAAAAACAAGCCCGTCCATTTTTGCTGCCAGCTGCATTAGTTTACGGGAATGATTCTGCCTAATCAAACCGGTGATAATTGTCAGAGCCAACAGGGCAAAAATAGTTAGCATTGCCGGTACAACCAGCGCAGGCGCAAACCTGTTCATCTGAAAGATATAAACAAAAGAAAAGAGTGCCGTCAGCCCGGTGCTCAGCACCGTATCTGAAAGCAAAGCACAAAGAGTATTAATGCTCATGGCACGATTGGCAATCTCACCGGCAGTATAGTCTTTAAAAAATGTAACCGGAAAAGTATAAAGTCGGGACATGGTAGCACTTTGAACCGCAATATTAATTTTATCCCGCAGGCGCATTAAAACCAGCGCCCTTGTGGCCGCAAACAATGCTGATCCCACAGCCGCACCAACCAGCAAAGCAGCTACGGGCAAAAGATCACTTTTAGTTCCGCTGGGAATGACACTGTCAAAAATCTGTTTATTCATATATGGCATAAACATGCCAAGCAGACTGACAAGCAGGCTGGCCAGGATAACAAAGGCAATATCGGCAGCAGTAAGGGAACGCAAAATAAAGAGAACTATATCCCAAAATTTTAGTTTCTTTGCCGGCAGCGCCCGGTAAAAACAAAATGCTTCTGTTTCAAGCTTTGCCGCCGTTTTGGCATTTACTTTAACTCTTTTGCCGCTTTCAGCATCATAAAAAGTATAGCCTGAGATAACGCCAGGAAGGAGCGCCACCACATCGCCGGCCTTTGTCCGACCTAAAAGCGGCCCCGTCGTATCCTGCCACCATTTTCCCACCAGTTCCACACGCCGCCGCATTACGCCGGACGGACGCAGCAAATATTCCAGGCGAACATTAAGGTCTTCAATTTCAGCCGGCACCGGTGGTATGTTTACACCAAGGGCCGACAGCACTTCATTAAGTGCGTCTTGAACCTGCGCCTCTTTTTCTTTGACCAGGCTTGTCTGCTTTACTGTGCCAACAATATCAATAAGGTCAAGAAAAGCATCATCCATGGCTTTATGGTCATAATCGATACGTTTTTGCAGCTGTGAATCAAATGACAATGAAACCACCCCAAAGTAATCAATTGCTGATCAAGGCATTATATTTTCCCTTAAGCGCCAACAGTTCTTCATGGGTTCCACGTTCCACAACCGTGCCGTTATCCAGGACAATAATTTCATCGCAGTCGCGGATGGTTGAAAGGCGATGTGCCACTATAATCAGGGAAATACCCCGTGATTTAACGGCCTCCATAATCAGCTGCTCCGTTTTGGTATCCAAAGCACTGGTGGCTTCATCCAAAATGAGTACTGTTGGGTTTTGTGCCAGGGCTCTGGCAATTTCAAAACGCTGCCGCTGGCCGCCGGAAAAGTTCTTGCCGCCTTCTTTTATTACATGCTCATATCCGCCTTCTCGAAGCATAATATCTTCATGTATCTGGGCATCTTTGCAGGCCTTTATCACTGTGGCCTCGTCAATGGTTTTATCCCACATGGCAATATTATTAAAAATAGTATCTTCAAACAGGATAATCTCTTGGTCAACAACAGCCAGAGAACCTGTAAAAATACTGCGTTCAATTTCTTCCCGGGCAAAGCCGTCAAAAAGGATCTCACCCGACCAGGGGCGGTAAAGCCCGGCAATTAGTTTGGCCAGCGTTGATTTGCCGCTACCCGAACCGCCCACAAAAGCAACGCTTCCGCCTGCTCTCAGATTCAAGGAAAATTCAGTAATTAAAGGCGGTGCCAGCCTATTGTAGCCAAAGGTCACGTTGTTTATCTCAATTTGGCCTTTTAGCTTCCGTAACGGCAGATCGCTGCGTATCGTCTCCTGCTGACCGGCCACATCCGTCTCGTAGCTAAACACATCCTCAATGCGCTCCATCTGTGAGCGCATTTCAATTAAAGATTGGGACACACCCACCAGTTCATTAACCGGAGACAAAAAGGACGACAAAAATCCCTGGAAAGCTAACAGCATACCGATTGTAAAGACACCGTCTAAAATCAGATAAACACCAATCATTAACACACAAATATTTGCGCCCTGCTGCAGCAGTGACGGAATCACACCATAGAATTGGTTGGCTCGGTTAAAAGTGATCTGGGCATTGCTCTGCTTGGCAAAATAGCCGGTCCAGCGCTCAAAAAAACTGTTTTCCGCTCCTGAAGCTTTAATGGTCTCAATCATTTCAAAACCGGACACAGTTACGCCGGATAATTTGCCGCTGTCACGCATTACCACCCGGCTCATATCTACCCGTTTTTGAGAAACAAGACGCATAGACAAAAGATTGATCAGCGCATTAGCAATGCCAACTATCGAAAGGATGACACTGTACTTCAGCATAATAATGAAATACAGAAGCAATAGAATAATATTTAAAAAAATTGGTGCTAATCGACCAATCAGAGTGGAAGCTATACTTTCATTACTGGCTTGACGCGAGGCAATATCGCCGATAAAACGCTGGGCAAAAAAATCGACCGGCAGGCGCAAAACATGCCACATGAAAGAAGCGTTAGCCTCAACAGCCAGTTTCCCTTCGATCTTCAGCCAGTAAATACCCTGAATTGCTGTGACTACAAACTGAAAAAGCAGGGCAATCCCCACTGCCGCTATAAACAGCGGCAGCCATTCGGGGTTCTTGCCTGAGAGAATATGGTCCATAAAAATACGCGAAAAAATGGGAATAATTATCATGATCCCTGCGGTAAGCAAACTAGTCAGCATCACAAAGACAAAAGCACCGGCAGTGCCCCGCAAACGCTTTTTGGCAAATTCCCAAATACTTTTAGGCTTGCCTGAAGGAACAAAGTTTTCCGTCTTTTCAAAACAGAGCACTATTCCCGTAAAGGCTCGGTCGAATTCTTCAAGAGTCACTTCAACCGTCCCCCGTGCCGGGTCATTAAGTACCGCTTTGTCTTTTTTAAAACCACATAAGACGACAAAGTGGTTAAAATTCCAATGAATTATAGCCGGAAAAACAATACTACGCAGGGCATCCGGTTCCATGCGGTAGCCTTGAGCTTTCAACCCGTACGACCTGGCAGCTACCAGTACATTTTTGGCACTGCTGCCGTCGCGAGATACACCGCAGTCAGCCCGCACTTGTTCCAGCGGCAGCCATTTTCCATAGTATGCCAGTACCATACAGAGGGAAGCAGCTCCACACTCCAGAGCCTCCATCTGCATGACAACAGGCACTTTTGCTACTTTCGCCATGCATTCTTCCCCCTCTTAAAACACCAGCTCATACGGTTTATAATTTTCGGTCACAATCAGCAGGTCACAAAAAGTACCGATGGCAAGCGGTACACTTTCACCTTTTTTATTTGACCATTTAATTTTATTGGCTGAATTGGGATCAACCGTTAAAGTAACCCGCACTTCCACACTGTTTTCCTGCGGCATAAGCACCTGTGCATACTGCATACTGCCTACAGCCGCCAGCACATCATTTTGCGATACCGGATAAGCGCCGATACTGGTAATATGACCATACATAAAACCATATTCTTCCCGCGGCGCAAATTCAGGCGAAACCTGCACTTCCATCCCCTCCTGCAATTTGCGAGCCGTTGCAGCGGGTAGAAAACAGATAATCTGCTTATCGTCAGCATATTTTTCTTGTTTTATGATAGTAGCGATGGCTTCGGCTGACGATACCGTTTCGTTGGCCGCCTTTGCAGAAAGGATAATCCCCGATACCGGTGCTAAAATAAGCGAGCGTCTTTCATATTCATTTACTAAAGCTGCAATCCGGCTTGCATCGGGTTCAGGCGAGCTTTTTAGTTCATTGATTTGCCGTATAAGGTCCTCCTGCGGAATCACGGCAATAATCTGCCCTGCCTGCACAAAGTCCCCCACTTTAACCCGCAGATTGCTGATACGGCCGCCGGCGGCAGGAATCACAGAAGCCACACCATGCTGCGGGAAAATGATGCCCCTCGCTCTAACAGTATCGGGAATATTGCCATAAAAGCCCCAAAACCCCACAGCAATAAGCAAAGCCAAGCATGCTAATAACACACCCCAGACACCGGGATGTGTTATTTTTATATATTCATTTAACTGCTCCGGTGAAGATATCCGCTCCAGTGTTGATTTGCGAAATAAGCCGGTCTCCATCTGCCGCACCCCCTAAATGAACATTAAATACATCTCTTTACATATCATTTCCTACTTCTACCTTTAAGCAGTCCTTCCCTGCAGATATATACGCAGCAGTCGCGTTTTTATTACATTATTGGCCAAAAAGCATCAAAGCTCCCCTTTACGTAGTCGAATTTTTGTTATTTCAGGTGCCTACTCAAGAGGGAGTGTATCAACAAAAAGCCTGGCTTCCCTTATATTATCCTTTTGCGATAAACGGAAGGAAAGAAGCCGGAAAATTTAAGCCGGTACAGACTTTGCCTGTACCGGCCTGGCGAATCGCTGTAAGAAGAGATTTTTTATAATGCTACGGGTCAGGAGCAGTAAATAACACGTTCCTCCGTTACGACCACGTCTACTTTTACGTCCCAAGGCTCCACCGGAACGCTTTCTACAACCTGCAGTTCAAAGGCCAGGGCAACAAGAGGCACCCCGGGGTTCAGCCGGGGAATAAACCGGTCATAATAACCGGCACCGTAACCCAGGCGGTTGCCTTTTTCATCAAAGGCCACCCCGGGAACCACCACAAAATCTATTTCCGACGCTTCCGCCGGTCTCATTGCTTCTGCCCGCGGTTCGGGAATATCCCACAGTCCCGGAGCCAGATCTGCCTCGATATCCCTTATTTCCGAAAGCAGCAACTGCTTTGTGCTGGGAACTGTTTTCGGCGCCACAATCCGCTTGCCATGGGCTATGGATTGCGGCACCATTTTCAGCGTCTCCGGCTCCTTGCCGAAACTGATAAAATACATGACAGTCCGGGCATGCCGGTACTCCGGCAGGGCAAAAAGCTTTTCCGCTATTCTTTGGCTGAATGCTTCCACCTGTTCCGCAGTTAATTTATCTCTACGTTCAAGGATTGTTTTACGCAGTTGTTTCTTTTTTTGTTTCATATTTTTTACCCTGTCTCTCTCCTTAATAAGCCCTGGCGAAGTAAACCAGGTGTTTTGCCTCATTTCTGCAGCGCAGGCATTTCCCCGGGTTTTCGTCTTGCAGATGAAATGGAATGTTGCGGATTGTCGCTTTGGTTTCTTCTTTAATTTTCTGCTCGCAATCGTCTTCGCCGCACCAGCCGGCTATGACAAAGCCTCTTTTTTCGGCAATGATGGTTTTAAATTCTTCATAATCATCCGTGCGGCGGGTGTTCTCGTCCATAAATTTTTTGGCCTTTTTATACATATTGTCCTGAATTTCCTCTAAAAGCTGCTTTATGCGCTCTGCCAGTCCGTCTGCGGCGGGTACCGCTTCTTTTTCGCCATTGTCGCGTCGTGCCAGAACAACTGTCCCTGCTTTCAGGTCCCGGGGACCCAGTTCAAGCCGCAGGGGCACTCCTTTCATTTCCCATTCATTAAACTTCCAGCCGGGGGAGTATTCCGGCCGGTCGTCCATATCAACCCGGATGCCGGCGTCCTTTAATTCCTGGAGTATTGCACCCGCCTTGGACAGTACTTCTTCCCTGTCTTTCTGGGGCGCTATCGGAACCATAATCACCTGTACCGGAGCAACCCGGGGCGGCAGCACCATGCCGCGGTCATCGCCGTGGACCATGATCAAAGCTCCAATCAGCCGTGTTGAGGTACCCCAGGATGTCTGCCAGACATATTTCAGTTCGCCGTCCCTGTCCAGGTATTGGATATCAAAAACTTCGGCAAAATGAGTGCCTAAATTATGCGATGTTCCCGCCTGCAAAGCCTTGCCGTCGCTCATCAGTGCTTCGATGGAGTACGTCCGCAGCGCACCGGCAAACTTCTCCCTCTCCGTTTTCCGGCCGGTAACAACGGGGACGGCCAGGTCGTTTTCCACATAATCCCTGTATACTTCCAGCATTTTTAAAGTTTCTTCCTCCGCCTCTTCTTCATTGCAGTGGGCGGTATGACCTTCCTGCCACAAGAACTCCGAAGTGCGCAAAAAAGGACGGGTAACCTTTTCCCAGCGCACCACATTGCACCACTGGTTAATCAATACGGGCAAGTCCCTGTACGACTGAATCCAGCGGCTGTACATTTCACAGATAATCGTTTCGGATGTGGGACGGACAACAAGTCTTTCCGTCAGTTTTTCGTTGCCGCCGTGGGTTACCCAGGCAACCTCGGGAGCAAAGCCTTCCACATGTTCCGCTTCTTTTTGCAGCAGGCTTTCAGGTATAAACAAAGGGAAATAGGCGTTTACATGGCCGGTAGCCTTAATCCTGGCATCCAGCCTCTGTTTCATATTCTCCCACAGCGTATACCCGTACGGGCGGATGACCATGCAGCCTTTGACCGGAGCATAATCCATTAATTGAGCTTTTTGTACCACATCCAGATACCACTGGGAATAATCCTGGCTTTGCGGGGTTATTTCCTTGACAAATTCTTTGTCCTTTTTGGCCATCGGTGTTCCTCCTTTATAAATCGCCACAAAAAAACATGATAAATACTAACAGATTATACCACATTAAAATCGGCAGGGTCAATTTACGGCAAGGACAAGTGCAGCCGCTGCTTTAGCTGAATCTTGACAGGACATCTGCCAGTGTCGGACTGCCAATCTCCTGTAGTTCATACCCGACGCGGACTGCCGGCTTGTTTATTTTCAGGACCCGTGTCAGGTCGATGGGGGTGGCGGAAATAACCAGATCGCATTCCACAGCGTTAATGGTCTGCTCCAGCTCCCGGATCTGTTTTTCTCCGTAGCCCATGGCGGGGAGAATATTCTCCAGGTGAGCGTATTTCTCAAAGGTAGTCTTGATGCTGCCCACTGCCCAGGGTCTCGGATCTACTAATTCAGCAGCGCCATATTTCCGGGCGGCAACGACGCCGGCGCCGTACCGCATGTCGCCGTGAGTCAGGGTGGGGCCGTCTTCAATGACAAGCACCCTCTTGCCCTTGATCAGGCTGCCTTCGGCAACAAAGATGGGGGAGGCGGCCTCAATGACCGTAGCCCTGGGACAGTATTTTTCAATATTGGCCCGCACCATGTCAATGCCCTCAGGTGATGCGGTTTCAATCTTGTTAATAACCACCACATCCGCCAGGCGAAGGTTTGTTTCGCCGGGATGGTAGCTTATCTCGTGGCCGGGACGGTGCGGGTCCACCAAAGTAATATACAAATCGGCTTTATAAAAGGAGAAATCATTATTGCCGCCGTCCCAGACGATAACATCGGCTTCCTTTTCCGCCTCTGACAGAATCCTGCCGTAGTCCACACCGGCATAAACAATAACTCCCCGGTCAATATGGGGTTCGTATTCCTCCCGTTCTTCAATAGTGCACCGGTGATAATCAAGATCGGCATAGCCGGCGAAACGCTGGCAGGCCTGTTTGGCCAGGTCGCCGTAAGGCATGGGATGGCGGACCGCTACAACTTTCTTGCCCATTGACTTAAGGATATCGCAGACCTTCCGCGTAGTCTGGCTTTTGCCCACTCCGGTGCGGACGGCAGTTACCGCCACAACCGGTTTCTTTGACTTCAGCATAGTGGTTTTAGGGCCCATTAAGCGAAAATCGGCACCTGCAGCCAGAACCAGGGAAGCTTTGTTCATCAATGCGGTGTGGGAAATATCGCTGTAGGCGAAAATTACCTGTTCCACCTGATATTTATCGATGAGCCGGGGGAGTTCTTCTTCGTCATAAATGGGAATTCCCTCGGGATAAAGGCTCCCGGCAAGTTCCGGCGGGTACACGCGTCCTTCAATATTGGGGATTTGTGTGGCGGTAAAGGCCTTTACCTCATATGTACTGTTGTCCCTGAAATAAACATTGAAATTATGAAAATCACGTCCGGCAGCACCCATAATAATTACTTTTGTCGGCATTTTGTTTTCCTCCCGGTGAAAAATTTAATGGCTATTGACTTTAACAAATAATAGTATCACTTTTTTAAAAAAGTATGTCAACCCAATTTTATTATCAGCCTGTTTTTTCTGTAAAAAACGGCTTTCAAGGACAGCGCCTGAAAGCCGTTTTTTTATACTTCCCCGAACAAGCCGGTTGACAGGTAGCGCTCTCCGGAATCAGGGGCAATGACGACAACCCGTTTGCCCGGTCCCAGCCCGCGGGCCGTCTTGAGGGCGGCAAAAACAGCGGCGCCGCCGGAGATACCGACAAGCAGGCCTTCTTCGGCCGCCAGACGGCGGGCCGTCCGCATGGCGTTCTCGGCGCTGACGGGCAGTACCCTGTCAATAACGCTGCGGTTTAAAACGTCCGGGATAAAACCGGCGCCAATACCCTGGATTTTGTGGGGACCGGGTTTCTTCCCGGAAAGGACCGCCGAGTCGGCGGGTTCCACGGCAATTATTTTGACTTTTGGCAATTCCCGTTTCAGTATTTCTCCGACACCTGTTAAAGTACCTCCTGTGCCGACGCCGGCAACAAAGGCATCCAGCATGCCCTCCGTTTGCTCCAGGATTTCCCGGGCTGTAGTTTGCCTGTGAATTTCCGGGTTGGCAGGATTGCTGAATTGCTGCGGTACAAAATAGTCGGGATGCTCCCGGGTGATTCTGTCTACCTCATCCAGTGCGCCTTTCATACCCAGCCGGCCCGGTGTCAGTACCAGTTCCGCCCCGTAGGCTTTTAACAGGCTGCGGCGCTCCGTCGACATGGTATCAGGCATGACAAGAATTAAACGGTAGCCGCGGACAGCCGCCAGCATGGCAAGCCCGATGCCGGTATTGCCGCTGGTAGGCTCTACTATTGTGCTTCCGGCCTGCAGCCTGCCTTCACCTTCCGCCGCCAGTATCATGCTTACAGCCGTCCGATCTTTGATGCTGCCGCCGGGGTTGAATGCTTCCAGCTTTACAACAACCTCCGCTGTATCCGGACCGGTCAGTTTGTTCAACCGGACCATGGGCGTTTGTCCTATCAAATCCGTAACGTCAGCGGCTATTTTCATTCGACTTCCCTCCGCAAAGGTTTGCTTCCCCTAATCATGGTAGACGCCTGCCCGGGAGGACTGCAGCACTCTTGCCGCCGCTGCAGCTTTCTCCTTGGGAACCTTAACGACAATATCGCCTGCCGAATCGGGTACAAAGACGGCAGCCGGTTCCCTGTCCAAAATTGCCGGTATTTTTGACTTCTCAAGCATTTCCCGGACCATTGCTGCATCTTCCATTGTTACAGTCTCAAATACAGCTACCCATTCATCATAACCGTTATATTTCATAAGCCGCCTCCTTCCAAGACTAGCATTCCCTGCCGGTGAAACTTTTAAGCAGGCTGCCGGCAGATTGCTTTACCTGTCTTTGCCGCCGAATCTGCCGGCAAGAATAGTTTTGCCGGAAGCAAGCCCAAAGCCGAGGAAGGACCTGTTTTTGGCAAAAGTGTCCTCCAAGGCGTTAAGCAGAATGTCAAGCTGCTCCTCGCTTATAATCAGGGGCGGCTCCAGGCGGATTACATTGGGGTTGTTTAGTGTATAAGCCGTAATGATGCGGTGATTGTTAAGCAGAAAACCGGCCACCATGGAAGCAAGGTATTCCTGGGAAATTTTGTTTACTGCCCCGGCAATCCTGGCCAAAACACCCTTGGCCGGCTGTTCAAATTCTATGCCCAAAAGCAGCCCGCGGCCGCGCACTTCCTTAATAAGCGCATACTTTTCCTGCAGCCGCCGCAGTCCGGACAGCAAATAATCTCCAAGGCGGGCAGCCCGCTCCGGCAGGTTTTCCCGGGTAATAAATTCCAGTGTGGCCAGCCCGGCTGCCATTGCCCGGGTATTGCCGCCAAAGGTTGATGTATGCAGCAGGCATTTTTCTATGCCGCCATAGGCTTTATTCCATACTTCTCCTGTGGCAATAAACGCCCCCACAGGCATAATGCCACCGCCCAGCGACTTGGCCAGGCACATAATGTCCGGCTCCACTCCTTCATGTTCGCAGGCAAACATCTTGCCGGTGCGCCCAAAACCGGTCTGTATTTCATCTACTATTAACAGGGCTCCGTAGCGGTGGCAAAGTTCCTGGGCAGACTTGAGATACCCTTCAGGAGGTACGATTATACCTCCCTCACCCTGAATGGGCTCGACGATAAACGCCGCCACATCACCTGATTTCAACTTTTCCTCAAGTTCAGCTGTATTGCCGTATTCCACAAGATCGCAGGCCGGCAAGAGCGGCTCAAAGCCTTTCTGGTATTTTTCCCGGCCCGTTACTGAGAGAGAACCCATGGTTTTTCCGTGAAAGCCGCTCTTGCAGGATATGATCCGCGGCCTGCCCGTGGCAATGCGGGCAATTTTCAGCGCTCCCTCCACGGCTTCGGCTCCGCTGTTGCAAAAAAAAGTGTTCTGCAGTTTCCCCGGTGTTATCTGCGCCAGATTGTAGGCCAAAGCGCCGGCCGCTGCATTGATGGAAGCCTGCAAAAGATTCGGCATGGTTTCTGCCCGCCGCACCGCTTCAATCACATGGCTGTTATTGTGTCCAATATTGAGAGAGCCGTAGCCGCCCAAAAAGTCAAGATAACGGTTGCCGTCCGCATCCCAGACATAGGCTCCTTCAGCTTTAACATATAGCTTGTCAAAATCCAAAAGGCCCAAAAGTGTTGCAAAACCCGGGTTCATGTACTTCTTGTAATTCTCCCGAACCTGGGAGCGGGTAAGCGTTGGCAGGTCAGAAACCGTTAAAAGCTTTTTCATTATCAGTCCATCTCCTTGTCAGTAAGTAATAAATTAATAAATCCCAAGTCCTCAGTCTTTTAAATAAGCATCAAAAAAGGGATCGTAATTTTGCGGCTCCAGGTATAAAGATTTTGTTAAAGCGCTTAAATCGCTTTCCACATCCTTGCCGTAGAAATGATGGTCACAGTAATCCAGCAAATATACAAGGTCTTCATCGGTGATCATGTGCCCTTCCTTGTGCAGGTAAATTGCAATATGGTCTCTTATGCCAAGGAAATCAAATACTTCTCTTGCAGCCAGGTATGTCACCCACATGCCCGGAGGATTTGTCCAGTCCTCGTGCAGGTAGGAGCCTGTAATAAAGAGATAACGTCCTTCATCTGCACAGAGAGCTGCCAGCAAGTGCTGGTCAAAGGGCAGATAACCGGCTTCTTTAAACTGCAGGAAGTTGTCATTAAACCAGTGTTTTTCAGCGGAAGACTGCAAGCTGCTTAAGGGTTCATTGGCGGTCATTGTATAGGGTTCCATAACTCCCAGGGAAGAATAATCGTAGACCTTGCCTTCTGAAGTATAGCGGAAGCTTGCCATGCCTCCCGCACCGGAACAGGCCGGGACGGTAACCTTAATTCGCCGGTCAAAGGCGCCGGCAACGGCAGCCGCTTTCCCCCAGCGGGAGACACCGGTTACAAGCGAATACACGGGGTTAATGCTTAAATCCATGCCGGCACCGGCTTCCAAGGCATCAATTATTTTGCTGATCCCCCAGGCCCAGGCCATCAGCACCCCCGTCTGTTCCGTCCAAATATTCCCGTAGGGGTACAGTTCATAGAAGGCTCCGGTACGCGGCAGGCTGTCCGCCGCAACATACTGCGGGTTCAGGGTAATTACGGCATAACCGCGCTCGTTTGCATAAGCTGCCTGGGGCAGCCACCCGAATACGAAGATTACCGGGTACCCGCCTTCCGGCATTGCCGTTTTTTCCCGGTCCGGAAGCTGAATCATAGCCGGAAAACTTGCCTTGCGCCCGTCTTTTTCTACCGTGATTGTCATTTGATTATTATCTATCCTGTAACCGACGGTTTCAACCGCCGGGTCGGGCATAACGCCATACATATAATACTGGTATAGACGCCTGATTTCTTCAGCGCGTCTCTGCCAGTCTGCCAATGTTTCTACCCTTTCCCCGCCCCAAAAAGTAAAGGGGTCGGGTAGACTGTCATTTTTGGGCAAATCCTGTACTTTTACAAATTCGTCCCCTCCGTCAGACAAATCTGCCACAACCTTTCTTAAATTGGCTTCCGCCTCATCAATTTCTTCCTGGGCGGCCTTTGGGTCCTGCAGAATTGCTCTCGCCTTTTCCAGAGGCTCCGTTAATATTTCGCTGTTGACATATGCTTCAGGATTTATGCTTTCCACATATTTTATCATATAATTGAGCATTCCCTTGTATGTGCCGGAGGAATCCCTGCCTTTTAATATTATTTCACCCATGCCGGAAGGATTTGACCAGGCAGTACCGTCCTTGTCAAAAATATTTAAAGTACCCGCTCTTCTGCCGTCGGCACCGGCATCGTTAATTTGCAGCTCAAAGCCCATAATGGCATCATTTTCATGCCTTTCAGACCATAGCAGGCCGGCTTCAACAATATAGCCGGTGATGTTTCCACTGTCATCCTTTAAAAAATCTGTTGCGGAAAAAAAACGAAATGAGTCCCCGGCATCAACGGATTGCCTGTTTTCATAATTGACACGGTAGTGAACATCATCGCTCCGGTAGGAAAGGGCCTTGTCATTTGCTTCATCCAGAAAGATTTCCACAGAATCCTGTTCGTAGGCATTTATACCGGCAGCATTTAAAACGGGGTCCTTTACTACGAATAGTATATATAGGGCATAATCATCCCACAGAACACGGAACTCTCCCTCGGCTTGAACACCTGTGGATGATTTAATTTCAGGAACAATTACACCGGCTTTTTCCCAAACATCATCAATAACACCATCAACAACCGGTGTTCCGTACCCGGCAATCAACCTGCCCTGATCATCAAACGGTTCATATGTTTTACTGTCCCGCGTGCAAGAAGTAAGGATTAAAGCAAGGCAAAACAAAAACAAAAGAAACCTTATTTTCATTTCAAATCCTCCTTCTTTTATGATCGGAATAATCAGATAGTCCCTTCTCCGGCAGCATCACCCCTTCCAGGTAATTTTTGCATTTTAATAGTATCATTTTATCACCCGGATAACAATCAGGCTACTTAATTATTTGGCCCGGCTAAGCGGAAAACACCCCTGCCCGCTAAAAAACAACCACCTGCTGCTGCAGATGGCTGTTTGCTCACTTTCTTTAATCTACCGGCAGTATAACGGAACAGGCCATATTCCTGCTGTTCAGGTGCTCATGAAGACGCTCATTAACATCCTTTACCGTTATGTCCTGCAGAACCTGCAGGTAGTCAAAGAAATTTATCCCCCGGAAGTGATAACCGCCATAGTTGGCAATATATTCCAGTGTATTGAAGCTTTTAATAAATTCACCCATCCTTTTCCGCCTGTGATGCTCGAAGACTTCTTCTTTAATGCCTTCCTTTTGTGCTCTTTTTATCCCCGCTGTCAGCTCTTCCAGCAGCTTTTGCGGATCTGTTGTTTCACCGCCGATAATGGAATGACCGTATCCTATTTCCGCGACGTAGGCCGCATCAAAATCGTCATTGACAAGCCCTTTTTCGTAAAGCTCATTAATCAGCCGAGAGCTGTGGCCGAAAACAATTTCCAGCATCAAAGACGTAACAATTTCCCGCCTGAGGAGAGGTTTGCCGTCATAGCCCACATCCAATTCCTTAAAACCAAGGTCCAGCATGGGCTGGGATACGGCGAGCCGCTGTTCCACGTAGCTTTCGGCAATTGCTTCGGGTTCGGGCGGAAAAATGTTTTTTATTTCTCCCAAAGGCCGATAATTATATTTTTTTAAGTTGTTTTCAACCTGCTTGAAGATACCCTGCGCATCAACGTCGCCAACTACAAACAAAATCATATTGCTGGGATGATAGAAAGTACGGTAGCATTGATAAAGCACATCTTTGGTTATTTGCCTGATGCTTTCCACCGAGCCGGCAATATCTTTTTTTACCGGATGCTTCTGGTAAAGTGCTCCCAGAAGATTAAAATAGATACGCCACCCGGGGTCATCTTCGTACATGCGGATTTCCTGCTCAATAATTCCCCTTTCCTTCTCCACGCTTTCATCGGTAAAATACGGTGTCTGGACAAAATCCAGCAAAATCTCGAGGCACCGGGTAAAATTTTCCGTTGTCGAAAACAAATAGGTAGTATGGGTAGAACCGGTGAAAGCATTGCTGGAGGCGCCCAGTGCGGCAAAACGGTCAAAGACGTTTCCTTCCTCGTCCTCAAAAAGTTTATGCTCCAGAAAATGCGCCACCCCGTCGGGGACCTCCACCTCCTGCCCTTCGCCTTCCACAACAAAACGGGAATTTATTGATCCGAAATTTGTGGAATAGGTGGCATACTTCTTATTGTAGCCTTTTTTCGGTACAACAAAGACATCCAGTCCCTCTTCAGTCCGGTAACAGTAGACTTTTTCCCGCAAAAGCTTGTTTTCAACTACCCGAGGCATCTACCTGCCCTCCCTTTTGGTGAGGAAATAGACAGTATCAAGCTGAATATTTTTTGCCACCCGCACAATATCGTCCCGGGTAACAGCCCGGAGGCGGCGAAGCAGCTCTTCAGTGCTCCAGTCACGCCCTGCCATTATATTGTCAACTGTCCTGTTAATTATGGCCGCCGGGCTGTCCTCTTCCTCCAGATACTGATTGCGCAGGCCTCTATAGGTATTTTCCAGAACCTCTTCGGAAAAATCCCCCTTTGCCATATCCTGCAGTTGTTTTTTGATAATATCCATTGTCCGTTCATAATTTTTTACTTCTATTCCGGCCGAAATCACCATCAGCCCTTTGTGTTTTTCCAACCGCGAATAGGCATAATAGGCCAAGCTGGCTTTTTCCCTGACATTCTGGAACAGTTTGGAATGGGGAAACCCTCCCAGAATACCGTCATACATCAACAAGGCAAGATATTCGTCGTCCTTGTAGCTAATGCCGGTCCGGCAGCCCAAAACCAGCTTGCCCTGGCTGACATCCAGTTCTTCTCTGACATAGTTTATCTCGCCTTCCTTTTTCTTAACCGCAGTCAACGGCAGTTCGTCCACCGGACCGCGGGAAAAGGTAAATACTTTCTGTAAAAGGGCATGCACCCATTCAGGGTCCAAATCCCCGATGATATGTATTTCCGCCGGTGTTTTTTGCAGAAAGTCACGGTAATGACGGTACAGTGAAGCTGCATCGATTTTTGCCAGCTTTTCCAGGCTGCCGTATTTAAATACACTGAACGGCTCTTCCCGGCACATTTCCTGCAGGCAGCGCTCTACGGAATAGGCTCTCTTATCATTGATCAGGCCTTTAATGATTTTTTCATGCTGTTCTTTTTCCTGCCTGACGTAATCGGCTCTGAACACCCCTTCTTCCGTAACTGGGTTTGTAAGAATATCGCACAGGATAAGCAGTCCCTTTTCCAAAAGCCTGTTCTCAGCCGGCAAAAACTGGTCATGCACCAGGTTCAGCGAATAGCAGATGAGCTGCCGTTCGCCTTTCTTTAAAATATTGGTCACCAGTTCCGCGCCGTACAATTCTTCCAGGTGCAAGACAAGCTCCTGGCGTGTCGGATAATTTGCGCTGCCTCTCTGCAGAACAGCCGGCAAAAGCGCGTTTTGCGTCACTTCATCTTCATTCAGGTGACAGTGGAAAAAAAGCTGCAGTAAAACGGTTTTATACTTCTTTGTCGGGTGAATATAAACATCAATGCCGTTTTCCAGGCTTTTTCGTACAAATCCGGTCAAGTTTGTTCCCCCTTTGTCTTCTGAAATGGTCAAACCCCCAAGGCAACGATATTTCTAATTCAACTTCAGACAATATATTCCTGCCGCCTTTAGTATTTTACGTTATAGCGTACCAATTATTTATAGTTTTTCCCTGCCCGTTTCACTGCCTGCGTCAAGCATCCCGGCAACCAGTATAACTATGGGAACACCGGCGTATAAAAGAGTGGTGGCGGCAGCTACCACTCCGGAATCGTTAACCAGCAGGGCAGTAATGCTGCCGGCAATAATGCCTAGGAAACCAAAAAACAAAGCAGGATTCTTTTTCCGGAGGTCCTTTAATATGCCGCGCGGCCGGAAAAAAAGGACGGCAAGCACCGCTAAAAAAGCCAGAAAGGCACGGCTCCAGTGCGAATAGCGCATCAACCTCACGTTCATTGCAGCTTTGCGGGCAATAATATCCCACAGAACCTGCAGGCCTTCTTCCTTCAGCAGGACAAGCGTCCGTCCCAGGTGTGACTGTTCATCCCCGGGAATTAGGCTGTTCATTAACACGGCAGCCAAAGCCAGGGCAATAAGGACAGCCAATAGCAGGCAGATGCTCTTCCTGTTGAGCTTAAATCCCGTTAAGGCCGTCATTGTGACAACAAAGGCAACCGTAGCTGTCAGGCTCCCCCCGAAATTGGCCCCTCCCCGCGGTGATATAATCAGGAGAATGAGGAAAACAAAAATAATTGCTGCCGCCACAAGCAGCCGGCGGCGCAAGCGGGGCCAGAGGGTAAGAGAAGCCGCCGCCGCCAGGACGGCACACCCCACCAGTATCCCCATATATTCATTGCCCAGCCCATAGTAGCGGGCACCGGCAACGGGGTCATAGCCAAACACCGATATTTTCATCAGCCGGGCGTCACAGAGGATATCTCCCGTAAGGGAAAAAGCGGTGGCAAAAGCTATGGCAGCCAATCTTTGCGGCGTTTCCGGCAGGATTTTCAGCAGCAAATATGTCATGGCAGCGGCCGCGGCCAGAGTAAGGACAAAACCTGCCGCCTGCGGCAGACGGTTAAGGGGCAAATACAAGAGTAACAGCGGTATGACAAGCAGGCCGAACAATAACGGTATGAACAGGCGGTGCGGGAAAAGCAGCAGGGAAAAATTGAGCAGGGCTGCAAGTACGATTATTATCTGGAAAAATACATAGGCTTTCAACAAAACCGGCCTTAAACGCCAGATACGGCCGATTGATTTGCGCATTTGCAACAGTTCCGCAATACCCCCTTCCCCCGCCTGAACAAGCCTGCGGCCGATCATTTCCGCCGGTTGCTCAATACCCGTCTGTGCCAGTATCAACGGGGCAATGTCAGTTACAGCAGCCAGCCCCGGCCGCTTTGTTGTAGCCGATGTTAAGAGTGTTCCGGCCGTAAAACTGCCGCCGGAAAGGGCAGCAAAACCCAGGGTATCCTCTCCTTTGGCACCGGCAGGCGGCACAGCGGCAAGCAACAGCAGCAGATCTTCAGCATTCAGGAGAGATTCGATCTGTTGCAGCAGCCAGAAAAGATCGGCAAAGATTTCCCGTTCAATCTCCCGGGCTACATCCTCCCGCAGGTAGGAACGGTATTCATTTAAACGCAGCGTATCTCCCCAGTCAACCAGCAAAACATCTGTTTGAGGGAAAACTTCCCGGATTACCTCCCACACCCGTTCCTTATCCAGGCGAACACCGTAGGGAAACATTTCATCCCGCAAGAGTACTTCCCAAGTGACATCCCCGTAATCAATCTCTCCCCGGCTGCCGGCAATGATGAGCGCCGCTTCCCTGTTGGCCTGCCTGCCGTCGGCATTGCCGATTAAAGCCTTCTTTTTGCCGTTTTCCCGCAGCAAATCTCCCAGCAGCCCCGGACGAACCGGGTGCTGCAGCGTTTGATTGGCGGCAACTACCTGGGCCATCCCCAGGTGCAGTATTTCCCCCTGCGGCAGCTTCCCCTGGTGCCGCTGAAAGACCACGGCAGCCGTTGACCCGTTGTACAGCTCCTGCCGCTTGTACGCCAGACTGCTGCCTTCAGTCCCAAGCGCCCGCGAACCCGCGCCGATGGTAGCATAAATGTTCCTGGCAACGGTGCTTCCGGCCGTGCCGGTGTTCAACAGGCAGACGGAGCTTTGCCGGGTCCAGCCCGCCATGTTTTTGTCCGCCAGCAATTGTTCCGGGTCAACACAGGCCAGGGAAACAATAACAACCTTCCCCGCTGCTGCCGTCGTCCTGCAGGGCACCAAACAAAAAATCAAGAGAAGTAAAAAAAATAATTTTTTCACAGCCTGCCTCTCCCTTCCAGAATACTATAGTATGCTTTTTTTGTCTCTTCCGCCGTCTGCCTGCTGCTTCTTTTTGCCACTTCCCGGCGTGCCCCGGCTGCAAGCACAGCGGCGTATTCCGGGTTTTGCAGGCAGCTTGCAATACAGTCAGCCAGAGCCTGTGCATCTCCGACAGGAAAAAGCAGCCCGTTTTCCCCATGACGGATCAGCTCCCGCAGACCGCCCGCGCTGCTCGCCACAACGGGGCAGCCGGCTGCCATTGCTTCCAGCACGGCAATCCCCTGCCCCTCGCTGCGCGACGGCATCACAAAGACATCCAGCCCGGCCAAAAACTCCGGTATCCGCTCGCAATGTCCCAGAAATACAACTCTGTCCTGCACTCCCAATTGACGCGACATCTCTTCCAAAGGAAGGCGCAGCGGTCCGTCCCCGGCAATAACAAAACTAATCCCCGGGAAACGGGGTTTCAGGCAGGAAGCGGCCTTTAAAAAAACATCCAGGCCTTTCTCCGGCACAAGGCGGGCTGCCGTTCCCACAAGGAAGCTGTCACTCTTCCGGCAGCCTTTCTCCCGGTAAAAGCCTGCGGTTTCAATACCGTTCGGTATTACGCGGATTTTGCTTTTTCCCGCACCTAGCATACCGTACAGTTCGCCGGCCAGCCAGCCGGATACCGCAACATAACCCGCCGTCCAGCGGGACAGACATCTTTCAGCCTGCATGTAGGCTCCGGGCAGCCTGCTTAATTTTGCCCTGAGAAAATCACCGTGTACTGTCAGCAGGCAGGGAATTTTAAATATGCGGGATAGCGGCCTTGCCAAAAGGCCTGCCTTAAAACCGTGGGCATGGATCAGGGAGAAATCATTTTTCTTTAACAAGCGGTACAGCCGGCAAAAAACCGCTGCATCCCAAACCGGCCGCAGATTGCCTGCAAGAGGCAGGCTCAAAATTTCACACGGCAAAGCGGAATATTTTGCAGCCTGTTTTTCCGGACAGGCAAGGGTAATGGCGAAATCCCCCGCCAGGTTGTTGATCAGCGCTTGCAAGTGGCTCACCATGCCGCCTTCGGCAGGCCGGATTATCATTAGTATCTTTTGCTTTTCTGCTGTCATAAAAAAACCCGTTTTTCTCTATAGTATGTCCTCTTCTTTTCCCAATAAACGGGCAAGACCATTTTTTCCATGCCTGCCCGTTATCCATAACATAGTTTTTCCCTTGATAAAAATTGCGGCCGGAAGTAAAGTAAGGATAGGTGATATTAAAAAACCGGAATCCGGAGAATTGAGGCTGCCAATGTCTGTTAACATACCCGTTTTATATGAAGACAATCACTTACTGGTGGTGGAAAAGCCGTTCAATATGCTTTCCCAGGGCGACCTAACGGGTGACCGGGACCTTTTAAGCTTGTTGAAGCAAAGCTTGAAAGAAAAATACAACAAGCCTGGCAATGTATACCTGGGACTCGTTCATCGCCTGGACCGGCCGGCGGGAGGAGTAATTGTCTTTGCCAAAACCTCAAAGGCGGCAGCCAGACTTTCAGCTCAAATTAAGGACCGGAGCCTGGTACGCTGCTATCTGGCCGTTGTACGCGGCCTGCTGCCAGAAGCAAGAGCTGCGTTGCAGCACTACTTGGTAAAAGACAGAAAGACCAATCGTGTAACAGTCGTTGATAAACAAAACAAGCAGGCAAAGGCTGCAAAGCTGACTTATCAGGTGCTGGCAAATACGTCCAATCTAACTCTGGTGCATGTTCAACTCCACACGGGCAGAGCACACCAGGTGCGTGTCCAGTTTGCCGCCTGCGGGCACCCTTTATACGGCGATCAGCGTTACGGCAAAGCAGTTAACCGGCCGGGAGAGCAGCTTGCCCTCTGGGCGCATACCATCACCCTGCGCCATCCCACTTTGAAAAAGAAAATGACTTTTTACAGCCACCCTCCGCGTATCCTGCCCTGGACACTGTTCGATCTTGACTTTTCCCCCCCGCTTTGCTATGATGATTAATGCACTGTGCCCGTGGTGAAAGGGATATCACGCAGGCCTCCGGAGCCTGAAGTCTGGGTTCGACTCCCGGCGGGCACACCATTTTTATACCCGGGCCTCAACTGCCAAGGCGGCAGAAAAACCGTATATAAAAAGGCATCAAGCACTTTTTGCATTGATGCCTTTTCTTATTTTCTGCCGGTTTCAGAGGCAATAGTATCTTTTACCTTAGCGGAAGAAAACATGGTTGCCGATTACTACCGTTACCGGCTGTGAGCGTACCCACTGGTTTGTTGTTTTGCGCGGGTTATAAAAGCCTGTTGCCCCAAGAGACGGGTCCGCCCCGTTTAGAGCCTCCAGGGCCGCCCTGTATGCGCTTTCCCCGGCGGCAATATTAATGCGCCCGTCCAATACCGGACTGTATTGATAGTAGCCGTTTACCACCTGGTAGATAACCGCAGTAATACTGTTGGGATACAGGGGGCTTTTTACCCTGTTAAGTACTGAGGCAGCAACGGCCACCTGACCCCGGTAAGGTTCTCCGCCCGCTTCCGCCTCCACCAGCCGCGCCAAAAGGTCCAGTTCTGCCGCGGAAACAGACGACCGGCCGCCGCGTGAAACAGCTGGAGCTGCCTTTGGGATAACAAGCATCCGGCCTTCTTCGATATAGTCCACATTGCTTATTCTGTTTGCTTCTGCCAGTGCCGCCACTGTAATGCCATAGCAGCGGGAAATCAGCCACAGCGTTTCCCCGGCCTTTACCTTATGCAGCGGAATATCCAGTATTTGTCCCGCTTCGATGTAATTGGCATCTGCCAGGTTATTCAGCTGCGCCAGGGTTGCCACAGTGGTCCCGTACCGCTGCGCAATCTTCCACAGCGAATCTCCCGGCTGTACGGTGTAACTCGCAGCCAAGGCCTGTCCGGCCAGCAACAGTACTATAAAAACTGTTAAGATCCCCGTAAGAACTCTTCTCAAGCTGTTTACCCCTCTCCTGTTAAGATTAAATTATGTTTACTTTACATAATTATATTCCGCATGAAGCCCAGGGGCAAACCGCCTATTCTTAATTCAGAGGGGGAAATATTAAGGAACTTTAACTGTTAATTAAGGATTCTTTATATTCCGGCCTTATTGTGCAGGCTGGTATTATCTGCCTCTTTACTCCGGCGGCAAAACACGCTATACTAAAAGCTAACATATGTTCGGACCGGAGGGCTAAAAATGAAAAACTTCCGTTTCCCGGCCGGCCGTGTTATCCTGCCTGAATTCCGGCAAACCGCCCTGGAAACCCGGCACGCCTGCGACAAGGTACAGCGGATAAAAAACGGCCTTGAATTGCAACGCTTAATCGAATTGTCACTGCAAAGCGGCACTGTTCTGCGGATATCCCTTTGTTCAGGCGGGAAACCGGCCGCTGCCACCGGAACAATAAAAGCAATCAACTACCTTGCAGGGACAATTGTTCTGCAGACGCCGGAAGGCTTGCGCAGTCTGAAAACAGGAGAAATTTACGATATCACAGAACTCCCCTAAATACAAAGGGCCGACCTTCTGCAGAATTAAGGTCAGCCCGGTCGAACAGCAACCCTACGGGGATGAGCTGCTGCTTATATCTTACCAGTATTTGTCCCGGTATGCAATGGCTTTGCTGCCAAATGATAGTGTCAAGACACTTTAGGTTTTAATGCGAACCTCACACCACTCAAACAACACTACGTTTATTTAGCTCTTTTAATGCAAACCGGGTATGGCTGCTTCCACCTCTGAAAAGCGGCACATTATTCCGATACTCTTTGCCTCTTAATCTTTTTTGCCGGATGCGTTTTATCTCTTCATGAACAACTTGTTTTAATTCGATGATTACAGGAGCTAGCTTCTGGCTGGCCAGATAATGTTCTCTAATCGATTCCCCGTTTGCTCTGGTAGAGCGCAA
>LSQX01145927.1_pt1 | contig 26434 bp, 22 predicted proteins | sample 654561 | NCBI WGS metagenome assembly LSQX01 (sample SAMN04489861, study PRJNA283612) | anaerobic digester metagenome | isolation source: 4 biogas reactors fed with cattle manure at either 37C or 55C with and... | place: Denmark: Kongens Lyngby | collected 2014 | reverse complement strand
AGATGTCCAAGTCCAAGGGGAACGTAGTCGACCCTTGGGATATGATCGACAAGTTCGGCGTTGACGCCTTGCGCTGGTATTTGGTGGCCGTCTCACCTCCTTGGGTGCCCACCAGGTTCGATGAGGACGGGGTGCGCGAAGTCGCCTCGCGCTTCTTCGGGACCCTGCTCAACGTCTACGCGTTCTTCACGCTTTATGCCAACATTGACGGCATAAACCCCAACGAGCTTTCCATTCCGGTCAAGGACCGGCCCGAGATCGACAGGTGGGTGATCTCGCGGATGAACTCCCTTGCGAAGGATATCCGCGAGGACATGGAGTCCTATGAGCTCACGAAAGTGGTGCGTTCGATCTCGGAGTTCGTGGTCGACGAAGTATCCAACTGGTATGTCAGGCGTAACAGAGAACGGTTCTGGTCCAACGAGTTCGACCTCGACAAGAAAGCGGCTTATGTCACCTTGCACGAAGTGCTCGTGGGCGTCGCCAAAATGATGGCGCCCTTCGCGCCGTACCTGGCAGAAGATATCTACCTGAACCTCACACATGGCAAGGCACTTGAGTCCGTTCACTTTGAACTCTACCCGGAACCCGACGAGTCACTCATAGACAAGGCGCTTGAAGACAAGATGGGGCTCGCCATCCGGCTCGTTTCCCTGGGGCGTGCCGTCCGCAACAAAGTCCAGATAAAGACGCGGCAACCCCTTTCCAAGGTGCTGGTCAACGGTAAGTCGCGGCCCATACTTGAACCCGTTGAAGACCTGGTCAAGGAAGAGCTTAACGTTAAAGCGGTCGAGTACGTGGGCGATCTCGGGAGGTACGTAGATTACGAGGTCAAGCTCAATCTCCCGGTGGCCGGTCCCAAGTTCGGAAAGAAGCTCCGGTCTATTGCCGCCGCCCTGTCTTCGGGGAATCCGTCGGAAATGGTCGAGCGGCTTGAAAGAGAAGGCAGGATTGTAGTCGAGATACCTCACGGAGCGGAGCCTAAGGATGATGGTTCTGCCGCCAAGGGAGACTCAGTTTCCGGTCGGGAGCAGATTATTCTGGTCCCCGAAGACCTTCAGGTCCGGATCACGCCGCGCGAGGGTTTTGCGGTGGAGACTGCAGGAGACACGTTTGCGATTCTCGACACCGAAATAACACGAGATCTGATGCTTGAAGGTATCGCCCGCGAGATAGTCTCCAAAGTCCAGACTACGAGGAAGAACAAGGGGTTCAACGTGACGGACCACATAAGGATGTCTATAGAGAGCGACGCGGTGGTCGGCGAGGCCGTCAGGGCTCACAGGGACTATATCACCGGAGACACCCTGTGTGACGAGCTCGAATTCAAGGAAGCCGAAGTCGCTCCGGCCGGTGCTTGGGATTTGAATGGTCACAAGGCCCTGATCACCATCGAGAACCTGAACCAAACCAAATAGGGGTGCCAGGAGTTACGGAGTTACAACAGGCTCACCTGTCACCGTTGTAAGGACTATGGCAGCGACGGTGAGGGCGAGCTCGAGCACGACCAGGATATATGACCAGTGCCGGAAGAGTAGCTTGAAGTTCTTGCCGAACCTAGGACGGGACCCGAAGTCGCGGAACACTTTTTTTACGTCATGCCAGAGTCCCGCGATTTCGGGCCTTATTCTTAGGACCAGGAGCACTCCGGAAACGCAGATCGCGTAGTAGAGGACTTCGGCGACGTCCCCTCCGTATTTGTTGCCTATGGCCGTGAGCAGGCACATGGAGGAGTTCCCGGCGGCATGGAAGACAATCGCGGGCAGTATGGAATCATGCCTTGCCGTTAGTATGCCCGCTATGACGCCAACTAGGAAAGCCCCCAAAACGCCTACGGGATGGTGAAGCAGGGCGAAGAAAATCGCAGGCAGCACCACTGCCCAACCGGTGCCAAGCCGCCTCAGCGCGTACGAAAAGAAGCCTCTCCAGAACATCTCTTCTGCTACGGGGACTAGGATGCAGGTCGATACGATCTCCGAGAAAGGAAGAGAACTGTCGACCGGAGAGGGAAACAGCTTTCCCCAACGACTGACAGAGCCGCGGGTGACCAGGTCAACACCTTCGAGCGCCAAGACCTCGAGCGACCAAAAAACCACTGCAAGGGCTATAGGAAAGGCCAACACCGAAGGACTCACGGGATTCAGGCGGAATACCTGAGCCGGCGCGGCTCGCTTTCGCGAGATTACGAACCAGGACGTAAGGCAAAACACTACTGCGGCGGGCAGCCACTCGGCTATGGTCCCATTCAGGAAGAGACCCACGAGGACCATGCCCAGAAGGTGGGCTTTGGGCGGGTCAAAAGGGTCTATCTGGCCCTCATTTCTTTCTGTCAACGCTTCGCTCCGCTGGCTCTTATGCAACACTATAATACCACCCACCGGAAACATATTCGACGGGCGGAGACCCAACATCCTCTACGTCACGATCTCGGTAAGATCTGGCGAAGAAAAAGGGGATGAGCGTGAGCCCATCCCACCGTCCTCCGAGCCTTCTCGCATAGACCCGGAGAACCGTATAGGAGCGGTGAAAGAGGCTGAGGTGCACAACTTGTGCTCGTGCGCACAGGCACAACCCCTTCAAGCACAACATATCATCGTACACCCAGAAGAGCAACCTCTTGTCGGTTAATCAGCTAATTATTTCTCGAACCGGCATATGGGGGTCTCTTCCCTCTCGTGTAAGCTGCGGAATCTTGGGGTTTATGGGCGCTATCTGCTTTCTGTGCTCATGCACTTACGCGAGTCGGGCATTTTCCAAGCGACGATGCATCCGATAAACGCGATAGATGCCTCTAGAGCGAACAAAGCAGGGTATCCGGCCCGGGCGAGTAGCCAGCCTCCTGCCATGGTAAGCAGAGTAAGAGGCGCCGCGATAGTGTTCAGAAGACCAATCAGCGTGGCTCGCACGTTTTCTTTGGCGACGTCAAGCGTATAGTTTGTGAAGCCGATCCATATTCCTCCGAAAGCTCCGCCCAGACAGAAGTACAAGAGGAAGTATGCTGCGTAGGCGAGCGCCGTGAGGCCCCCGAAGAACGCCGCCCTTGCTATCAGGGCGAGAGAGCCTGTTCCAAGTACCATCACCGCTACAAGCCTTATTACCCAAACGGCTCCTCTCTTGTCCCCCAGGTAGCCCCACAGGGGACCTCCCACAACGTTTCCGACCATCTGTGCCGAGACAAACAGCCCAACAGTCGCAGCGGGAAAACCCAGATCCTTCTGTGCGTGGATGGCGAAGAACGGCAGGGCGAGGTACAGGCAGCCAAGCAGAACCCTGACCAGTATGAGCCTTCGGAACAGGGGGTTCTTGCTCCAGGCTTCGGGTAGCCGGCGGAGGTACTCGCCCATCGGCACTATCCGGTCCGGTTCTCGTGCGGGGGGCTCCTTAAGGAAGTGCATGGCTCCAAGCGAGCCGTAGAGCCCCAGAGCGCCCAGGCCCATAACTATGGCGTAGTTCAAAGGGTACCTCGTTTCCATGGCCAAGAGATAACGGGTCAGGAATCCGGCCGCGAAAGCAGAGATGCCTCCGAGCGCCTGCATGGTGCCAAAGAGACCGGCACGAGTCTCGGCAGGTATTGTCCTGGCGACCAAGTCCATCCAGGGTAAGCCGCTGAAGCCGTCGGCGAAGGCAGTTAGGACCAAGCACAGGTAGAAGATCCCCAAAGCGAGTACTTTGTTGGTTCTTGCCAAGAGAGCCGAGAGGGCCATACCTGCTGCGGCTGCCCTCATGACGTGGCCCGTCGCAATCATGAAGGGTTTCTTTCTGGGTAACCTTTGTATGTAACCGGCTACGAAGATCTGCGGCACCAGGTACCCAAAACCGCGGAGTGTGCTCACCAGGCCGATGAGCAAGGGTGAAGCGGTCAGAGTGCTTACATAGGTCGGAAGGACGCTGTTCCCGTCTATGAAAGATGAGCCCAGGCTGAAGAAAGTGCCGTCAGCGATGAAAAACCTCCTATTATGTGCCGCTACAGCGGCCTTCTCGTCGTTCGGTGTCTGTATTTCTGTAACCGCCACTAAAGGAACCTCCGGAGTTAACTAGACTACACCACATTACACTACCACAAGCTAAGTAATACTGCGTGCAGTGCCGCTGCCATTGCCAACCCCGGGCTAACTCGTCCTACCCCAACGCCTTGTTACAGATACGCCCCGATGGGGTTTTCCCGTCAAAATACGGAAGACGGTAGATACCGTATCCGCCTGGGATGAGGTTCGTGTCCACGATATCCCCATAAACGGTACGAGTGGTGAAAGTGAAATAGCAGGCGTCGTCAGTCAGCGCGCTCTCGGACCGGATAGAAAACGAATCGCTATCGGTGCTCTTTAACCCGTAAGAGATCCCTCTGCCGCCCGCGCCTTTACTGACGGATATCTCGACTTGTTCATCTGCGATTACCGGAATCTTGAAAAAGTCCCTGAAACCAAGGATTACATATGTGTCGGTCCCTGGCTCAGTATTACTTACCCACCGGCTGGCCTCACCGAGTGGCAAGAGGCTGTGCAGGAAGCCGCTTCGGTAGAACGCTAGAAACACCGTCTGCCCGCTTGTGAGGGCCGGGTCTACCCTTAGGAGGAAAGGACTCGTCTTGACGGCAACTCGTCCCCATTTCGGATACAGCCCGCGACGATCCCGCGTTTCACAAACAGCAAGATCTGCAGGTAGATGGGGCCGCCGTCTTCTATACGAAAACCATCAAAAGAAACCATGGCGTATCCACGCTCTTCCCCGAAACCCGTACCGTGTTGGTCGTGTATCACCGCGCACAACTGTATTATATGAGTAATACGGTTGTCTGTCACGAGGGCTCAGGATACTCTCGATCCCACACAGATATTGGCGCCGCATAGCATGTCCCTTCTAGACCGGTTTGTGGTTTATACTGTAAGGGCATGCGTTGCATCATGAACGGAGATGACGTTTGTACACCGTAGCACCTTGGAGGGTCGTAGGTGAAGGCCGTATTCTTCGATCTGGGCGGGACTTTGTGGGCTCCCTTCGGACATCTCACCAAGGAGGAAGTAGTAGAGTCTGCGGCCGGAAAAGCGGCTGAGAGGCTACCGGACTACCTTTTCGAAGGTTTGTCTCCGGGTGAGGCCGTCCGCCTTCGCCGGGAGTTCGAGTCGAGTCTCGTGTCGGGCATGTCTAAGGCGGTGCTTGACCGCAGCGAAGCCCTCAAGCGCGGAGATTTCTCCCATGCTTCCTTCGCGGAGGTAAGCGTCCACGTGCTCGTTAGGGAGGCCATCCGCCTTGTTTTCGGCAAAGAGGTGTCCGGTTCGCTGCTTGCCGACGAGTTCGGCCGCGACCTCACCAGGTACTCTACGCCTTACCCTGAATCCGAGGGAGTACTCGCCGGGCTTAAGGCCGAGTTTCCGGGTATACGTGTGGGCATCGTCTCCAACACGGCGATCCAGCCCCACGTGCTCGACGAGTTCTTGAGGGAGTGCAGGCTGTACCCTTACACCGATTTCAGGGTGTACAGTTCGGCTGTCGGATGGCGCAAGCCGCATCCTGCCATCTATGAGGCCGCGCTCAGAGAGGCAGGTGTGCTCTCGCATGAAGTCGTTTTCGTAGGCGACAGCATCTTCGAGGACATCAGCGCACCGAAGCGCATGGGGATGAAGGCTGTCTTTTGTCAAAGGCGACCTGTCGATGAACACTCCGGCGCCGATGCTGTCGTCGCCGATCTCGCCTTGGTACCCGAATTGATCAAACGGTTCACTATAGGCCGGTAGGCCGGCGACGCAGTCCGCTCTCCTGTGCGAGGGAACCATGTCATGTCAGTCAGCAAAAAGAAACATATCTTGTCACTCCCGGACAAGATATGGGTAAAATAACAACTGCTCCAGCAGGGTTCATGTTCATTTTATGGTGTCGGGAGGGGGACTTGAACCCCCACGGTNNGTCTGCCAGTTCCGCCATCCCGACACGGAAGTCAGCAAGAACCATCATACTAGTCCCGGAACACCGTGTCAACATGCGTTTTTCGCCAATGTGCGGGCGATCCCGTGCACTCACAAGGGACTGTCTTCCGGCCCGTGACCTACAGTCCACTTACTCTGGTGACTTCTATACCCATCTCCTCGAGTCTCTTGATGAAAGGATTGATACCTGCCAGGTCCGATGCGATATGCCCGGAAACCACCAAGTTCTTTCCCGTCGGGAACTCCGCCTGGAGCTTGGGAATCTCAGCCGGCCCTATGTGGATATAAACCACCGTGTCTACTCCGTTTCGGAAATAGACGCTTGCCAGAGCCGCCCCTCCATTGGTCCCCGCCCCGTGGGCTACGACTGTCTTCCCCGCCTTGTTGGAGCCCTTGCCTAGCCTAATCTCTACGTTGGTCGGAGCGTTCCGTATCTCTTCAATCGTATTGAGGGCCGCGACGACATCGTCTACAGTGGCGTCCGGTCCGCAGTGGGCATGAATCGCGTCCTGCATGCGCTTCCGCCCTATTTCGTCCAGGGGATTGTGGATGCTGAGGTAAGGCATGTTGAGGAGCCGCGCGAAAGAAGGTGCGTGGTCGTAGTTTGCCGAGTGCCTGGCAAGGCGCTGGTTGTGTTTGATCCTCTCGATTACTTCGCGGACTTCCTTTTCGGGGATGCCGTTTTGCACAGCGATATCCACGTGCAAGTCAAGCACGTCGGGGAAGGTGAGGACGCTGGGGTCTGGATGGTGGGCCATCACGCAATCATATCCCAGCTGTCTACCTACCAGGAGCTCGGCCACCCCCATGTCGATTCCGAACAGTATCTTCCTTATGTTCTTGCCAGGGACATGGATTCTGGAATCAGCCGGGAACTTGGTCTGCCCCGCCATCTCCATGGCTATTTTCATGAGCTGTTCGGTGGTGACCCCGCTGCCGTTCAGTGCCATCTTCGTACCTCCGTAGATCGCAAATTGATAGATGAGTCAGTATTGGCCACTGCATGCGGATATCCTTCATACAACTCCTCTTGGTTGCCTATGGACAAACTGCGGAATCCCATCAAACTCGTGATGAGTGTGTCACGGAGGGCATGCCATGAAAGAATTCCTGCATCGAAAGGTTCGCGCCGGGACCTTGAACTCTAAGACACTATGCGGCAGAGCCTCCCGAGGGCCTTTTCCGCGCATACTCTCCCGGCACTTATGAGGCTCTTCATTTTGGCAGGTGTCATGAAGCCGGTAACCGAGACTACGTCGGGTTCCAGGATGAGGGTCGCGTATTCATGGAGATAGCGTTTGGTCGTCTCTCTTGTCGAGAGCGAGAAACTCCTGGATAAGACTGACATCAAGTTGGTCGGATTCTGCGGGTGTTCCACATGAAGGCCGAGGTCCACGCCTACGGCTTCTTCGGCGCCCATCCGGCGCACCTCAAACACCGGGACCATGTCCCTCACGCCTCCGTCCACAAGCGTGAACTCCCCGAATTTCTTAGGTACAAACAAGCCCGGTATAGAGATGCTTGCTCTCACCGCCTCTGAGATCTTTGCATCGGTCACGTAAATCCTGCCTCTTGCTCTCAGAGACTGGAGCATGCCTCTCGTTCTCGGAGGATCGTTTGTGAAGACCACCAGCAGTCCGGATACAAGGTCCACGGAAGTGATGGCCAATGGGATCCTGGCGTCAGAGAGCGATGCCCCTCCTGTAAGCCGGTCTATGGTGGATTCTATGAGGGTTCCGCCCACAAGGCCGCCGACACCCATCTGGGCGACCTCCAAGGACCTCGAAAGGGGTTTTACTTCAGCCTCGTAGGCTCCGTCGTTGAAAAACACGTCACCGGACTCTTTCTCTATCCTGGTAAGGTCCACGCCGGATGCCCAAAGTCCGGCAATGAGAGCACCTGCGCTCGTCCCCGCGATTACATCGGGGACCAATCCACACCTCTCAAGGACTTCGAGGACGCCGATGTGAGCGAGTCCGTAGATCCCCCCGCCTCCAAGGGCAAGCCCCCATTTCCTCATGAATATCCCCCCACATCCAGCTTCACGAATACCGTATGCATGGACATGGAGATATGACATGAAGGAGAAAGGCTAGCTTGCGAAAACCCTTGTCCCGGTTTCGCCCCTTACCGCTTCAAGGACCCTGTCGAGGGCCGAGATTATTGCACTCTTCCCACCGCGCTCTATGAAACGGATTACCGCCTTCACCTTGGGCCCCATGCTTCCTTTCCCAAAGTGACCTTCGCGTTCGTAGCGCTTTAGTTCATTGAGGCTTACCTCTCCGAGCCATCGCTCTTGGGGGGTGCCGTAGTAGAGCGCCGCGCCGTTAACATCGGTGAGGATGACGAGCGAATCTGCTCCCACTGCAGCCGCGAGACAATCTGCGCCCAGGTCTTTGTCGATAACCGCCTCGACTCCGCGGAGCATTCCCGAATCCTCTATGACGGGAATCCCTCCCCCGCCGACGGATATGACGACGTGCCCGGCATCTACGAGAGCCTTTATTGATGCAGACTCGACAATCCCTTTGGGATCGGGTGAAGGTACAACCCTGCGCCACCCTCTTCCACTGTCCTCTATCCAGTTTTCGCCGAACTCCCGTTGCCTGGCTTCCGCGTGACGCCGGTCTTTGAAAGGACCTACGGGTTTCGTCGGGTTCTTAAACGCCGGGTCGGATTTGTCCACCAGAGTCTGAGTGACCACCGTGCAGACGGGGATATGAAGCCCGTTTTCGTGAAGGGCGTTTCGCAGCTGGGATTGAATCATATACCCAATCAACCCTTGGCTTTCAGCCCCGCATACATCCATCGGCATTGGCGGTACCATCGCGCTTCCAAGCTCGTTCTGGATTAGGATGTTTCCTACCTGTGGCCCATTGCCGTGAGTAATGACTACCCTGTTTCCTTCCTTGATAAGTCTCGCTATCTGTGTGGCTGTCCTTCGTACATTCCGAAGTTGTTCACCGAATGTCCCCTTCTCTCCACGTGCGAGAATGGCGTTACCGCCCAAAGCAACGACGATGGTCTGCACCCACGAATCCCTCCGTGACAAGTGTGCCCGCTCCATCTACCTGCGAGGCCGGGTATCCGTGGCATATTCTTGCGCACAGTACCTGATCCCTGCAAGGCTCCCAAGATGGCAGCGAATGGCAAGACACCCGGCGGGACCCCGTGGAGCCCCGATCTGCTTTGGACGATCCGGCTTAAGAGGGTTTTCTAGGCTATTAGCGAATATAGCTGGTAGCGCAGGACTTTGATTTGTGGCTGCCGCGGGAAGAAGGAGTCTCTCGTCAGGATGTGGCATGAGCGGCGCCTGAGGAGTCGGCCATGCTTCTAGACAGGCTGAAGATTTGCAGCTACATCCCCGGTGGGGCCGAGAAGCGCAACGCGCATATCAGCATCATCGATGGTATGCTTTTCTCGGTTATGTCGGGGCTGACGGCGCCCTTCTGGGGTGCTTTTGCCGTGAAACTCGGCGCCACCGACTATACCCTCGCCCTTCTTTCGTCCTTACCCGCACTTATGTCACTGGTGGCCCAAGTGCCTTCGGCCCTATTGGTGGAGCTGTATGACAATCGACTGCGGCCCACAGTCGTCGCCGCCGCGTTCTCCAGGGTGTTCTACCTCTTGTTTGCGCTCCTCATCATTGTGCCTGTCTCCGGGCCGAACAAGGCCCTTATCTTTGTGCTCATGTACTCTCTCATGAACCTCCCAGGTACAATGGCGGGAGTGGCCTGGACATCGATGATGGGTGATATGTTCTCGCCTACTTTGCGAGGGCGGTTTTTTGGCGAGAGGAATATGCTTTGCACCTTTGTCTCCCTTGTCTCAACGGTCATCGCGGGCCCGTTCCTCGACGCGGTCCCGTGGCCCACGAACTACGTGCTTCTGTACCTCGTATCGTTCGCCATGGTGATGGGTTCTCTCTATTACCTGACCAAGCACGAAGACCCGCCTGTGCATAGAGATAAACAGTCCAGGGCTCCAGGCCTCTCCCTTTTCGTCCGCGCCATGGACGACAAGGCCTTTGTCCGGTTTCTCCTGGCTGTGTTTGCTGTTCATACCGGATTCCACATCCCCGCCGGCCTCTGGACCATCTTGTGGGTCAAGGAAATGGGGCTCACTAACGCTTGGCTGGGTGCCTTCTCGATAGGTTCAGGTATCATGTCCTTTCTCACGTACAGGTTCTGGGGTAGATGGTCCGAGAAGCACGGGAATATGAACGTCCTCATCTGGACGGCCCTGGCTCACATGCCGTTTCCCCTGTTGTACGCCCACCTAAGGTCTCCCTATGTGTACTTGGCGATCAATTTGGCAGGTGGGTTTGCCGGCGCAGGCATGAACCTATCCCTCTTCAACGCGCTCCTCGACGTGTCGCCAACGGACGGTAGACCGGCCTACGTTTCCCTGTACAACATCGCCATAGGGTTCTCCGGATTTGTCTGGCCTTTCCTCGGAGTTTGGATGTACAGGTCAATGGGGATGACCTCGGCCCTGGACTATAGCGCCGCGGCGAGGATCATCGGGATGAGCGTTGCATTCGCGCTCTTACGCAGGAGGCCGGTAGCCGCCCCACAGGAAACCTAATCATGGAGGGCTCATGGAAGGCAGTGAAATCACCGGTCTACTTCCGCGGCGAGAAAGCTTTTCCGAGGGCCCTTACCAGCGAATCCCATATCACTCTGAATATATTGCCCCTGGGGACGTCTGTCCTTGCAACTAGCGGTTCGCGGCCGACTTCCTGATCGTCTACCGTGAAGATGACTTCCCCGATCTTGCTCCCTGCCTTAACAGGGGCTTCCAGGTTCGAGTTCAGGACCACCGTAGCCACAACCTTGTCTTCCTGTCCTTTCTCAACCGTGGCTCCCAGAGTCCGGGGAGCGATGGCGTCTACTTTCCCGCCCTTGCCTTTCCATACGCGGGCCGTCCCGACTACCGTGTTGGCAGGCGTTTTCTCTACGTAGGAGTAATTTCGGTAGGCCCAATCAAGGAGCGACGTTACGATCTCTGTACGCTCCCTCTCGCCCGCATCTATGGAGTACCCTCGCGCAGAACCAAGCACGATGGCGATTATGTCAAGCCCGGACCTTTCTGACAGCGCCACCATGTTGAACCCTGCCCGGGTAGTAAAGCCCGTCTTAAGCCCGTAGGCACCTGGGTAGGACCATAGGAGCCTGTTCCTGCTGAACTGGGGATCTTTTTGGGATTCGCCCGGCGCGGTGTAGGCGAACTCCTTGATGGCGTGGTATGGAAGGGCTTCCGGGTGGACCCTTATGTAAGAAGTCACGAGGGTCAGGAGGTCTTTCGCCGATACCCTGTTGTCATCGGATAAGCCGTGAGGGTCGACAAAATGGGTCTCTGTAAGTCCCAGTTCCCTTGCCTTGGCATTCATCCTGTCCACAAACGAGGTCACATTGCCCGCTACGTGCTCTGCCACGGCCACGCAGGCATCGTTGCCCGACATGACGGTTATCCCTTTGACAAGGTCTTCCAGCCGGACTTCCGTGCCGACGAGAATGAACATCTTAGAACCGCCCGTGGCCCAAGCCTTTTCGGACACGGGCACCATATCATCCAAACTTACCTCGCCTGCGGAAATCTCATCGAAAAGGATGTAGAGAGTCATGATCTTGGTGAGGCTTGCGGGGATATGGGGGCTCTCGGCGCCTTTCGAGGCGAGAACCCTCCCTGTTTTCAAGTCGGCTATAAGGTAGATCTCGGCGTTGACATCGGGCGGAGATTCGGCCGCAAAGACCACTCTCGTAGGTAAGAAGGGGAGCGCTCCTTGCGCTAGGAAGAGAGAAGCCAAGAGCACTACGATAAGTCTTGAACCGAAATTCCGCGACAACATGGCAACGACCTCCGGCAATATGTATGATGCAGGTTGGATGGAAACGATTTAGAACCCACTTGGAAAGGGGGTTCAACCTCTATGGTTTTAGTTTCGTCATGCCTCATGGGTTTTCCCTGCAGGTACAATGGAGTAATCAAGAACCATCCAGAGTTAGCAGACGCTCTTGGTCGCGTCGCAGTTCCTGTCTGTCCGGAGGTCCTGGGAGGCCTGGGGATCCCCCGCCCGCCCTCGGAAATCCTGGGAGGCACCGGCGCCCAGGTTCGGGTTGGACCTGCCCGTGTCGTGAACATCCTAGGCGAGGATGTCACCCGGGCTTACCTTTCCGGCGCCCAAATCGCGCTTTCAATCGGGATGCAAGCAGGCTGCAGGGTAGCGGTCCTAAAGGCAAGGAGTCCGGCGTGCGGCATAGGCGCAATCTATGACGGTTCCTTCACCGGCACGTTAAGGACCGGCGACGGAGTGTTCGCCGCGCTCCTCCGCGCTCATGGTTTCAAAGTCTACACCGAAGACGAGCTTGAAGAAGCCTTACTCTCTCTCGATTGTCAAGTCACGGGCGCCGTCTGAGGTTTTCATGACTTTCGGTGCAGTTATCCTGAGGACTCCGTCTTTGTATTTGGCGTCCGCCTTGTCGGCATGCACTGCGGTAGGAAACCGTATGGTCCGCTGAAACCGTCCGGACTGCCTTTCCCTCAAATAGTAACCGTCCTTGTCTTCTTCGGTCTTCCTCTCAAGAGTCCCGCGGATGGTCAGAGAATCGGGACTGACTCTGGCCCAGAGGTTCTTGGGATCGTATCCCGGCACGTCTGCCTCGACAATGACCTCGTCTTCGGTTTCGTGCATGTCAACGGTGGGCTCTCCCCAACCTCTCCGCATCCTCGGCCAGCCGCCCCAAAGGCTCCAGTCCAGAAGGTCGTAAGGCCGCCACGTCCTGTCGATGAAGTCACGTCCCCAAGGAGTAAGACCTTCCCGTTCCACTCGGATCACCTCGACCACATAGACTTCATACCAAATTGTGATCGAGCGGGAGGCCTGGTATGCAGACAAAATAAAATGGTGCCGAAGGTGGGATTTGAACCCACACAGGCGTAAGCCTACGGCGCCCTGAACACCGCGTGTCTGCCAGTTCCACCACTTCGGCACGACAAGAGACAGTTTAACACAGGAAAGGCACGGCTTCAAGCAGTGCGGCATACCCCGCCATGCCGTGACGTCCGGAGGGTGTTGAACCTGCTCAAGCAGGTGGGTGCCCTCCCGTAGCCTTGCGTTCCTGCCTACTGCGTGGCAGTCTACGCGCCACTAAGCGGAGTCCAGGCTCCCTCTCACACGGTGTTGGCTCAAACTCACCGTGACTCACGCACACAGCAGGGTCAATCCTGAACCGAGCGTTGCCGCCCGGCACGATCAATCTTATCACCCGGTATCCTCCAATCGCAATTCTTTCGTCGATTGATAAAGCTGCCAAATTGTGGTCCTTGGTTTAATGACTATTCCTTGTCCTACGCTCGGGGGTTTTGTATTATCAGTGAGTAGCTGCGGGAGGTGGTTGTTACTATGAGTAAGGCAAGACAGGCAGCCTTCACGGCGCTTTTCATAGCGATGTCGGTAGTTCTCACAAGGTTTGCATCGCTCCGTATAGCCATCGGAGGAGTGGAAGGGGTCAGGGTTGGGTTCGGCAGCTTGCCGAACATCATGGCCGGTATCTTGTTGGGGCCCCTCTATGGGGCTATATCTGGCGCCCTGGCAGATGTCATCGGGTTTTTCCTGAGCCCAATGGGAGGTTACATGCCCCATTTTACGTTGACTGCGGGCCTTACGGGTGCCCTTCCAGGTCTCGTTCTGCTCGTGTTTCGGAAAACCGGATTGGCGGGCCGGCTCTCTGAGTGGTTTGAACTTATCTTGGCAGTGGGCATAGGGGTAACGGTGGTCTCGTGGGGTCTCACTCCCTATTTTCTCAATACCCTTTTCGGCTTGCCCCGGGCGGCCATTATGCCCCCCAGGATTGTCGCGGCGATTATCGAGATCCCTGCGTATTCGGTCATCATAAAGGCCGTATCTGCAAGCTACGTGCGCTTGGCCGCAGGCAAGAAACCGGCCTAGAGGCAGAGTGGAAGCGGGCCGCGTACCGGCGGCAAAGAGCAGTCGCGCTCCTCGGGAGTCTCTGTTGTGAGTCCTTGCCTAGAACAGCGCGAGCTGCTCTCCTTCAGGCAGATTCTCAAGGATGCCTTGTTCTTTGAGCATTTCACACAGCTTCTTGCCGAGTTTGGTGCGCCTTCTAAAGTCTTCGACCGATGTGAAAGGAGCTTCGTCACGCGCCTCGACGATGGCTTGTGCTGCCCGCTCTCCGATCCCCGGGATCGACACAAAGGGAGGTAGAAGGACGCCGCTAGAGGGCAGGTACTTGCGTGCGTGCGACTTATAAAGCGAGGGTTTTCCAAACCTCACGCCACGCCGGAACATTTCCAGGGCTACCTCAAGGACACTTGCGGTATCCTGCTGCTTCGCCGTGGTGTTGGGAGAGGCGTTTATCGATTCGATCTCCTTCTTCCAGAGATCTGGGTCGTTGTGCATGTGTTCCACCGTCATTGAAGAGCCATGGAAAGTGAAATACGCCGCCGCAAAGGCGAGCGGGTGGTGCACCTTGAAATATGCAATCCTAAAGGCGGTCGTAACGTACGCTGCCGCGTGGGCTTTTGGAAAGAGGTAAGAGATCTTTTTGCACGACTCGATGTACCACTCGGGTACCGACACCTTGCGCATGGCCTCGATGTCATCTTCAGAAAGAGGCTTTCCTTTTCTCACCTTTTCCGCGATGGCAAAAGCCAGGGCACTTTCCATGCCCATTTGCATGAGGTATAGGAAGATGTCTTCCCTGGTCGCGATGACTTCCCTGAACTTGGCAACGCCGTTCTTTATGAGGTCCCGGGCGTTGTTTGCCCACACGTCGGTGCCGTGGGAAAGCCCCGATATCCTCACTAGGTCTCCAAAAGAAGCCGGTTTGGTTTCAACCAGCATGTTTCGCACGAACCTGGTTCCAAACTCGGGGATGCCTATGGCATCATCGGGATTTGCCCCGGAAAAGAGGGCAAGCGTTTCGGGATCGTCCATAGGTACCTTGAGAGGATCGATACCCGTGAGCTCGTGAAGCATTTTGATGACCGTCGGGTCGTCATGGCCGAGGATATCCACCTTCACAAGGTGGCCGGAGATGGAATTGTAATCGAAGTGTGTCGTGATGGCTCCGGCCGTGCGGTCGTCGGCAGGGAATTGGAGAGGCGTGAAGTCCAGGACATCCATTCCCGAGGGAATAACCATTACGCCGCCGGGATGCTGGCCCGTGGTCCTCTTCACTCCCTCAATGCCGCTCGAGAGTCTGGTTTCTTCTGCCCTCCTGAGCCTTAAGCCCCTTTCTTCGGCGTAGTGCTTTACAAAGCCGAAAGCGGTCTTGCGGGCTACGGTCGCTATGGTCCCGGCCCTAAAGATGTTTCCCTCTCCCAAGAGCTCCGAGGCAAACTTGAACATCTCGGCCTGTTCCTCTCCCGAGAAGTTGAGGTCAATGTCGGGTACTTTTTCTCCGTGGAAACCCATGAAGGTCTCAAACGGGATGTCCTGTCCGTCGCGAGACAGGTCTTCGCCGCACTCCGGGCACTTTTTGGGCGGAAGGTCAAATCCCGACGCAACCTGTACGTCCGGTTCAAAATCGCTCCACTTACACCGGGGACACACGTAGTGCGGTCTAAGCGGATTGACCTCGGTCACTCCGGTACATGTCGCCACGAGGGACGACCCGACAGAGCCCCGGGATCCGACGAAATACCCGTCCGACAGCGACTTTTCCACCATCCGGATGGCGATCATATACAGCGAGGAAAAACCGTTTCCGATTATGGCTCCCAGTTCCTTCTCTAGTCGTGCCCTCACGATTTCAGGAAGGGGGTCTCCGTACATGCGCTTGGCTCCTTCTTCGGCCAAACGCCTGAGCTCGGAGTCTGCATTCGGTAGAGACGGGAAATAAGAGCCTTCGGGGATTGGACGGAGGTCTTCTATTGACTCCGCAAGCTTCACCGGGTTTGTTATGACAACCTCCCGCGCCGCCTCTTCCCCAAGGTATCTGGTTGCCTCGGACATGAGTTCACAGGTTGTCCTAAAGTGAAGCGGCGTAGGTTTCTCTCCCTCCAGAATCCCCTTACCCGAGAGGAGGATGGTCCGGTAGATGTCGTCTTCAGGATCAAGGTAGTGAACGTCGCCCGTCATCACGCATATTCGCCCGGTAGATTTCGCCAGCTCGAAAATCCGCTTATTCAGGAGCTCCAGTCCTTTTTCATCCTGGACGGCCCCTTGGCTTACAAGGTGCCGGTTGTTGTCTATAGGTTGGATTTCCAGGTAATCGTAGAAAGAAGCGATCCTTTCGAGTTCCTCCTGAGGCTCGCCGCGGAGGAAGGCCTGCACCAGCTCTCCTGCCTCGCAGGCCGATCCCAAGAGGAGCCCTTCTCGCTTTTCATGCAAGAGCTTTCGGGGAATCCGTGCCGTCCGGTAAAAGTGCTTGAGGTGCGACTCGGTGACAAGCTCGTAAAGGTGCCTGAGCCCTCTCTTGTTCTTGGCGAGAATGACCACGTGGTACGCCCGTTCTTTGTCATCGTCTTCTACTAAATAGCCTTCCACGCCGAAGATGACCTTGACGCCGTGCTTCCGCCCCTCGAGGTAGGCTTCCGGAAAAGACTGAACCACACCGTGGTCCGTTATGGCTATGGCCGGATGGCCCCATTCTTTGGCCCTGGCAATCGCCTTATCAACTGAGAGGACGGAATCCATCTGGCTCATCTTTGTGTGGAGGTGGAGCTCGACTCTTTTTTCTGGGTAGAGGTCTTTCCGGCATTCAACCTGGCAGGGCACTATCTCGCTTTCTCTTGTGAGGAGCATGGGTTCTGAGTCGAAACGGTCTATTCCGGGCCGTCCCCTCAGCACCACGTGTGTTCCAGGCTCCAACCAGTCAATCTTTGCCTCGAGGTCGGTGATCCTTACCTTCACCGAATCGGTCCTGTCGGTCACAACCATGGTGCCCTCTACTTTGCCAAACTGGTTTGACCTCCAGCTGATTTCCACGACCTCACCTGCGACGGTAACCCTACCCCTCTCTCCACCCGTGAGGTCTTTGATGGGGATAGCCTCGTTCTTATCGGGGGCGGACCTTGACGAAGATCCCCTTCCTCGCCTGCTTCCCCGCCCGTTCGCTCGCACCGGCATGCCGTTTTTCTGGGCTTCTCCGTTACCCGTTTGTCCGGGAGGCGCCTTGAACGTATCCCGCAGTTCCTCGGGGTAAAACCATTTCACCTGGTCTAGTCCGCCGACCTTTTTCCGCAGCTCTTGCCTCACGGTGGCTAAGAGTGCATCGAACTCGTCCTTCAGGAAGTCGCGGGAAACCGAGGACCACCTTTTCCTATCCGGGACATCCAGTGTGACTTCCCACGAGTCATCGGTTGTGTCTACATCTATGGAGCGTATGACAAGGTAGGGCAATAGCTCCCTACCGCTCCACTCTCCCGGTTCAACGAGGTCTGTAAGTCTCGGGCACTCCGAAGAAGGCTTGACGGTGATGCGGGACAATATCGGTTCCCTCCGGCTGTCATTTTGCTGCTTCGCGGGCCAGACGGACCAGGGCGTCCACTATTTCCCCCTCGGGAACCCTCCCCAGGACCTTCCCGCGCCTGAACAGGATCCCGCCGTCACGGCCGCATGCTACTCCAACATCCGCTTCTTTGGCTTCTCCAGGACCGTTTACAGGACAGCCCATGATTGCCACTTTCAAGTGCGTGCGTATGTCTTTGAGCCTTTCCGCTACTTCTTCGGCAACCGCTATCAGGTTTACCTGCGTTCTCCCGCAAGTTGGACAGGATATTATATCGGGGCCAAGAACGGCCGCTTCTGCCGCTTGGAGGATGCTGCGGGCCGTCTTCACTTCCTCAAGCGGTGACCCCGTGAGTGACACGCGCAAGGTGTCGCCCAGCCCCAGGGTGAGTAGAGATGATATCCCTACGGCAGACTTAACCACGCCGCCCGTCCCAGGCCCGGCCTCAGTGATCCCGATATGGAAGGGCCAGCGGGTCTTTTCGGCCATGAGGACGTAGGCCTTTACTGTAGCCCTTACGCTGGAAGACTTTAGGGACACCACAAGATCGCCTATTCCGTGCTCTTCCAGGAACTCAAGTGAGCGCTGGGCACTCTCCACCAGGGCCTCAGGGATAGGCCCCCCGTACCTCTCAAGGATCTCTCTTTCGAGGGAACCTGCGTTCACGCCCACCCTGATGGCCGCTCCTCTCTCTTTGGCTTCTCTGGCCACTTTGAGGAGCCTTTCCTGCCCGCCGATATTGCCTGGGTTTATCCTGATCTTGTCGGCGCCCGCCTTGATGGCCGCTACGGCTAGGTTGTGGTCGAAGTGGATGTCAGCCACTATCGGGCATTTCGCCCCGGCCTTAATCCTCCTCAAGGCCTCGGCTGCTTCCATGTCGGGGACGGCAACCCTCACGATATCTGCGCCTGCGTCGGCACATTGGTTTACTTGCGCGAGTGTCGCCAGAACGTCTCGCGTGTCGGTCTTCGTCATCGTCTGAACTGAGACCGGACTACCGCCTCCGATGACCACATTTCCGCATCTAACAGCGTGCGTTTCCCGTCTCCGGAAGACTCTTTCAGACAGGGGGCATTCCGGAGAGCCTCCATATTCTGAGGAGGTCGATGCGGAGGCTTGTCCGGAAGGGTGCTCCCTGTGAGCGCTCCTTTCCCGGTCCATCCTATCTCACCAACCTCAGGATGTCTTTGTAACTCACAAACACAAAAACCGAAATGAGGAGGAAGAACCCTATGAAATGCACTAGGCTCTCCTTCTCGGGGTCGAGGGGTTTACCCCTCAGCTTTTCCACCGCCAGGAATATAAGCCGGCTTCCGTCCAGAGCGGGTATGGGCAGGAGGTTTATTAGACCCAAGTTTGCCGAAAGCGCGCCGAAGAGATACGCAAGCTCGCCCGGACCGGTCCTCGCGGCCTCTCCCAGGATCTGCGTGATGCCTATGGGCCCTGTCACTTCCGGAGCGACAGTACCGGCCAGCATCCCGATGATCCCCTGGATCCACATGCTGCTCACGAGGAGAGTTTCCTTAACTCCCTGGTAAAGACCTAAGACGGGATTCATGCGCTCGAGGGTCGACGTGGGCCGGATGCCGATTACGCCCGCTCCTCCCATCTCGATGGGGACCATGGGTACCTCAATCTGTTTTTCGTCCCTCTCCAGTGTGAGAGAAATGGTCTGGCCGGAGCTCGGGCGAATGGCCGATGTAAGGTCCTCCCAGGACTGAATGGGCGTTTCGTTTATCGCAAGCACCTTGTCGCCCGGCCTTATGCCGGCAAAGTCGGCCGGATAGCCGGGCATCACCTCGGCGATGGTTGTGGTAGGCATGTATATCCCTACTATGGAAAACACAATGAAAAACGCAAAGGCGGCGATGAGGAGATTTGCGAGCGGCCCTGCGAAAATTATGCCGGCTCTCTTACCCGGTGACAGGCTGCTCAGTAGGCGGTTTAGGGGTAATCCTTCGTCGTCTTCTTTGTCGCGGGCGTCCTCACCGGCAAAACGGTTGAAACCTCCCAGGGGGATCATGCGAATTGTGTATTTTGTCTCGCCCCCCTGCCACGAGAAAAGGACGGGCCCCATACCTATGGCAAACTCGTGGATGTACACTCCGGCGTTTCTCCCTGCAAGGAAGTGCCCGAGCTCGTGGAAGGTCACGAGGATTCCGAGTAGGACTATGGCTAGGATGATCTCTGGCACTTTGAATCGTCTCCTTACAGTAAGAGTTCCCTGATTTTCTCTTCAACCCGTAGAGCTTCTTCTCTAAGGATCTCCAGACTGTGAACAGGTTTAGGCCGGTAAGTCTCCAAGAACCGGAAGAGAATCCGGGTGATGTCGAGAAACCCTATCCGTCCGGCCAGGAATTCCCGGACCAAGATCTCGTCGGCGTACGAGAGCGCGCAAGGGGCCGTACCGCCCATCTCACCTGCTTTGTGCCCTAGGAGGACCCCCGGGAACCTCTCCGTGTCCGGCTCCTCAAATGTAAGAGTGCCGTAATAGGGAGATAACGAAGGAACGACTCCCGGACGCCTCCCAGGATAAGTTATGCCGTAACTTATGGCGAGACTCATGTCGGGCACCGAAGCCTGCGCCTTAGTCGAACCGTCGACGAACGTAACCATGGAATGCACGATACTCTGACGGTGAATGACGACTTTGAGTTTCTCATAGGGTACGCCGAAAAGGTAGTGGGCTTCCATAACCTCCAAGGATTTGTTGACAAGTGTCGCCGAATCGACGGTTACCTTCTTCCCCATCTTCCAGGTGGGATGCGCCAGCACTTCTTCAGGCGTCACCTCGCGGAGCCGTTCGGCGCTGTAGTCGCGGAGAGCGCCTCCGGAGGCGGTGAGCACGAGCTCGGCCACAGACTCAGGGTCTTCGCCCAGCAGACACTGGAACAAGGCCGAATGCTCTGAATCCACGGGGACGAGCTGCCCCGGGTTTTCCCTTAGGTAAGGTTCTATAAGGTCGCCTGCGGAGACGAGGGCCTCCTTGCCCGCGAAAGCAACCCTCTTCCCCTTTTCCAAGGCCCTTATGAGGGGGAGAGTGCCTGCAAATCCCGGGACGGCGTGGACAACCACCGTGGCCTCGTCGATCTCTGCGCACCGGGCAATGCCCTGGGGGCCCGACAGTACAACAAGGTGTTCGAGGCCGAAGGCGGCCTTTTCCCTCTCGGCTCTACTGGCAGCTTCCGGATCGTCAAGGGCAATCACGGCCGCAGAGAATTCCTTTGCCTGCGTGAGAACCTGTTCCCACTTGCGGGCTGCGGCGAGAGCGACAACCCTAAGGCTCGGGTCGCTCCTTACGACGTCGAGCGTCTGGAGCCCGATGGAGCCCGTGGAACCGAGTACCGATAGGGATGTCAGCGGGTAGCACCACCTTCATGGGGGATAAGCCCCGACGCCCACATCCCCTTAACAAGCAGGGCAGTGAGCGGACCGTATACCAGGCCGGGCGCTCCGAAGAGCCTAAATCCGGCGTATATCGATATGAGCGTTACGAGAGGGTGAAGCCCCAGTTCGCGACCTACCAGGTGGGTTTGGGCCACTTGTCTGAAAGCGGAAACGAGGCCGTAGAGCAAGAGTAGCCCTACCGCGAAACCGGCTTCGCCCCAGATGAGATGGTAGATAATCCACGGCAGGTAGAAAAGGCCGGGCCCCAGAATGGGAAGGATGTCCAATAGGGACAAGAGAAGCCCCAAAGCCACTGCATAGCGAGACCCGAGCAGCGTGAGGCCAATAACGTTGGCTATCATCGTAAGCGTGACCAAAAGCGCTTGAGCTCTTACAAAACCCGCGATCCCTCCGAGGATGTCCATTTCGATGTTTTTCAAGTTGTGGAAGGCCTTGCCCGGCACCACGGACCGGATGAATGCGCCTATGGCCTCTCTATCTCGCATGGTGAAGTAGGTTGACAGGATGGTAAAGATGGTAGTCACGGCGAACCCCGGGACTCCCCAGAAAACCCCTCCGGCGCCGGTTACTATCACCGAGAGCAGGCTGTAAATTCTGTTCCACTGCTCCTGCGCTACCCTTGCCAGAGGCTCGGGGAGCTGCGCCGAAATATCGCCTGCTATCCGCAATACTTCCGAAAGGACCGTGTTGAAGTCAATATAGTACTCGGGCAATCCCCTGTAGAGGTCTGTGAGCTCCGCTGCTATCCTTGTTATGCCCCACGACAGGAGGAGCGCAAGGACCGCGATGAGACCCGTGACGGTTAGCGCGGCTGCGGCGGCCCTCTTAAGGCGGAACCGTCGAGAAAGGAACCTTACAACCGGCTCTAAGAGAAGTGCGAGGGCCACTCCGATGACGAAAGGCATGACGTAACCTATGACATACCTCAAGAAGAGGTATATGGCCAGGAATAGGAAGGTAAGATAGCCGACTGTCCTGGTCGTCACGTGCCAACCTCCCGTCTCCTAAGATATCGGTGCCATTAGCTCTATAGTCCTATGAAGCCTTGATGATTCCGTACAACACTCTCAAAATGAGGCCGCCGGCGCCTGTAAAAAGCAAGCTGTCGAAGCGGTCTAAGACACCGCCGTGGCCCGGAAGTACCTTTCCCGAGTCTTTGACGCGGGCCCAACGTTTGAGAAGAGACTCCACAAGATCACCCAGTTCGGCCAAGACACTCAAGACAAGCCCTGAGGCGACTCCGAACCAGACGGGTATCCCGAAATACCTTGACGATACGGCGCCCACGATGAGGGCCAGGCACACTCCGGATACGGCTCCTTCCCAGGACTTCCCGGGGCTTATGGAAGGGGCCATCTTGTGGCGCCCGAATGCCATCCCGCCGAGGTAGGCCCCCACATCCGTAGCCCAGGTTGCAACCAGGACTATTAGGGCCCAGGCCCGTCCGTTCTCACCTGTCCTGAGTAAGGCCAGGCAACCCAGAAGACCGCCGATATACATGATACCTGAGAGGGCAAACATGGCCGAAGGGACACTGCCTATCCTGAGCGATAAGGAAAGCACGATGAGGGCACCGGCTGCCAGTGCCATAATGAGACCGAATGAGCCGGTAAAACATGCGGAGAATACCACAGCCGTGCATACGGCGGCGAATAAGGGATCTATGGTCACCCCGGCAGCTCCCAGGAGCTTTCGGTATTCGAGGCCGGCCAAGAACGCCACGACCGCCAAGAACACCAAGAAGTACCAACCGCCAAAGTAAAACACGGAAAATACGAGAGGAGCGAAGACCAAGGATGACAACGTCCTCTCCTTAAACACCCGTATCATTCCCTTCCGACATCGCCGAACCGCCTCTCACGGCCTTGGTACTCGATAATCGACTTGTAAAGGTCTACGGGTCCGAAGTCGGGCCAGAGCACGTCTAGGAACACCAATTCCGCGTATGCCGCCCTCCACAAGAGAAAGTTGGAGAGACGCATCTCTCCCGAAGTCCGTATAACCAGGTCTACATCTGGAGCCGATGGCTCGTACAAGAACTGCCTGAACTCTTCTTCACCGGCGGCCTGGAGTTCCTTCTCCCGTCCTACATAGGAAATCGCAAGCTCCTTGGCGGCATCGACTATCTCCTGACGGCCGCCGTAGTTTACCGCAAGGAGTACCGTAAGCTTGTCTCCCGATGCCGTGTCCATGGCGAGCCTCGAGAGGGCTTGTACAACCTGACGGGGCATTTCTCGCCAGCGCCCTATGGGAATCACGCGGATCCCTTGCCTTATGAAATCACTCCGGTCTTCCTTGGCGTATTCCAGTATGAGGTCCATAAGGAATTGGACCTCTTCTCTGGGCCTCTTCCAGTTTTCGGTCGAGAATACGTAAAACGTGCAGAACCTAATACCCAAGCGAAGAAGAGCGGGGAGACACCTCTTGAGGCTCTCGACTCCCGCCCGGTGACCTTCGCTGCGTTTCATCCCCCTCGAAACGGCCCATCTTCCGTTTCCGTCCATGACAATCCCCACGTGGACGGGGATGTTTCCTGAAAGCGCCCTTTTCAATAAAGACTCTTCAAGATCGTCTCCCGCCTTGGATCTCATGTCATGAGGGGATTCAGAGATGCTCAAACCTCCATGACTTCCTTTTCCTTGGCAGCGACTACCTCGTCGACGGCCTTTATGTACTTATCGGTGAGCTTCTGGACTTTATCCTGGATTTTTCGCGCTTGGTCCTCTGATAGCTGCTTGTTTTTCTCGGCCTTCCGGATGACGTCAATGGCATCGCGCCGGACGTTTCTCACGTTAACCTTCTCGGCTTCGGCCTGCTTGCGGATGCCCTTCACTATCTCTTGTCTCCGTTCGCCTGATAGGGCGGGGATGGTGACTCTGATCACATTTCCGTCGTTGACGGGCATGACGCCCAAGTCGGCCTTCTGGATAGCCTTCTCGATTGGGCCCAGCATCTTCTTGTCCCAGGCTTGTACTACCAGAGTCCTGGGCGGCGTCACTCCGATGGTGGCCACCTGGTTGACCGGCGTAGGCACTCCGTAGTAGTCAACCATGACCTTTTCGAGAAGAGCGGGACTGGCCCTCCCCGTCCTCATCGAAGCCAGCGTTTTCTTGAGGGTTTCGATGACTTTCTTCATCTTATCCTCGGCTTCCTGAAGGATCGTTTTCTCGTCCATCTCATTCCCTCCCTACAAATGTTCCGACCTTCTCACCGCAAACTGCCCTTTCTATGTTACCATAAACATCCAAGTCAAATACGATGAGGGGTATCCGGTTGTCCATACATAGGGTAGTGGCGGTGGCGTCCATCACCTTGAGCCGTCTGCTCAATAGTTCCATATAATCCAAACGGTCGAATCGGACGGCGTTGGGATTTTCGTTGGGATCTGAATCGTAGACTCCGTCCGTTCCCCGCTTGGCCATGAGGATGGCTTCGGCCCTAATCTCGGTAGCCCTGAGTGCCGCTGTCGTGTCCGTCGTAAAATAAGGATTGCCTGACCCGGCCCCGAAGATTACAATGCGCCGGTTCTTTAGGTGGTGGATGGCTTTCCTCCGTATGTAGGGTTCGGCCACTTCCCTCATGTCTATGGCGGTCATGAGCCTGGTCTCTACTCCGAGACGCTCAAGCGCTACCTGAAGGGCCATGCCGTTCATTACGGTGGCCAGCATTCCCATATAGTCGGAGGTGGCCCTGTCGAGGCCCTGGGACTCGCCCTTTACGCCTCGCCAGAAATTGCCACCCCCGACGACAACGGCTATCTCGACGTCCATATTATGGACTTTCACGACTTGTTCGGCTACGCGGTCTATAACAGCTAAGTCGAGACCGAATCCGGACGGACCCGCCATGGCTTCTCCTGAAAGCTTCAGTATTACCCGGCGATACTTCGGGGTTTTTTCACCCACGACAATCCCTCCGATTCGTTTGTCTCTATTCTTCTATGAGTCTTACTCTCCTATCGCAATCCTTGCGAACTTGCCTATCTTGATGTTCTCGCCGAGTACGGCGACAGTGCTTGCGATGATGTCTTTCACTTTCTTGGAATCGTCCCTTATGAACGGCTGTTCCAAGAGGCAAACCCTCTCGTAGAACTTGGAAAGCCTGCCCTCTACGATTTTGTCGATGACGGCGGCGGGTTTACCTTCTTCAAGTGCCCGGCCCTTTTCCACCTCGATTTCACGGTTAAGATCCTCGGCGGGAACGTCCTCTTTGGAAACGTACTGGGGGTTGGCCCAGGCTATATGCATGGCGATATCGGCAGCGAGTTTCTGGAACTGATCCGTTCGTGCCACGAAGTCCGTTTCGCAGTTGAGCTCCAGAAGCACGCCGATCTTGTGGTTGTGGTGGATGTACGATGCCACTATGCCCTCGTCGGCCGCACGTCCTGCCTTCTTGGCCGCTGAAGCCAGGCCCTTCTTGCGGAGAAGGTCAATGGCTTTCTCCATGTCGCCGTTCGTCTCCTGGAGGGCCTTCTTGCAGTCCATCATCCCTGCCCCGGTCCTCTCCCGGAGCTCTTTGATCATACTAACAGTGATGTCGGCCATCTTTATTCCTCCTGAACTTGGGTTCCCTGTTTGCCTTCAAGGATAGCGTCGGCCATCTTGGACGAAATTAGTTTCACCGACCTTATTGCGTCGTCGTTACCCGGAATAACGTAATCAATCTCGTCAGGGTCGCAGTTGGTATCGACTATGGCGACCACGGGGATCTCGAGACGCCGCGCTTCCAGAACCGCAATGTGCTCCTTCCGCGGGTCAACGACAAACATTACGTCGGGAAGGTCCTGCATTCCCTTGATGCCCGAGAAGTACTTCTCGAGTTTGGCCTTGTCTTTCATGAGAAGGGCTGCTTCCTTCTTGGGGAGCCTCTCCAGGTAGCCGGTGGTCTCCCACTCCTCAAGCTCCATGAGTCGTTGGATGCGCCTTCTAATGGTCGAGAAGTTGGTGAGAGTCCCGCCGAGCCATCTCTGGTTCACGTAGAACTCGCCGCACCTTTTTGCTTCCAACTCCACTGCTTCCTGGGCCTGCTTCTTGGTTCCCACGAAGAGCACCCGGCCGCCCGATTGAGCGGTAGCGCGCATGAAGTCATAGGCTTCTTCGAGCATGCGGACTGTTTTTTGAAGGTCGATGATGTAGATGCCGTTGCGCTGGCCGAAGATGTACTTGCGCATCTTCGGGTTCCAGCGGCGGGTCTGGTGGCCGAAGTGAACTCCGGCCTCCAACAGCTCCTTCATGGTGACGTGCTGCTGTGCCTGTGCCAAACTAACGGGATCTCCTTTCGGTTCAGCCTCCCTTCCCGTCTGCCCACAGGCCCAACAACGCGCCGCGGTGGCGACGCTGTCACCCGGCCCTTGGTCGGGGAAGGTGCGTTGTTCCGACTGAATGCCTATCTGAGAACCGCCGGAGTGCGGGGGCACTCCAGCCGGTTCTCCCGGCGGGTCGGATCTGCACCTAGTTTAGCATATCGCTAGACAGATTGCAAGAAGCAAGCGGCTGTCGAAAGCGCGGCGCCAGGGCGAGAGCATCTAAATGATTGCTACCCGACCAACACCTTGAGCCGGTAGTCGTCGTCCAGGCAGGCCTTCTTGCTGCGGGCCTTGATACCACGGGGGTTGCTGCGCTCTTGCTT
>LSQX01362272.1_pt1 | contig 26435 bp, 19 predicted proteins | sample 654561 | NCBI WGS metagenome assembly LSQX01 (sample SAMN04489861, study PRJNA283612) | anaerobic digester metagenome | isolation source: 4 biogas reactors fed with cattle manure at either 37C or 55C with and... | place: Denmark: Kongens Lyngby | collected 2014 | reverse complement strand
AGGGGGTCACAGCTTCCGCCAGATTTTATAAAACCCGTTAATTCTATTGAGTTAACGGGTTTTTTGTTTTTTATCTCTCGGTGTACGATTCAGTAGCCGCATGTCCTATTTTTTGAGCGTTCTGCTTATAATGTTTACTGTGTCAATTTGAACGTCAAGTTGAGCAAAAGAGCCTGTGACAGTGCTTAATTAACAGTAGAAAGGAATTGTTAGCGCATGTGGTTGATTATCCATCTCATCATTATTTTGGGTTTATCGGTGCGGGTTGCACTTAGGCCTCATCGGGACCCAGCATCGCGTATAGCATGGATTCTTTTTATTGCGGTCACACCTTATGTCGGTGCCTTAGTTTATCTCTTGTTAGGTGAGGTGCGTCCCGGCGGTTTTCGGCAGAAGGTTGTAGATAAGTCAACGCCGTTACTACACACGGCTTCTATACCCCCTATGGCGGAGTCCGCATTTGCAACTGCACATTCAATTAATGGTTTTGTACCTGTTACGGGCAATACAGGGAAGTTGCTAGATGATTCTAATGCGACCATTGATGCGTTAGTGGCAGATATCGATGAAGCCAAAGAGCATGTTCATCTTCTTTTTTATATTTGGCTGTCTGACAACAATGGCTTGAAAGTTGTCGATGCGATGGTTAGAGCAGCGCTGCGTGGTGTCACTTGTCGCGTGATTGTAGATGATTTAGGCTCACGATCATTAATTCGCAGTAAGTATTGGCAGGCAATGAAAAGTGCTGGCGTGAATGTGGCTCGAGCACAGAAAATTGGCAACATCATGATGCGAATTGCTAAGGGCCGGGTAGATGTCCGTAACCACCGGAAAATTATTGTGATTGATAATTGGGTGACCTATTGTGGAAGTCAAAATTGTGCTGACCCCGAGTTTCTGGTTAAAGCAAAGTATGCGCCATGGGTTGATGCAGTCATTCGCTTTGAGGGGGCAGTAGCACGTCAGAATCAACAATTGTTTTTGACGGATTGGTTAAATTGTACTCGAGAGGATTTACTCTACTTAGTAGAGAGTCCGATGCCTTCATGTGAGCAAGGTTTTGTTGCACAAGCGATTGGGACGGGGCCTGAAAACACCTATTCGGCCATGCCGGAGTTGTTTTCAACGCTGATGTTTAGCGCTCGACGTGAGCTGGTTATTACGACACCATATTATGTGCCAGATGATTTTATGCAGGCTTCATTATGCAGTAGCGCACGGCGAGGCGTGGCAACGACGCTCATTTTACCTGCTCGGAATGATAATCAGTTTGTCGGGGCCACTAGCCGCAGTTATTATGCTGAATTGTTGGATGCTGGCGTCAGTATTTATGAGTATGTAGGTGGCTTGTTACATACGAAGTCACTCACGGTAGATGGTGAGTTAACGTTGATTGGTTCAGCTAATATGGATCGACGTAGCTTTGATTTGAATTTTGAGAATAATATTTTGTTTTATGATCGTGCATTGACACAGGCAGTGTGTGATAGGCAAGAGGAGTATATTGCCCAAGCTCGACGTATTACAAAAGAGGAGGTCGCAGCTTGGCGCTGGCCATATCGCTTACGCAATAATATTCTTGCAATGCTGAGTCCTATCTTATGAGGATTGATGGCTAATACTCAACTAAGGTACCCAACTTTCACGCGCTGAGTCCATATCTCCCATAACAAATGCTAAGGCAGCAGCGCCTTGTTGAGATGCTGTTCTAGCGTCCATGAGTGCTTGTTTAGCATCAAGTAAGGCTGTATCAGCCATGGTTACTGCAGTTAAGGTGCCTACTCCCAGTCGATAGGATTCTAGTGCTGCATGATATGTAGTCGATGCGGTTTGAACGAGTGTTGATGCTGCTTGATGGCTGCTTAATGTAGTGCGCAGCATATGGGAGGCTGCAATGATCTCTCGCATCGCAGCTTGCTGCGATTGTCTGAGACGCTCTGACGCGTTTTCTGCTTGGAAGTGAGCATCTTGTAATCGTGCAAGACGAATTCCGCCATCGAAGATAGGGATGGTTACGCCTAGGATAACGCTACTCGAACCGGTTCGTTGATTCAGACTAGGTAAACCGCGCAGATCAAAGTTGTTGCGACTGTGAGCAGCCACCGCACCTAAATACACTTTAGGCAAAAATTCAGCTTCGGTAGCGGCAATATGTGCTGTAGATGCTTTCATTGCTGCATAGCTTGCTTGTACGTCAGGACGTCGGGAGATAGCTAATTGTATAGCTTCCTCTGTTAAGGCTGAATTAGCATCGGGTAAACGATTTTCTGGTGGGCTGTCAATATCAATGCGTATATTGGTGGGCAAACCAACCGTAGCTAAAAGAGCCTGATAAGCGATTTCTTGGTTGCCATGTGTGGTAGTGAGCCGTAGTTTAGCTTGAGCTACTTGCTGATTGGCTTGTGCGGTTTCTAGTACAGTAGCAAGGCCTGCTGCGCGTTTTTGTTCAACCGCATTGGCAATCTGTTGGGAGTTTTTAAGCGCCTGTTGTGCAATGTTTGACTGAGCTTGTGTGCCCACATATTGATAATAGGCATGTGTGACATCGTGAATGATTTTTTGGTGAGTACCATTAAACATCACATTAGAGGCAAAGGAAAGCTGTTCGGCGCCTTCAATCAGTGCGGCACGTTGGCCAAAGTCAAAGATCAGCCATTCGAGTGCTAGCGCTGGCATGACGCCGTGAATCTCTGTATCAATGCTGTAATTGCCAGGTAGCATTGTGATGGGGGTATGAGTTTTTTGCCAACCGGCAATTACATTGGCTGAGAGTTGTGGCAAATAGGTGGCTTCCAGTACACCCACAGCTAAAGCGGCCTGCTTAGCATGATTCCATGCTAAGCGTGTTTCAGGGTTCTCGCGTTGAGCAATGTCTATTAATGTCGGCAAGTTATAGGATTGCTGCGTGTCAATCACTGGTTTAGGTGCTAAAACTGCGGCATCAGGTAATGCCGGTAAAGAGAATCCTGACGCAGGGCTAGTGTTGTTTTCCATCGCTGTGTCCGAACTCTTGTGTGAGTTAGGCTGCCATGGTTTATCAGGAGCTGAAGGGGCGCGTTTCAGAGCCTCACTTGCACAGCCCGATATAATTAGCGATATGCTAAGGGTCAGTAGTGGTAGCCGTAATAACGAGTTAGATCGGAGGTGTGAGTAAGCCTGTTTAATCATCCTTCGCTCTCATTTAATAGTTGTCTTATTTGCTCAACTTCATCAAGCACTTGGGCGTTCTGTGAGTTGGCGTTCGTTGTTCTAAAAATAGTTGACTGGCAGATTGACTCTACTTGTGTAATTAAATTGTTTAATTTTAAAATAGTATCGTCATCTAAACGTAACTTGCGTGGTTCGAAAATAGATAGTTTTAGCTCTTGTTTAGCCTCGTGTAAGCAAACAAGTACTTTTGATAATTCATCCATCGAAATTGGCTGACTATGCGTTGGGCTAAGCATGTGGCTAAGGTCATTTAAAGCCTCGTTTAGTTTGTGATGTACCATTGAGTAAATGCTTTGAGGCCAAATACGAGTAAAAATCAGGTACATCACTACATTGCCCAGTAAAATCCCTATGATACGGTCTGATGCAGCGGACATGCTAATATCAGGGCCAAAGCCTTGCAAGACAGTGAGTAAAAAGGCTAGGCCGATTTGTATACCAGCATAGGCAATGCGTTCGCTGCCCGAAGAAACCCAACCGGCAATCAAAATAGCTACAAAAACTAAAAGCATTAATGAGAAAATGCTAGTCATGTGCGGTATTAAGAACAGAATAGAGGCAACACCCATCGCTGCTCCAATCAAGCAACCAATAATACGTAGGGTTAGTTTGTGCACAGTTTCTGCTGTTGTCCCCAAAGCAGCAACATAGCAAGTGATCATGGCGGTATGAATGCCTTGCCAATCGATTGCTGTGTACGCTATGTAGCAAATAAGTGCTGCTGCAGTGGTTTTAATGGCAAATCGCGGATAGTTTCTGTTAGTTAGTGCGTCCTTGAAGAAGACAGGTGTTTTGATAGCTTTAGTCGAGGGGATGGGGCAGTTACCTAGGAGTGTATCTATCGCTTGTTTAGCTACCTCATTGGGATGTGTGCCATAGGACATGCTGGATTGTGTTGTTGCTATATTGGGTGGACTGCCTTCATTGATTGCTTTGCAAGCTTGATGGCATTGTGCCGCCAGTGCTATGCGTTGCTGTTCGGGAAGAGTGGTGTCTAATTTAGTGACAGCGAGTAATAGACGGTATGTTTCATCAATAGCACTGATGAGATAGCGAGTTTGGGTTGTGGAAATTAGGTGGAGTAATTTAATATTAGCTGCACGTTTTTTCATTTCCTCATTACCTTCTTGGAGCAAAAGCTGCAGTTCATCAGTATGTGATTTTGCTAGAAGTACATTTTCTATCATTTCTAATCTGTGTATGAGCTGAGATTTTAATAATCGAACTGCAGAGCGGCCTAAAAATAGGTTAAATATAACAATGATGGCCATGGGGGTAACGGTCATTAGCCATGCATAGAGTAAGGCTCGCGTCGCTGCTTCGCCGAATGGAACAGCGCTCAATAAGGTCATCGCAAAACCGACAACTAAGGCGAGGACGTTACCGATTTCGCCCAGTTGGCTAGCTGCTCCAATATATATGAAGATGAAGGAACCAACGGCAATCACGATGATGCGCCACATGGGGTAGTCAATGGTCCAGCGAACTAAATAAAGTAGCATGACGACGACTAGCGCAACTAGAATTGTTAAGCCTATGGCCATTAACGAGTTTTCAGCACTATCCTGTTTCATCAAAAATAGGATTAGATAACAGCCGATAGCTGCGAGTGGAATCCCATAGGTCATGAAGACTAGCGTAGCGAGTGAGCATTGTGCAGCGACTCGCCATGCCATGGCAAAACGACCATCAAAAGGCAGTAGATCGTGGCGTGCTGTATGCCAGGTGACTGACCAAAAGCGATTTTTAACACTCGTTGTCATGCTTACCCACTACGACAACTGCCGATGCACCAACACGTAATAAGTTTTCCGGCGCCTCTTTTAGGCGTACTCTGACAGGAAAGCGTTGTGCGACTCTTACCCAATTCAGTGATTTTTGTACAATCGGTAGCGTGCGAGGTAACTCAATCAGGTCTGTGGAGCTGATACCCCAGCCAATACTATCAATGGTGCCCATGATTTTGACTGATGGATCTGCGAGTGCATAAACTGAGGTGCAAGCGTTATGCTGGATGTTTGTCAACTCAGTTTCTCTAAAAAAGGCGACGGCGTACCATTCTTCAGTGTTGATTAGAGTAAATAGTGATTGATCGGGGGCAACATACTCTCCTGATGATACGGAGAGCCCAACGATGAGTCCATCATGGGGGGCGTATACCTCGGTGTCTGATAGGGCGCGTTTAGCGAGGGCTAGGTTGCTTTGACTGACTTCAACTAAGGCATCAGCTACTTCCATGGTGCCTACTAAGTTTTCTGCTGCCAGCTTTTGAGCTTGTGCTTGACTAAGACTCACTTCTGCATCTAGATGAAGAGTCCTTGCGTCATCAACTTGTTGCTTGGTTACATAGCCTTTTTCACTTAAAGGAATGAGACGGTCGAGCGTGATTTTGGTAAGCTCCAAATTAGTAAGGGCTCGTTTAATTTGTTCATTTGCGATGGTGACGTTAGATAATTCAGCATTAATTTGTCTCTGCCTGGCATCACGAGCAGCCTGTGCCGATTTAAGCTCAGCCTCAGCTTGTTCTACACGTAAACGATAAACGGTGGGATCGAGAGAAAATAGCAGATCGCCGCGTTTTACTCGGCTATTTTCTTCTATATGAAAGTGCTCAACACGCCCCGGTACTGGAGTGCTAATGTGTACGACGTCTGCCTGCAGCATGGCGTCCTCAGAAAGAGGACGGCTGACTGAGTAATAATAAAAAATACAAGCCAGTGCCGTTAATATAATAATGGCTGCTATCAAGCGAGCAATTATTTTCAGTTTGTTTGAGGACTTGGAAGAGTTCATATGTCAGGTTGCGAAAAAAGCCAAGGAGGTAGCAATGGCAATAATCAGTGCTACACAGAGATAGGTTAGAAGACGTAATGGTAAAAAATCATCAATCTGTAAGCGAATAAAAATGACACGTACTAGCACAGAGCCGAGAATACCAATAGCAGCACAGAGTAACCAGGATGGAAAATACGATCCAAAAGCGTATACCGAGGGTGCAAAAGAGCAGCCAGTGAGTATAAAGGGTGCTATCCCGAACATCATAATAGCTCGGATGGAATGGGCTTTTTTAGTAATAGCTCTGAAGAAAAGGGGACGTTTAGCTAGCATTAGGTCGAAGTACTGTTAATCTAACTTTATTAATCAATCGTCCCTTAGGAAAAAACAGTCGATTGAGCGGCAGTTTTAAGCTAAACCTCGGCCCCTATAGGGAGGAAAACTTGTTGTTTTTTTAGCAGAACCATTGTCCCATAGCGTACTAAAGTTGTCAATTAAGTGATGTATTTTGAGGGTTCCATATCCTGTCATAGATTTTTAAAAGCTATCATTAAAATAAACTATATAAAAATTAATCTTATACTATAATGATAACGATTCTCATTATGTAGAGTTCCTGATTGCTTGGTACTACACTGCACGCTAATAGGGTAAGTGGTGTATAGTTTGGCGAATATTATTTTTTTATAGGTATGTTGTCCCTGATGAAGCTTAACAAATTATTCTTAAAGTTTTGCGCCAGCGCTGTGGTGTTTGCGAGTGCGTCAGTAGCACACGCTGCGGTAGAAGTTGAAACTGCACGAGGTCCGGTCACTTTTGAAGCACCGGTTGGTGCTAACGTCGCCATCTATGATAATGCGGCCTTAGATACGGTAACTGCATTGGGTGTTATGCCCAAGGGTATTACTACTAATATTCTGGTCGACTACTTAAAGGATGTTAAGCAGGGTGACTCAATTGAGGTAGGTACCTTATTTGAGCCGGATTTAGAATCATTAAATCGTTTAAAGCCTGAGGCTATTGTGATTGGAGGTCGCATGGCCCCTAACTTTGATATTTTATCTAAGTTAGGTCCAGTAGTAGACGTGACTAATACAGGCGTGTCAGTTGATAACTCTCAAAAGCTACTTGTTGAAATGGGTAAGTTATTTGGCAAAGAGGAGCGTGCTGCTGAGTTACAAGAAAACCTTGTCAAAGAGTTGGAGCTAACAAAAGAGATTGTTCAGGATCAGGGGAAGGCGCTGATGATCATGGTCAATGGGACTAAGATCGCTTCTTTCGGTACACAGTCACGTTTTGGTTATTTGTTTAATGACTTTGGCTGGGAGGCTGCTGATAAAAATGATAGTGCAGCACGTCATGGTCAACCGGTATCATTTGAGTTTATTCGTAAGCTAGATCCTGAGTGGTTAATTGTGATGGATCGTAGTTCTGCTATCCAAGCTAAGGGTGAGAACGCCAGAGCGGTACTTGATAATGCATTGCTTAAAGACACCCAAGCTTTTAAAAATGATCGTATCATCTACTTAGATGCTTCTTCTTACTTGGCATCGGGTGGTTATCAACAAATGATGGTTGAGCTTCAGTTATTGCGTGAGGCAGTACAAAAAGCACACGCTAAATAAAGCACAACCTTAATTTTTTCTACGGACGCTCCATGGCTTATTTCAGCATGGAACGTTTCGGGCATTTAAAGTACAGTACCAACAGAGTATAGCGATAAGAACATGGTATGGCGTTTGCTGGCAATAATAGTTTTTATTGCCTTAATAATAATTAGTCTTTTTGTTGGGGTTAGTGAGGTATCTTTTACCTTGCTACTTCAGGACCCTGGTGCACGTGAGGTTTTCTTTGCGAGCCGTATACCTCGAACTTTATCCGTTATTTTGACGGGTATGTCGATGGCTAATGCAGGCTTGATTATGCAAATGTTGATGCGTAATCGTTTTGTTGAGCCTTCAATGACCGGTACAACTCAAGCAGCGACCCTGGGCCTATTGTTGGTCACGCTATTACTGCCGAATAGTGCTGTTTTTGTCAAAATGATCATCGCTTGTATTGCCGCGATATTAGGTATTGCTGGCTTTATGGCAATTGTTAGGGTATTACCACCTACTGCTAAGTTGCTAGCGCCTTTGGTTGGTATGATTTATGGTGGTGTCATCGGTGCAGTGGCGACATTTATTGCCTACGAGTACGATATGATGCAGTATTTAGTGGCTTGGTTTATCGGTGACTTTTCCAGCGTGTTAGCTGGACGTTATGAGCTTTTGTGGATTACGGCTATTTTGTGTCTTTTGTCCTATCTTTTCTCGAATCAATTTACTATCGCTGGATTAGGTAAAGATATTAGTACCAATTTAGGTTTAAACCATAATATGATTAACTCAATTGGTTTATTGATCGTCGCCTTAATTTCTGCGATTGTGGTGGTGACTGTGGGTGCTATTCCTTTTATTGGTTTAGTGGTGCCAAACATTGTTAGCCGAATTATGGGTGATAATGTACGACAAGCGTTACCGTGGAATATGTTGAGTGGCGGTGCTTTGGTCTTAGCCTGTGATATCGTCAGTCGCCTAATTAATTATCCATATGAGATTCCGGTAGGCACCATTATTGGTGTTATCGGTACTATCCTCTTCCTTTATCTTTTATATGCACGTCCTAAGCGTGTTCGTAGACATCATGCAAACGCCTAGATTAGTATTTTTAACCGCGGCTTTGCTCGTCTCGATGGCGTTATTTATGACAGTCAAGGCGGGAGGGCAGTGGGATTTTGTGTTGAGCTTTAGGGGCAGCAAGCTCGTTGCCTTGTTAGTGGTTGCTTATGCAATTTCTATCTCCACTATTTTGTTTCAGACCATCACATCAAACCGTATCTTAACGCCATATATTATGGGTTTTGATGCGTTATATTTATTAATTCAAACCTCCTTGATTTTTGGCTTTGGTGGTTTGGGTTATGCCACCATAGGGCATATTCCTAAGTTTGGTCTTGAGGTGAGCATTATGCTTTTTGCCTCTTTAGTGATGTTCTCGACCTTGTTTTTAAAAGCGCAAGATGACCTATATCGCATGGTGCTGACGGGTGTGATTTTGGGTGTGTTGTTCCGTAGTCTGACTAGCTTTCTGCAACGTATTATTGACCCCGAAGAGTTTGCCGTTGTGCAGGCTGCAACCTTTGCTCAGTTCAATATCATTAGAACTGATTTGCTAGGAGTTAGTTTAGTGATTGTGATTGCCGTCAGTGTGGTTATCTGGCGTTATCGTCATGAGCTAGATGTTATTGCATTAGGGCGTGAGCATGCGATTAACTTAGGGGTTAACTATAAGCGTTCAATGATTTTGATGCTGTTTTTAATCGCGGTATTAGTTTCTATTTCAACTGCGCTAGTTGGTCCAGTGAGCTTTTTTGGTTTGTTAGTGTCCGGTATTGTTTATTCGATGATGAAAACTCACCGACATTCTGTATTGATACCGGCTTCTTTTCTTCTCGGCGCGCTAATTTTAGTGTTAGGCCAATTAATTTTCGAGCATTTCCTTGGTATGCAAGCCGTGCTGAGTGTGGTGGTTGAGTTCCTTGGCGGTATCGTATTTATTATCTTTTTACTCAGACGCAAAGCGCTGTGATGAACCTATGATTACAATTGATCAGGTATCGTTCCAAGTTGGTGGGACGCAAATTTTAAAAAATATTAGCCTTGAGATTCCTCAGGGCGGCATTACGGCGTTGGTCGGACCAAATGGTGCGGGTAAATCGACCTTGTTTTCTCTGATGTCGCGTATGCAAGAGTTTAATCAAGGTCAGATTTCTATCGATGGCATGGATATTAGAAAAACGCCTAATGAGGAAATGGCCAAAAAAATTGCTATTCTACGCCAAGAAAATCACATTACTAGCCGTATCATGGTTAAAGAGATGTTGATGTTTGGTCGCTACCCCTATCACAAGGGTCGTCCAACACCCGAAGACAAGGCAATTATCGAAAAGACGTTAAAGCATTTTGATTTATATGACTTACGTGGCCGCTATCTAACGGAGCTTTCCGGTGGGCAACGTCAACGCGTGATGGTGGCAATGGTATTTTGTCAAACGACCGATTATTTATTGCTTGATGAGCCATTAAATAACTTAGATATGTATCACTCACGCAAGCTCATGCGTCAGCTTCGTCATATTGCTGATGACCATCATCGTACAATCATTGTGGTGTTGCATGATGTTAACTATGCATCAGCCTATGCAGACTCTATTATTGGTCTTAAGGATGGGGAGCTCGTACTACACGGTCAGCCTAAGGAGGTGTTGACATCTGAGAATCTAGAGCGATTATTTGGTGTAGATGCATCAGTTGTAGATGTTGATGGGCATAGTATGGTGATGCATTATCTGTAACAAGTGTTTTTTATGAGAAGTATTAAAGTCGCTATTTATAACGTTAAATAGCGACTTTTTTGTTGCTATAAAGCTGTATCATGGAGCATAAACTTAGTTTGTTTTAATTACAGGGAATATGATGTTAAAAAATGCAATAGATATTAATGATAAGGTCACTACATTCGTAAAGGAAGTAGTTGCAAACGAGATGGTTTTCACGCTCACTCACAAAGAGACGAATGAAAGTGCTTTAGCTATATCAATGGATTTTAGTGATGATGATGGGCAGGATTGCCATGTGATGTGTTTTTGGTCTTCAGAGCAGCTTGCTAAGGCCTGTCAGCGTGATGAGTGGCAAGATTTTGAGATTGAAGGTATCGATTTGGCCGAGTTTTTAGAAAACTGGTGCCTGGGTTTGGCCATGGACCAGGTAATTCCAGGGTTAAATTTTGACCAAGAATTGCAGGGTGAGGAGGAGGAAGCGGTGCATCTAGCTATTTTGATTCTTAGCGAGTTAGAGCAGCAGAAAAAAGAACTACCCCTTGAAAAGTCTGAGAGCGTTGCCGAATATAAAAGTCAGTTAGAATCACTCTTAAATGGTTGACGATTATGTGTAAGGTCTTGTTTCTTAGTCAAATTGTCATAGTTAGCCATTAACATAGTCGCGGGGAACTTTAGGGAAGGAGTTAGTTGTGTTAGACAAGATGTTGACAAAATACCTTGATGAGGAAATAGGGCGAAATCTTCCCGATGTGGAAAATCGCTATAGACAGGTTTTTGCTGATTTGGGTTTTGATGAAAAAAATCAAGACTTCATTGACTACTGGGCTATTTACAGCAGTGAAATTCATGATGAAGATGGCTATTTAGTTGATTTAGCTGCAGAGTTAGATGATTTTGAACATAGCATGACAGCCGCTCTGCGAGAGGAGTTTCAGCTGCCTTCTCAGTATATTTCATTTTTAAGGAGTGAAATAAACGATCTTTTGTTCTATGATATGACAAATGGCGAGGTATATTTGATTGACGCAAATAACCTTCAAGACTTTATTAACACTAAAAAGCACGATGAAAAATGGCCGAGCTTTGAAGAGTTTATCAAGGACTATTTAGAGTTTTAGCGTTTTTATCGGTTGCGGAGGCCCACGATGAAAACCTTAAGTGATTTACAGGAAGCATATACTGAAGCTGGTCTTCTAGAGCTGTTTAATGAGTTAAAGCAGTACGCTAGAAATAGTATTGTCATTGAGGTGGATCGCGAGTTTGAACCCGAGGAAGTAGGTATGTCGCGTTTTGGTGGTAGTCCTGATTTACCTCCCGACCTTGAGTGGTTTAATAACCCGTCAAGTGGTGCAGCATTAAGCTTTGTAGCGCAGATAAACTGTGCTGAGTGTCACGATTTTGATTTAGACAATCAATTACCAGATCACGGCATATTGTATTTTTTCTATGACTTAGTTGCCTCTCCCTGGGGCTTTGCGCCTGAGGACGATGCGGGTAGCCTCGTGTATTTCTATGATGGCCCGATTGAAAAGCTGAAGAAAAGGCCGTGTCCTAGTGATATTGCCTGCTTTTCATCCAGTGCACTTATTTTTTCTAATCAAATTGATTTGCCTGAGTATAGCAGTTGGTTGGTTGAGCATACCTTGTCAGATGCCGAGTATGAGCGATATTTGGATCTCCATGATGAGTTAGGATTGGATGTCGATCATAAGCTACTTGGGCACTCTAATAATATTCAAAAAGGTATGGAGCTGCAGTGTGAGTTGGTTAGTAAGGGAATTGATTGTGGTTCTGCTGAAGCCTATCATGATCTACGAGTAGCAGAGCTAGCACCAGCACGTTTTGATTGGCGGTTATTATTTCAAATCTCAAGCTATGACGATGACGATATGGAGTGGGGTGACGATGGCAGCCTGTATTTTTGGATTCGTACAGAGGATTTGGCAGCTAAACGATTTGATCGAGCGTGGCCTATTTTGCGATCATTTTAATCGGTTAAGCGCTACACAGATAGACGGGATTCAAGCACCCGCCATTGATTCCATGACGGGTGCTTAAATTAAATCAATTAACTATTAATCTAACCAGTCAAACTCACGCGATAGGCTGTCGAGTGAGTACATGGCGGCAACGATATCCTCGTCAGTTACTTTAAAGCCCATGGTGGACATGGTGTCATTTTCACTATTAGCGATTTTGGCGACTTCTAGTAACTGCTCTTTAGTGACGTCCGCAATACCTAGCTCTTCAAAGTTGGTAGGTAGGCCGATTTCTCGACAAAACTCAATGATTTCATCAATTTCGTCAAGCGGTCTATTTTCTAAGACCATTTGGGTTAGGGTACCAAAAGCAACTTTTTCACCGTGCAATAAGTCATGTAGTTCAGGGATAGCGGTCATTCCATTATGAATAGCATGAGCACCGGCGACACCGCCACTCTCGAAGCCTAGACCAGATAAAAGCGTATTAGCCTCGATGACATTGCTGACGGCTTTTGTCAGAGCTTTGGCTTCGACGGCTTTTGAGGCTTTAATGCCATCCTCTAAAAGCACTCTTAGACACAGTCTGGTTAAAGCCAATGCTGCTTGGCTGGCAAGGCCACCGGCCATAGTGGTTGAGTGAGAACGGCTATGTGCGTCTGCTTCATAGTAAGTGGCTAGGGCATCACCCATACCGGCTCTAAAGAGTCTTGCTGGCGCATTAACAATCAGCTCTTCATCAACAATCACAGCGCTTGGGTTAGTTTTCAAAAATAAGTAGTGATCAAACTCACCCTCATCGGTATAAATAACAGAAAGGGCCGACGTAGGCGCGTCGGTTGAAGCGGCGGTAGGTGCTACATACACTGGTAAATTACTATGGTGCGCAATGGCTTTAGCTGTATCAATGGTTTTGCCGCCACCAATACCGACAATCACCGAGTAGTTGTCTTCTTTCACTTTGTCTAGGTGCTTTTGGATTTCAGTTTGGGAGCTTTCAGAACCGAACTCCTCGAAGTGATAGGCTACATTTTTTTCTTCGTAGCTGCTGATAATATCTGCTTTATAGGATTGAGCGATGAAGCTATCAACTAAGATGTAGGGCTTGCCGCTACCGGCATTTGCCGTGTATTGCTCAAGTTTTTTGATTAAACCAGGGCCCTGAATGTACTTACTTGGTGCAATGAAAACTCGTGTCATTTTAATTCTCCATTAAACAATAAACAGTTTAGTTGACAGTAAAAACCTTCGTAGAACAGTTTAATCAAGGGTATTTAGTTGCACAAGCAGCTAGATCAAAGAATCATTTAGTAGGACTTTTTTGTGCATATTAGCTGACATTAAATTAGTTGCAATGAAGCTGTCAAAAACCTCCTCTATACTGTTCTGCCCCTGAACTTGGCGAAACATCAACTACAGCACTATTATTCGCTAGCCATCTCCCAGTTTTTTTTATAAGATAGAAAATATATCTATCCTCAGGGGCTGTTATGTCTAAACGCTTCACGTCACTACGTCGCCAAGTCTCACTGTTCGCCATTTTTGGAGCTGCTACGCTTGGTGCTGCTCATGCTCAGCCTTCTGTGGTTACTGTGGTACCAACAGACTCGGTAGTCAGAGCGGACTTTGTGCGCATAGGTTTTGCTCAAGAGGTGATGCAGCTAGGCAGTGATGTAGCAGATCCCTTTATCGTAGAGTGTGAAGGTAATCGCGTTGAAGGTTCGGGCAAATGGCCTGATAACCGGACATGGCAATATGATTTTGCAACAGCGATTATTGAGCCACTTAATTGTCTGATACGAAGTAATCCCGACTTTAGTGATCTCAATGGAGAAAGCTTAGAGGAAAGTGACTATAAATTTACTACCGGTAATTTAAAGGTCAGAGCTAGACCTTGGCCTGGTAGAGACAATCTCACTGAAGACCAGCATTTTATTTTAATGTTTAATGGTTATGTTCCTGATGTGCAGCTCGCGCAATATGGTTATTGTGCTGTTGAGGGCGTAGGCGAGCGTTTACCGCTTAAGGTCTTGGGGGCTGTTGAGTCTGAACCCTATCTTGAGGTAGTGGGTGCGCGCGTTAATCCTGAGTGGGCTAAGGTGGTGCATTGTGGTCGTAGATTGCCGAGTGGTGCAGAAATGTCCCTTGTCTTAGAGGCTAGCTTAGGTACGGAGTTTAATCATAGCCTAGGTAAAACTGAGCGTTTTGAGTATCAGGTGAGGGAGCCTTTTGAGGGAGAGATTAGCTGTAAGCGTCTTCGTCAAGGTGAGCCTTGTATGCCTTTATCGGATATAAAAATTAGCTTTAATGCTTTAGTGGATACTGAGCAGTTAAAGCAGCTACGTTTAATTGTCAATGGTGAGATACGAGTGCCGGACAGTGCAGGAAATGATGCTGGTTATGGGAGCAATATTGCTAATCAGGTAGTATTTAAAGGGCCTTTTCCAGAACAAGCAAAGTTACAGCTAATGCTACCTGAAGGTTTTAGTGATGATTTAGAAAGAGAGCTTGCCAATCGTGAGGGGCTCAGCCAAGACTTTGTACTTGATGAGTTTCCGCCCTTAGCCAAGTTTGCTAAGCAGGAGTTTGGAATTTATGAGCTCTTTGAAGAAAACGATAGTGCCGTTGCTGTGATTCCGGTGACACAGCGTCGTTTAGCGCAGGATCAACAGAGTGGCCCGACTTTTTTAAATAGCCTTAGCACCACAAATGATGCTGAGGTAATACGCTGGTTAAGGCGCTTTAATCGTTTAAATGAGAGTACGATTGATACGGTGGCCATTGGCGATATTATGGCTGACCGTGAAACTATTCAATGGGGCGGTCAGAATACGCCAACGTTGGATGCACGCGCTATTTCTATTTTTGCTGCGGATCAAGTAGGCTTAGAGCACATTGAATTACCGCAGTTGGCAAGCACTGAGGGTGGTGATGCTGAGGTTATTGGGGTACCACTTACGCAGAGTGGCTTCCATGTTTTGGAGCTTCAATCACCGACCTTAGGTAGCACCTTACTTGCACATGATGGTCTGATGCATGTTCGTACCACGGCGTTGGTGACTAATCTTGCCGTGCACATTAAGTATGGTGCGGAGGATTTCTTGGCGTGGGTAACACGTTTAGATACGGGTGAGCCGGTGGCTAATGCGACGGTTAAGATTTCAAATTGCAAAGCTAAGTTGTTGCATAGTGGTACAACGGATGAGCAGGGCCGTCTTTATGTAGGTCAAGCCCTAAAAAAGGCTGAGGGTTGTTATTATTCCGATATTGGTGAATATTTTGTGTCAGCGAGTATTGCTGCAGATCATCCTGCTGCTCAAGGGGTGGAGCAGTATAGTTTTGCTTTAAGTGATTGGAACGATGGGATTGAGGCATGGCGTTTTAATCTGAGTAATTACCTTTATCGCGAAAGTGATAACGGTCGTTTGGTAGAGCATAGTTTCTTTGACCGTCCTCTATATCAACGTGGTCAGCTAGTGGCTATGAAGCATTATTTGCGCGTACTAGATGAGCATAATTTATCATTGCCGCGAAGTAGTGAGTTACCGGAGAAAATTCGGTTAACGCATAGTGGCAGTGGTGATCATTACGATTTTGATGTGCAATGGCTGCTGTCGCCGAGTGGTGGATTGAGTGCGACGACTTATTGGAGTTTGCCTAAGGGAGCAAAGTTAGGTCGTTATGACCTTAGCTATTTGCGTCAAGGCAAAGAAATTTTGCAGAGTGAGCAGAGTTTTAGAGTAGAGGAGTTTAAGGTCCCATTTTTAAATGGTTCTATAGCACTCGGTGCTGATGGACAAGCAAGTACACTCATCGCGCCTAGCTCTTTAAATGTTGATTTGCAACTCAATTACATTAGTGGTGGCCCAGCATCGAATTGGGATACTGAGGTGTCTGCCATGATTGGTGAGACTGCAGTAAGTTTTAAGGCGTATCCCGAGTATCAATTTGCTGCTACTCTGTTAGAGGACAATCAGTTAGTTGCTGATGAGGATCTACAAGGTGACAAGGTTTTCTTAAAGCAGCAAGCCTTAGTGTTGGATGAGCATGGACGTGGTCATTTAGCTCTCGACACAATGCCTGCGATTAAAAATGTCTCTAGAGTGCGAGTAGAAAATGGCTTTATGGATCCGAATGGTGAGTTGCAAACGATTCAACAAAGTATTGAGTTGTGGCCGGCTAATTTAGCCATAGGGATGCAGGTTGAGAGCTTTGACCAAGGTGATGTGTCTGCTGAAATTGACTTGGTGTTGCTCGACGCAAAGGGACAGCCTTTAGCTAATCATCCAGTCAGTATCCGAGCTTCGCAAGTGCATTATTTTGCAGTACGTAAGCGTTTAGTTGGTGGCTTTTATAGTTATGACAGTGAGCAACGCACTGAGAGTTTAGGCGTGGTTTGCGATGGTCAAACAGATGCTGATGGTAAGTTTTCATGTGAGGTGCTTGAGCCATTCAAAGGCAGAGTTACATTCCAAGCTATTGCAGAGGATGGACAGGGTCGAGTAGTCTCTAACGCAAGCAGCTCTTACTTTAGTGGTTGGGGCTGGTTGGGCTCAGCAGATCATGACCGGATTGATATTGTTGCCGATAAAAAGCGCTACAAGCCGGGTGATACAGCAACCTTACAGGTCCGTATGCCATTCCAAAAAGCGACTGCTTTAGTGGCATTGGAACGTGCCGGCATATTAGAAACGCAGGTGCATGAGCTTGACGCCATGGATTCTAATATTCGTTTAGAGGTTGATAACACGTGGTATCCCAATATCTATGTCTCAGTTTTAGCGGTGCGTGGCCGTATTGAAGGGGATGATGAAGAAGCTGCAGGGCAAGCTCGTATCACTGGCTTAATTGACTTAAATAAACCGAGTTTTCGATATGGTATTACTGAGCTTAAAGTGGATGACCCGGATAAGCAATTTGATCTGCAAATTAGTCTTGAGCAAGATACTTATCAATTAAGAGAGACTGCGACGGCTAAGATTAAAGGGACTTTACATGATGGCACACCAGCCTCTAGAGCTTCGGTCGCGGTGGCAGTCGTTGATGAGGCCTTATTAGAATTAGCTGAGCATAATAGCACTAACATCATTCATAGTATGCGCCGTGAGCGTGGTTATGGTGTGTTGACAGCCACAGCTCAATCAGAGGTGGTGGGACGCCGCCACTATGGTCGTAAGGCCGTGGCAGCTGGTGGTGCTGCAGCAGATTTAGCTAAGCGCGGGGGAACTCGCGAGTTGTTTGATACCTTATTGTTATGGCACCCATCTATTGAGTTAGATGCTAATGGTGAGGCCACGGTGCCTATTTTGCTGAATGACAGCATTTCTCGCTTTAAGGTTATCGCACTTGGTGACTATGGAGCGGAGCGCTTTGCTGAGGCACAAGCGGAGTTCAGCAGTGCCAAGGACTTGCAATTAATTTCCGGCATACCGAGCTTGGTTCGTGAGCAGGATCAATATGATTTAAGCTTAACTCTACGTAATACGACTGACAGAGTAGTAGATGTGAGTGTTGGCGGTCGTAGTCGTGGGGCGCTGGAGAGTAGCTTAGATAGTCAGGAAATTACCTTAGACGCTAAGCAGTCAAAAATCATTACGTGGCCAGTTCGCATCACATCTGCTTTGGCAGGTGATGCTAAGGAAGATATTGTATGGAATTTCTTTGCTTCTGAAAAAATAACTCAGCAAAATGAAGAGGCTGCTTTAAGTGATAGTATCAAGGTGATTCAAAAAGTTCAGCCTTTGGTGCCCATTACCGTGCGTCAATCAGCCATGCTACAGCTTGATGGTAGTGAGGCGGTTAGTACCTTAGCAATGGGGCTGCCTGATACGGCTTTGGCGCTTGATGGTCAAACAATTGGTGGTGTTACTGTGCAGTTGCAACGTAGTTTGCTAGGTCAAAGTGATGAGTTAAGGCAGTGGTTTACGAGTTATCCATATACTTGCTATGAGCAATTAGTTGCCATAGCAGTAGGCTTGGATGACCAGCAGGCGTGGGACAGTCTTATGCTTGAATTACCTCAGTATTTAGATGCTCAGGGTCTAGTGAAGTACTTCCCTAGCGCCCGAGCTAAGGGCAGTGCTACTCTAACTGCACATATTCTTAGTTTGTCGTTGCATGCTCAGCGTGTTGGACTGAAGTTTGACATTCCAACTGAATATAAGGAGCAGATGCTAAGAGGATTAGAGGCTATCTTTGAGGGGCGTTTAGCTAGTCAGTATCCTTATCAGCAATGGCGTTGGAGTAGTCGATTGGCAGCGCTCACGACGCTCGCTGAATATGGTCATGTGACCGCGCGTACTGCGATTTCTTACTATGAGCAATACAATCAATGGCATATGAACGATTGGATCAATTGGCTCATAATTGCTCAGCGTCTCAAGGACCCAGCTATGGCTCAAATTGCTCATGAGGCCAAAGCTAATCTCTTAGCCTTAATGAGCCGTGAGGGGCAGTTGCTGATACCGCAGTCTAATGAGTCAACCAATACATGGTGGACTATGTATGGCCGTGAGGCTAATTTAGCTAAGCTACTTTTTGTGGTAGCGGACGATGAAGCTTGGTCAGTGGACATTCCTTATTTATTGAATGGCTTACTTAGCATGCCAAAGCAAGGTCATTGGGGGACGACGATTGCTAATAGTTACGCTAAGTTAGCGATGCAGCATTATGCCCTTAAGCATGAAAGTATGGTGCCGACGGGTACGCTTGATATTGCCTTAAAGAGTGCAGCGTCTGAGCGTGCTCAAGCTTCTGCTCAATACGAGATTACAGGTGAGAGCTTTGTCGACAATACGGTGATGAGGCTTGAACCACTACCTTGGCCTAGTAAAAAAGACAATCAACTGAGTTTAGATTTTGCTGGTGAGGGTAAGTTGTGGGCAACGGTTAGCGCACATGCGGCAGTGCCATTATTGGAAGCTAAGTATGCAGGCTATCAGTTGGAACGCGAGATTCTGCCAATCGTTCAGCAAATTGAGGGGCAATGGACTCAAGGTGATGTTTATAGAGTACAGCTTAAAATTCAGGCGAACTCGCCGATGACTTGGGTAGTACTTAATGATCCTATCCCTAGCGGCGCGACTATTTTAGGTTCGGGCTTAGGTCGTGATAGTGCTATTTTACAAGCTCAGTCCGCAGCAGCTGCTGAGAAAAATCAGGCTGAGCCAGAGCGCGATGATAATAACGCTTACTGGCGTAATTGGCCGACTTTTGTTGAGCGTGGTACGGATAGTTATAAGGTCTATTATGACTACCTTGACCAAGGTGAAACGGTACTTGAGTATACGGTTAGACTGAATCATGTTGGGGAGTTTAATTTGCCGCCAGTCCGTATTGAGGCGCTATACAATCCGGACGTTTATGGTGAATGGCCAAATAATGAGTTGTTTAAGGTTCATGCGAAGTAGGTCGTGCTAATTGATGACTAAGCCAAAGAAGGGTGTAGCCGCTAGCTTAAAACGGCGAGTAAGACCTAGGGTCTATGGTGTTTTATGTCTGGGACTGATACTTGTTCTACTCTTAATCGTGAGTGGGCGCATGGCTTTGCGGCTATCCGCACCGGAGGAGGTGGTGAGCTATGCTGATACGCGTGCCGCTGCAGATTCCTCTTATGTTGAGGTGTTGGATCGGCAGGGGCTGGTCTTAGATAGGATTCGTCAAGACTATACGAAGCGTCAAGGTGAATGGCTGTCTTTAGAGGAGGTGTCGCCGAGCTTTATAGAGGCCATTTTAGTCTCAGAGGATAAGCGTTTTTATGAGCATAATGGTGTTGATTGGTGGGCCTTATTAAATGCGACACAAGCACATGTTATTTATAAAATAAAAACAGCGCTTGGTGTGTCTACAGCTAATAGTGTAGGGCGTGGTGGCGCTTCCGGTATTTCTATGCAATTGATTGCTCTGCTAGACCCTGAGCTGCAAACGAGAGGTGGCAGAAGCTATCAGCAAAAGTGGTATCAAATGGCAGCAGCATTGGCGTTGGAGGCTTCGTGGACAAAGGACGAAATACTTGAGGCTTATATTAATCTCTTGCCTTTGAGAGGGGAGATTGTTGGTGTGTCAGCGGCGGCTGAGGCTTTTTACGGTAAATATGCTTTTGGTCTCAATCCTCGTGAATCTGCCTTATTAGCCGTGATGGCACGAGCGCCAAACACCTCAATAGCGCAGCTTACCAAGCGTAGCTGTGATTTATTAATAAAAATGAACGACAGCAATCAGTGTAATGGCTTAAGCTATTTTGTTAGCTACTTTTTGCGACGACCGCACCCCGAAGTGTTGGATCGGGAACACGATGCACCGCATATTGCACAGTATGCACGACAATGGGCTCATCTCCATGGCAAAAAGTCTGTGCGTACTACATTAGACAGTGATTTGCAGAAGCAATCCCAAGCGTTTATCAGAGCACATTTAAGCGAGCTGAGTGGTGCTGCTGTTCAGGATGCTGCAGTCGTGGTGTTGGATAATAGTAGTGGTGAGGTACTAGCCTATATTGGCTCTTCGGGGGCGATGAGTATGGCGTCTGAGGTAGACCATGTACGTGCTCCGCGCCAGGTGGCTTCAACATTAAAGCCTTTTTTATATGCGCAAGCGCTTGATGAGAGACGTTTGACAGCCGCTAGTTTATTAAATGACTCACCGATTAATTTACTCGCAGGTGAGGGTCTATATATCCCACAAAACCATGATAGAAGCTTTGCCGGTTGGGTCAGTTTGCGATTAGCTTTAGCTTCATCGCTTAATATCCCTGCCGTTAGAACGATCGTATCCCTAGGCGTCAGCTCTTTTTATCATAAGCTTAAAGAATTGCATTTGCCCTTAGAGCGAGACAGTGAGTTTTATGGTTACAGCTTAGCCTTGGGAGCGGCAGATATGGATTTGCTTAGCTTGACTAATGCCTATCGTGCTTTGGCTAATGGCGGTCACTATAGTGCCCTTAGTTGGAATCAAGATGAGTTACCGGCTGTAGAGAAGGTTGAAGTTTTTTCACCTGAGGCAGCGTGGATTATCGGCCATATTTTGTCAGATCGAGAGGCGCGCTCCTATACTTTTGGTTTGGATAGTGTATTGACCACACCTTTTTGGAGCGCTGTTAAAACCGGTACTAGTAAGGATATGCGAGACAATTGGACTGTCGGTTGGTCAGAGCACTATACCGTCGGAGTTTGGGTGGGCAATAGCGACGGCAGTAGTATGCAAAATGTCTTAGGAGTGAGTGGTGCGGGACCGATTTGGCATGATGTGATGCGTTATTTACACCGGCAGCGTGATTCTAATGCCTCCTCAAAACCTGAGCAAATAGCTGTAGAAACTGTGCAGTTTGTTGGTGTCGATGAAGCGATGCGACGCGAGTATTTTTTAAGTGGCACAGAAATGAAACAAGTAGTGGCTTTAGTGTCAGAGAACTATACAGAAGCTATTCGCATTAAAATACAGGCACCAGTAGACGGTACGATCCTTGCCTTAGATCCGGATATTCCGTCGCACGCTCAAAAGCTTTATTTACAGGCAAATATCCAAAGTACAGATCCGCGGGCAGGTTTCATCAACTGGTATATTAACGATATTGAAATAGCCAATGGTGTGAGTAACTTATGGTCACCAAACCGCGGCACGCATCGTATTACTTTAAAGGATGAAAATGCTAAGGTATTAGATGAAGTTGTTATTTCGGTAAGATAATCGCAGTAGGAGGATTTTTATGACTGACACCACGTTAAAGGTTGCCGTAGCGCAGTTTCCAGGTAGTAATAATATTGAGGAAAATAAAAAGTATATTGTCGAGCTGAGTCAGCAAGCCGCTGATTCTGGCGTAGAGTTATTAGTTTTTCCGGAAGCGGCGATGTGCTCTTTCAGTTCTGAGTTAGCCGAGTTACAAGCAATAGCGACTGAGCATTCTCCAGCGTTTATAGAGTTTATGCAGGGCCTTGCCAAGGAGCATGGATTTGCTGTTGTGGTGGGTGTCTTAAGCGCTTCTGAAATTGTGGCTGATGAGCGAGTGGTCAATCAGCTACTGGCTATTAGTGCAGAGGGTGAGATTATCTCTCGATACACTAAGGTTCATCTTTATGATGCCTTTAGCTTTAAGGAGTCTGACAAGGTGCAGCCAGGTATCACTTATCCTGATAATCGTGAGTTAAGTTTGTTTAAGTTAAAGGACTTTTCTATTGGTTTGGTCAATTGCTATGATCTACGCTTCCCAGAACTATCCAGAAAGTTAGCAGCAGCCGGAGCAGATATTCTATCGCTTAGTGCGGCTTGGTTAGCGGGTCCTTATAAAGAGAGTCATTGGGAGATATTGTCTCGTGCTAGGGCAATTGAAAATACATGCTATGTCTTGGCGTGCGGCCAAACGGCTCCCAAAAATACTGGTCAAAGCATGATTATTGATCCAATGGGGGCGGTATTAGCCGGTGCCGGTGAGGAACCTGGGCTGATTGTACAGACCTTGACGAAGAGTCGTATACATAAAGTAAGGGAGATTTTACCTTGTTTAGAGAACCGTCGTTATCATGTCTAGCTTACGCTTTATCGTTATGCATGGCAGGTCAACGTGCTAAAATTGCCCTAGTTAAGAATCACTAATATTTAAATTTGTTTAGGAGAGTTTGATGGCATTAGTTTCTATGCGTCAGTTATTAGACCATGCTGCTGAGCACGGTTATGGTATTCCTGCTTTTAACGTAAATAACTTAGAGCAGGTTCAGGCCATTATGGAAGCAGCTAAGGAAACTGACAGTCCTGTGATTATGCAGGCCTCTGCCGGCGCTCGTAAGTACGCTGGTGAGACATTTCTAAAGTATTTAATTCAAGCTGCTGTTGAAACTTATCCAGAGATTCCTGTTGTTATGCACCAGGACCATGGTCAGTCACCTGATGTTTGCCGTGGCGCGATTGATTTAGGTTTCAGTAGTGTCATGATGGATGGTTCACTAGAAGCTGACGGTAAGACTGTTGCTGACTATGAGTACAACGTCGATGTGACTCGTCAGGTAACTGAAATGGCACACAAGCTTGGCGTGAGTGTTGAGGGTGAGCTTGGTGTCCTAGGTTCTTTAGAAACGATGCAAGGTGACAAAGAAGATGGTCACGGTGCTGATGGTACGTTGACTCTTGAGCAGTTATTGACTGATCCTGAGCAAGCAGTCGATTTTGTGAAGCGTACACAGGTTGATGCCTTAGCGATTGCGATTGGTACTAGTCATGGTGCTTATAAGTTTACTCGTAAGCCGACAGGTGATATTTTATCAATTCAGCGCATTAAGGAAATTCACGAGCGTCTGCCTAATACTCACTTAGTTATGCATGGTAGCTCTAGCGTCCCTCAGGAGTTATTGGCTGAGATTCGTGAGTTTGGTGGTGATATGAAGGAAACTTACGGTGTACCAGTTGAAGAAATTCAAGAGGCTATTAAGCATGGTGTTCGTAAGGTTAATATCGATACAGATATTCGCTTAGCAATGACAGCAGCTGTACGTCGTTTCCTATTTGAAAACCCTTCAAAGTTTGACCCACGTGAGTTCAACAAACCAGCTCGTGAAGCTGCTAAGCAAGTTTGTATAGCACGTTATGAAGCCTTCGGTGCAGCTGGTCATGCGTCTAAAATCAAGCCTATTTCTTTAGATGAGATGGCAGCTCTTTATGCCGCAGGCGATTTATATCAACAAACGATTTAATCAAAATTGATTAAATGTGAGCGTCGCACATAAGTATTAATACCCCCAACGACTGGATTATGATGATCCTGTTTTTGGGGGTATTTTTAAAAGACGGTAGTCACTTTTTTATGCAGCTCTCTCAATTAACTAAAAGATAAGCCATTAGAAATATAGTAAGTCACTAATACGGCAATCCCAAAAGCGATAATAAATCGAATCCACATATTGGCTGATTGCTCAACGCTGACCACCTCATCCGCATTGTTATCGAGTGGCGCCTTACCGCTAATCATTGGTGTCAAAAGGTTATCTTTTTTGAAAAACTTATAGTAAAACACTGCACCCACGTGTAGGACAAATAATAAAATCATCCAAATTTCAGTTTGATGATGCCATGAGGTCATCGTATCTCTGATACCACGACCAACGCTATATAAGGGGCCTTGATAAAAATAACCATCCCCCGTATACAAACCGGTCACTGCTTGAAATCCAAATAGTGCTAATAGTGCGATAACCGATAAAGCACCTAGTGGATTGTGACCATAGACTTTTTTGCTATTTTTTAAATAATTAATAATGGCAGAAGGACCCTTAATGAACTGGCTAAATCGAGCATAGTATGGACCAACAAAGCCCCAGATAATACGGAATAAAATCAGACAGAAAACCCACTCTCCGAAACGAAGATGCCAATCCATATTGCCCATTTTTATGGTGATAAAAGCACCAATAACACTAGCTGCTAGTGACCAGTGAAATAAACGTGTCGGTAAGTCCCAGATGCGTGCGGTGCGCAGCTCTGAGCGATTAGCTAGATTCATAGTTTATAGTCCTTAATTTTTATAAGCGATAACTAAATTATAAGATATTAATTAGTCAGTTTTCTTTCACCCTTGATTTGCCCGGATAGTTAATAAGCACTAGCTAGCCTTGTTATAATCAAATGTTAGTTGAGATATATAAAGCAACTAAAAAGAACTGTATTAGAAATCACTAAATGGATAGAATTTAAATGCTAGATCTCGGATTGTTACGCAAAGACTTAGATGGTGCTGTTAGCGCTTTAGCTCGTAGAGGTGTTGAGTTTGATGTGGCTCGTTTCAATGAGTTGGAGGCACGCCGTAAGGACCTACAGGTGCAGACTGAAACACTTCAAGCCAGCCGCAATGCACTTGCCAAAGAAATAGGCAAGTTAAAGTCGCAGGGTCTTGATGCCTCCGAGGTTATGGCAAAATCCAAAGCCATTCCTGAGCAATTGAAGGGCATGGAAGAGGAGCTTGCAGCTCTGCGTGAGGAGTTGAATTTTATCCTGATGTCGACGCCTAACTTACCGCATGATTCAGTGCCGGTCGGTGTAGATGAAAACGACAACGTTGAGGTACGTCGTTGGATTCCTGAGCAGGAGTTTGTTGGTGAGGATGTGTTTCCTGAGAAATTGGCTTTTGAAGTAGCGGATCACGTTACTCTAGGTGAAAAGCTTGGGCTAGACTTTGAGATGGCTGTTAAGTTATCTGGTTCACGCTTTAGCTTTATGAAGGGGGGTGTTGCTCGTTTACACCGTGCTCTTGCACAGTTTATGCTCAACCTTCATACCTCTGAGCATGGCTATGATGAGTGCTATACCCCTTATATTGTGAATAAGGCTTCACTCTACGGCACTGGCCAGTTACCTAAGTTTAAAGAGGATATGTTCTGGGTGACCAAGGGCGGCGATGACGAGGAGGGTGAAGCACACAAGGCTAAAGAGGAGTTGTTCTTGATTTCTACGTCTGAAATCAGCCTGACCAATACGGTTCGCGATGAGATTTTAGACCCTGCTGAATTACCTATTCGACTTACGGCGCATACTCCTTGCTTCCGTTCAGAGGCAGGTAGTGGTGGTCGTGATGTGCGCGGTATGATTCGTCAGCACCAGTTCGACAAGGTCGAAATGGTTCAAGTGGTACATCCTGATGGTTCTTATGACGCTTTAGAGGGTATGGTTACTCATGCTGAAAAGGTCTTACAGCTATTAAAATTACCTTACCGTGTCATTACCTTATGTACTGGTGATATGGGTTTTGGTGCTGCCAAAACTTACGATATCGAGGTGTGGGTGCCTTCACAAGATACTTGGCGTGAGATTTCCTCTTGCTCCAATACTGAATCTTTCCAAGCGCGTCGTATGAATGCACGTTATCGCATCAGTCAGGGTAAAAACGAGTTTGTACATACGCTAAATGGCTCTGGTGTAGCGGTAGGTCGTGCATTGGTCGCTGTGATGGAAAACTACCAACAAGCAGATGGCAGTATTGTGATACCTGAGGTATTAAGACCTTATATGGGTGGCCTAGAGGTACTAGTGCCAAGCGCTTAAGCACCATAGATCATTTGGCTTAGATTGTTAAGCAAAGGATTTTTTAATGTTATTTTTACTTTCACCTGCTA
>LSQX01131520.1_pt1 | contig 26446 bp, 28 predicted proteins | sample 654561 | NCBI WGS metagenome assembly LSQX01 (sample SAMN04489861, study PRJNA283612) | anaerobic digester metagenome | isolation source: 4 biogas reactors fed with cattle manure at either 37C or 55C with and... | place: Denmark: Kongens Lyngby | collected 2014 | reverse complement strand
GGCGCAATTGGCAGACGCTCTAGTTTCAGGTTCTAGTGAACAATACGTTCATGGGGGTTCGACTCCCCCCTTTCGCACCAATACATACTTTTGTTTAATGTCTATCAATTATATACAATACGTCATATTCATTTTCATTCTTCCTGAATTTTCTTGTAGAAAAAGGTTCTAACGGATTCAAACCCATATTTTTGAGGAAATATAATATGCTCCGTACTACCTACAAACAATACACCATTGCTCTCCAATGATTCCCGAAATTTCAAATATAACTGATTCTTTGTTTCCTCAGTAAAATAGATTAAAACATTTCGACAAATAATTAAATGACAACCTTTGGGATAGGGATCCATTAATAGATTATGTTGTCTAAACTCTACATTCTTTTTTATGTTTTCATCAATTATGTAAAGATCATCTTTGACCGTGAAATATCTATCTATGTAGGACTTGGGCAAAGATTGTAGGGCTTTTTCTAAATAGATTCCTTCTTTAGCCTTTCTTAAGACTTCCCTATCAATATCTGTAGCTATTATTTTCACGCGGTTTAAAGGTAAAAAATCTTGTAAGACCATTGCCAGGGAATAAGGTTCTTCTCCTGTAGAACATGCAGCACTCCATATCTTTAGGCTATCATGCTTTTCCAAAAGCATTGGAATAATATCACTTTTGAGAGTATCCCATTGGTTTGAATTTCTATAAAATTCTGAAACGTTTATAGTAATATAATCAATGAAAGTTGTCAACATAACCTTATCAGTAACCAATGCTCTGTAGTAATCTTCATAATGCTTATAGTTATGTCTGTTAATCAGAGAATCAATTCTCCTTTTCATCTGTCGTTCTTTATAGCAGGATAGATCAATTTTAGTCAATTCAAAAAAAGCTCTGGTAAAATCATCGTAATTCCATTGCATCAATATTACCCCTTAATAATATTTTTATCTGTCTGTATAGTTTATCATGAATACGAACAAAAAAAAAGTCGTGAATTGTCACGACTTCATGTAAAGGGGGTCTCAATGTGTTTGTGAGGTCAACTATATTATTAGCCTTTTTATTCTTTTTATACAAAAAAAATAGGCAGATATTCTGCCTATTAGTTACTATGATATTTATATGTGATTTTGACTAGCTAAAATCTTCTGGGAAAAACTCTCCCAGTGAAACAGTCATATCTTCTTTTTGGAATTGCTCCTCTTTTGCTTTAGGTTTGGCCGGTTCTGGTTTTGTTTTTTCTTCAGGTAATAATTCTCTTATGCTAAGACTAATTCTCCTATTTTCAGAGCTGGCGTCTAAAACTTTTACATCTACTTCCTGGCCAATGGCAAGCTCATCTTCTACCCTTTGTATCCGTCTGTTGGCAACTTGCGAAATATGAACTAATCCATCCACGCCTGGTTCCAATTCAATAAATGCACCAAAAGATGTAATACGTACGACCTTTCCCTTTACAGTAGAACCCACAGGGTATTTCTCTTCCACATTATCCCACGGATGAGGCATAGTCTGTTTGTAACCCAGTGAAATTCTTTCTTTCTCACGGTCTACGGCTAAAACAATAACCTCCACATTCTCCTCTTCACTGAGGACCTCCCTGGGATCATTCACATGGCCCCAGGATAAATCAGAAATATGGATAAGGCCGTCAACTCCACCGATATCAACAAAAGCGCCGAAATTGGTTAAGCGTTTTACTACACCGTTGATTCGTTGGCCTTCTTCAATTGAAGACCAGAGTTTTTGTTGTCTTTCTTCTTCTTCTGCCTCCAGTATAACCCTTTGTGAGGCTACTACCCTTCTACGCCTTCTTTCCAGCTCAATTATTCTCAACCGTAACGTCTTACCAACGAAGGTGCTAAGATCTTCAATATATCTATTGGAAAGTTGTGAGGCGGGTACAAATGCCCTAATATCACCTATCTTTGCTATGACTCCACCTTTTACCGCTTCTGTGCATTTACCTTCGAATTCCTCTCCGGTCTCTAACCCTTTTTCTATAGCCTGCCACGCTCTTTTTCTTTCAACGGACTTACGCGATAATATGACATTACCTTCTTCATCCTTAACCTTTAGAACCTCTACTTCTACCTCATCACCTGGATTATATAGATCTAAGGGTGATTGATCATTATCAAGAGTAAGTTCATTTAACGGTATAATTCCATCGGACTTATAGCCGATATTGACAATCACTTCAGATTCATTGACGGATAGGACAGTGCCTTTTATTAATTGACCGGCTCTCAGGGTTACCATTGTTTCCTCAAAGTCTTCCATAGTGACAGACTCTTCCGGGCTATCATCCTCAGAATCATTTTTTTGTGATTCGTGCAATTCATCATCTTCCTGGGGAGTATCATGCACTTCTGCCCCGACCAAATCACTGTCCTCTGCCGAAGAATCGTCAGATTGCGATTCAATGGTATCATTTTCAACCATGGGGGGATTATCCCTCTGTGGCGTTGTTGTCTCTTCATCAGTTATTGGTGTTTCATTGTCAATGACCTGATTGTCCTTTGGAGCATCATTGACCTTTTCATTGTTGTTTCCTTCAAATGCATTCATCCTATTAATTACCTCCTTGATGACCCAATCAGGTTTAAGTATCCGTTATAATACGACCATACCTTTTGGATCTTATACATTAAAATCAATATTACTCACTGTGCAAATAACCTAATGTATTCTCACAGTATGATTAGCCTAAATCGCATTCTTAGTGTGGATTAGTATCCACAACTATAAACCATTGAAGAATTTTCCTTAGTCCTCGCCTCCCTTTGGAATTAGAAAAACATCAATTCCAATCCTCCATATCACAGTCCGTAACTATTGCTGATGATAATATCATACCCATTACGATGATATTCTTCCGCCAGCTTCGGGCATGTTCTGATACTGGGGACTTATAATATAATATATGTGCTTTTTAATGTCATGAAATTTAAACATTTCCCCAATCCACAGGACCTGATACCATATTTATGATTAACTTTATGCCCGAATTCTATAATAATACATCTCTACCTATTACTTTTCGATATAATCGCACTAAATCCTTCTTTTTTGAAAAAAATATAGGAAAAATAATAGAATTACGGATACTTGTCCCTATTCATCAAACAGTGAATTCAAAGAATTCTCCATATCTTTGGACATCAATTCTATCAATTCGGAATTAGACTTTTGAGAATAATAATATCCCATATCCAACTCTTTTCCTATAACCACCTTCATAGGATGAAATAGCTTATATCCCCCAACTACTCCTACAGGGACTATTTTTGCTTTTGCTTTATGGGCAATGGATGCGGCGCCGAAGGAAAAGTCTTTAACTTTACCTTCCTTCTTACGTGTTCCTTCAGGGAAGATACCGAATACATGACCGTCTTTTAGTACTCTAAGGGAATTCTTTATAGCTGATAGGTCAGCAGTACCTCTTTTTACCGGAAAAGCTCCGAGATTCTTTAATATAGTTCCAAAGATGGGATTGGTAAAGAGCTCCACTTTCGCCATAAAGTATATTCTACGTGGTAGAATACACCCAATTAGAACAGGATCCAACATAGAAATATGGTTAGAATAGAGGAGAACTCCCCCTGTCATTGGGAAATTGTTCAACCCTACTACCTTAGGCCGATATAAAAGAAATAGGATAGGACGTAGTATGAATCTAATAATCTTATAGAACACACCTATCCCTCCTGACTGTTAATGAAATAACTCTCTATATGTCCTAACATTTCTGCCAATACCTTCTCAATTGACTTACATGTTGTGTCTATGATTATGGCATCCTCTGAAGCTGCCAAGGGCGCAAAGTCGCGGCTTTTATCGGTGGTATCCCTCGTTTCAATATCCTTTTTTACGACTTCTATGCTTTCCTTATAACCTTTTATGCGCAATTCTTCCCATCTTCTCCGTGCTCTTTCATCCAAAGAAGCAGTCAGAAAGAATTTGAATGTCGCATCCGGTAGTACATAGGTACCTATATCCCTACCATCCATCACCAAGGATTTTGACTTTGCCATGTCGCGTTGAATCTTGGCCAATTTGATACGCACTTCAGGTATAACACCTACCCGGGAGGCACCTTTGGAAACCTCTGGACTTCGGATTTTATTAGTAACATCTTGTCCATCCAAGATAATAATCTGTTTATCTCCATTAAATTTTACATCTAATTCGGTTGATGATAGGACAGAAATGATTTCTTGGGTGTTTAAAAAATCAATGTTTGCGTTGAGCATTTTATATGCGACTGCTCTATACATAGCACCGGTATCAAGATACACTATTCCCAATTTACTTGAAAGGGCCTTCGCTATAGTACTCTTTCCAGCACCTGCAGGGCCATCAATTGCTACAGTGAGCTGTTGATCCGATATCATTTTAGCAATTTGATTTTTTGTTAGATCCGGCCGTAAAGCTTTTGCTTTCTTTAGGTAAACGTGCTCTATACTTCTTGATTGGGCTGATTGGATATGCATCATAACACGGATACATTTTTCTAAACTACCTTTGACATACATCTCCTGACAACAAAACAATGGTACATCTACCATACCCAATTCTCTGGCTGCTACAGCAGGATATATTGAATCCAGATCCCCAGTGCCTGTGAAAATGATGCTAACAATCTCACTAAATTCAATTGTATTTCTACTAATAATTTCTTCCAGTAGTATTCTGGTATTGTCCAATATTTGCTGGGGAGTGTTTTCATCAGCGGTGATTGCTCCCCTTATTGCGTAAAACAACAATTACTTTTCCTCCTCATATAGCTCTATGACCAAGACCAATGGCTACTTCATTGAGGTGAAGTAAGCCTATCCCAAAGAATAAGGCTACACTAACATGGTCATGATATCTTGCGACTGCAATCTTACCGCCCACACTCAATCCCAGGGCTTTTGGCATAATCTGGGCAATTGCTTCCCTTGTAGCACCAGCTACGGCACCTTCTTCAGCATGAGAGTCCCCTATTACGCCCTCCCGTTTGGAGGCGACTACTGCTCTTTCAATGATCTTGTTCACTGATGTGATGAAGTCACCACCATAATCTATGGCCACGGTTCTAATACCTGTTCTAAGATATTCTTCCTTATGATAATTCTCTTCAGCCCTGTTCTTTGTAAGGCTCATTTGAATTGCAATTCTGGCAACCTCGCGACTCCCAAGCAAATCCATATCGTATCTCCTTCGTGCTAATATATGTACATAATCATTATAAGGCAGGGTCTCAGCTTGTACAAGTGGTTTTTCATCAAGTAATGGCTTAACAGATATAATAACAGTAAATGTATTTTGATCTTCTTAGTGTCAACACTGATGCTTAAGCCTGGGATTCAAGATGATATAAATTATTAAGGTGTAAGATGGTATTTTTTTCTCCATCCATACTTATCAGATTTAGACCGGTTTGGTCTATTTTAAAATGCGTTATCAGATTGAGTGGAATCCCGATCAGACTTAAGATCAAAACTTTAATGGTAGCCGAATGGGAAATAACTAAGACATTATCGTCATGCACTGGATAGGTGTCCTTCAACTTATCCAGAAATGAGGTGACCCTGCTGTGTACCGCCAGAAGATTCTCTCCTCCCTTTGGAGCGTAGGATAAATCGTTACGCCATCTTGTAAGTTGCCCCGGATACTTGACCTCAATATCAGGCGTAGATAATCCTTCCCAGACACCAAAGGAAACCTCCCTAAGCAGGGGTTCGTTAATCGGATTCAATTGTAATTCTTTCCCGATTATTTCTGCTGTTTCCCTGGCTCTTGATAGATCACTGCAGTAGATGGCAGTGATTTTATCTCTTTTCTTTAAATACTCTCCCAATCTTTTGGCCTGTACTCGCCCTAGATCACTAAGACATGTATCCTGTATCCCTTGGGTTTTACCAAACCGGTTCCATTCGGTTTCTCCATGACGGGCCAAATATAATAGCATGAACTACCCCTTTCCAGCCTAGGAATCTACCGTATCCTTGCTTACATATACGTTATACTTATCCCATAGCTCTTCCAGAGTCATAAACCCTGAAGCAACCTGAGGACTTTTACGCATGCTTATACCGACTATAAGAGCATTAATTAAGCTCAAAGGGGCCACCAATGAGTCAACAAAGGAGGCCATATTGCTCCTTGCCAGTAATGTATAATCGGAATAAGCAGTCAATGGTGATAGTTGACTGTCAGTTAGGGCCACTGTGGTTGCACCACGCTCCTTAGCAAATGATATAGCCTCTATTGTTCTGCTGGCATAACGTGGATAACTTATTCCTATCAGCAAATCTTCCTTGTCTATATGGATTAACTGTTCAAAGATATCATTAACTCCTGAAGTCGTTATTCTTACATTATTAAGAATGAAATTGAGGTAATACCCCATGAATTGTGCCAAAGGGGCAGCACTTCTTAACCCCAGGATATATATGCTATCGGCTTTTAAAACACAATTTATGACATCTTCAAAAACCTTACTATCCGCCTCCTCGATAGTCATCCGTATATTGTTCATATCGGCCTTTAAAACATTATTTAGGATCATAGATTGTTCTAAATCTGATGACATCTCAATCCTTTGCAAGGTTGTCAGCTTGGTTCTTATCAGCTCCTGTAAGGCCTTTTGAAGTTTTGGATAGCCATCATAATCAAGCATATTGGCAAATCTAACTACTGTCGACTCGCTTACCCCTACCTTTTCACCTAGCCGATAAGCAGTCATAAACGCCGCTTTATCGTAGTTATTGATAATGTATTCCGAGATCAGTTTTTGACCCTTGCTCATCCTTTTATAGTTGATATTGATCCGATGGATTAAATCATCCTCAATCGCCACGTCAATCCCCCTATACAATAGGATTATTTGTACAATCATTCTCATTTTATCATAAGCCTTGTGATATGCAAGAATATTTTATGATCGATAGTTTATAGCCGGGTGCATTTTTAAAGTTTCATATTGTGCTATTTTCAATACCAGGCCTTAGGTAATCAAACAACCTTCTTTTAATTTGGATATTTTATAAGCCCTTTTCATACAATAAAGTAACCGATACTGGATACATACTCTTTATTCTTATATTTCTACATAGTTATTTGTAAGAAATAACGTTTAAGTCGTCAATTGTTACCAAATAGGTGGTGACACCGTAAAACTTATAAAAATAAGAAAACAAAGGCAAGGTGAATATGTGATACAGATAGACGATGCAGGTAGTGGTAGCCTTGTAGGGGGAACATGTATCGCTGCCCTGCGATTGGAAACAAATGAGTATTATTATGATTTTATACCCCTTAGCTATTATCAGAATGGAAATTTCTATAACAAACTATATTTGCATAAAAGCAAGGACATAGTTATTGAACTACTAAAAAAACTTGGGACTAATAAAAAAGAAAAAATCACCATTTGCCAGGGGTATATGTTCGATGTTGCAAGGAAATACTTGAGTGAATCCCAGATAAAATGGACCAATTCCAAGATAGTTGATCCTTTGCAAAGTAGAATTGAGGATACTTTTAGCGAATATGTCCTGGGTTTGGGAGTTCCGGTTCAATATGTAAAGTATATTAAGTATCCCCTTCATTTTCATCGGATATTAAGGTGGGTCTATGCAGACTATTCCAAAAGGTACAAACTATGCAAAACAGACTGGAAAAGCTTTAAGAAGTACGGTAATCTGGATGTGTCAGTCACACAGGACATACTGTATAAGAGAAACTATACCTGTCTGAAGTGTGGTAGGAGAATAAAACCAGGTACCAAAGTTAAAGTCCTGAAATATGTAAGCAATTGTCCCAACACCATCTATCTTCATCTAAATTGTTCCGCCGCTCCTTAGACGTATGAAAACAACATATAAAATCCGGGGGATATGGCTGTCCCCCGGACTTTATACACTTAAATGGGATGCGTCATTTCTTCTTTGTTGACCAAGGTATTATCTATTTTATACTTGTGTGCCTGACGATATTTGAAAAATTCCATGGATACCTGCGGGAAGGATGCATATGATAATACATCTTCTTCTTGTTCTAAGTATTCCTTAATTTCTTCCCTATACTTATCAAGCTCAGGTGGTATATCATCAGCAGGTCGATGAGTTATGACTTTGGCATCACCTATAATGATCTTTCGAATTTCTTCACTTACCTCACCTGGTAGCTGTCCATATTCGCCACGTATTAGTCCCTTGGATTCATTTGTGATCATCTTATACCTTTCACCGGTCAGGACATTGAGTACCGCTTGGGTACCTACTATTTGACTTGTAGGGGTAACTAAGGGCGGATACCCGAAATCTTCCCTTACCCTTGGTACTTCCTTTAAAACATCCTCAAATCTATCCTCAGCGTTCTGTTGTTTTAGCTGGGACAATAAGTTGGATAACATACCACCGGGAACCTGATATATCAAGGTGTTAATATCTATACTTAGGACCTTTTGATTCAGGAAACCATCCTCGATGAGCCTCTGTGCCACAACCTTAAAATGGTCTGCTACTTCATTTAATAGATTCAAGTCCAGACCCGTATCCCACTCGGTCCCCTGAAGAGTAGCTACCAAGGGTTCAGTTGCCGGCTGGGATGTTCCGTTACCAAGAGGAGAAAGGGCTGTGTCTACTACATCGACTCCGGCTTCTATAGCCTTTAAATATACCATATCACCTGTCCCGGTAGTATTGTGGGTATGAAGCTGAATGGGCACTTTTACCGTGTTTTTCAGCTTTGTGACCAGTTCATATGCTGTGTATGGCAGTAGAAGATTTGCCATATCTTTTATACATATGGTGTCCGCACCTAAATTCTCCAGCCTTTTTGCCAGATCCACAAAATAATCTATGGTGTGTACAGGGCTGGTAGTGTAACATAATGCAGCCTGAACATGTCCCTTGTATTTTTTTGTTGACTTAATAGCCTGCTCCATATTCCTAACATCATTAAGAGCATCAAATATACGAATGATATCGATACCGTTATCTATAGATTTCTTAACAAATTCGTCAACGACATCATCGGCATAGTGTTTATAACCAAGCAAGTTTTGACCCCTAAGTAACATTTGTAGCTTGGTATTTGGAATGGCTTTTCTCAGAGTTCTCAATCTTTCCCATGGATCTTCCTTTAAAAATCGAAGGCATGAATCAAAAGTAGCTCCACCCCATACCTCCAGGGAATTATATCCTACCTTATCTAATTTATCTGCAATTGGGAGCATCTCTTCCAGTCGCATTCTAGTTGCGGCCTGGGATTGATGGGCATCCCTCAAAATGGTATCAGTTATCTTAACTTTCGCCATGACCATAACCTCCTTTAGTATTATTAGCCGAATAGGTTTAGGAAAACCCCGGCTGCGATTGCGGAACCTATTACCCCTGCGACGTTGGGCCCCATGGCATGCATAAGTAAAAAGTTTCCTGGATTCTCCTGCTGGCCAACTACCTGGGATACACGGGCTGCCATAGGTACTGCTGATACACCGGCAGAGCCTATCAAGGGATTAATCTTACCGCCTGATAGCTTACACATAACTTTCCCAAATAGGACGCCTCCTGCCGTTCCAAAGGCAAAGGCTAAAAGACCAAGTGCAATTATCTTCAGGGTATCAGGAGTAAGGAAGTTCTCAGCCTTCGCAGTAGCACCTACAGTTACACCCAAGAAAATAGTAATAATGTTAGTTAATTCGTTCTGTGCAGTTTTATTCAACCTGTCTACCACCATGCTCTCCCTGAAGAGATTTCCCAACATTAACATGCCCAATAATGGGGCTGCAGATGGGAGCAATAGAGATCCTAAAACAGTTACAATAATGGGGAAAACAATCTTTTCTAATTTAGATACAGGGCGCAGCTGTTCCATGACTATCTGTCTTTCTTCCTTTGTGGTTAAAGCCTTCATAATGGGAGGCTGTATGATTGGAACCAATGCCATATAGGAATATGCTGCTATAGCTATGGCTCCAAGATATTCCGGTGCCAGTTTAGTGGTAACATATATGGCGGTAGGTCCGTCTGCACCACCGATTATACCGATAGCAGCAGCTACATTAGCTGGAAATTTCAGTAGTATGGCCAATATAAAGGCAGCAAATATACCTAATTGCGCGGCTGCACCTAAAAGAAGGCTCTTTGGATTTGCTATTAGAGGCGCAAAATCAGTCATTGCACCAACGCCCATGAATATTAAGGGCGGATATATACCTAATTTTACTCCCATGTATAAGTAGTACAATAGCCCGCCAGGCTGGAAGTTATCTTCACCATAGACTCCTACAGGAGTATCATTTAGTCCTGCCAAAGGCAGGTTTGCCAGTAGCATTCCAAAGGCTATGGGTAAAAGGAGTAAAGGTTCATATTCCTTTTTTATGGCAAGGTATATGAGTACAAACGAAACTAAAAGCATCACACCTTGTTGCCATGACATCTGTGCAAAACCCGTGTCTGATAGAAATCCAGTTATTACCTCCATTAATGGTTTATCCATTAATTATCCCTCCTCGTTGCTATTTGGTGTTTCCTATTGGATGGCAATTAGAACATCTCCAGCATTTACGGATGCACCTTTTGCAACTTGGATAGAAACAACTTCACCATCTACAGGACTCATAATTTCATTTTCCATTTTCATGGCCTCTAAAATTGCCAGTACCTGACCTTTAGAAACCTTGTCACCGTTTTGTACCTTGATATCTAAAATAGTGCCTGGCATGGGTGCCTTTATGGTATCTGCGCCCTGTGGGACCGCACCCCCTACATTGGCTTTAGGTGCTTCTGTCTTCTGAAGAGCAGGTGAGGGGGCAACTGTTGGACTTACGACAGGAGCGTTATTAACAACCACAGGTCTGGTAGTTCCCTGACCAACCTCTTCGACCTCAACCTCATAGGATTTTCCATTTACATTTATAACAAATTTTCTCATGATAGTTTCCTCCTTAATATAGTGATTAAAATCGAGTTACAGCCTTCCTGCGATCTGTTGATTTCTTCCTACTCTATTCCATACTGGTGTGTTGGAAGATACCCTTTTTATGGATCTAACAATTATATCATGGGTGGAATAATTTAAGCTGGCAGCAACAGCGGCTGCGATTATAGCAACAATTTCCTCTTCATCATGAGTCGCATCAGGTACATTTAATGTAGCAGAACCATCCACGCTCACTTCGTGTTTTTTAAATTCCGTTTCGGAATGTTCATTTCCCTTACTAACGTTTTTTTTATTGGAGTTTAATACCTTATTGATTAATTCAATAACACATATTAAAGCGATTAAGGCAATGAAGACTGTCCCAATTCCCAGTACCATAACCTTAAGGCTCATTAAAAGCTGTTCGCCTAGCATGACAATCACCTCTTTCAGAGTGGATATTATACGGGGAAATTACCGTGTTTCTTTGGGGGCCTATTCTCCCTCTTGCTTTCCAGAATTTCTAATGCACTAATTAGTCTAGGCCTGGTAGCCTCCGGTTCGATTACATCATCAATATAGCCCCTGGATGCAGCAATATACGGATTAGCGAATTTATTTCTGTATTCTTCGATCTTTTCTTTTCTGGTTTCGATTGGATCTGCCGAATTCTCAATTTCTTTCCTGAATATTATATTCGCTGCCCCGTCAGGCCCCATTACAGCTATTTCCGCAGTAGGCCATGCATAAACCAGGTCAGCTCCCAGGTGCTTGCTGCTCATGGCAATATAAGCCCCGCCATATGCCTTCCTTAAAATTATGTTGATTTTGGGCACAGTTGCTTCGGAGTAAGCATAGAGTAACTTGGCTCCATGACGTATAACACCACCGTGCTCCTGGTCTACTCCGGGCAAATAACCAGGTACGTCAGTAAAAGTGATTATTGGTATATTGAAGGCATCACAAAAACGTATAAATCGTGAAGCTTTATCGGATGCATTGATATCCAGACAACCCGCCTTCTCCATAGGCTGGTTGGCTACAATACCTACAGACCTACCATTGAGTCGACCAAATCCTACGACAATATTGGCTGCATACAATGCTTGGACCTCCATAAAGTCTCCATTATCCAATACACTTGTAATGACTTCCTTAATATCATAGGATTTATTGGCACTATCCGGAATAATGGTATTTAATTCGGGGACTAACCGATTAAGATCATCTTGACAATCATAAAGGATTGTATCCTCCATATTGTTCTGGGGTAAAAAGCTTAATAGCCTTTTAATAGAATCAAAGCAGGAGTCTTCAGTTTCACTTAAAAAATGGGCTACACCGCTCATTTCATTATGTGTCAAAGCTCCACCCAATTCATCGGCAGTAATGGCTTCTCCTGTTACTGCCTCGACTACTTGGGGACCTGTAATAAACATCTTGCTTACGTTGTCTACCATAAAAATGAAATCCGTAAGAGCAGGAGAATATACTGCACCGCCTGCACAGGGTCCTAAAATAACTGAAATCTGGGGTACAACTCCTGACGCTAAAGTGTTTCTATAAAAGATATCGCCATAACCGCTTAAAGCATCTATGCCTTCCTGAATCCTGGCACCGCCTGAATCATTTATACATATGATTGGGCATCCCATTTTCATGGCCATATCCTGAATCTTTGTTATTTTTTTAGCATGCATCTCACCCAAAGAACCGCCAATTACTGTAAAATCCTGGGCATACAAGTAAACCGGTCTCCCATCAATGGTGGCGTAACCCGTTATCACACCGTCACCGGGAGCATTCACATTATCCATGCCAAAATCTACAGAACGATTCTTGACAAAAGCATCTATCTCGACAAAACTGCTTGGATCTACTAGTTTCTCAATTCTTTCACGAGCAGTTAACTTGCCGCTTTCATGCTGTTTCGCAACTCTGGTCGCTCCTCCACCTTGGCGAATGGCGGCTTTAAGATCTTGCATTTGCTGAATCCTATCTTCTACGCTCATTCATAACCCTCCATCAATATATATTGAAAGTGTATTTAGGCTTGTTAAGTCATTTTCAGCTACCAAAGCCTTTTTGCAATGTTGTTTTATGACATAAAAAAATTCCTATATCGTCATATATTTAACGCTGCAAAATAACACATTCTAACCTACGTTCATATATTCGACATACAATACCTTTTTTCCTTCTTTTTTTGAGTATATTTTAAAATTTTATATTTATAATAAGGATACCCTTCTTTTTTACAACAACACATTAAATTTCATTTTCTATAAGACTTTTTAAGCTCTTGATTTCACTTATGGATAGATGCCTCCATTCTCCTGATCTCAGGGAACCCAAAGAAATATTCCCGAGCCTCTCTCTCTTTAAATAAAGTACCGGATGTCCAATTACTTCAAACATCCTCCTTACCTGTCTATTTCTACCCTCACTGATAGTAACCCTATAGATGGAGTTTCTCCCCTCTATACCTAATTTACTAATTTTCGCCGGTTGTGTTACATGATCTCCTATGTCGACACCATTTCTTAAACTTTTTATGGACTCATATCCAGGATTTCCATCAACAAGGACATAATATTGCTTATCAATTTCATATCTAGGATGGGTCAAACAGTAAGCTAGTTCTCCATCATTGGTAAGTATAAGTAAACCTTCGGACTCATAGTCCAACCGGCCAACGGGATAAATTCTGCTTCCAATATCGCCGATTAGATCAAGCACAGTAGGGCGTCCCTGAGGGTCAGATACGCTGGTTATGTACCCGGCAGGTTTGTTCAATTTAATATATATACCTTCAGTCTCCGGAGTTATAATTCTGCCGTCAACTCTTACAAGGTCCACCTGTGGGTTTATTTTTATTCCCATTGCACTGACTATTTTCCCATTTACAGAGACCCTACCCTGAGCTATTATTTTTTCGCTGTTCCGCCTTGAGGCTACTCCACACCGGGCTATATATTTTTGTAGCCGCTCCTTCAACTATAATACACCCCACATAGTATTCTAGACAACACTGATCTAAAAACTCTATCCTACAAAACAAGTTGAACCTTTCGAAGAAAGTTCAACTTGTTTTGCAGAAACCTCAAAAATGAAGATATCTCAGTGTTGTTCCCATTAGACAGTATATAATAATTTAGAGAAAGTTGCCAGCAAAACACAGAGATATTTTAAGTGTTTTAAACCCAAATAATTGTTTCCTTTTTAAAATAAGGCAACCAAGGTTGCCTTATTGCGTGAAATCCTGTGTAATTTTAGTACTCTGATTTTTTATGCTACCTTTCTCCACGAGTCCTTGTATCTGTTCCACTATTTGAGGCACTAGCTCAACCATCCTATCTACGGTAGTATTGAAGTTTACAGGTAGTAATTTTATCTTATCCTGTCCAACTACCAAAAAGGCTATAGGGTTCACTGAAACTCCTGCACCGGTTCCCCCGGCGAACGGCATGGAGTCAGCCAGGTGTCCAACTTCATCATCTGCAGCCTTTTTCTTCTTACCCTGGAGTGCTTCTTCTTTATATTCTCCTCCCCCAGCTACAAAACCAAAGGATACCCTGGAAACAGGAATTATCACAGTACCTTCAGAGGTTTCTACTGCATCCCCCACAATGGTATTTACATCAATCATTTCCTTTATATTTTCCATAGTGGTCGTCATTATATTTTCAATTGGATGTCCTTCCACTGATTTCACCACCTTTTATGTTGTAAATTAGCATCCTAATTTTCGTAATAATAATATAGCCCAATTTTATGTTGATTATGCAATTCAACTCCATATTGAATTTCCTTCCCTTATAATAGGGTACCAGTATAATGCCACTGTCATTTACACTCCAGTTGCTCTTCAAAAACCCACTTAAGGACGTAAATAAAGTCAATGTTAATCCGGATACAAGTGCGGTTTGGGCGGCATTATTAAGACCAATTAGCATATACAAGTTCATATTGTCAATTCTGATCTTAGAAATTAAGTATTTTATTTGATCTGCGTATTTTATATTTGCTTTATAATAACTAGTTATAAAATGTACTATGTCCTCAATCATGGCTCGCCGTTCCAGATTAGAATTGGTTTTTTTTATAATTAATGATGGAGCATTTTCTTTCTCAGGTAAGGAAAGCGTAAAATTAAACCTATGACGGATCACCAAGCTCCGAAAAAGGCGTACAATAAAGTATGCATGGTTGTCCTTATTATCGAACTTTACTCTGATTTCAAATTGAAGGTTGGAAAACAGGGATACCGCCATTATAACCACTACAACCACAAGGATACATATCAATCCGAACACCCCATAATATTCCAATTAGACATCCAAAACAATTGCTATTACAATTACAGCACATGGATTACAACAGTGCGGGTTTCTATATCTAAACCTTTACAATTGCTATTTTTTCACAATTAGTAAAAAAAATACATGGGTTATGTCTTTGACAGGGGCTACTCCGTCAATGGAGGAAGATCATCCAAGGATGTAAGGCCGAAAACTTTAAGGAAGGTGTCAGTTGTTCCATATAAAATGGGTTTGCCTGGGGCATCCATTTTACCGACTTCCTTGATTAGACCTCTATCATTAAGAACGCCTAGTGTGTATTCACATTTTACACCTCGGATTGATTCTATATCTATTCTGGTTATTGGCTGTTTATATGCGATAATAGACAGGGTTTCCAGCATGGCTTGGGACAGACTTTGTTTTTTATCTATTCCAAAGTATCTGTCTATGTAATCTCCGTATTCGGGACGAGTTGCTAATTGGTAACGATCATTCATCTTGATTATCTGTAACCCTCCTCTGCGGGAGTTAAAACTTTCGACCAGTTTTTCCATGAGTTCTTCTATTTCAGATTTATCCATATCAAAAAAATCCGCCATTTTTCTAAGGGAAACAGATTCCCCTGAAACGAATAAAATAGATTCAATCAACCCCATTATTTTATTTTCGTCCATATTTTTTATACAGCTCCCTTGATAATAATATCTCCGAATTGCTTATTCTGGTATATTGATATCTGATTATCCTTAAGCATCTCCAACAAGGCCAAGAAGGTTATGATAATATTGGAACGTTCATTATTATCCCTAAACAAATCTGTGAATTTACATTCAGATGTAATAGAAAGCAGTTTTCTCAATTCTTTTATCCTTTGTTGGACTGTTACTGCCTGTCTGCGTATGGGATATATCCTCTCTCTGGAAACAGTAGCCTTATTGTTTCTCAATAATCCTTTGAGTACAGTTAATAGATCATGGGGATTTCCTTCTATTATGGCTTTATTTTTCTCTTCAAATTCATCTATTAATTCATCAGGCAATTTATAGTATATATTGGAATACCTCTCCTCTCTTTCCTTCAATTTTTGGCTCATCTCTTTATACTTTTTATATTCTTCCAATCTCTTACGAAGTTCCTGTTCAAGGTCTTCATCATTCTCTTCCACATCTTCAGGGCCGGGTAATAATGCCCTTGATTTAATTAAAAGCAGGGTAGACGCCATAACCAAAAATTCACTTGCTATCTCCACATCAAAATCTCTCATCCTGTCCAAGTATTTTAAATATTGTTCAGTGATAGTTGCCATTGAAACATCTGCAATTTCAATCTTGGATTTTTGGACTAGGTGTAATAATAGGTCCAGCGGCCCTTCAAATAGGTCAAGCTTAATGCAATAATCCATAAAAACCTCCTAGTTTAAGGTCCTCAAAATAAACCCAATAATTTTGCCGTTGAACTGTTAAGAAATCTATAGACATAATGGGAGGGTGCATTAACGATATAACTGAAAATATTTAGCATGATCATCACAAAAAGAATTATAAGACTATACCTTTCCAAGACCCAAAAAAACTTAATATTGCCTTTGAAAAAAAATGCTTTAACTACCTTGTAACCATCAAAAGGGGGTATTGGAATCATGTTGAGGAAGGAAAAAACCACATTTAGAAAAGCTATCCTCTCCATTATCCTGATTAAAATAGCAGAAGCCGTGCCGAGACCATGGTTAGGATAGAATAGGGGGAGAAGCCTAAATAACTGGATAAGGATTACTGTAAAGAACGCCAATATTAAATTGGATATGGGACCTGCCATTGATACAAGAATATCACCCCACTTTCGATTCTTGAAGTTGGAGGGATTAACCTGTACCGGTTTAGCCCAACCGAAACCAAAAAACAAAAACATAATAAGGCCTATCCAATCTACATGTGCCAACGGATCAAGTGTCAGCCGTCCCTGTAATTTTGGAGTATGATCCCCCATGCGGTATGCAGTAAAGGCATGAGCAAACTCATGTACTGAAAAAGCCAAAAAAACCGCCGGCAGGCTGTATAAGATATTCATCAGGTCCAATCTACCAAACAAAGAGTATCCCCCATTTCAACACGAGCCTATAAATCCATAACGCCAAGCTTTATTTGTTTTTCCTATTATAACACAAAAAGTGTGCCTGGGCACACTTTTTCAATCTAATTAGGCTAGCTACTTGTCATCCGTTTTGTCAGTTTTATTGTCTGTAGCTGATGACCAATTCAAAATGATTCGTACAAAATAATCGTAAATGTTAGCTACTTCTATATCCCTATCCGCCAGAATATCTACTGAATCTAATTCTTTACCGTCCTTTTTAACTAAGACAGAACCTATTACATCCCCCCTTTTTATAGGTGCTTTTATAGGTTCTTCTATAATATTCACAAGTTCGTAGTCCTCCGATTCTCCCTTTTTCTGTAGCAGAGACAGATCTTCTGAAGCTAGCCCCGACAATACCATTTCTTTACCACCAATAATGTCAATATGCTCTTTAACTAAGGTATCCTTCCTTATGATTGGTATTGCCTCGTAATTGGCAAAACCATAATCCATAAGTTTGGATGCCTCGTTAAACCTGGTCTTTGATGTAGGGGCTGCCAATATAATGGATATTAACCGCAAATTCCCTCTTTTTGCGGTTGCTGTAAGGCAATACTTTGCCTTACTCGTGGAACCGGTCTTTATACCGTCACATCCGTCATAAAAGCGAACCAACCGATTGGTATTGGTGAGCTCTGTATTATTCTTCGCTTCCTCTAAATTATCCAACCAAATAGTACTCCACTTGAAGAATATAGGGTGCTTAAGAAGTTCTCTTGACATTATTGAAATATCATAAACTGTAGAATAGTTGCCCTCATCTGATAGTCCTGTGCAGTCGGAGAATCGGGTGTTTTTCATTCCTAATTCTTTCGCTCTCTCGTTCATACTGCTTACAAAGGTTTCCTCTGTGCCGGAAATTTTCTCGGCTATAGCGACACTGGCATCGTTGCCGGATGACACAACTACCGCCTTAAGTATGGCGGAAACTGGCAGCTTCTCTCCACCTTCTAAAAACACCTGGGATCCACCCATACTAGCTGCATACTCACTCACTGTAACTTCTTCATCCAGTCCAATCCTTCCATCCTCTATCGCCTCTAGTGCCAGAAGGGTGGTCATAACCTTAGTTATGCTGGCAATAGGTAGCTTCTCATGGGGGTTTTTCTCGAATAAAATAGTCCCTGTTTCATAATCCATCAATAAAGCTGAAGGGGATTCTATCTCGAAAGGTAAACCCTGGGAAAGGATACTAAGCGGGAAAAACAATAGTATAAAGAAGCAAAGTAAAAACGCTACTACTTTGTTTGAGATTCTTTTCAACCTGATCCCTCCTAAATATGTATGCATAGAAAAAATCTAATCCAGTAATTAGTATTAGATTTTCCATTTAGCTTGTATGTTATTCAATTCATGTCGATCAGGTCAATGGAACAGCATAAAGCTGCATATAAGCCAATTGTTTTTAGAATCATCCACAATCATAAGGATAAAGTATATTGATCTAAATGTTATCCCTTATTTGGGCGTACATTTGCGTAGTTGACAAATCTGAATGTCCTAGTATTTCTTGAAGAGCTTGGATATCAGTACCTTTGTTTAATAGATGAATTGCAAAGGAATGTCTAAGGGTATGCGGAGTAATATCCTTATTAATGTTAGCCTTTTGCGTGTAGTACTTCACAATTTTCCAAAACCCCTGCCTGGTCATCCTCCTGCCATGGAAATTAACAAATAACGCTTTTTCCTCTTTATTACGGACGAGTTTAACCCGACTGTCTTTTAAATAATTCTGTAAATAAGGAATGGCCCTTTTTTCTATATTCGTGGTTCTTACCTTACTGGAACTGCGGCATACTATAGTCGCTCCATTGATATCTACATCCTCCAAATTAAGACCAATGAGTTCTGACACCCTAATACCTGTACCGTACAGAAGTTCCAACATGGCCTTGTCTCTAATTGACTTATGATCCTTTCCGGATGGCTGGTCCATCAATTTACTAATCTCCTCGAGAGTTAGTATGCTGGGAAGTTTACGCTTGTTTTTGGGTGTTTCCAAATTCTCTGTGGGGTCTGAGGAGATTTCGTTTATGCTGACCAAAAACTTATAAAAACTCCTTATGGAGGATAACTTCCTTAAAATAGTAGCCGAAGATATTCCCTCATCCTGCAGGGAATTGATATAAGCTTGTACTATGGATTGATCTGCGGCATTAATACTAACCTCCGTGTTGAGGACATAGGCTTTATATTGCTTGATATCTCTCATATAACACTCAAGAGTATTTACTGATACTGATTTTTCGTTCATTAAGTGGGATTTGTATAGTCCTAATATATCCTTCATAAACCTAAACTCCCCAATATTATGAAATGTGTAGCCTGGTACAGCATGTATAACTTATTCAACAAAAATTACTAAATTCCTCCTTTTTACCAATACTATTTGTTTATGCTGAAAACCTAATGAAGTAATCAGCTAATTGAAGATCCAAATAAACAAAGGAAAAAGTAATGGTGAAACGAAAGTCTCAATAAGGATCCCGATCAAGAGAAAGAAAAAAACCAAGACTTGCTTTGTAGTATAGATACCCAGGTTCTTATGTCTTTTGATCTTTAAATAAGCAATCCCCCCCTTACCTATACCAACAGTTGAGAATAATAAAGCAATGATAGCCATGCCTATGTAGCATGGTACATATATGATAGATTGTGGTAGAATACAGAGGAAAGAAAACAAGATACCTCCAAACCTATAGTATTCTACCATAAATCCAATGGTAAAACCAAAATAGAATCCCCTAATACCGATAAGCGCCAAGACTAAGGGAGCACCCCATATAAACAATCCAAAAACCCAAATAAGAAATGCAGTAACAAAATGCTGCCACAGTGATTGCCTAAAAATAGCCCAATGGTTTATTGGTAGATTCTGTTGGCTGGAGAAAAATTCCTGGAGGAATTTATTAAGATAGGTTTTCTGCTGAGAAGGTAATGAAATTACGGTAAAGGCACCAGCCATAATACCAGTGATTAATATAAATATCGTCAAAAGGTAGGCTATGGAATTGTTTTTTACATGTAATACCCATGCCCTCTTTAGTTCATCAAACAACAGCTGATCCCCCCTTTGACTGAGGTCCTATTCCAGCGTGACGCATACTTATAATGATAGGTATGCTTGTATAAAAAAGAATATGACCTGGGGTTGAGCGATATACTGGATTTATAATTAAATGAAGGTTAAAGTCTGGTTAAGCCGTATTCAACAATTGCACCTAATCCATGAAAAAATTCTCTTTCTTCATCTAGCCCTCTACCCATGGTCGTGGGATCTAATTTGTATCTTGATAAAGAATTAACTATATTTTTACCACTCCTAATATGTACAGGATGTTTAACCAGGAGCCCCGAGAGTCGTAGTTGTGTCATTACATACTTGAGTTTATTGATATCCATTATAGGGAGGATTATGGGTATGGAGCCACGAACAATCTTTTGCAGGACAGTAATGAAATGATGGCTAATACCCCTATGTCTGATCCGTGCGTCTCTAAATGAAATCCTGGGGACGTAGAAAGCATTTGCACCTCTACCATGGCAGAATTCCAGATAGAATCCCAGTTCCAAACCGCTAAAGCCAAAAGGGGTACCCGTTCCCATAATACCGGGCCCCATAGTGATTATGATAACGTCCATATTAAGGATGTTTGCTAGGAGTTGTAAAGCAGTATAAATATTTACGCATTCATAATCCCCACCAAAGGCGTTTCCAATGGTTACGGATTTATCCAACAGACCTTTATCCTTTAAGATTTCTATGTTTCTGCTCATCCCTATGGGAAGTGCACCATGATCAGAAACGATACAACCAACCCTTATTTCCCCTTCAGTACAATATTTTAGATGCGCACATAGGGGTACAAGCATGCTATGGAGTTCACCGACAAGAAGGAGCTTCCCCCCCAAATCTAGGTCTCGGAAGAAGAATCCATGGAGTTCGCTTGCCTCTTCCTCAGCGAACAGAACATTAATTTGGTTTGGTGTATATTTTAACTTCATACCGTGGCCAGTATCCAATAGTTCCCGATCACCTGAACTAGAATTGCCCATAATAAAATGATACCCCCCTGTGCCAAGGTTTAAGCTACAGGCTGTCGTGTTAACCAATACAACATCCCCTGCTCTTATCTCTCCCATCATTTGTATGTAATTCATAGCCTTTTTACAAGGATGCTCAATTTCAAGGGTAACTTCTTGTAGCACCTTGTTGCTTCTCTCTACTTTCACAACAACCGCTTTTTTAATTTCTAACATATGAATACTATGACCTTCCCTCCTTTAGTTGACCTAAGCTATCCATCCGTTTAAGTATCGAACTGGAATCTATGATCTCGGAAAAAGATCTAAATTCTGCTATAAAATGCAGTATGAGCAGTATTCCATAAAGTCCAAATTTAGTCCAAGGTCTTCCTACATTAAGGATATACAAGCCAAGTACCCCTCCTAAAAGGTTCGAACCCGTATCACCCAACATACACCTCTCATTCATCTCATCCTTGATATAGATACTTAGCCCGCTAAATATGGGCAAAATTATCCATAAACTTCTAAAATTCGAAAACAGAGAGATAAACAGCACAAGAACCGTAAAGCCCTTGATTGCTCTGCCCGGGCGTAAGTCAAGTAAGTTAATGAAGTTTACACATAGACAGAACAATGTGGAATGAAAAGCAATGTCCAATAAGCTTGTATAATAAGTCTTTGATATTATGAACCCTATTATAAGAGCCAATACAATTTTGATTATCCCTGTAGTTAGATATCCCGACAGGAGGCCACTAATATGGTCTTTAAAACCCTTCCTGGTGCTATCCCCTAATGAATCATCCAGATATCCCATCAAGGTCATGGACAATAGCATAACTAGATAAACAATGAAGTTATCCTTCCCTATTTTCTCCCAAAGGGGTAGTACAGATAATATACAGGGGATCAGGAATGCAAGTCCTGTCCCATATACCACTTCTTTGCCATGATAATTGCTTGTCCTTAACCCCTTAGTATATAATAGTAAAATGACCCTGGGTTTTAGGTATACCATTAGGAATATGGTGATAGGTATGGTGCTGATATACAGGAATATGTCCATCAATCTACCCTCTTAAGATAATGCATCTTTATTTTCTTTTGCAAAATCACCTTTAGAATATCCCAAAATTGTTTACCCCGATGCCTAAATCCCTTTAGGTCCCGACCAGTTATCCTATGGCGTATATCCATTGGTACCTCCACAATACGTACATTTTTTAAGGCAAGGTCAACAGTCATACCAAATTCGATTCCATAACCTCTGTAGCTTAATAGCTCATGGGTTAAGATTTCCCTTTTAAAAGCCCTTTGACCGGAAAGGATGCTATGGCATTCCTTACCTGTCAAGGACTTAAATCCAACTTGAGATAGTCCCTTAACCAGCCCAAATCCCCCCTTGCCAGGTGTAAATGCAATCTTTCCTATCGTCACTTCAGCCTTATCTTGCAATATCGGTGATATGAGCTTAGTTACTTCTTTTGCACTATCTCCAATGTCTGCATCCAGGAATACGATGATTTTGTTGTATAAATATTTCACTCCCATCTGCAACGCATTTCCCTTACCTTGATTTTTATCAAGAGATAATAGGGTTACCCCTTCCTTTAAAGCTATGTCTCCCGTATCATCCCATGAGCCATCGTCTATAACAAGAATATCTTTTATAATAGGCACTTTTTTTAGGGTCCTTAAGGTAATAGCCAGATTGGCTGATTCATTATAGGCAGGTATTATTACACCAACGTTTTGGGGTAGCATACACATTGTCATATCTGTCCTTTTTGCCTTTTGTCTTGCTAAACTTGTTATTCCATGTAACATACTAGTTGTTCTGATTAACTTCTTTATCAATTAGGTCCAAATCATCTGTACCTATAGGATCTCTATCAAGAGGTTGATCTTCGCGTTTTTGAGGGAACAGTTCATTGGGTAAAAGGCCGTCTGTTCCTTCTGAATATCCATAGTTTCCTCTGTCTCCATAGAGTAAAGAAATTAACGAGATCTTTCCATAGGGCGTATCCACATGATCTATGGTTGAAATCCCGTTTTTCTTATACCAGGCCGCATCTATAAAATTACTATCATCTTTCTCTATAGCAATTATATTAATATTGTAATCCCGTGAGATGTTTATCAGGTTGTGTATAAATTTATTTATACCCCATTTTGCATTCCCAATACTGCTATAAGCTAAAACAATTGCATTACAGTCATCTTGTATATTTACAGCGCTATGGATTAAGTTTAATCCGTTTAGTCTTTGTATAAGTGGAGTTAACTCGCCTCTTGTAAGGCTGATCATGATGCTCTCCGCTAACTGTCCGTATAATTGATCTTTATCTGTCGTTGCTTGGGATGAAGCAATGATAGTATCATCCAATTCATATTCTTCTCTAAACAGACTGGCATCAAATACGATACTGGGCCCAATTGATGCACCTGCTACTTTTAGTAGATCGGTTATTTCTGTATAATCATCATCACAACCCATTTCTATTAGGGTTATCTTTGATCCATTTAGCTTGTTCCTTATAATAGAATTTAATAATGATTCATATAATGCAGCATTATCCTTCTCCAATCTTTCAAGGGTTCTCATTGAATCCTTGAGTTGTTGATTCTCATTTCGCATACTTATGAATTCATCTTCCAGTCGCTGCGAAATTATATCATATTGTTTTTCTAATACATTTTTATTCTGTAATGATATTCCTATAACCATACCCAGTCCTAAAGAAAGGAACATACAAATAAGTAAAATGAGATAATATCTAATGTTTACCATTAAGGACACCCTCTACTATGTCATTCATATTATAGGCCTAAAAGAATTCTTAAGCGCAGAGAAATCAGCTTATATATTTCCTTGAGTAAAGGGGAAGTTTTAGCTACTACTGTTAAGGGAAAAAGAGCAGCAGTAAATACCGCAGCAATATACCCTGGTTTTATACGATTCTTGTAGAGTTCACTAACACCTTTTGCATCTACGACTTTATGGCCAATCTTCATCTGAATAAGCATTGTGCTGGCCATTCCTGGTCTGCCCTTTTCAAGAAAATCTATCATATTGGTATGACTTCCCACGGTGACTATGAGTTCGGCTTTCTGTTCATATGCTAATACCAGAGCGGCATCCTCACTGGTACCGATAAAGGGAAATTTGACTGCTCTCAGACCCAGTTCTTCTATTCTCTTCATGCCCGGGCAATTCCCATTGGGGTAGGCATGAACAATTATTTCTTTGCAGCTCTTTAGGCTTATATCATTAACGCTATCCATATCTCCTATTATTATGTCCGGTCGATAACCAAGTTCTAATAAAGCGTTTGCTCCACCATCGACACCTATCATTATGGGATGAACCTCATCAATATAAGTACGGATCGCCCTTAGATCTTCCCGATATCCCTCGCCCCTTATCACCACAAGGACATGGCGACCTCTCATACTAATAGATGATCTTGGTAACGTCACTGGACTGATAATGAGTTCCTTCTCCCTTTTGGCATAATCTAAAGTGTTCTCTATAAAACCGTCCAATATATTCCAAAGATTTGATGCGGCTTTTTCCATCCTAGATTCTATGTCATCTTTAGTTAAATATGTGATTTTACATAAAGATTTACCGTTAACAAACAAGTGCTTATCATCGAGTTCCAAGATATCATAATTGGAAATTTTACCAAATATATCCTTACCTACATTGTCTATTATAGGTATACCTGCATTGGATAATATTCCTGGACCTCTATTGGGATATTTGCTGCTAATGGATGTAGTCGCATTTATGACTGCTTTAATTTTTTTTTCAACCAATTGCCTTGCCGCAACCCCATCAATATCCTTGTGATTAACAACAGCAATATCATGGGGAGTTAAATCGGTGATGAGGGCTTTGGTTTTGATATTCTTTTTAGCCGTTCCTCTTATCAGCATCCCTACACCTCTTCAATATCTCCTATTATCTATCATTTACAAATAAATTCTAAATATGCATAAAAAGATCAGTCCCTCAATTCGGGACTGATCCTTGCTAATTATTCTTCATATTCTATAGCTATTCAGCTAAATATTTAGATTGCATTCTCAATTTATCTGCAACCATTGCAATAAATTCGCCATTTGTTGGTTTTCCCTTTTCATCGTGGATTGTGTATCCAAAATATTTATTGATAGTTTCGATACGACCACGACTCCAGGCAACTTCTATAGCATGTCGAATTGCCCTTTCTACTCTACTGGGTGTAGTGCTGAATTTTTCAGCTATTCCCGGGTATAATTCTTTGGTTATTCCGCTCAAAAGATCCACATTATTGACAACCATCATTATTGCCTCTCTTAAATACTGGTATCCTTTAATGTGAGCGGGCACCCCTATCCCATGGATAATATTGGCGATCTCTGCTTCAAGAGAAACATTCCTATTTACTGCTGAAGGTTTTGAATATGAAAGTTTGCTATTGTTAACTACCATACTGGAAGCTCTGCTAGTATAGCTGCTATCCGTATCATTGGTTAACTCCCTTATCCGCCTTATAAGTAACCCTAGATCAAAAGGTTTAACAATATAATAATCTGCCCCTAGCATAATAGCCCGTTGGGTAACCTTGTCCTGACCTACAGCGGAAAGTACAATTATTTTTGGATAGATCTCCAGGTTTTCCTCGTTTAACCTCTCTAAAACACCTAGTCCGTCCAGATGCGGCATTATTATATCCAATACTACTACGTCCGGCTCCAGCTCTAATATCATATCAATGGCTTCTATGCCATCATGAGCTACACCTACTACCTCTATATCGTCCTGTTTACGTAGAAATTCATTGATAATTGCACAAAAATCCTTATTATCGTCGGCGACCAACACTGAGATCTTTTCAGACATATGGCAATCCCCCCAAATATTAGTTATACCCCTTTATATACTCTAAAATAGAATTATTTGACTATATACACCAAGATGTCATCCTATTTTCTTTAATAAACATATTCGACAATCAATTGGATTTTCCTTCCTATTATCGATAAATAATCCTGAATTATTCATAGAATTA
>LSQX01352947.1_pt1 | contig 26447 bp, 22 predicted proteins | sample 654561 | NCBI WGS metagenome assembly LSQX01 (sample SAMN04489861, study PRJNA283612) | anaerobic digester metagenome | isolation source: 4 biogas reactors fed with cattle manure at either 37C or 55C with and... | place: Denmark: Kongens Lyngby | collected 2014 | reverse complement strand
CAATTTCCGATAAGACGATGATATCCCGGATAGATGTGTTGAAATATCCCTTCTCAATAAATAATTTAACAGCACTTTCTAATAGCTTCTGCCGCCTTTCCTTATTTTGTTTGATTTTCGCAATAGGCATTTAACTTCCTCCGAGTGTACGTTCGTTCACTATTATTATTAAATGAAGCTAGCAATCTGTCAATAGAATAATTGACAAAAACTGTTAGTCCCTTGGCTTACTTAAAAATCCGCTCCACTTCGGCCGTCAGTCCCGGGAAAATGAAAGACTCTACGGTTTCGGATTTCCGGTAGGTAATGCTGTCGCTGATGTCTACGTCTTGAAAAAGGTAAACAGATACTTCTTGAGGGACGGACGCGCTGCTGTGCTAGAAGTCACATGTCCTTCGTTCTTGGGTGAAATCGTCTAGGATGGCTCAACCATGCTCGGAAGAAATCTTAAAATATTCTTTCGTTTAGTATTTACAAGCAACAAATAACAAATTATATATAATTAAAAACTATATGTTATATTACTAATAATTATGGTAATATATAATTGTTCCATTCCAACAGCATTATTGACAAACAAAAACATTCATACACTGAGGTTAGCGGATAAGGAGGGAGTTGCTTGCTTAGGGCCAAGAAATTAGTTTTACTGAGTCATTGCCTAATAAATGTCAACGCCAAGGTAGAAGGACTGGCCAATTATTTGGGGGCGCAGGAAGAGTTGATTAGCTATTTAGTGCAGAAGGGGTTTGGTATCATACAACTTCCTTGTCCGGAAATGGGCTGTGGTGGAGCAAGGCGATGGGGTCAGACCCGGCAACAGTTGGATACTCCTTTCTTCCGTGATTATTGTCAAAAGATATTTAGGCCGATTATGCATCAAGTAATTGATTATATAAGTAACGGTTATGAATTAGTTGCTCTTATTGGTATTAACAGCAGTCCATCTTGTGGAGTTAATATTACCTGTTCTGCGGCTTCCTGGGGAGGGGAATTACATAATTGGTCATCGATTGAATCCATAACTCAGGAGCTGGAACTGATCCCATACCCAGGGGTCTTTATGGAACAGATTATCATAAGCTTGGAGGTGAAAGATATAAAAATACCTTTACTGGCCGTTGATGAAGCAGATCCTGCGTCATCGCTCAGTGAAATCAAATTATTTTTGGAGGGAGAGGTTTAAGGTGATAAAGATGAAAAAGGCAGCACTGGTGTTGATTGTTTTCGCTGCTGTGTTGCTGATGCTAGGAGGATGTGCAGACAGTTCGAAGGAAGTTGCAAGCCAGCAATCCAATGATACTTCCTGGAATAACGTGGAAGAAAGAGGGGAATTAATTGTTGGTCTTTGTGCTCAGTATCCGCCCTTTGAATCGGTAAATGAGGAGACCAAGGAATTGGAGGGCTTTGATGTTGATTTGGCCTATGCTCTGGGAGAAAATCTGGGGGTTAAGGTTAATATCATAGACGCTCAATGGGAGGCTTTGTTAGGCGGGATCAACAAAGGAGACTATGATGTTTTAATCACTTGCATGTCTAAACAGGAAGCAGCCAGCAGCAATATCAATATGAGTGATGTGTATTATGAGCTTAATGAAGTGATTGTGGTGAAGCAGGATAATGAGACCATTAAGTCTGTGGATGATCTAAACGACAAGATAGTGGGAGTACAGTCCGGTACTGGAGCGGAAATAGCTGTGGATAGCTTAGATAGCCTTAAAGAGATTAAACGCTACAACTATAACCCGGAAGCCTTTATAGATCTAAGCAATGATCGAGTTGACGCAGTGGTAGTAGGATACGCCTATGCTGCCAGTCAATTGAAGGATAAGGATGATCTTAAGATAATAAACAGCCCGGTGGGCGAAACAGCCGAAATCGTAATGGTTGCTAAAAAGGGAGCCGACGCGTTGACCGGCAAGTTGAATGAGGCTTTGGCTGCTATTAAGAGCAACGGACAATATGATCAAGCTTTCGATAAGTGGTTACAATTATAAGGCATCATGGAACTAAACTTTGATATCGTAACCTATAATTTGCCTCTGTTCTGGCAGGCCACCTTAATAACTATAAAGATTACCATTGTGGCCTTTGTTATAGCACTTTTTATTGCTTTTACGGTAGGTGTCTTGAGAAGTTATGATATTTCACGGGTATTTACAGTTGTTCTTGCCGCCTATGTGGAATTATTTCGTGGAACCCCCTTATTGGTTCAGCTTTTCTTCATATATTATGGCTTGCCTTCAGTGGGGATTGTAATGGATGCCTTTACTGCTGCGGTTATAGGCTTGGGCTTGAATGGCGGCGCCTATATGTCCGAAACAGTACGGGCCTCGATACTTTCGGTTCCCAAAGGGCAGGAAGAAGCTGCTTTTTCCTTGGGTTTTAACCGGCTTGAGGCGATATGGCATATCATATTGCCTCAAGCTTTACGGGTGGCTATACCCCCTTTGATGAACGGGTTTTCTTCCATGCTGAAGGAAACTTCCCTGGTATCAGTAATATCGATTACCGAGCTCACCCGGACCGGGAACTTGATCTATTCGCGCACCGCTAAACCTTTCGAAGTTTATTTAACCCTGGCCTTATTCTACTTTGTTCTGACTTTTTCCGTAGTACTGCTGGCGAAACAGATAGAACGAAGGGAAAAGCGATGGAACATATAAAATAACTGGGTGGGCACCCAAACAAGACTGTAGTTTATGCTGTTTATAATGGAAGCTGAAAACAAAGGGTTTTATCTTGATTCGTGGAGGCCCGTTTACTGATGTATCAACCGCATAATTCTTCATCGCCAACTCTGACGTTGACGGCTATGCTTTCGGTTCCGCGGGGAAACCATGCCGACTGAAAATGCCATTATAACAATTGCCAAGGAATGGGAGACCATCAAGGCAACTAGAAAATAAAGGGTGTAAACACTGGCGTCCCCTTGACGTCTTATGATATAATTAAGAAAGTTAAGAAAAGGGTTTTTTCCCTATACTTAAATTGGTCTTCTCGAACCGCCAGGGGAGCGTACACAAGGTTGTTTGACTGGTAGTAAAGGTTCCTGAGATAAGTAGTCGGGCGTACTGTAGTTGTCCGGTTGCAAACTAATAACAGGCTCCAACCACAGGAGCCCTGTGTTAGCGGATATTTGATTCCTCTGCTTTTTATGAGCAGAGGAATTTCTTGTTTTATAGGCGAAAATTGTCAGTGGGATTTAACTTGAAAGATGTCATTGACCGCTGGGAAGGCGAATACGCGTTCCTGGATATTGTAAGGAAAGAAGAAAATATTAAAATGACCCGGATCTCGATGCCAGGGAAGGTAATGATAAGTTGGTGGTGTCAGGCAGTGCAGTGTCATATGTGCATTCTGTCGATCTTAGCAGGATTTCTCGTTTTCCTGTAGAAAACCATAATTATAACAAAATACTTTTTCATTTTTTCGAGCCCCCATACCTAAGGCTAAGCTAAGGTCTTGGGGCCGACAGGGTGCAACTGGAAACGGGTGTGCCTCCCGGTGTGGAAAGAAAAATGCTAGATAAATGCCATCTTGTATGCCGGGCTAAACTAGGAGTTTAGCCTTTTATACTTATGTGGCTTTATGAGGTCAGTTGTGCTTTCCACAACTGGCCTTTTTTATAGCCCAAGCCATGGGGCCGGGGTAAAGGAACCCATTAGGGAGTAAAGAGGGGAAGGATAATAAAGTGCATATACTGATCTCCATAGATGATACTGATGAAATGAAAAGGGACATGATAGAAGTAAGAGGTACTGGAGAACTGGCCGCCATGATTGCAGCCCGCATTGAGGAACGAGGCTGGGGACGATGCGAACCGGTTACTCGTCATCAATTGCTGGTTCATCCGGATATACCCTATACTTCACATAATAGCGCCATGTGTTTTGCGGCGCAAATACCTGGGCATCGTCTGCCGGATATAACTGAACTGGCTGAGGAATTTCTTGCGGTTGAAAGTGCGCCAGGTTCTGATCCAGGCCTATGCATAGCAGTACCAGAAAGGATATTGATGCCAGGCTGGCTGATATCATTTGGGTTCATGGCTAAAAACCTGGTGCTGAAAAAGGATGAGGCCTATGAACTGGCGGATGCCCTAGGTATCCATCTTTCCGAACATGGGGGGACCGGGGATGGGGTAATCGGAGCCATGGCCGGGGCCGGGCTGCGGTTTAGCGGCAACGATGGCAGGTTCCGCGGTAAACTTAAGTTTAAAACAGCTAATAATACTATTACAGTAAAGCAAGTCTGTACCAGTACCATTGTGGAGCAGGTAAAGAGTATTAAAGACGGAAGAGTTCTGGATTTGGAGGAAAGGGTTTTTTTGGGCGAGGGCCCTAAAGCAGTTTTGATGAACGGCTTGGCGGTAATGTTGGTAGAATCTTGCTCAGCCGAGGCCAAGGAACCATGCCAGTGGCAGACTTGCTCCAAGAGCCGGGTTAAAGCTTATTAGAGGTGATTTTTATGTGGATAATAAATGAACAGGGCGAGCAGGTATTTGCCGGTGGACGGGCAGCCTGGTCGGCTGCCGCTCAGCAGGCCAATCTTTGTCCGGCTTTTCAAGCTGACGATGAGGACGAATGGGTAGCTGATCAGTCAGTTTCCTGTTACAATTGTGCGTTTCGAAGATGGACCCGGGACTCTTTTGTATGTTGTCAACCCCGCTTCTTGGGCCAATCTACAGCCTAAGCTCAAGAATTGGGACTTTTTCTTCGTTAAATAATAAACGGGTGCAAGTTCCCTATATTATTGGTGGCTTGCCTGGGAATATTGTCCATCCCCTTGGATATGGCTTGATATGAAAGCCGTGGTTATGCAAATTCTTGCTTTTTAGCTGGCTCAGAAGGTCTTGAAACCCCTGCCTTTACTCCAGAGACTGGAGTTTGATAATGCTGCTTAGCTATATTATCAGGTACGGTAACCCACAAAAAGCACATATCAAATTCCTCCCATATTAGATTTATAACTATTAGAGCTTAAAGCTATTATTAGCAGATTTTTAATTTATTATTCCCTTGCTGTTCTTTGAGGCCAATTAATTTTGAGCTTCAACCTGTCTATACGGATCTACATGTACAGTTACCCGGGTGTATTTAAACTCTTCCCACATGGCTTTTTTCAGAGATCCTATAACAGCATGGGTCTCCTCCACGGTTAAAAGTGGATCTACGCAAATATGAAAATCAATGTGTTTCATATGGCCTGATTTCCTGGTTTTTAGCTTGTGGAAATCTTTGATTGGATATCCATGTGCTTTTATTATCTCTACTATTTTTTCTTCTTCAGCATCGGTCAATTTGGTGTCCAAAAGGTATTCAAAGGCACTTTTGCATAGTACCCCGGCTTCCTTTATTATGAGCAAGGCTACCAATATGGCAACAATTGGATCCAATATGAACAGTCCCGTTGCCTTAATAAGCAGCAGGCCTACAGCTACTCCAAATGAGGTATATACATCGGTTTTCAAATGCAGAGCATCAGCTTCAAGGGCCATTGAATCTTCTTCTTTGGCCACCTTATATAATTTACTAGAGACCAGTAAATTTATCAGGCCGGATACTATCATAACCGTAATGGCCACTGATGCTAGCTCTATTTCATTGGGAGCATGAATTTTTCCTATAGCTTCCTTTATTATCAGTCCAGCAGCCACAAAAATTAGTAACCCTTCAGCTATACCGGAGATGTTCTCTATCTTACCATGACCATATGGGTGCTCTCGGTCAGCAGGTTTAGCAGACTGTCGAACAGAGAAAAAAGCAATAAATGAGGCCATCAGGTCCATTGCGGAATGTATGGCTTCGGATATAATACTTACTGAGCCGCTTAAAACCCCAGCGATTACCTTCATAATAATAAGAGTGGTATTGGATAGGATTGATAAAAATGCATATTTTGCTTTTCGATCCCAGGACTTCATAAACAGAACCTCCTTAATAAATGATACTAAAAAACATCTGTAGAACAATTTACTGTCCCACAGATGTTACATCTGCTGCTGTATTCAGCCCGGCCACCTGAACCTACCTGTTCATGCCTGTTCAGTTAATACTAATAATTACTTTTTATCATTTTATAAGGTCCAAAGGCTGGTGTCAAGCCAAGTTTTATCTGAATGCGCTGATGCCGCTGTTTTCCTGAGCTTTTACCAAAAAACTGCCGTCAGGCCCTACGGGCCTGAAAAGATAGTTGACAGAAATAATAACGAACGTTATTATGAGCTTAACGCAATGAAAATAACATTTCGATTAAGTGGCTTTATAGCTGGACAAATGCTGCTTAATTATTAATATATCAAAGGGGTGAGCTGTTGATGAAGATCCTTCATACCTCGGATTGGCATTTGGGACGGAGCCTTTTTAATCGCAAGCGATATGAGGAATTCCATGCTTTTCTTTCCTGGCTGGGTGATATTATTGAAGAGGAGGAAATCCAAGTCCTGTTGGTAGCGGGAGATGTTTTTGACAACAATGCGCCCAGCCACCGGGCTCAGGAATTATATTACCGATTTTTATGCCGAATAGCTCAATCAAGCTGCCGCCATGTTATTCTTACCGCTGGCAATCACGATTCTCCCTCCTTTTTAAATGCACCCCGAGAAGTGTTGAGGTTTTTAAACGTTTATGTCATTGGCAGTATAGGGGAGGATTTTACCGATGAGGTCCTTTTGCTTCGGAATCCCCAGGGAGAACCGGAATTAATTGTCTGCGCCGTTCCTTATCTTAGGGATCGGGATATACGCAGGGTTGAAAGTGGAGAAGGTTGGGAGGACAAAGAACGCAAACTGCTGGAAGGTATCCGGGAGCACTATCATCAGGTTTGTGGACAAGCTGAAAAAATTAGGGAAAGTATAGGCCGGCCGCTGCCCATTGTAGCCATGGGGCATCTTTTTGCCGCGGGGGGGAGCACCGTAGAAGGTGATGGGGTCAGAGATTTGTATGTGGGTTCTTTGGCCCACGTAGGAGTGGAGATATTTCCATCCTCCATTGATTATCTGGCTTTAGGCCATTTGCATAGCCCGCAGTCGGTGGGAGAAAAGGAGTACTACCGTTATTCAGGGTCACCCCTGGCCATGGGATTTGGGGAAGCTGGCCGGGAAAAATCAGTATGCAAGCTGCAGTGGTCAGAGCAGGGGCCTGAAGTTACCCAAATTACGGTACCGGTTTTTCAAGTATTACGGAGGATTGAAGGAGATTGGACATCGATCCAAGAGGGAATCGAAAGTCTGATAAGGGAAGAGTTAAAGGTTTGGGTGGAGATTATCTATAATGGAGAAGAAATTTTGACTGATTTGCGGGAAAGGATTGAAGAAGCGGTACAGGGAAGCTCCATCGATGTTTTGCGGATAAAAAACAATCGTATACTGGATGGAGAGCTGTTAGGTATCAATGAAGAAGAGATGCTAGGGGAGTTGGATATAGACGAAGTGTTTTCCCGTTGCCTGGATGTTAATGAAATACTCGAAAATCAGCGTCCGGAATTATGGAACACCTATCGTGAAGTGATTGCTTCCCTGCAGGAAGAAGACCTGATGGCTGAGTAAGGGGGACGAATTATGAAAATACATAAATTGCGCTTGGGGAATTTGAACTCTCTGGTAGGAGAATGGGAGATCGATTTTAATGACAAGGTTTTTCGGGCCCATAGCATTTTCGCCATTACCGGACCCACCGGTGCCGGCAAAACCACCATTCTGGATGGGATTTGTCTGGCCTTGTATGGCATGACTCCACGCCTGAGTAAAATAAATCAGTCCAATAATGAAATCATGTCCCGCCAGTCCGGTTATTGCTTTGCCGAGCTGCTTTTCGAAACCCATAAGGGAACATTTCTTGCCCATTGGAGCCAGCACCGGGCCAGAAATAAAGCGGGGGGAAATCTGCAGGGGTATAAGCATGAGATTTCCGATGCGGTAAGCGGCATGGTTTTGGAAAACAAAGCCTCTCAGATCCCTGAGCTGGTGAAGGAAATAAGCGGCATGGACTTTGAACAGTTTACTCGTTCCATCCTATTAGCCCAGGGGAGTTTTGCTGCTTTTTTACAGGCTTCACCCGATGAGCGGGCGCCAATTCTGGAGCAGATAACGGGGACTGGGATCTACACCCAGATTTCCCGTAAAGTTCATGAACGTACCCGAGAAGAGAAAAAGAAGTTGGAACAATTGGAAATTCAGGGAGCCGGCATTCAGGTATGGAGTAAGGAAGAGGAAACCTGCTTGGTTCAGCAATTAAAGCTGCAGATAGAGCAAAAAGAAGCTGAAGATAAGCGGCAAGCTATTCTGGACCAAGGAATAAAATGCTTGGCTGGTATATCCGGTTTGGAAAGAGAACTAGCTATTTTAGACTCGGCCTGGGAAGATTTCCAACAGCGCCAGGAGTCTTTTAAGATCCATCGGCAGAGGTTGGAGTTAGCGCACAAGGCTCTCCTTTTGGACGGTCCTTATGCTGCTTTATCTGGTCTACGGGAACAGCAAGAGAGGGAAGTCTGCCGCTGGGAGGAACTAGGCCAGCAGATTCCGGAGCAGAACCGGATTCTGGAGAATGCCCGCAAAGAGGTAGAAGAATTAACCACCGGATTAGCACAGCTGAAAGATCAGCAGCGAAAGCAACTGGAAATAATCAAAAAAGTTCGGGAACTGGACCTGCATCTTAGGCAGGGAGAAGAATCCATTAAAGAATCTAAAGCTGATATGGAAAGATTTAGGCATAAAATTGATAAATTGCAGGCAGAGAAGGAAAATGCCCGGAAGCAAAGGGAGCAGCACCAACAAAACCTGGAAGAATGCCAGAACTATTTGGAAAAACACCAGGCTGACCAGTCTCTGATCAGTGACTTGACCGGAATAGATAAAAACTTGCTTCGGCTTCTGGACCACGGGGCCCGATTGGCCCATGCCAAAAGCGAGCTTAATGAAGCGGAAAAGCTACAGCTTAGGGCCAGTAAAGAGTATCAGGATCAGGAAAAAAGATATGAGGACATCAAAAAACAGCTGAAATTCCGAGAAGAGGAATGGGAAACTCTAAAGGGAGAAATAAAATACTTATGCGGTGATCTTGATTATCCAGCCTGGTTGATGGAACTGCAAGCCAGAAAGGAACGCCAGAACAGTTTAGAAAAGATAGAGTTGCTAATTCAACAAAGGAATGATTCCTTGGAAAAACAGACTTCCCTGGAACAAGCCAGGACCGATTTGCAGGAAAAACAGAATCGGCTGGCAAAGGAAATCTCTCACTGGACCGGGCAGAGCCATCACTATAATCTGGATGTGGAAAGACTGCAGACCCAAATACAGCTGCTCAGTCGAATCCGGGATTTGGAAGCAGAGCGTCAACACCTGCAAGATGGGCAACCCTGTCCCTTGTGCGGTTCAACCCATCATCCCTATGCCCAGGGGCAAATACCGCTTATGGAAAAAAGTGAAAAAGAACTGCTACAGGCCCGGAAAGCATTGAAGCAGGCCCAGCAGGAATTGAGTGTTCGAGAGCTGGAACAAGGCCGGGTGGAAACAGAACAGAAACATATAAGCCAGGCTCTCAAGGAAGAAAAGTTCAACTACAGGGAATTGGATCAAAAATATAGGAAAAATATAAACCAGCTAGGACTGGAAATGTCTGAGGCAGATGAAGCCCATTTGATCAAGACCCTGCTTGAAGAAGTGGAAACCAGTATTGCCCAGCTTAAGGTGACCATAGGCCAGATGGAGGAAAAGCATCAAGAGGAAAGGGAGCTGAAGATATCCCTGGAAAATATGAAAGAATCATTCTTTCAAGCAGAGAGACTCTGTCAGCAAAGGCGAACTGAACATACTTTGGCTAAGCACCAGGAAGAGGAGCTAGGCAAGAAAGCAGAAGGTATTCAGGAAGAGCTGGAAGCTATAAAACAGGAAATAATGCTGGAATTGGCACCATTTGGTATTGATTGGCTGGTAATGCCAGAAGTGGACGTAATTCGGGAGCAACTAAAACGGCGTCAGGAAGCCTGGATTCACCAGAAAGACAGGAAAGAGCAGGCGGAGCAGAAGATTCGCCTGTTGGATCAAGCCATCCAGCAGCAAGAAAGGCAGCTGAAAACCAGCAATGAGGAACACGTCGGCCTGGGACGGAAGCTGGAACAAAGTGAAGAAGTACAGAGGCGTTTAAAGCAGAGCCGTTGGGATCTATATGGTGAAGGGAATCCGGATGATGAAGAAGGCCGGATCCAGGATCAGCTTACAGGAGTTGAAAATGAGCTGTACAGAGTAAAGGGAGACTTCATTTCCATCCATAGCCACTTAAAACAAATGCGTGAACAGTTGGAGGCATTACAAACCAGCACTATTGAACGAAAGCCTTTATTAGAGGAGAAAGAAGAGGAATTCCGGCAGAGTCTGGCATTATTCGGTTTTGTCAATGAAGATGGGTACCTGCAAGCCCGTTTGCCGGAAGGGGAACAGCGACAGCTGGGCCAGCAGGCCGATGCACTGAGCCGGGAAGAAACTGAACTGCAGACCCGATACCATGATAAGAAGAAAGCATTGGAGGCGGAAAAAGAAAAGAAACTGAGACAAGCCAGTCTTGAAGAACTGGAACAGGAGCTGATCGGGTGTAAAAAAGGCCTGGAAGAATTGAATAAGAGTATTATAGAAGGCCAGCTGAATCTGGAAAATAACCGGATCAACCAGGCTCAGATAAAGAAGCTTAAAGAAGAAGTGGAAAAGCAGAAACAGGGATACCATAGGTGGGAAATGCTTAATCAATTGATTGGTTCTCATGATGGCAAGCGCTACCGCAACTTTGCCCAGGGGGTAACCTTCGACATGATGATAGCTTACGCCAACCGGCAATTGCGCAAGATGAGCGATCGCTACTTGTTGATACGGGATTCCAATCAATCCCTGGCTTTAAACGTAATCGACAACTATCAGGCGGGAGAGATTCGCTCCACCAGGAATCTTTCTGGAGGAGAGAGCTTCCTGGTCAGTTTGGCCCTGGCTTTGGGCCTTTCCCAGATGGCCAGCCATAATGTGCGGGTTGATTCCTTGTTCCTGGATGAAGGCTTTGGGGCTCTGGACGATGAAGCCCTGGATACGGCATTAAATACCCTGGCTAGTCTGGAACAAGATGGCAAATTGATCGGCGTCATCTCCCATGTCCCGGCTCTGAAGGAGCGAATCAGCACCCAGATCCAGGTTATCCCCCAATCAGGAGGACGCAGTATTCTGCTGGGACCGGGGTGCCGATTAGTAGGGTGATTGATGGCTGTTTAATTTCAAATGGCTCTGGGAAAAGTAATATATTGCGAATTTGGATGCATAAATATCTGTCGCCAGATTTCCCATGGCTCATCTACTTGCCTCACGACGAAAGAGCTATTAGTTATATTCAGATCGCAGTGCAGGAAGAATCTAAGCTGTTTTGATTTCACTAGGAAAAAAGTGTTGCAAAAGTGTCACTAAAAAAGATCCTGAATTACAGTCCGAACAGTTTTGATACAAAAATGTGACAAAATACGATAAATTATTACAATCACGTAATATGTTGAATGCCCTCGCAAAGGGGGCATTTTCTGATGTTTGGCACTTTTTAAAAATTTTTTAGCTGGTTGGCATGCAATTTGCAATAATATGTTAACAAATACAAGAAACAAAAGGATGTTTTCGGCAGAGCAAGTGAATGATGTAACAAGCACAAGCTAATTCCAGAATATGAAAGGGGATGAAATTTATGGCTAAAGTATTAGAAAAAGTGTCGGATTATAATTATGCAAGTGTTGACGATGGTTCCAAAATCATTTCCTGTCCTCGTTATATGAATGATGTTTATACCCTGGGTATCGATCTGCAGTATTACATCGGTGATATATATTTACAAATGGGAGAAATGAGTCTGGGGCAGGCAAAATCTCAGTACAAGAAGATGGCAGTTAGCGAATTGGAAATAAAGGAGAAGATTCAGGAAATCAATAATGTGCGTTTAAATGAATTGCTGAGTCATTTCTACAATAACGGAGGACAAATCTTAGAAGCCCCTTTGACTACTGAGCAGGCTAAAGAGATACAACCTTTTTTTAATCGGATCCTGGATACCTATTTCAAACGACTGGAGAGCTTATTGGTATTGGCTGCTGAGGGTAGTATTACTCCAGATCGGCTGGATAGAATGATAAACTTCGATACGGTTGAATTGTACGGCAATATAGGCAAGTTATTTAAAGTTGATGAAATAGTAAAGGGTTTTAAAGTATTAATCAAGATCAGGGAAAACGTTCGGAAATAGATGAAAAGATAAATTATTAGAAAGGTGGTACAAATTATGTTAACTAAGAAAAGTGTTTTGATCCGCTACGCCATATGTTTAGCCTGTTTCCTGCTATCCGGGACTGGAACCGTTACCGGTTGGACCGCTACCCTACTTGGGGTATTTGGAACCATAGAACTGGCTTGCGCTTTACTTAGGTATTCACCCCTAGTTGAAATCCTAAGCATGGCCGGCCTAAGAATTCCGGAAATAGTTATGGCTAAAGATATGAGTTATATTTACTCACATAGCAAAGCCCATTAGGCTGAGGCTTAAAAAAGTGATCCAACAACTAACATAAACTCTTCACACTCTCTTGGTACCCCGGCAAAAATGTTTTGCCGGGGTACTGAGTTTTTAGCACCCTTTGCGTATCATTATTTTGGAGTCAAGATTATTATGATTCCTTATCAGGCCAGACCATATTTACAGCAAAGGTATAAACAATGGCTCGATTCAATATTGATAAATTTCCCCTTGGCCCCCAAACCTAAATAACATCCTAGAAGATAAAGCCAAGTATTTAGAAAGATAGGATAATGATATATACTGAATAAAATACTTGGATTAGAAGGAGAATAGAATGATTAGTATAAGCAAATTGCTTTTCGATGATGAATACTTTGGAGATAGTTTGCGCTACCACCATGCTTCCAAGGGGGCAACCCATGGCACCACCAGCGCTTCAGGGCCAGTGGTGGTTTGGAATTCCACCCGGACCTGCAATTTGCGGTGTATTCATTGTTATATGGATTCCGAGGCCCAAAAATATTCAGGGGAACTGAGTACTAAAGAGGCCAAAGAAATGATTGATGATCTGGCCGATTTCAAGGTGCCGGTGCTATTGTTTTCGGGTGGAGAACCATTGATACGTCCGGATATTCTTGAATTGGCCGAATATGCTGGATCCAAAGGCATTCGTCCCACCTTGTCCACCAATGGAACCTTGATAACCCGGGAGGTAGCTCAGAGCATAAAAGATATCGGAGTAGGTTATGTGGGCATCTCCCTGGATGGTTTGCGGGAAGTAAACGACAAATTTCGCGGAAAGGTGGGAGCATTCCAGGCCGCCATGGAAGGAATCCAGAATTGCGTGGCTGTAGGGCAACGGGTGGGGTTACGCTTTACCATAAACAGTCATAACCTGGCTGAGTTGGATAATATATTTGATTTCATTGAGGAGGAGAGAATCAATCGGGTCTGTTTTTATCACCTGGTATATTCGGGCCGTGGAAATCAGATGGTGAAAGAGGATGTCAGCCCGGAAGAGTCGAGAAAAGCTATGGACACCATCATTCGCCGTACCAACGACTTCGAACAACGGGGGCTGAAAAAAGAGATACTCACCGTGGACAACCATTGTGACGGGGTATATATGTATTTGCAAGCTCTGCAGGAAGATGCCGGCAAGGCTCAATCTATAAAAGATCTGCTCAGTATGAATGGAGGGAACCGATCCGGAATAGCCTTTGGACAGATTGATCCTTCAGGTTATGTTCACCCGGACCAATTTACCCAGCATATAACTTTTGGTAACATACGTAAACGTAAGTTCGGCGATATATGGACTGATACATCTCACCCCATCCTGGCCGGTCTGAAAGACCGCAAACCGCTATTAAAAGGTCGGTGTTCCAAATGCCAATACCTTCATCTTTGCAATGGTAACTTCAGGACCCGGGCGGAAGCTGTGACTGGAGATTTCTGGGAGTCTGATCCGGCTTGTTACCTGAGCGACGAAGAGATTGGTATCAAATAGCACTTGTTTTATTATAAATTGTATAAAATTTATTCCCAGATAATAAGACCATATCATTTCCAATGCCCCTAAAAAGGGGCATTTTTTGTGTTTAAATAAATAGCAATTAACTAATCAGCTTGGAAAAAGAGACAAAGAGGAAACCAATCAAGAGCCCAGATTTACCGAAATCACTTAAGCTTGTGAAATGCTGTTTCAACGTTAAAGGAAGTGAATCGGCACTAACATAAATTCTTTGCACTCACTGGGTACCCCGGTAAAAGTTATCGGGGTGCTAAGTTTTTCTGGTTTTTATTATCCGTTTTATATCGGTCAGCATTGTATAGAAATTATTTCTGGTTTTTCCTTAGCATAATTGAAATTGAATACTTTGAATCGATCATTCCAATTAAAGCAATCCAGCAACTGGCATGTATATTGCAAAAAAGATTGTAGTATAGAACATTGTTGTTGAAAAGGGAAGCACCAGTTACAGGCAGCAGTATTCAAATATCAATCCGAAAGGTGGTGATATTCCAATATTTGAGACTTGTTATATATAGAGGGGATTTTTAATTAAATCTTAGAAGGAGGAGTTAAAATGAACAGGAGAGTAAGTGTGCAAGAAGCTTACAAAAGGAAACTGATATCAGTTGAAGGGTTCGCCCAGTTAGTAAAGTCAGGTGATAATATTGCAACCGGACTAGCTCTAGGAGGCGTTAGTCCAGACCTTCATAATGCTCTTTTAGCAAGAGCTGATGAGCTGGAGAACGTAAGCTGGGGAGATGCTGTCCAAGTACGCCCCAGCAAACTATATGATGTGGAAACCATGTCCAAGTTGCAGGGACGTATAAACAGTAAGTCATTCTTTGTGTTGGCCACCGCCAGAAAGATCAGCCAGAGCAAAATCTTGGATTTTATTCCGGTTATGGGCAGTGATTGTGCAGAAATTATCTATAATTGGGCAGATGTCTTTGCAGTAATGGTAAGTCCCCCGGATAAAAATGGATATGTTTCTTTCGGACTCAGTAACTTTTTTTCCTCCGATGTTATAGGCTTAGGGCGTAAGTATGGGAAGATACGAACAATTGTTGGTGAGGTAAATGAACGGATGCCAGTTATCAACGGTGGCAATTTTGTCCATATATCTGAATTCGACTACTTTGTGGAAAATTCAAGCCCGATACCGGTATTTGGCCGAGGAGAACCATCGGCAATTGAAAAGACTATTGGACAATATGTACTTGAATTGATAGAGGATGGAGATACTATTCAGATGGGAATTGGAATGATACCTGAAGCTGTAATAGCTGGCCTGGATGGGAAGCATGATTTGGGAGTGCATACTGAGATGGTGCCAATGGGGCTGGGGGAACTAGTGGAAAAGGGCATTGTAACAAATAAGAAAAAGGTAATTCATAAAGGGGTGACCTTAGCCACCTTCTGTATTGGAAATTCGGAACTGTATGATTATGTAGCGAATAATCGCAATGTTGAGTTTCATCCGGCAAGTTATACCAACCACCCGATTACTATAGCCAGAAACCCAAATTTGGTTGCGATAAATATGGGACTTCTAATAGATTTGACTGGACAAATAGTTGCAGAAGGATATGGACATCGTCAAATAAGCGGGACTGGAGGACAACTGGATTTTGCCATAGGGGCTCACTGGTCTCCGGGAGGTAAGGGTATAACTCTCATCACTTCGGCCAGAAAACTAGCTGATGGAACCATGGTTTCCTCTATTGTTCCCGACCTTCCAGCCGGTTCTCCGATAACCGTTCCTCGTCATTTCGCCAACTATGTAGTAACCGAATACGGAATCGCAACTCTTAAAGGCAAATCCCGACGTGAAAGGGCTAAAGCTCTAATTGCTATTGCCCATCCTGATTTGAGGGCTGAGTTAAGCCGACAGGCTGAGAAAGCTTTTTATGCAGATTAGCCCCTGGAGCAAATCCCCCCTTTCAATATAGATAGGTGAAGAGGCAGGATGAATCCATTTTCCTGCCTCTTCACTTATTCTGGTCTATGGAATGCCCAAAAGGATATTTCCGCCGGCATAAGAATGGTACAGGGACGACAAAGAGCAATTCACATTTGAGCCCAAAGGGTCAAATGTGAATTGTTTTTTATCCCGGAAATCTACACTAAGACTCAATCCAGTTTAGGATATGGCTGAAACAAAAAAAAATTTTGAACCAGGCAATAAGGAGACGATTTGCTTGCGGACCCACCATTTCTAGTTATTGTCAGATGATCGCAGCAAGAGCATTCCTTGTTTAGAAAGGTACCCGGGCTTATGGAGTATGCCAGGAATACCTCCAAGTTCATTCAGTTATAGGCCAATGTTCCGAGTGAACTTGGCATAGAATTTGCGTTAATTAGAGTACAAGGGCCTAATGCCGGAAGAGAGGTTGTTTCCATTTCAGGAATTCCTGTTTCAAGGCTAAACCAATAGTTATCTATAAAGGAGGAAGCTCGAATGTCTAATAATGCTAATGATGTAGTGATTGTAGGGCATGCTCGCACTCCCTTTGATAAATTTGGAGGAGTATGCCGGAGCATTCCCAGTGCCAGGCTGGCGGAATGGACCATCCGCGAGTTGTTGAAAAGAACCGGATTGGAGCCGGATATCATTGATGACGTGAACCTGGGAATGTGCCTATTGCTGGAGGCAGGTACGCAAACGGATATTATTGCCCGTCAAGCCTTGTTAAGGGCAGGTTTAAGACCGGAGACTCTTTCCAACAACTTCGATCGTGCCTGCTGTTCATCAACTACTGCTCTGCAACAGTCGTGGAAGAACTTAGTTTTGGGCGAAGCTGAAGTCAGTATTGCTCTGGGCGTGGAAAACATGAGCAATGTACCTCTATATTTACCGCCAAAAGCCCGCTGGGAAGGGTCCAGGCTGGGGAACATGAAATTAACCGACTTGCTGTTTGATTTAGGAATACCGGGATTTGGAGTGTTGTCAGTTGATGCTGGCGAAGTTGCTTTGGAATATGGCATCAGCAGAGAGATGCAGGATGAATGGGCTGCCCGCAGCCATAAGTTGTATTGTGACGCAGCAGATAAGGGATACCTGGCCGAGGAAATATTTGCCCTGGAAATACCCGCAGGGAAGAAAAACCCCCCGATAATCTTCAATAAAGATGCCAGTCCCCGTCCTGATGTGTCGGTAGCAACCATGGCTAAACTGCCTACTATTTACGGCAGTCCCACCGTTACTCCCGGCAATGCACCAGGGTTGAGCACCGGAGCGGCTGGACTTATAGTGACCAGTAGAAAGAAAGCTGCCGAGCTGGGGCTTGAGCCTATGGCCACTGTTTTAAAGGTAGTAAGTCATGCTATTGATCCGCGACTAATTGCAGTAGTACCGGCACCAACTATACAAAAAGGTTTGAAGACCGTGGGTTTGACCTTGGATGATATGAAGACTATCGAAATCAATGAAGCTTTTGCCGCTATGCCCTTGGTATCTACCAAAATCCTGGGTGAGGGAGACGAAGTCATGATTGAAAAGCTGCGGGATAAAACAAACATTGATGGTGGTGCAATAGCGCTAGGGCACCCGGTGGGAGCCAGTGGATTGCGTATCACCATGCATGCCATGAACATTCTTCGGCGGCAGGGTGGAGGCTATGGAGTGGCTGCTATTTGTGGAGGTCTAGCCCAAGGCGATGCTGTAATGTTGAAAGTTGATTAATGCATAAGTAGTCAGGGCCAGGAACAAATATCGCATATTACTGTAGTTCATGGGACTTCATATATGCCTACGTATAATGCTCTGGAACTGTCGTACCTGCTGCTGGCCTTCGAAGTTTAAGGGAGGAGAAAGTAATGGAACTGAAAACTATTATCTATGAAAAGGAAGGACCGATAGCCTGCATTACTTTTAACCGGCCCCAAGTGTTAAACGCATTAAACTATGAGGTTTTAGATGAACTGGGGCAGATAGTGGATGAAATAAGTCAGGATGATTCCATAAGATGCGTAATTGTAAGCGGTGGACCCAAGTGCTTTGCAGCAGGTGCCGATATTTCCATGCTCACCGAGTTGGATTCCGGTGAGGGTGAGCTTTTCGTAGAAAAAGCCCATCTGCCCATGGATAAGTTAGCCAATTTGAACAAACCGGTAATTGCGGCTATTGCCGGGTTGGCCTTGGGTGGTGGCTGTGAAGTGGCTATGGCCTGCGACATTCGCATTGCTGCAGAAGGAAGTAAACTGGGATTGCCGGAATGCAATCTTGGTGTCTTCCCGGGCGGGGGTGGAACCCAGAGACTGACCCGTCTGGTTGGCAACGGCTGGGCCAAGGATATGATTTTGACTGGTGACCCCATAGATGCCCAAACTGCGCTGACTATCGGACTGGTTACCAGGGTGGTTCCAGCCGATAAACTCATGGAGGAGGCCGGGAAGCTGGCAGCCAAATTGGCCGCCAAAGCACCTATTACCGCGGGAGCAACCAAACAATGCCTGAACGTTGCCATGAGCAGTGATTTAGCTACCGGGTTAAAATTCGAAAAAAAATCCTTTGCCCAGATTGTCTTTACCGATGATTTTAAAGAAGGAACCAAGGCCTTTTTGGAAAAAAGAAAGCCGGAGTTTAAAGGGCGATAGATCAACTGCAGCTGACATCATATTAATCCGGAAGGAAAAAAATATTAAAATTTATAAGATTGGGGAGGGAAAAAATGCAGATTAGTGGAAAAACTGCCGTCATTACCGGAGGAGCTTCAGGATTAGGGCAAGCAGCGGCCAGGCATTTGTATTCCCTGGGAGCAAATATAGTCATCGCTGATTTGAATGATGAGGGGGGACAGCAGTTAAAGAGTGAATTGGGGCATAAAGCCATCTATGTAAAGACTGATGTATCTTCTTCCGAAGCAAGCCGGGCATTGGGCCAGGCTGCGGTCGATAAATTTGGAGCAGTTCATATTCTGGTAAATTCTGCGGGAATCGGTACTATAGCCAGGCTCATAGGAAAAAAAGGCCCTATGGATGCCAATATTTTTAAGAAGACTATTGATGTTAACCTGGTGGGAACATTTAATTGTATGAGCAATCTGGCCTGGGAGATGAGCAAAAACGATACCGTGGAAAATGGTGAACGGGGAGTAATTATCAATGTGGCCTCGATTGCGGGGTTTGAAGGCCAAATAGGGCAGATCGCCTATACTGCTTCCAAAGCCGGCATCATTGGCATGACCATTACGGCAGCCCGGGATCTGTCTTCTCATGGCATTAGAGTGTGTACCATTGCTCCGGGTACTTTTTTAACTCCGATGATTGGATTGCTGTCCGAGGAAGTGCGCCAATCTCTAGGCAAACAGGTACCATTTCCCTCCAGATTAGGGAAGGTATCGGAGTTTGCCGCTCTAGTGCAGCATATCGTTGAGAATGCTTATCTTAATGGAGAAACCATTCGTTTGGATGGTGCCATTCGTATGGGCATAAGGTAGGGGAGGCAAGTAAATGGAAAGAAGTCTGACATTTACCAAAGAACATGAGATGTTCAGAGCCACCTTCCGCAAGTTTGTGGAGAATGAGTTAGTACCTAATTATGCTCAGTGGGAAAAAGAACGTATAACTCCTAGGAGTATATGGAAAAGAATGGGTGAACTGGGATTCTTATGCCCCTGGGTCGAAGAAAAATACGGTGGCGTAGGTACCGGTTGGGCTAATGGAACTCCAGATATTACCTGGGATCTGATCATGATGGAAGAACTGGGTTGGAAATCGGTTCTAGGTCTATTCTCCCATCTGCATAATCTTATGACCAGCCCTTATATAGATACTTACGGAAACGATGAACAACGAGCCAGGTGGCTGCCGGGTTTGGTCAATGGGGATCTGATTTGTGCCATAGCTATGACCGAACCTGGTACCGGCTCTGATTTGGGAGCAGTGCGAACCAAAGCAGTCCGGGAGGGAGACTATTACCTCATCAATGGTTCAAAAACATTTATATCCAACGGGGTCCTATCAGATCTGGTAATCCTGGTCTGCAAAACTGACCCCCAGGCCGGATATAGGGGATTAAGCCTAATCGTGGTGGAAAGGGGAACTCCCGGTTTTGAAAGAAGTAAACCCATTCCCAAAATCGGCTTTCATTGTCAGGATACAGCTACCTTGTATTTTGAGGACTGCCGGGTTCCGGTAGACAACTTACTAGGCCAGGAAGGCGATGGTTGGGGGCAATTGATGTCAAAGCTGCAGCCGGAAAGGCTATGTGCCTGTCAAATATCCACTTGCATGGCTGAAAGAGCGTTGGAACTGGCGGTGCAATATGCCAAAGAGCGCCAAATTTTCGGTAAGCTCTTGAGCAGATTCCAGAATACCCAGTTTGTTTTGGCTGAATGTGCGGCTAAAGCTCAGATAGCTCGAACTTTCACTGACACCATGGCGGTCAACTATATGAAGGGACAGGATATTACCCAGGAAGTCAGCATGGGCAAGCAATGGATTTGTGAAATGGCCAATGAAGTGGCCTCCAAATGTCTCCAGATTTTTGGAGGATATGGTTTCTGCGCGGAATATGAGATTTCCAGAATTTACGATGATAGTAGGGTTATGTCCATATTGGCAGGTTCATCAGAAGTAATGAAGTTAATTGTCAGTCGGGGAATCGGGTTAAGTTGAGTTCAGCCATATTGATTTATGTATCTAATAGATCATGTTTTTTCATGAGACGATACAAAGTGCTTTTGGATATGCGAAGGATGGCAGCAGCATCTTTGCGGCGTCCCCTGCATTGATTTAACACCGCTATTAATTGTTCCTTTTCCTGTAATACCCGCAATAGTTTAGCCTGCATGCTTAGGGGCATATCCCCAATTTCGTCCATAAAAATAGTGCCTTGGTTAGCCAGTTCAAACTTGCCCATTTTGCCCCCTTTGCGGGCTCCGGTAAAGGCCCCTTCCACATAACCGAATAGTTCCGATTCCAGCAAATTTTCTGGTATGGCCGAACAGTTAATTTTAATAAACGGTCCTGAGCAGCGAGCACTATGAAAATGGATGGCTTGAGCAAACAACTCCTTGCCGGTGCCACTTTCCCCGGTCAGCAAGACTGTGGAATTGGATTCGCTGATGCATAGAAGTTTGTTTTTCAAGTCTTTCATAATAGCGGTGTTGCCGATAATATTGTTTAGGGCTCTTTTGGCAATGTTGGCCTTTTGGAACTCGTCCTTATAGGTATCAAGCTCTAGTATGGTTTGGGAGACGTTATACATAATATTCTTGGTCTCCAGACTGGCAATGAAATTAATATAGTTGGGACCGAATTTCCTTATTACGTCTTGTGGACTAATGCTGAAATACTGACTAAAAACCCCAGCAAATTTTTTATTTCGATAAACAGGTCTTCGTGAGGTAACAAATTTACGCCCGTTAATGTCAACAAACACCAAGGGTTCATAAAAATCCTTGATAAGCAGTAAACGGTCGATATTATGATCATGTACGATTTCCCGGTGTGGTCGGCCAATTATGCCCTCTATGGACATTTTATTATAATCAGCGAAAGCCTTATTTACATATTTGATAACACCTGTTTCATCAACATAAACTATGCCTTCATAATGGCTGTCCAACATCATATGAAACATTCGATTTTCATCTATGGCTGAATGTATAGCCTTATTCCCATTCGGATATTTGGCAGACATGGAAAACACTCCTGAAATTACCATTTAATAACTACAATATACTCCATATTTGACTGTAACGGTTCAAAAATGAATCGACAAATTGGGAGAACAATACCTTATATTAGCATTAATGATAACTTCAATGTTTGGCATGTTCTTTGCAATTTTCATTAGTAAACTGTCAAGGAGGGAAAGGCATGACTCAAATACTTGAGGGAATAAAGGTTTTAGATTTAACCCGTTTGCTGCCTGGTCCATTATGTACGCAAATCCTGGGTGATTTAGGTGCTGAGGTGATAAAGCTTGAGGGAGTCAAGGGAGGCGACTATGCGCGAGGGATGCCGCCGCGAGGTAAATCTGACGGTGGATATTTTATGGGCGTTAATCGCAACAAGAAGAGTATGAACATGGATTTAAACAAAGAGAAAGCCAAGGAAGTATTTTTGAAAATGATTGCCGGTTCTGATGTGGTAATAGAGCAATTCCGGCCTGGAGTAATGGAGAGATTGGGGTTGGGATACCGAGTGTTGAGTTCGCTTAATCCCCGCATCATAATGTGCTCTATAACCGGCTATGGGCAGGATGGTCCATATAAAGATCGGGCTGGTCATGATATCAATTACCTAAATCTAACCGGCATTTCCCATCTGACTGGCTGCTACCAGGGCAAGCCTGTACTATCAGGTATCCAAATCGCCGACGTGGGGGGTGGTTCCCTATGGGCTGCTTTGAGCATTATGGGAGCTATTATAGCCCGGGAAAAGACTGGCATGGGGCAGTATATCGATGTATCCATGACGGACTGTGTTTTCACCTTTATGTCCATGCTGGTCAGTGCCTATAATTTCGATCACAGACTATTTGGTGCGGGAGAATGGATGCTTAACGGGGGCTTTGCCTGGTACAACTTTTATAGAACCAAGGATGACAGATGGCTGGGAATCGGTATGTTGGAAGAAAAATTCTGGGCCACTTTTTGCAGAGCTATTGGGCGTGAGAAATATATCGGGCAGCAGTTTGCCTCCCGCCAGGTTCAGCAGCAAATAATGGACGATTTAAGTGCTATATTGTCCAGTAAAACAGCCGAGGAATGGATAAAGGAACTGCAGCCGCTGGATATTTGTATTAGCCTGGTTAATAATTTGGAAGAAGCCATTAATGATCCTCATTTACAGGCCAGAGGAATGATAGTGGAAATAGAACATCCGCTGGATGGGAAAATCAAGAACGTAGGATTCCCGGTAAAGTTTTCGGCAACCCCATATTCCATTAAACTTCCACCCCCGGCCCGGGGGGAACATAGCGAACAGATATTGTTGGAGCTGGGATACAGCAGTCATGAGCTGGAAGAGATGAAGAGGGAGGGAGTTTTCTAATGGCCTTTAGTGATATTACCCATCATCAGCCAGGATATAACAATAAATGTAATCTAAGGGATGTGCTGGGGTAGGGTTGAGTGATATACTGGAGAAACAAGAGACATGGAAAAACGTCAACCGGAATTCAAGGGTAGATAGCTGATACTACCAACCTTTTATGTAGTAGCCTGAAATATAAACAATCCATCCTGGACCGAAAACTGGCATATACCGCCATGCTTTTCCACGATATGAGCCATGCTTTTTGTGCCAAAACCATGCCCCGGCTCTTTTGTTACCGGAAGGCCTTGATGGAATGTCGGTTCTGACTGATAGCTGTTGCGAATGTCAATGCACAGCTTGTTATTCTTGGAATAAACGCGCAGCTTTATATAGCGTTTATTGCTGTCGGCTATATTTTCCGAGGCTTGTATGGCGTTTTCCAAAGCGTTTGACAATAGTGAACAAAGCTCGGTGTCGCTTAAGGGAAGTGAGTCAGGCAGTTTTGCTTCTGCCGTTAAGATGATTTCAGATTGTTTTGCTTTGGAGGCAAAAGCGGACAAAACCAGATTGACGGTTTCGTTTTCGCAAAAGCGCATGGGCGTGATGGCATCAATGTCGGACTGGGAAGTCTGTAGATACTCTTTGATTTCTTCAATGTGTTCCTTTGAGGCCAGACCCTGTAAAAGGGCAAAATGGTGGCGCATATCGTGCCGATATACCGCAGCATTTTGCTGCAGCTGCCGCAGAGAAGCCAATTCTGTTTGTGCCTGCCTAAATTGGGTATCCAGCATATCCCGCTCTCTTTGAATCCTTGCTTGTTTTAGCGTTTCGGCATAGTAAAGGAAGACAAACACAAAATATAAGGCCGATGTCACGAAGGGCATGAACTGTACAGCCGCACGGGTTCCACTGTACATAAAATCGGTGTAAACAGTGGCGGTATAGTCGAACAGATAGTAAAAAGCCGGCATGGCGCCAAACAGCAGGCAGGATTTAACAGAGCGTTCCATCAGATGCCGAACAGATTTCACCACATATTTTTGCAGGACATAGTACATCAGCAACGCAGCTGCGATATAACCGAGGTGGTCCATGGAAGCACTGTCAAAAATGGCGCCGGTGACACTGCCAATCCAACGGGGAGGCTGACAGCACAAGAAGGAGAGAAACATACTGGTTAGCGAAATCAGCCAGGAGCGCTTTAAGTAAAAGGCGATAAAAACAGCCACTGGCAAATGGGAAAGCAGGGGATATATTTTTATCGTCACCGCCATACCCCAGGTCAGCAAGGATATGATCTGCAAAATAAATAAAACGATGGTAAAGCAACCGACAGCCAGATAATTTTTCCCGGTGCGTGCCATTCCGGCGAAACTGACCGCAACTGTCACACCAAACAGCAGGGCAATAAAATAACGAGAGAATTCAATGGCTGTTTCTATCATTCCTTTATTCCCCCTCCATTTGATAATTCAGATACTGCTGCTTAATCTCCCGCGCCTTGCCCTGTGCAACAGGTATAGACGAAAGGGTCTGTAAAGTCATCTGATGATTTTGAATGGTATCCACATACTGCATATTCACAATATAAGAGCGGTGGGGTTTAATAAAACACCCATATTTCAGAAGATGATTGCAGGCCGAGGAAAAGGACTCTGTACATTCTATTACCTTGCCAGAGCGCAGGTGATACAACACATTTCTGCCGATGACCTCGGCAAAAACCAAATTGGAGATCAGTATTTTTTGAATTCCCTCATTGCTCTTCACGACAACCACATCCTCATCTTTTTCCGCTTTTACCTGCTCTAACACTTCGTCAAAGGTGAAAAATAATTTCTCTTTCGATATAGGCTTTAATACATAGTTAATGGCTTTCACCGAATAACTTTCCAAAGCAAACTCAGGCGATGAGGTAAAGAACAAAATCGGCGCGGTTTTATCAAAACCACGGATCTCCTTGGCCACATCAATGCCACTAAAGCCCGGCATAATAATATCCAGACAGTATATATCAAACCGCTTTCCTTTTTCCAAGGCCGAAACCAAATCAAATCCGTTTGGAAAGACGGCGTATTCGCAGTTAAAGTTTTTTGATGTCCGGTATAGGTTTATGAGGTGTACCATATTGGATAGCTCGTCAATATTGTCATCACAGACCGCAATCTGTAACATAGATATTCCTCCATTACTATAACTTTCCATAATAAGCATACCAAAAAATCGAATATCTGAAATCATGTTTCATGTCGAAAAATTCATGTTTCATGTAGCGGAGGGTTTTTTCGGGAAATTTCTGATAGCTTGAAGATGTGAAAATATCTAAAGGAGGAACAACATGATGAAAAAGCGATTTTTCAGCATCCTGCTTATCCTGTGCATGGTGCTGACCCTGCTGCCGGCGACGGCGTTTGCGGGCCATCCCAACAACCCCACACCAAAAGATGGCTGGTACTATCTTCGGTGTATGGGCAACTATCTCAATTTAGACGCCAACGGCAATGCGGAACTGCGCGACAAAACCAACACCCCGGAAGGAAATGCAAAGTTTTATCTGCAAGGCGAAGCTTTGGAGACCATCGACGGAAGGTATTTGGGTGTAGAAAAAGCATCGAACGGAGCGCGGGTAAAGGCGTTGGTTCGTGGTACCAATAATCATCATTTGCTGAGTTGGCAGATCTGCGGTGAAAATAAACCCAGCAAGGATATTTCCAGCATGCGTCTAATAGCAAATAGAGATATGATATTAAACGCCTCCGGTCAGAAGAAAGCGGACGGAACCCCTATTATTATATGGACCGATATAGATAAATGGACTTGTCCGAAAGAGCCTGTCCCTGACGGGCCTGAACATAGCGAGTTCAGGTTTATCCCCACGGATCCCCCGGCCGGAGCGACGGCTCCCGGCACCCCGCAAACACCCGCTGACGGTTGGTACAGTCTCCGTTTTGATGTTCAATCAGCGTACAGTATTATTGACGTAATAAGAGCCGACTTAGTGGAGCTTAACGCCTGGGACTGTGCGACGCCTTGGACGCGGGCATTTTATGTGGAAAACAAGGGGAACAATCAAATAACGCTGAGACTTGCTGACGGAAGGTATTTGGGCGTAGGCACCGATGCCGTTTCCGATTATGGGTGGAAGGTAGCGGCTGTGAAAAGCCCATTTCTTTGGAACACCTACTCTCAAAGCCACGGCGTAGCAAACAGTCACCGTAAGTACAGCCTACGCTCGGCATCTGACACGGGCTTGCTACTCAGACCCTACTCAGTCAATTACACTTTAGGAAATTCCATCATTGTGTTTAAATATCAGGGAGCTAACGATCGTTCCGAAGTCGTTTTTTGGGAATTAAGTGGAGATGAAATTCCGGAGACGACTAGTTGGGCCTCCGCACCGTCTAAGCAGTCCA
>LSQX01217168.1_pt1 | contig 26450 bp, 26 predicted proteins | sample 654561 | NCBI WGS metagenome assembly LSQX01 (sample SAMN04489861, study PRJNA283612) | anaerobic digester metagenome | isolation source: 4 biogas reactors fed with cattle manure at either 37C or 55C with and... | place: Denmark: Kongens Lyngby | collected 2014 | reverse complement strand
ATCGACACCATCTTCAATTTGGTTGCCGTTCTTTCCGCCAAAGGTGAAGCAGATCCCTACCTATCCTGGCGCATCAATATGGGCGTTCATTTCAACGCCTTGGAGATTGCTCGCGAGATCAAAGGTGCCGTCTTCACACCCTCTTCCATCGGTGCATTTGGACCCACCACCCCGTTGGACAACACTCCCCAGGATACCATCATGCGCCCCACCACCATCTACGGTGTTTCCAAGGTGGCAAGTGAGCTTTTGGCAGATTATTATCACCTCAGATTTGGCGTGGATGCTCGTGGACTCCGCTATCCCGGCATCATCAGCTATGTAACCCTTCCCGGTGGTGGCACCACAGATTACGCCGTGGAAATCTATTACAAAGCCTTGGAAGAAGGCAAATACACCTGCAACCTGCCCGCAGGAACATATTTGGACATGATGTATATGCCGGATGCCTTGAGAGCAGCCGTGGAATTGATGGAAGCTGACCCCTCCAAACTCATCCACCGCAATTGCTTCAACGTGACAGCCATGAGTTTTGATCCCGAAACCATCGCCGCAGAAATCCGCAAGCATATCCCCGATTTTGCTCTGGATTATAATGTGGATCCCGTAAAGAAAGCCATTGCCGATAGCTGGCCAAACTATATGGACGATAGTGCTGCCACCAAGGAATGGGGCTGGAAACCAGAGTATAACCTGGAAGCCATGACCGCCGATATGCTGGAAAAGCTGAGAGCTCGCAAGTAATTTGAAATAATATGAAACTCAAGCTTGGCATAGCCGGTGTGGGCTATCTGGGACGTCATCATGCACGCAAATTCAGCGCCATGGCAGGCGTGGATCTGTGTGGTGTTTATGACGTTAACCCTGATAATGCCAAACAGATAGCCGAGGAGCTAAACCTGCATATTTTCAGCAGTTACGACGAGCTTTTGGCGGCTTGCCAGGCGGTGGATATCGTAGCCACCACCTCTGCCCACTTTGAGCTGGCACACCAAGCTTTGCAAGCGGGCAAGCACGTGTTTGTGGAAAAACCCATCACGGCAGAGCTGGCACAAGCCAAAACTCTGGTGGAGGTGGCTGCCCAGAACAAGCTGATCTTGCAGGTGGGGCATATCGAGCGTTTCAATCCGGTGATCTTGGCAGTGGAAGAGGAAATCAAAAACCCGATGTTCATCGAATCCCACCGCCTTTCCACCTTCCAGCCGCGAGGCACCGATGTGCCTGTGGTCTTGGATTTGATGATCCATGATATCGATCTCATCCTGGACTTTGTGGATAGCCCCGTAAAGGATATCCATGCCAGCGGTGTGGGGATTCTGACGCCCAGCATTGATATAGCCAATGCGCGCATAGAATTTGCCAACGGCGCCATCGCCAATGTAACCTCCTCCCGCGTGAGCATGAAGCAGGAGCGGAAGATTAGGTTTTTCCAGAAGGACGCTTATTTCTCCTTGGATTTTGGTGCCAAGCACGCCACGGTCTTAAAGCGAGCCCCTGATGCCTTGAAGTATCTGCCCCGCATCCTTGCCGGAGATAAAGACATCAAGGCAGAGCATCTGGTGGATATACGCAATTTTGACCTTTCCGATACGAACAAGGATGCCCTCACCCTTGAGCTGGAAAGCTTTGTAAACAGTGTATTAAACGATAAACTGCCGATAGTGGACGGCCGTGCAGGCAGCCGCGCCTTGGAAGTGGCACTGCGCATCATAGAAACCATAGGTACCCAACCAAGAACACATATATGAGGTAACAAATTGACATATATACAAGTTAAAGATATTCCCAACCATCTGGATCAAACGGTTAGCCTGCGTGGTTGGGTGAGAAATATTCGCCATAGCGGCAAGCTGCTTTTTATCATCTTTAGGGATGGGACAGCAGATTTGCAGTGTGTGGCGTTCCGTCCGGAGATAGGCGATGAAAAGTTTGAGCTGGCACGCAAATTGACCATCGAATCCTCCGTGATCATCACCGGCATCCCCAAGCCTCATCAAAAGCTGGAGGGGCAATATGAGCTGGCTATTCAAGACGTTCAGCCGGTGCAGATTTCGCCGGAATACCCAATAGGAAAAAAAGAGCATGGACCAGACTTTTTGCTCTCCAACCGCCATCTCTGGCTGAGAGCTCCCAAGCAATGGGCACTGCTGAGGCTGCGTCACACCATCTACTATGCCATCTGTGACTACCTCAATCAAAATGGCTTTTTCCGCTTTGATTCCCCCATCCTCACGCCCAACGCCTGCGAAGGCACCACCACCCTCTTTGAATTGGAATATTTTGACGAAGGAATGGCATACCTCTCCCAAAGTGGGCAATTATACTTGGAAACAGGGATTATGAGCCTGGGGCGGGTGTATGATTTTGGTCCTGTATTCCGCGCTGAACGCTCCAAAACCCGTAAGCATCTCACAGAATTCTGGATGATGGATGCCGAAGCCGCATGGGTGGAGCATGAAGAAAATATGCAGATACAGGAAGGGCTGATCCGCTATGTGATTCGCACCTGCCTGGAGCGCTGTGACGCAGAACTCACCATTTTGGAACGTGATAAGGAAGTACTAAAGGCTGCAGATGCACCGTTTAAGCGGATGACACACTATGAAGCCATCGAATATCTGCGCTCCAAAGGCAGCCAGATTACCCAGGGCAGCGATTTTGGTGCAGCCGATGAAACCCTGCTCACCGAAGGCTCTCCAGTGCCCATCTTTGTGGAGAAATGGCCCAAGGAAATCAAATCCTTCTATATGAAGCGTGATCCGGAAAACCCCAATCTGGTATTGGGAGATGACCTCATCGCACCGGAAGGATTTGGCGAAATCATCGGTGGCAGCCAGCGTGAAGACGATTATGACCTCCTGCTCAAACGAATGCAGGACGAGAAGATGCCCATCGAGGAATACCAATGGTTTTTGGATATGCGCAAATATGGAAGCGTGCCCCACAGTGGATTTGGCGTGGGCCTGGAAAGACTGATTACCTGGATTAGCGGCATCCACCATATCCGTGAAACCATCCCCTTCCCACGTATGTTATACAGGATATACCCATAAGATATTATATTGATAATAAACAAAATAGCAATAGCCATATAATGTATTGCCTCAAATGTGAGGTGTTATTATATGGCTTATTGCTTATTAGATGATAATAAATAGAAAATAAATAGAGGTAAGAATGAATTACGCCAAGGATTTTTCCCGCGTTACCCAGTCCATGGGTTCATCCATGATCAGAGAATTGGTGGCATCCACCAAAAACATTGAAGGACTCATCTCCTTTGCCGGTGGCTTTCCAGCACCTGCCACCTTCCCCAAAGATACTCTGGCAGAGCTGTATAAGAAGGTGGTTCAGGAAGACGGCTATGACGTGTTGCAATATGGAGCCAGTGAAGGCGATCGTCAGCTGAAAGCAGAGCTCATCAAATGGGAAGGCTATCCCATTACTCCTGAGGAAATGCTCATCACCGTAGGCGCCACCAATGCCATTTATCTGTATTCCCGTGCCCTATTGGATCCGGGGGATGTGGTGATCTGTGAGGCGCCCACCTTCCTGGGCTCCCTGGTGGTTTTTGATTCCATCCAAGCCGAATTGGTAAGCGTTCCCATCAACGATGATGGCATCAGCATCCAACATCTGGAAGCCGCCGTTCAGCGCTGTAAGCAGGCCGGCAAGCGTGTCAAATTCATCTACACTATCCCAGACTTTCACAATCCCGGCGGTGTAACCATGAGCATGGCGCGCAGGCGGGAACTGATTGCCTTTGCCATCCGCAATGAAATTGGCATCCTGGAAGATAATCCCTATAGCAGGCTCCGCTTTTCCGGAGAGCCGCTTCCCACCCTCTATCAGGTAAACAGAGATGAATTTGCCGGATTTGAAGTGGTGACGGAAGTGGTCTCTTTTTCCAAAATCTTGGGTCCTGGCATGCGTATGTCTTTTGCCAAGGGAGCAAAGAGCCTGATCGCCAAGATGGAATCCTGGCAGCAGAAGGTGAATGTAACCCCGGATTGTGTTTCCCAGCGTGTGGTGGCAAGGTTCCTGGCTGATGGACACATGGAAGGGCACCTGAAAATGGTGAATGAACATTATGCCCCATATCTGAAAACCATGCTGGACAAGCTGGAAGAATATATGCCGGAAGGTGTGAAATGGACCAAGCCTCAGGGTGGCATCTTTGTGTGGCTGGAATTGCCCAAGCACATCAGTGCCGATGATATCTTCCCCAAGGCAGCAGAAAACAAGGTTTCCTTCATCCCCGGCAGCAAGTTTTACCCTGTGGGACAGGAGGAGTTTAACACTCTGCGGCTAAATTTCACTTTCTCATCTTTTGAGCAAATTGATACCGGCATCCGCAGATTGGCAGAGCTGTTGAAGGCTTTATAGCTTGACAGCATTGCCGCTGGCGATTATTATGTAATTACATTCACTTGCCGCATTACAAACGGTAAAGGAGACAAGATGAAAAAGCTGATGATTTTACTGTGCCTGCTGGCGCTGGGCAGCCTCTCGCTAATGGCACAGATAGATATGCCCAAGCCAAACCTGAGTCTGATGCCCCAGAGGGGATCCAGCCTCTTTGATAAAACGAGGCTTTCGATGTCCCATTCCATGGGTTTTGAAGCAGGCGCCTCCTCCATGGGCGGCTACTATCTCTCCCGCTATACAAACCACCTGATGTATCAGCTCAATCCCAAGCTGGATATGAAGCTGGATTTGAGTGTGGTAAATTTTGGCAGCACCAGCACCTCCTTCAAGATAAATGACGATAATCGCAGCCGCATCATCCCCAGCTTTTCCCTGGATTATCGCCCCACAGAAAGCATGAGTATCCACATTGGATACAGACAGGCATCACCCTTCTGGGGAGACACCAAACCCTGGTATATGCAGGATGAACGCTAAGCAAACAGGAAGTGTCTTTTGACATTGATCATAGTCTTATTATTAGCTGTCTTGGGAGCCTCCCTGGGCAGCTTTTTTAATGTGTTGATCCATCGCCTGCCCCAAAGGAAGTCCATCATCAAGCCCGCCTCCAGCTGTGCATCTTGTGGCTACAAAATCCCCTTCTACCTCAATATCCCCATCCTCAGCTATATCATCCTTAAGGGTAAATGCAAGAAATGCAATGCCACCTTCCATTGGCATCATCTGGCTGTGGAGATAGTCACCCCTGCGCTCTTGATTGCTCTCTTTTTCAAGTATGGGCTCACCGATATCCTCTTTTATAAATATGGCTTGATGACCCTGATCCTGATCCCCATCTTCTTTATTGATGTCTTTCATCATATTATCCCTCACGTGCTTTCCATTCCTCTGATTCCCATCGGTTTACTCTTCTCTTTGAGCCAAAGAAGCGATGTGGGCATTATCAACGCTGCCATCACGGCAGGCGTGGTGTTTATCTTTCTCTATCTCTTGGCATTATCCTATATGCTGATTCGCAAGCAAGAGGGATTGGGAGGCGGTGATATCTGGCTGCTCACGGGTTTGGCAACCTTTTTTGGAGCCTTAAACATACCCTTTGTGCTCCTTGTGGCAGCATTGCTGGGGATAATTTGGTTTGTTCTCTTTGTGCGGAACATGGAAATGGAGTTTGCCTTTGGCAATTTCATCGCTTTGGCAGCGATATTCTGGGCGCTGGTTGGAGACCTCTTGATGAGCAAAATCTGGTTTGGACAGTGGTAGCTTTATGCCCAGATTACTATCATATAACCATATCTAATAACAGACCCTTAGCGATATAAGCTTGAACAGTATAAATCTTAGTTTTTTGTGATCCTTGTTCCGGTGATGCCGGCAAAGGCATCCACAACCTTTTCCACCGAGGTGATCAACACCTCTTCCCCACCTTTTTCCAGATAAGCGATGGCAGCTTTTATCTTTGGTCCCATACTTCCTTCCGGAAACTGTCCTATCTCGTAATAGTGTCTTGCTTTCTGGATGGTAATCTCATCCAATTCCCGTTGTGATGGCTTGCCATAATCTATACAGACCTTTTCCACTGCGGTGAGAATCACAAAGAGCCGGGCACCAATATCCAACGCCAACAGCATGGAGGCATAATCCTTATCTATCACGGCATCAACGCCCATCAGCGTGTTTTCATCCTGATAACATACGGGGATGCCGCCCCCTCCGGCAGCTATCACTATTTTGCCTTCATTCACCAAGCTTTTGATTGAGTCTGCGGGGATGATGCGCAGTGGATAGGGTGAAGGCACCACTCTGCGCCAGCCTTTGCCCGCATCTTCTTTCAAAACCCAGCCATAAGCCCGCATCAAGTTTTGAGCTTCCGGTTTGCTATAATAGCTGCTGCCGATAAACTTTGTGGGGTTTTGCATACTGGGATCGTCTTTATCCACCAACACTTGGGTAACAATGGTGATCACATCCTTCTTTATGCCCATAAAGTTCAACATATTCTGCAAACCCTGCTCAATCATATAGCCCATCGTCCCTTCCGTGGCGGCATTGAGCACACTCAGGGGCAATGCTGGGAAACCAGCTTCCATGCCTGCTTCTTGTTGGCGGAGGAGGTTGCCCACCTGGGGCCCATTACCATGAGTGATGGCAAGTTTGTAGCCCATGGAAATTAGTTCTGCCACTCCTGCCAAAGAATTTTGGGTATTTTCAAACTGCTCTGTGATGGTGCCCTTTTGCCCCGCTTTGATGATGGCATTACCACCCAAAGCCAAAACCGCTGTCTTTGTCATCCAAAACCCCTTTTATGGATAAAACAAGGGGCAGAACCGCTGTTGGCTCTGCCCCATTATTGGTTTCTATGATTTAGAAATCTTTCAAGACGTCGGCAATGGTGGGTCTGCCAATTTCTTGAAGTTCGTATTCCACCTGACAGGCAGGATGCTTTATATTCACGATACGGCGCAGGTCGATGGGAGTTCCGATGATCACGGAATCACATTCGCAAGCGTTGATGGTGGCTTCCAGGTCTTTAATCTGCTGTTCGCTGTATCCCATTGCGGGGATGAGATCGCCGATGGTGTCGTATTTTTCCAAGGTTTCAGTGATTTCACCAACTGCCCAGGGTCTGGGATCCACAAATTCGATTGCGCCATACTTCTCGGCAGCAATGGTTCCGGCGCCATAACCCATATCACCGTGGGTGAGGGTGGGACCGTCTTCTACGATGAGCACTCTCTTGCCTTCGATGAGCTCGGGCTTGTCCACAAAGAGCGGGGAAGCGGCATCGATCACCTTGGCTTTGGGGTTGATGCGGCGGATATTATCGCGCACTTCGTTGATGTCTGCAAGGTCTGCGCTATCGATTTTGTTGATCACGATAACGTCTGCCAAGTGCACGTTGGTCTCGCCAGGGTAGTAGGAAACTTCGTCGCCAGGACGGTGGGGGTCTACCACCACAATATTCAGCTGCTTGTCTGATGTGTAGAAGGGGATGTCGTTATTTCCGCCGTCCCAGATGATCACGTCAGCTTCTTTCTCGGCTTCACGCACGATGGCTTCATAATCCACACCTGCAAAAACCACGTTGCCTGCTTGGATATGAGGCTCGTATTCTTCCATCTCTTCGATGGTGCAATTGTGTGTTTTGAGGTCTTCGATTTTGGCAAAACGCTGTACTTTCTGTGCCACAAGATCGCCATAAGGCATGGGGTGACGGATCACCACCACTTTCAATCCCTTGGCTTTCAGCTCGTTCACCACGGTGCGGGTGGTTTGGGATTTGCCACAACCTGTGCGCACGGCACAAACAGTCACCAAAGGCTTGGTGGTTTTGATCATGGTATTTTTGGCACCCATCAGCATAAAGTCTGCGCCCATTGCGTTTATGAGGGCTACTTTGTTGCCCACTTCTTCATGATGGAGATCACTGTAAGCCAAGATCACGAGATCAGCATTATGTTCTTTGATCAATTTGTGAAGGTCAGCTTCAGGATGGATGTCAATTCCGTTGGGATAGAGTTTTCCAGCCAGTTCGGCGGGATATTTCTTGTCGTCAATTCCGGGGATCTGGGTGGCTGTGAAGGCTACCACTTTATAATTCTCATTGTCTCTGAAATAGACGTTGAAATTATGGAAGTCGCGCCCTGCGGCACCCAAGATAATCACTCTGCGTTGCATTAGATTACTCCTTTATTTAATTATAGTTACAACTGTGGCGCATTTTTTACGTGGGCAATTTGGAGTCAAGCAGAAAATTTGGAAAACCAAAAATATGTGTGTATTGCCCTGGTAAAATCACCTTTTAAAACCGCTTGCTTTAAGATGGGTGAGGACTTTACTTTGCCAATGCGTTGATTCCAGTTATATTCTTTGGATATCCTTCCTTGGCTCAGCCTTTGGCATCAAAAGCCAAAAAGCTGATTGCTGTAAGATACAAGATTAGATATAGTTTATTGCCATGGGTTGTTTTCTCTTGACAATTTAACAGGGGAGCCAAAACGTGGTTACCATTAGTGCCGAAGTGGTGAAATTGGTAGACGCAGCGGACTCAAAATCCGCCGAGCTTCGGCTCATGCCGGTTCGATTCCGGCCTTCGGCACCAATAACGATAAGGAGTATAAGCCTTTTTTTTGATCAGTGAGAGCAGTATTTCTGTGAAAAGTCACGCGCATCCGCAGAATGGTGTTTACTTTCCCATGCAAATGCGTATATTATCCTTAATACTTCTTGCAGAAAGTGTATTTTCCCCACTTTCTACCATTACTATTCCTGGAGGAATACAATGCTAAATCGAAAAATAATAGTGACAGTAGTGCTTGCCATGATGTTGATATTGCCCTATGGGTTGGTTGCGATATCACAGGGGGCGTTGCTGTTTTTGACCTTTGAACCGGGTGGCCGTGCCAGCGGCATGGGACGCGCCTATTCCGCTATTGCAGATGATGCTTATGCACCTTGGTGGAACCCCGGTGCCACCGCTTTTAACCGTAAAACTCAATTGGCTGGAACCCATATCCCTTGGTTGCAAGGTGGTGGAGCCGGTTTTGACGATATCTTTTATGAATACTTAGGCTGGAATCAATACTTTGAAGGGATTGGCAATATCAACGTTTATCTCACCCTGTTGGATGCCGGATCACAGCCTCAGATGGATGAATCTGGAAACTATCTGGGAGATTTTCATAGCTTCGATTTTGCCGCTTCCGCAGGCTATAGCTATGAATTGATTCCCAACAATCTGGGACTGGGTGGCAATTTTAAGATGATGTACAGCTATCTGGGGCCCGGCACCGGCAATACGGAAGATGATGGCAGTGCCATTGCTTTTGCCTTTGACGTGGGTGCCAAATATAAAGACCTCTTCCTGCCCAATCTGGATGCCTCATTGGTGATCCAAAACGTGGGACCCAATGTCACATTTATAGACCAATCCCAATCAGACCCCCTGCCCATGACCTTTAGAGCCGGACTGGCATACAAAGCGATGGATACCCCCATGGTGGGTCGTCTGATCTTTAGCGCAGAGGCCAGCAAAATCCTTGCCAATGAAGACCCCCTCCTCAAGCGCTTTATCACCGGCTGGAAACACATGGATGAGACCATCTTCAGCGCTGGTGCGGAATACACCTATCTCGATCTGCTCTCCTTGCGCGGAGGCTATTTTGTGGATAGTGCCGGCAGCGTGGTTGGTCCCAGCTTTGGTGCCGGATTGCAATACCTGATAGACAAAAAGTATCTGATCACCGCAGATTTTGCCATGATCGTTGCTGGAGATTTGACAGACTACAACAAGATTTTCTCTGTGGGATTTGAGTTTTAAAACCAAAGAAGGAAATCATGCAATTTAAACATCCCCTCCGGGCTTGGCAAGAGGCTTCGGAGGGGTACTTTTACCGCCTTGTCTTGGTCACCTCATTGCTACTTATGCTTATGATGCACGCGGGGCTCTTTGCTGATAACCAAAAACTGATTCTGCAAAAACACGATGGCTTCAAAAAGCCCAAAATCCATCCCCACACGCCACAATTGGCAAAGCCGAGTATTGCCTCAGAAGCCAAGAGAAACTCAAATTACGAGCGCCTTTTGGTGATTTTGGTGGAATTTGCTGAAGAGATACCCGACGATCCCCTCACCACTGGAAATGGACTATTCCAAAGAACCCCAGATCCCACTTATTTGTACAGCATTGGCAGCCCCCCTCATGATAGGGAATACTTTATGGCAAATCTGGAAGCCATGCGCCATTACTATCAAGCGGTCTCCAGTGGCCATTACAACCTGCAGTATGACGTGTATCCCGATGATGGCAGTGCCATTCGCCTCCCCCATCCAATGGGCTATTACAATCCCCCTGATGCCAGCTCTGCCCTCTTTGTGGAGCGGATGGAGGAATACTTTCAAGCAAGCTTCAGTTTGGCAGACCGGCAGTGCCCGGAAATAGATTTTGCCAGCTATGGACACTATATGATAATCCATGCAGGATCAGACTGGCAGCATGACGTCTTTGGAGACACTCCTTCCGATATCCCCTCCTTCTTTATCAGGGTGAGTGAGGATAAAGCGGTGAGCGTGAATGGAGGCAGCCACCTGATAACAAGTGCCTGCAACGTTCCTGCCACCATCTCCCAGGATTTTTATAGTGAAGACTTGGGCGGAGCTCTCTTACATAGCGGGTATGGCGCGCTCAATTCCGTTTTGGTACACGAATTTGGACATTCCCTGGGCTTGGTGGATTTGTATAATGTATACGATTTTCAGCCCATGGTGGGTGTGTTTGACATCATGGATAGTGGCGGAGGCGGTTATCTGTTGGATCAGCTGGAGGATGGCAATTACGTAATGGTGGAAGGCATCCTGCCCGCATTGCCGGGTGCTTTTTCACGCGCACTGTTGTTTGAGGATTTCTTCCGCAGCGAAGGGCTTATGAAAGATGCAGGGGAACTGCCGCTTTATTCCCAGCTTGATCTTGCAGCTTCCAGCATGAAACAAACTGGTGCCATCAAACCCAATATCATCAAGATACCCTTGGGAGACAAGGAATACGTACTGCTGGAAAACCGCAGCGTGGACCCCGATGGAGATGGAGCCACAGCAGTGTATAGCACCTTGGATTCCCGGGTGATCCTCTACCCCACTCCCATTGATGATCCCACCAATCAGCCTTCTTATGAATATGACTACCTCTTGCCCTCCTTCCAAAAGGTCAATGGCGATGCCGTGGGCGGAGGCATCCTTGCCTGGCATATCAATGAAGACCTCATCTATCATCAGGGCGTCTTTGATGCAGACGGAAGCTGGGTCTCAAATTATGAAAATAATACCGTCAATACAGATTACAACAATCGTGGTATCAGGGTGATAGAGGCAGATGCCATGCCGGATATTGGCAATATCTTTTCCTGGCATTGGACGGGCACGCCCTATGAATACTTTTTCAAATCCAAGCCCGTGCTGAATACCGAGGGTGCATTTGCAAATTGGTCTCTGCTGCCTTGGACACCAGTGTTTAATGCCACCAGCAAGCCCGCCCTCACCGATTATAACGGCGTTCCATCACTGTATTGGCTGGATGGCATCAGCAATCCTGCTGCCGTGATGAATTTTACCCTCAAAAGTGGCTTCTTCGATGAAGGCGAGGCGTTGGCGATACCTGCTGGAGCCAAAACTGCGCCCATAATCGATACCAGCTTTGCCACAAACCTGCTGCCCCTGATCACGCCAGAAGGGATATATTTGTATAGCACTGAACCCAACGGTTGGTTTGACATGATGGGCTTGTACCCCCTTGAGGGTGGGGCAGGCAGATTCCCAATTAGCAAAAGCAACCAAAGCTTTCACCCTTACCCGGAGCTGCTGATCACCCTTGATGACCGCATCAGGATAGTGGCGTTTTGGGATGACGATCTGGATTGTGTGGATATAGATTTATCCCTGCCGCCCAGCATCGAGCCCCTGGCATATCAAGATTATGTTTTCGCAGCCACCCAAGAGGCTGTATTTAGAATTCAGGATGGCTCCATTACTGCCATCCTCGATTATCCCAATGCTCAAAAACTGAAAATGGCAGATGGCAAGCTCTTCTTCTTCGCCGGCAGAAATATGAAAACGGTGAATCCCGTCACAATGGAATATATGGATAGCATCCTCCTGCCGGGAGATTTGGGAGATTTTGAACCTGTGATATTCAGAACCCCCGGAGAGGAGACCGTTGTCTTTGTGCCGGATAATAACGGCAATATCTACCTATTACAAGGCAATAGCTTTACACGGATATTCAACAATAATACAGGACATTTGCCCACACAGCTGGGGATTATGGCAAATGAAACCCATAGCCCGATCCTCTTCTTTGGTTTGGGAGATAGAGCCTATGCCATGCAGATGGATGGAACCCTGCTGGATGGATTCCCTTACCGGGAAGGGCGCTTTTCCTATCAGACTGGCAGGCAGGTGTTTGCCCTTGAGACCCCTGATGGGCTCATGATGCAATTGCCCATCCCAGGCAAAGGGTATCTCGCCATATCCCTGGATCCCTCATCCAATCCATATTACTCGCTGAGCTTGCCTACCGATCTTGGCAATGAACAGATCCATTATGATGCTGCCTCTAAGCTCTTGTATTGGCATTACACAGATGAAGATAATCGACTATATTATCAATCTGTAACTGTCCACGAAGACCCCTTGCTTTGGAGAGGACATCTTAATGGAGAATTCTTGGGCAACATCCAAAATCCACCGGCATCGGATAAGCCGCTTACCGCCTATGTATATCCCAATCCCGTGCAGGCTTCTCCCCTTCGTGTGAAACTGCAGAATCTCATTAAACAGCCCATCACCGTCAATATATACGATGCGGGCGGCACCCTCGTCTTTAAGCAGCATTATGATGATAACGGCATGGCAGAGCGTGATATACAGATAGCGCATCAATTTGCCAGCGGTGTGTACTTTCTTACCGTTCAAAATGGTTCCCAACGCTCACGGCTCAAATTTGCCGTGATAAACTAAGCATATTTGTGAGGTTACTGATATGAAACGCTTTATCTTAATTATCTTAGCCATCTCATTTCTCTTTTCGTTATGGGGCGAACAAAGCATTGAGGAGATGATCTTTGGACCGGAGGCAGGTAAGGAGCAAAAGCCTGATTTTTCCGCTGAGGAAGACCTCATCAGGGTAAACTTTCAAAAGAAAGATGCCCGCAGGGCAATGCTGTATTCGATGATCTTGCCGGGTGCGGGTCAATTCTATGCAGATCGCGGTGCCATCACCACCTGGGTCTTCCCCGTGATTGAAGCTGCTATGATCGGCGGCATCGTTTACTATAATATCTCCGGAAACAAAAAGACCGATGATTTTGAGCACTATGCAACCGAAGAAACCGTCACCCATACCTTCAGCTATACGGTAAATGGCACGGATTATGAATATGAATACACGGGTAAGCGCTATGATAGACACAGACAGATCAGGACGCAGGAAGTGCTGAAAGGCATGTATCCTCATGATATCTATGATGATTCTTACTTCAGGCTGGATAGCGCCAATACCCAACACTTTTATGAAGACATAGGCAAGTACAACAAGTATCTCTTTGGTTGGGCGGATTGGTATTATAACTTTGCCACCCACCCCGCCACAGGTGAATTCATTTTGGATAATGACGAGTTTAAGGATGTGTGGTTTTTCAGAGATGAACAAGATCAGCAACACCTGCGCTGGGAAGCAAATGTGAGGATTGAAGACTATTTGAACCACCCCACAGATTATCAAGCCTACGGCATCCTTCCCAGCTCTGTGAAGGCCTCTCCCTGGCGTCAGGAATATATCCAAATGCGCAAAGATGCCAATGCCCAGTATGCAAACGCTCGTTTATTTACCATAGGCTTGGCTTTCAACCATCTGGCAAGTGCCTTGGATGCTGTGAGAGTGGCAAACAAGGTGAATAAAACATATCTTACCCAAAGCATGCTGAGATTCAACTATTATGCCACCGTCAAAGATGGCAACCTTCAGCCCAATATGGGTTTGAGCCTGGTTTTTTAGATGATGCGCACCATACTTTTTACCTTGGTCTTACTCTTTTGTGCATTGCCGCTTTTTGCTTTGCCCCGCATTGCCTATGTGGGAATGTCTGCGGCTTTGCCTGGAACAGCCGAATTGGCATTGGATAAGCCCATTAGAGGCGGTGTGATGCTCACGGCAGATTTGATTTCCCTCATCACCTGGATGGGCTATCGCAATGAAGTGGCAGATTATACAGATGGCTACAAACGCTATGCCCAACAGTATGCCGGGGTGCCCATCACCACTGGTGACCTCTACTATCGTCATATTCAGTCATATAATAGCAGTGACGATTTTAACGCCAATCAGGAAATGATGGCGCGCAACTACTATTTATTGTACAATTATGATCCCGAAGCCTTTGCCCAATATCTGGAGGCAAATCTCTATACCGAAGAGGAAGCCTGGCTGTGGCAAAGCCCTGATCATCAACAGGAATACCGCTCCTTGAGGCGCAACCGGCAAAAGGCTGCCATGTATCAAAACCTGGCTTTGGGTGCCCTCATCTTGAACCGTGCCATCAGCGTGGTGGATGCCCTCTTCCTCAGCAGCTCCTCCGGCAAAAAAGCCATCCCCGTCTCTTTTGAGGTGACGCCGGATAACAGCGTATTAGTAAACTACTCTTTGGAATTTTAGGATTGTGATAGCTATGAGAAAATATATTCTACTTGCCTTGATGCTTGTCATAGGTCTCTCATTATTTGGTCAAAACAGGGGTGTGAAATTTGCCAAGTCTCTTGCCATGCCTGGCATTTCCCAGATTTCTGATGGCAAGAGCTATGGCTATGCAATGCTTGCCAGCGAAGCTGCTATCATCGGCAGCATGATCTTTTTGAACAACGAAGAAAAGCTGAGATATCAAGAAGCTTACGATTACGCCCTCAAATATGCCAATATCGCCCCAGGCAAATATCCTGAAACCTATCTGCGTGATTTGGGGAGGTATAATAGCGGAGGCTTTGATGCGGATGGATACAACTCCCGCATCCTCAAGGATGCCATCAATCTGTATCCCCACGATCCAGAGCAGCAGCAAGCCTATATCAATCAGAATGCCTATTCGGAAGAGCTTTTTTGGGCTTGGGATTCACCTGCCAATCGGGCTCGCTATGGTAGCATCAGAAAATCAGCCCATAATCTGAGGGATTATGGCAAGCTGGCAATAGGCGTACTCTTGGTGAACCATCTGGTGAGTGGCATTGATGTATTGAGGTATAGTGGCCAGGAAAACCGCCCCCAGCTCTCTTTGGGTATTAAAGACAATAACCCCATCTTAAACCTCAGCATAAAATTCTGATCCAGATAATACTATAAAGCTTCCTCTTTCCACACTTTAGAACTAATCTTTGTGTTTCTGGTTTGTTATGATTCCAGCTTCACTATAAAGTATCACCCAAACTTGCAAATCTGCTTGATCAGGGACGCTTCATTCATAAGGTCCTTGTATAGCTTGAGCTCGTCATTTAGTTTCTTATAGTGTTCGCAAAGCAGGTTGTGTGTCACCTGCAATATCCAGGCTCCCGTGTTTCTGTCAAGCCAAGAATCCGTTTGGAATCCCGATCTTATAAAGCACCCAAATCTTCATTTGCCAAAAGTTTGGGGACAGGGGGCGCAAGCGGCTATCACTGAATTCTGATGTTTGTAATCCAAATAATTAAGACCGTTGAGCAATTCATGCTGCATCGAGTTGCTCAATGGTCTTTAGATGCTCTTCTTGCCTTTCTTGAGCCATCGAGCATCGGTATCTTTGGATTCCTCCACCCTAAGTTCAGTAGTCTGGAAGCTTGGGTGTTCCGGGATTTCCTCATCTCCCACAGGCTCAGTCTCGATGATCTCTTTTTTTCGGGGACGGGCATGGGACTCCACCAGGATGGCATCCACGATCACACCTTCAGTGACCTTAATATTGTGCTTACTCAACTGATGATTGATTTCCTGAAGAAGTTTTTGATAGATACCTTGGTTGGAAAACCGACTGCGCCAACGGCTAATCGTGGAATGATCAGGCACAGGATTCTCTAAGCTCAAATGGCAAAACCACAGAAATATATTGTTGTAGTAGAGCTGCTCTTCCATTTGATAATCGGAAAGCTTATACCAAGACTGGATCAGCATGATTCGAAACATTACCTCCGCTGAGAATGCGTCTCTGCCGGCAACCGAAGTCCGCCTGATTTCAACTTTATCAAGTACCTTGTTGATTCTCTTCCAATTTATTAGTTGATCTACATCTTTGAGAAAGTGTTTGCGGCTTGCCAAGCGGCTGGCAAGCTCTTGGTCTGCCAAAGTAATAGTTTGCTTTTCCATGATTAGCTCCTGTGTAATAATGGAGCCACTTTAGATGATGTATCGATCCTGTCAAGAAGTATTTACACATACTTTTTGTCCACATTTATGTGCAACGGTCTTTAATTGATCCAGCAGGCACTTTGATCCTTGCCCATTAGATGCGGTTGTGATGCCGTTGTGATACCCAGCAAACTACTGGATATCACAACGGCATCACAACCGTATCTAATGGGAAACCAAGCAGGAAGCCTTGACCGCAGTAAAGCGGGCAAGGCATTTGTGAGAGCCTGCCATATCACGTTACGCAGGCTGTTTTAAGGTATTTTAGAATATGGCTTCACACAGGGTATGAGGATCCAAGCGGAACGTGGAGCCCTTGCCTTCAAAGAATCCGTGAGCCTCTATGAGGTGGATATTGAGAGAGGTCCACCGGATGCTGATGTTGTTCTTGGTATTGGTGAGGGTGGTGATGGCTTTGCGGTAGATGCCGGGGTGTCCAAAAGGACAGGGCAGCTTCCCCCTTACTACATCGGTACTCACCAAATAGTGCTCATCCACCATTATTTCTTCGCCAAATGATTCCCAACTGGCCTTGGAAAAGTAGTTCATTCTATCGGCTATTTCCTTGGTGGTCTTCCCCAGTCTTTCCAGGCTGAGTTCATCATCCTGGATAATATCAAAGAGGTTGCGCCTGTCGTCTCCCAAAAATCCATTAAGGGTTATCACGCCGGGGCGCATTTTCGCCATTATTGTTAGCTCTTGAGGTGTTGCTTTCATAGGATCATCCAAAACTGTCGTAGTATATTTTTTCTTCAGGGACGCCTAATTCTTTCAAGGATTTGGTGACGGCATTGATCATGCCCGGGCTTCCGCATAGGTATGCCTCGGTATTGTTTGCATCACGAATCGCATCCTTGAAGTATGGCATTATAAAGCCTTTTTTGCCATCCCACACATCATCCGGTTCAGGGTGGGAAAGCACCGGCTCATACTTGAAATTGGGAAACACCTTTTCAAAGGCGCGCATTTTATCCGTAAGGTACAGATCACGCAATGCTTTGGCACCAAAGAAATAGGTCATTTTGCGGTCACATCCAGTTACCTGGAGGTGTTCCAACATGGATTTGATGGGTGCTTTACCGCTGCCGCCAGCCACAAAGATGACATCAGCATCGGTATCACGCAGATAAAAATCTCCATAAGGTCCGGTAAATTCCACCTCATCCCCCACCTTCAGATGGTTGTGCACCCAAGTGGTGCAAATGCCTTCCGGCACCAGGCGGATGATGAGCTGGATATGGTCTTTACGCTCTGGGCCAGAGGAGACAGAATAGGCACGGCTCACGCTTTGGCGCACCTTGCCATAGGATTTGGTATTCAATTGCACATATTGGCCTGCCAAAAACTCGATTGTATCCCCATCCAAGAGCTGAAAGGTGATGCCCTTGATATCGTAGGTGTAATCGATGATTTCGGTGATTTTACTGCGGTATTTGCGGATATTAAAGATTTCATTGGGGATGGTGATGGAAATCTCGTTTTTCACCTTTACCTGGCAGGAAAGGCGGATATCATCAGCCAATTCTGCTTTGGAAAGCATAGGCCGCTCTGTGGGTAACACGGGGCCGCCACCTTCCGATACCTTACACTTGCAGGCGCCACAGGTTCCTCTGCCGCCACAAGCTGATGGCAGGTAGATCTGTTTTTCTGCCAGCGAGCTGAGCAGCGTGTCGCCACCTTTCACCACGATATCACGCTTGCCATTGATATTGATTTTGATATCCCCATAGTTGTTCAGCCATCTTTCTGCAATCACCAGCATAACGCCCAAGATGGTGGAGATGGCAGTGAGGACGCCGGTATCTTGTATAATATTTACTATCACAGCATTTCCTCCTTATTGCACCGCTTGGATGCCGGAAAAGCCGATAAAGGCGAGTGCCATGATGCCTGTGATAATCAGGCTGATGCTTGCGCCCCGGAGTCCTGCCGGCACAAGCTTTTCTTTGAGGCGGTGGCGGATACCGGCTAACATCAGGATTGCCAACAGCCAGCCCAAGCCGCTTCCCGCACCAAAGGCGATGCTTTGCAGAAAGCCATAGTTGCGAATCACCAAAAAGAGGCTCACGCCAAAGATGGCACAATTCACTGTGATCAATGGCAGAAAGATGCCCAGGGAATAGTACAGGGCGGGAACGTAACGCTCGATGATCAGTTCCAAAAGCTGCACAAAAGCTGCAATCACGATGATGANNAAGATGGCGCAATTCACCGTGATCAACGGCAAGAAGATGCCCAGCGTGAAATATAGAGCCGGCAGATAGCGCTCGATGAGCAACTCCAAGAGCTGAACAAAAGCTGCAATCACGATGATGAACACGATGAATTGCAGGTATTCGATCTTAAGCGGCACAAGGATGTATTCATTAACCATCCAGTTGAGCCCGGCGGTGACAGTGAGAACAAATGTGACTGCGATGCCCAGCCCAGCGGAGGATTCCACTTCTTTGGAAACAGAGAGGTAGGAACACATCCCCAGGAAGTTTGTGAGCAGGATATTACTGGTAAAGATGGCTGCCCAGAAGAGTACAAAAGGGGTGATTCCCATTATTTTGCCTCCTTGTAATAATAGGTATTGATAGCCCAGATCATCAGAGCCAGGATGAAGAAGGCACTGGGTGCCATCACCATGATAGACCAATTGATCCATCCCTCACCCATCACGCGCACACCAAAAAGTGTGCCAAAGCCCAGCAGCTCGCGGATGAAAGATATCACCAACAAGACCAGGGTATAGCCCACGCCTGCACCGATGCCATCTATCATGGAATCCAAGGGCTTGTTTTGGGCGGCAAAGGCTTCCGCACGCCCCATCAGGATACAGTTTGTGATGATGAGCCCCACATAGGGTCCCAATTGTTTGCTCACGTCTGGCAACCAGGCTTTGAGCAGGATATCAACGATGATCACATAGGCACCGATGATGAGCGTTTGTGCCATCATCCTCACACTGCGGGGAGTGTATTCCCGTATCAGGGAGATGGTGAATGTGGAAAGCGCCAAGGCAAAGATCACGCCCAAGCCCATGATGAGGCTATTGAGCATGAGGTTGGTGACCGCCAAAGTGGAGCAGATACCCAGGATTTGCCTCCAGACGCTGTTATCCTTGAAGGCACTAACGACGAAGATTTCTTTTTTAGTCATGGCATAGCTCCCAGAGTGTTTTGTTCAAATAGTTTTTGCAAAGAGTCTTTCAACATGCTGATTACCGCCCCGCTGCTGATGGTGGCGCCTGTCACCTTGTTGATCTGACCATCCTTGCGTTCCTGCTTTTCAGAAATTAATTCCAAGGTTACAAACTTGCCCTCGGCAATCACCTGCAGGTCTTGGAACTGCTCCTGGAACCAAGGTTCAGAGATTCTGGCGCCCAGCCCGGGAGTTTCCATCTGTTCATAGATGGCAAGCTTGCGGATCTGGCTGAGATCCGGGGATACAGCCACCAGGGCACGCATCTTATCCCACAATCCTTTGCCGGGTATATCCACTACGCGTACTATCACAGAGTCATCAATGCTGACCGCAAATGACGGACGGTCTTCCCCTTTCAGAGATGCCTGTTTGATATATTCATTGTAGCTTTGGGGAAAAGCAGAGATGATATCCGCCTCGTTCAAGCCTGTGGCAGTAGCGATGGAAGGCGCACACAGGTCCAAAACTATCTTTTGATAGCTCTCTTCCTTATAGGTTTCCACCTTCTCTTTTGTAGCGTGATACATCAATGCCAATACACCCACAAAGATGATGCTGAGGATGATCATAAAGACGATGGGGTAGATCAACGTCTCACGAAAAGGGATGCGTTCGTTGTTCATGCCTTTGCCCCCTTTTTCTTGCCGCGTTTATCCAGGAAGTACTCGATCATGGGCATAAAGGAATTGGTGAGCAGCAGGGCAAACATAAAGCCTTCTGCAAAGAGGGAGTAACGCCTGATGAACACGGTAAGAAAACCTATCATAATGCCATAAATCCAGATTGCCAGCTTACCTTTGGGCTGGGAGACGGGATCAGTGGTCATAAATACCGTGCCAAACAGGGCACCGCCGCTGATGAGGAAATAGAGCGGGTTTTGGCTGGGATTGAAGATAAAGCCAAAGACCACCAAGGAAAGCACAGTGCTCACCATCGGCTGCCATTTGGCTGTCTTCGTAAAAATAAGGTACAGCGCAGCCAGCAGGATCAACAGTGACGAGGTCTCCCCAATGGAACCAGGGATAAAGCCCAGGAAGCTATCCAGAGCATTGAAGGTTTCCGGCAAGGCTTTGATTATCTTAAAATCACCCAGCACAGTGGCACCGGTCCTCATCCCTTCACTTACAGACCACCTCATAAATCCACCGGGGAAGTCTGAATACATAAAGGGTCTGATCCATTCCACCGTCATCTGCTGGGGAAAAGCCACATACACAAAGGTGCGTCCCACGATTGCGGGGTTGAAGGGATTGGTGCCAAAGCCGCCAAACATCATCTTGCCAAAAGAGATGGCCACTGCGGCTGCCACGGCACTCATCCAGAGGGGGATGGTGGGCGGCAGTGTCATAGCCACCAGGGTGCCTGTCACAAAGGCAGCCATGGTGATCTTGCCATTCTTTTTGGTGCGGATAAACAGATACTCCAATAACGCGGCAAAGATATTGGCGATCACAATTACCGCCAATACCCGCAATCCAAATAGATAGACGGATAGCACTATCATTGGGATCAACGCATAGAGCACGCGGTTCATCACCGCTTGTTTCATCACTCTTTCAAACATTGCATATCTCTCCTGGAGAATGTAATTCATATGATATATTAGTTGTCTTCATTATGGCTTCAAGGTTCAATTGAAGCTGGGGTTGATTGATGTAATATCCATTCCATGCCGCACAAAATGTTTGCAACTCCGGCAAAGTGGAAGGGTGCAGGGTGAGGATTAACTGGTTTTTATCTGCGCCTTGGCTGTGGATGGCGGTTCCTTCCATGGAATCGATGATAAAGCCGAAAAGTACTTGGCTGGAGGCAGGCAGGGGGATATTGAGTTGCATATATTATCCTAAGCTTTGTGGGCTGCCTTATGGATACTCGTATTCGTATTCATAGCTTAAAGAATCCGGCAAAGGCTCGGGACCCCTGCTCAGATATAGGCGCACAGTGGAGTTTTTCTCCACCTTGGCTCCTGATTGTGGCAAAGATCGCAATACTGCATTGGCGGGGTAATTGAGGCTGAATGTGGAATCCACAACCGCCGCCCTCAGCCCGCTCACCCGCAGCGTCATAAAGGCTTCCTCATAATCCAAGCCAGTCACAGAGGGCACCACCACCATTTTCGAGCCCCTGCTGATCACCAGATACACTGTGCTTTCCAGCTTTGCCAGGGTGCCCGGCTTGGGGTCTTGCTCCAATACATTTTCAATGCGCTGGGTATCAGACCACACGGAATCGCTCACAATGGCGTGCAAGCCCAAATCCTTTAGGGTTCTCTTGGCAGAGCTGATATTCTTATTCACCAGGTCTGGCACCTCCACATCCTTGGGTTTGGCAAAGATGATGGGCATTACCACCTGACTGGTGAGAAACGCCGTCACCAGGATGATTCCCAATCCAATTAGGATCCAATAACCTGCTTTCTTTAGTTTTTCTTGTTGCATTGCCATCAACGCCCCTATTTGATCTTTTGCATTTTGGCGGCAAAGGCGCCGTCTATATGGTGTTTGAAGGGTATGGTGCGCATCATCCCGTCTTTGATGCAATCAGCGGGGATGAGCTTTCCGGGTGCCACCAATTGGAAGTTTTTGTTACGCTCCAAAAAGCTCTTGATTTGCTCCTGATTTTCATCAGGGTTCATGGTGCAGGTGGAATACACAAGGTAGCCTTCCGGGCGCACAAATTTGGCTGCCGTATCCAAGGCTTTCTCCTGCAGCTTCAGCAAATCGGGGATATTCTGAAAAGAGTGCCAACGCAAATCTGCCTTCCTGCCAAAAACACCCCAGCCGGAGCAGGGGGCATCCACCAACACACGATTATATGCAGGAGCCACCGGACCATATTTGAAGACATCCGATGTGACCAGCTTGATATTAAAAAGTTGCAATCTGTCGGCAGCTCTTTTTAAGAGTTTAATCTTGGCAGGTGATTTGTCCACGGCTATCACCTCTCCTGTATTATCCATCTTTTCGGAGATGTAGGTGCATTTGCCTCCGGGTGCGGCAAAGAAATCCAGAATGCTCTCTTCTTTTTGCGGATCCAGCAAGTCAATCACCATGGCTGCAGAGCTATCCTGAACGCTGAAGTAGCCCTCAGAAAACGCCACGTCTTCCAACACCTGATCCGCCTTATCCGTGCTCAGCATGCACTTGCCATAGCCGGTGCTCGTCAGGCTTATCTCCCTCTTGGCAAAGTATTGTATCAGCTTTTCCATAGTGGTGGCAGTGCCATTGACCCTCAGGTGCAAAAGAGGGTTTTCATTGAAGTACAGCATCAGGTATTCCGCATCCTCTTCACCCCACAGCTCAAACCAGCGGGATACTATCTCCGGGGGATAGCTGTGTTCCGCAGCAGCCCTTTGGATGGGGTCTTCCGGCCAGGTGATCTGGGGATTACGTTGCCAGCTGCGCAGCACGGCATTGATAAAATCTCCCACAGCCGGGTTGAAAAGTTTCTTTGCCAGCTCCACCGTTTCATTGATGGCGGCATGCTGGGGGATGGAATCCAGATAGATGAGCTGGTAGAGCCCAATATAGAGCAGAACCTTGATTTTGAGATCGGTGGTTTCGTACTTTTTGGGATCCGTATGCAGGCTGATGATATAATCCAATTGCCCCTTCATCTTGATGGAGCCTTTTACCAGGTTATAAAACAATCCCAGGTTTTGTTTGGCAGCCACGATGCGCTTTGCCCGCTGCTGCAGGAGGGTATCAGAAAACTCCTGATCTTTAAAAACTTTATTGATTACCTGATAGGCTTCGTTGCGCAGCACGGTTTACTTTGACCTCTGATAGATGCGGCGGATGGTTTCTTTGATGAGGGCTTCGGGTGCCATTTGTTTGGCTTCCTCGGGCATCAGTGCAAGTTCCTTGTGAATCTCCTTGGCATTAAAGCCCAGGGTCACCAATGCGCTTTCCACTTCTTCCATCACGCTGCGTTCAATCACATGATCTGTGCTCTTAAAGTGTTCCGCCATGGGTGACAGTTTGCCACCTAATTCCAGTATCAGCCGTTGCGCGCTTTTTTTGCCTATGCCAGGGATGCGTGTAAGGATGCCTTCCTCCTGATGCTCTATGGCTCTCACAAAAGTGGGTACGGGCATGGTGGAGAGGATGGAAAGCCCCGTCTTGGGTCCAATGCCCGAGACAGAGGTGAGAATCTGAAAAAGCTGGCGTTCTGCCGGATCAAAGAATCCAAACATCCTGATATCATCCTGTGCATAATGGAGATGGGTGTGCAGCGTACAGCTTTGCCCCACGGCAGGCAGGTTTTCGAAGGTGCTCACGGGTATTTCCATGGCAAACGCCACTCCAGAGGTGGTTTCAATCACCACACTCACAGGGGTTTTGGCTGCGACCACGCCACTGATATAGGAGATCATACTGCCAGTTTTATCCTATTAAAATGACACATGGCAATGGCAAGGGCATCGTATGCATCATCGGGCTTGTCACTGCCTTTCAGCTTGAAGAGTTGTTCTATCATAAAGCGAACCTGCTTTTTGGAGGCTCCCCCATTGCCCACCACGGCTTTCTTGATCTCACGCGGGCTGTATTCATAGATGGGTATCCCCCTGCGTGCCAAAGCCAACAGGATCACTCCACGGGCTTGCCCCAGGGTGAATACGCTCTTTACATTTTTGTGATAAAACATACTTTCCACAACGGCAAGATCAGGCTTGTATTCATCCAACACGGCTTCAATGCCGGCAAACAGATGGGTCAAACGTTTGGGCAGATCAGGCTGGGGGCTTACGTCTATCACATCGCATCCGGCTGCCGTGATCACTTTACCCTGTGCCTGAATGAGCCCATAGCCACATACGCGGCTACCAGGATCTATGCCAATCAGGATCACTGATCACCTGTCTAAGGATTCAAGTATTTCGTCTGATATATCAAAATTGGCGTAAACCTTTTGCACGTCGTCCAAATCTTCCAGCATATCGATGAGTTTCAATAGCTTTTCTGCCACATCATCGGCATTCACAGTGTTTTTGGGAACCATGGTAAGCTCGGCATTCAAGGCGGTGAAGCCCTGTTCTTCAAAATTGCCAAGTACCACATGAAAATCGGATGCAGAGGTATAAACGTCATAGTATTCGCCATCCAGCTCGATATCTTCGGCTCCTGCCTCCAGGGCTTGCATCATAAATTCGTCTTCATCCAAGCCTTCAGAGGCAATGTTGAAATAGCCCTTTTGGTCAAAGTTCCAAGATACAGCTCCTGTCTCTGCCAAGTTGCCACCATATTTGGAAAAGATATGACGCAATTCCGAAACGGTGCGGTTTTTATTATCAGTCATCACGTCCACAACGATGCCCACACCGTTGTGTCCATAGCCTTCATAGCTGGTTTCCTCATAGGCTGCGCCTTCGATTTCGCCTGTTCCGCGTTTGATGGCACGCTCGATATTATCACGAGGCATATTTACTGATCTGGCGCTATTGATTGCTGTGCGCAAACGGGGGTTCATTTCGGGGTCTCCCCCACCGGATTTGGCTGCCAAAATGATCTCTTTGGCGAGTCTGGTATAGATCTTGCCGCGTTTGGCATCAGTTGCGGCTTTCTTGTGTTTGATAGAGCTCCATTTATTATGTCCAGCCATTGCATACCTCTTTATATACTTGTTTATTTAAAATTCATTTTGCATCTGAAGTCAGTAGAAGATAAGATGCCTTATGTGTCAAGCAAAAAAGGGAGGTCGGCTCAAATCAAGGTGCAGACCTCCCGGATATCGTCTATTTAAGCGTTATACTTAGTACAAGTTTATTCGTCTGAATCCTGCCACTCTGCCACCACTCTTTGAGTGATATCATCCGGCACTCTCTCGTAGTGAGAGAAGGATTGTGTAAAGCGGCCTCTGCCCTGGGTGAGGGATTTGAGGGCGGGATAATACAGATACATCTCTGCCACAGGCATCTGGGCATTCAGATATTGCTTTTTGCCACGCTGTTCCATGCCCATGATGCGTCCACGACGGGTGCTGATATCGCCCATCACGTCGCCCATATATTCGCTGGGAACGATGATCACGAGGTCATGGATGGGCTCCAATAGTACGGGACGACAGTTTTTGAAGCCTTCCTTCAGAGCCATGGAGCTGGCAATCTTAAACGCCATTTCCGAGCTATCCACATCGTGATAGCTGCCATAATACACTTCCACGCTGATATCCACCACCTGATAACCGGCGATGACACCCTTTTCCATGGTTTCTACCAGGCCTTTCTCGATGGCAGGGATAAAGTTTGTGGGGATCACACCACCCACGATGGAATTGACAAACTGGAATCCTTCTCCGCGCTCTGTGGGTTTGATGCGGAAAAACACTTCACCATACTGACCTCTGCCGCCGGATTGCTTTTTGTGGCGATACTGAGATTCGGCGCTGCCGGTGATGGTTTCTTTGTAAGGGATGCGCGGTTCTTTCATCATGGCATCCACTTTATAGCGGTTTTTCAGTTTCTTTAGTACCAATGCCATCTGCTGTTCACCCATGCCGGAGATCACGTTTTCGTGGGTTTCTGCCACCAGGTCGTAGCGGATGGAAGGGTCTTCGGCAATCACGCGCTGCAATGCCGCACCAATCTTATCTTCGTCTGATTGATTGGCAGCCCGGATCATTTGCCAGTATGTGGGCACGGGGATTTCGGGCATTACCAGCGCCATCTTGGAATTGAGGGCGGCGATGGTATTGAGGGCACGTGCATTTTTCAGCTTCACCATGGCACCGATATCACCGGCTTTGATCTCGGAGGTGTCATGACGGTTTTTGCCAAGCATATAATACATATTGCCGGCTTTATCTTTGGCATCCTTTTCGGGCAGGTAAAATTCCGTGCCACTCTTGAGGCCGCCAGAATAGATTCTCACATAAGCATATTCACCCATGTTGGGATCGCTGTACAGCTTGAACACATAAC
>LSQX01035421.1_pt1 | contig 26453 bp, 20 predicted proteins | sample 654561 | NCBI WGS metagenome assembly LSQX01 (sample SAMN04489861, study PRJNA283612) | anaerobic digester metagenome | isolation source: 4 biogas reactors fed with cattle manure at either 37C or 55C with and... | place: Denmark: Kongens Lyngby | collected 2014 | reverse complement strand
TAGCGGTATTCATGGCGGTATCATAACCGATCGTGTACTCGGTACAGGCGATATCATTATCGATCGTACCCGGAACGGCAATAACCGGAAAGCCTTTGGCGGCCAGATCCCGCGCGCCGCGGAAAGTCCCGTCCCCACCGATGACCACAACAGCATCAAGGTTAAATACCTTGGCCATGGCGATGGCCTTGTCCACTCCTTCGGGTGTATTAAAGGTCTTGCTGCGCGCGGTCATTAAGAAGGTGCCGCCCCGCTGCAATTTTTCCGAAACCGACCGGCTGTTTAACTCAACGATATTCCCACGCCACATGCCATGAAAACCGCGTTCGATGCCGAAAACTTGAAAGCCATGAAAAATGCCGCCGCGAACAACAGCACGAATGACGGCATTCATTCCCGGCGCATCGCCGCCGCTGGTCAGCACACCGATGTTACGAATAGATTGAGAATTGGTCGCGTTTTGTTGACTCATATTTTTCTCCTTAAACCAGAACTATGGTGAAATGATGCCCAGATTATCCTGGCCATATCGATCGACCAGAATGCTGAGCACGGCATCGGATAGTTCGACCCAATAATTATGGGGCAATTGCACCGTCTGGTCGATCGACGGCAAATAAACGCAGACCGGGGTTGTGCCGCGAAAATACGCCAAAATGGCCAAAAGCTGTTGATAACCTTGGTCGTCGGGCAGGCCTTGATAGCGGATCGCCAGCCTGTGCCGACCGGGCGGGTCAGGCTCGGCACGAGACGGCTTTGTTGATGGCACGTCGGCAGCTGTCGGAGCTCTGTTGGTTTCCGAAACCGACGGGGATCGCGAGCGCCGGTTGGACGGGGATTCCCGAGAGAAAAAACCTTCCGGCAGGCACATGGCATCAACCGCAAGCTCCGCAATTTGATCGGCAACCAGCTTGGGAATGTCATCTTCTCGAATGCTCAAGCGACCGCTGATCAGCAAGACCTTGGCGGTGGCCAAAATCTCAGCCGAAGCGGTCAAAACCTTGGGAAAAACCAGCACCTCATATTGGCCAAACAAATCCTCGATCGTAAGAAAACTCATCAATTCATTGGATCTGGTTGTTTTGTTTTTGCGGTCGGCCAGCATACCGGCCATGATCACCCGGTCGCCGTCGGCAATGGGCGGCTGAACCATCGCCTCATTTTCAACAAGCTGCTCTGACCCCATATCCTCAAAGGCCGAACTGTCCAGTGTGGTTAAACGGCTGATCGCTTCGGCATATTCGTTCAAGGGATGACCGGTTACATAAAGACCGAGCATTTCCTTTTCCATGGCCAACAATTCAGCCCGGTCAAACTCCGGAATGGCGGGATAGTCCGGTTCGGCATCAATGTTGTCTGGTACCGGAGCCAGCTCGAAGAGAGACAGCTGGCCTTCCATGTTGAGCCGCCGGGCATGATTCAGTTGGGCGGTGAAGACATCGAGGACCGCAATCAGTTGTGAGCGGGGAATGCCAAAGAAATCCAACGCCGAGGAACGAATCAGACTCTCGATCATTTTGCGATTGATTTCGGTCTCGTTCAGGCGACGCAGGAAATCCCCGTAGGATTTAAAGGGGCCGTTTTCCTGTCGTTCGCGGATCAACTTGCCGATCGCCGCGGCGCCGACATTTTTGACCGCCGCCAACGCAAAACGGATCTGGCCGCTTTCGGTTGTAAAACGAGCATCACTCAGATTGATGTCCGGCGGCAGCACACGGATACCCATTTTTTGGCAGACACGAACATATCGGGCGGCTTGGGACAAACTGCCAAGGTAGCTGTTCAGGATGGCCGCCATAAATTCCACCGGATAATAATTTTTGAGCCATGCGGTAAAATAGGATACCACCGCATAGGATGCGGCATGGCTCTTGTTAAAGGCATAGCCGGCGAAGGCCATGACATCTTCAAAAATCTTTTCGGCGATGTCCAGACCGACACCACGGGCAACGGCTCCCGGAACCGGATTGCCTTTCTCGTCCCGGCCGCCGTGCAGAAACAGTGATTTATACTGCGCCAATTCATCCGGTTTCTTTTTGGACATGGCGCGCCGGACATTGTCGGACTGGCCCATCGAAAATCCCGCAAGATCGCGAACGATCTGCATGACCTGCTCCTGGTAGACGATACAGCCGTAGGTCACATTGAGAATGGGTTCGAGGAATGGATGATCATAACGAATCTTGCCGGGATCATGTCGGGCGGCGATATAGCGTGGAATCTGCTCCATCGGCCCCGGGCGATAGAGGGAAATACCGGCGATAATATCCTCCAAGGATTCCGGCTGCAGCTCTTTCATAAAGCTGGTCATGCCCGGGCTCTCCAGCTGAAAGACACCCTCCGTATTGCCTTCGCTGATCATGGCAAAGACCTGTTGATCGTCCATCGGCAGACGATCATAATCGATTTGGACACCGTGATTGTCCGATACCATTTCGGCGGTGTCACGCAACACGGTCAAGGTTCTCAGTCCGAGAAAATCAAACTTTAACAGGCCGATCAGTTCAACGTTGTTTTTGTCAAACTGAACGACAATGGCATCTTCATTCTTGGCCAACGGGACCAGATCCGTTAACGGCTGACTGGCGATGATAACGCCGGCGGCATGGGTTGATGCATGTCGCGGCATGCCCTCAAAGCGCATGGCGTTGTCCAACACTTCGCGGGTCACGCCGTTTTGCTGATAATCCCGACGCAGCTCCGGATTGCTTTCCAGTGCTTTGCGAATGGTGATGCCCAAGGTTGTCGGTACCATTTTGGCGATCCGGTCGGTTTCGGCATACGGCACATCCAGCGCCCGGGCAACGTCCCGGATAACCGCCCGAGCGGCCAACGTACCGAAAGTAATGACCTGGGCAACGTGGTCATGGCCGTACTTTTCGGTCACATAGTCAATGACCTCCGAGCGTCGCTCATAACAAAAATCAATATCAAAATCCGGCAGACTGACCCGCTCGGCATTGAGGAATCGTTCAAAGATCAAAGAATACTGCAACGGATCAATGTTGGTAATGCCCAGACACCAAGCAGCCAGCGAACCGGCTCCCGATCCCCTTCCCGGACCCACCATGATGCCACGGCTGCGGGCAAAACGAATGAAGTCCCAGACAACCAGATAGTAATCAACATACCCCATGCTGCTGATCACCGACAGCTCGTAATCAAGTCTTCTCTCATATTCCAGACGAGGCAGCGGCCGGTCGATTTCAAAACGACGATCAAGGCCTTCGTAGCATAATTTCTGAAGATACGCGGTGTTGGTGAATCCGTCCGGAACCTGAAAGACCGGCAGATGAACTTGATCGAAATCCAGTGTCACATTACAGCGCTCGGCGATCCTTTGTGCATTGCGGATGGCTTCCGGCACCGAAGCAAAGGTCTCCGCCATTTCCGCCGGTGATTTGACATAAAGGGCGTCGGTTTCCATGCGCATACGATCGTCATCGCTCATGCGTTTGCCGGTTTGCATGCAAAGCAGGATCTCATGTGCCATGGCGTCTTCTTGGCGCAGATAATGGCAATCGTTGGTGGCGACCAACGGGATGCCGGTGTCCCGACTGATGCGAATCAGGGCGCTGTTAACCAAGTTTTGGTCGGGTATTCCATGGTCTTGCAGTTCAAGAAAAAAATTGCCACGGCCAAAGATGGCATCCAGCTGCAAAGCCACCTCGGTTGCCTGCTCATATCCCTGTTGCAGGATGGTCCGTGGAATCTCGCCGCCCAAGCAGGCCGACAACCCGATCAAACCTTCATGATGGGTCTTGAGAATATCACGGTCGATACGCGGGCGATAGTAAAATCCCTCGATAAAACCGATCGAGACCAATTTCATCAGATTGCGGTATCCGGTCTCATTTTCCGCCAAAAGGATCAAATGAGCCGGCTCTTTGTCTTGGCCGAAATCCTTGTCGGTACGACCTCGCGGGGCAACATAAACCTCACAGCCGATGATTGGTTTAATGCCTTTGGCCCGCAGGGCATTATAAAATTCAATCGTCCCGTACATGGCACCGTGATCGGTGATGGCGCAAGCGGACATGCCCAATTCGAGCAGGCGGTCCGGCAGATCACGGAGGCGGATGGCGCCATCGAGCAGACTGTATTCCGTATGAAGATGAAGGTGGGTAAATCCGGTCAATGCCAAACCTCACAATCCGCTGGTGACATGAGATTCCACCCGCTGAATCAAATCCTCCAGCCGCCGGTCGCAGTCGGCTTGATCGTCACCGTAAACACCGAAATATATTTTTATCTTTGGTTCTGTGCCGGAAGGACGCACACCGAACCAATCCAATCCGTCCAGCTCATAAATCAGAACATCCGATTGGGCCAGATCCAATTGGCTGGTTCTGCCGATTTCTAGGTCAAGTCGCTGGCTGGTCAAATAGTCATCAATCGCCCGTACCGGAACACCCGCCAATCTTTTTTCCTTATTCTGACGCAACCTCATCATGGCCGACTTGATGCGCTCCTGCCCGGTCTTGCCCTCACGGGTTATGGCGATGGTTTTTTCCGCCATATAACCGTATCGCTGGTAAAGTTCGAGAAGACGGTCGGCCAGTGTCAGGCCCTGATCCTTGGCCACGGCCGCCATTTCGGCTATCAACATCGAGGCAACCACGGCATCTTTATCCCTGACATCCCGTCCGGCCAAATAGCCGTAGCTTTCCTCAAAGCCAAAGAGGAAATGCATATCCCCTTCTTCATCGTATTTTTTGACAAGTTCGGCGATAAATTTAAAGCCGGTCAAGCTTTCAAACAATTGAATTTCATAAGCTTGGGCAATCCGGCGTGTGAGCTTGGTGGAAACCACGGTTGTTACGGCAAAAGGCTTATCGGGCATCGTACCGGCAGCCGTATGTGCCTCCAAGATAAAATCCAAAAGCAACAAACCGATCTGATTGCCGGAAAGCACCTGATATTCTCCGGATCCGATTCGGACACACAGCCCGACCCGGTCGGCATCCGGATCGGTGGCAATAACCAGATCGGCATCTTCTTGCTCGGCCAAACGAATGCCCATGGATAGTGCCGAACGCTCTTCGGGATTTGGACAAGCCACCGTTGAAAAGTCCGGATCGGGATGCTCCTGTTCCGGCACAACCAGGACATTGGTAAAACCGATTTTATCGAGAATACGGCGAACCGGTTTGTTGCCGGTTCCGTGCAACGGCGTATAAATGATTTTCATATCCTTTTGTCGCCTGACGGCGTCGCCGCCCAAGGACAAGCCCAGCAGCATCCGGTCATAAGCCTGGTCGATGTCCGAACCAAAATAGCTCAGCAGGCCGCCGGCAAGGGCGGTTTCTTCATCCGGCCAGGTAATGGCGGCCAGATCATTGATGTTGTCCATACGGGCAGCGACCAAATCGGCATCTTCCGGTGGCAGTTGAGCACCGTCTTCACCGTAAGCTTTAAAACCGTTGTACTGTGCCGGATTGTGGCTGGCCGTCAGCATCACTCCGCCCGCCGCGCCAAAATGTCGTATGGCGAAGGACAGTAGCGGAACCGGACGCAGTTCATCGGAAAGCCGGACACGAACGCCATGACCGGCAAAAATAAGAGCGGTTATCGTGGCAAACTCTTTGGAATAATGTCGCGGATCATAGCAGATAACAATGCCTTTACGACATATTTCATCACCTTTGCTTTTCATGTATTCGGCAAATCCCTCGGCCGCCCGAGCGACGGTGTAACGATTCATCCGGTTGGTGCCGGCACCCAGAATACCGCGCAGACCGGCGGTTCCAAAAGAAAGATTCTGGTAGAAACGATCCTCGATTTCGGTAGCGTCATCACGAATGCTTAACAATTCCCGTCGGGTTTCTTCGTCAAAAGCAGGGTCGTTTAACCAGCTTTGATACTGCTCCATCGCATACGTCATTTTTATCCTCCTGTTCCAGCCAACCGGCTGAAGTGATCACTCCTTAGTGCTATTATACCCGAATGAAACGATATCTGAAGACTCAAAACCAAAAGATCACAGATCCATGCCATCCGAACCTTTTCTCTCTTAATCCATCCGCCCTCGGATGATAACAATCAGGTCGCGCAGGCGCGCGGCTTCTTCAAAGGCCAGTTGCCGCGCCGCAGCCTTCATTTCCTTTTCCAGACCAGAAACCATACGGGCCAGCTCAGGCCGGCTCAAGTGATCCAGTTTATTCTCGAAGATGTCATCGGCCTGGCTTTCGGTCAGTCCGGCTTCTTCCGCGGCTTCGATCACGGTATCGATGACATCACGGACATCCTTTTTGATGCTGACCGGAATGATCCCGTGCTCCTGGTTGTATGCCTCCTGAATACCGCGCCGCCGATTGGTTTCGGCCACCGCCCGATGCATCGAATCGGTGATTTGGTCGGCGTACATGACAACCAGTCCGTTGATATTGCGGGCCGCCCGACCAATGATCTGAATCAGAGATGTGCCGGAACGCAGAAAGCCCTCCTTGTCGGCATCAAGAATGGCAATCAGTGACACTTCCGGCAGATCAAGACCTTCACGCAAAAGATTAATACCGATCAGCACATCAAACGCGCCCTGCCGCAAATCCCGTAAAATTTTCATCCGTTCGACGGTCTCTATATCCGAATGGAGATATTGAACCCGCAACCCTTCTTCTTGGAGGAACACGGTCAGATCTTCGGCCATTTTTTTGGTCAGGGTCAGAACCAGAGAACGCTCGCCTCGGCGGGTTGTCGCATCGATTTCGCCCAGCAGATCTTCGATCTGTCCTTCGACCGGCCGAATGGCGATCTGAGGATCAACCAGCCCTGTCGGCCGGATAATCTGCTCCACCACTTGGCCGGCGTGTTCGGCTTCGTATCTGGATGGGGTCGCGCTGACAAAAACAGCCTGACCCATTCTTTGCTCAAATTCATCAAACCGCAGGGGCCGGTTGTCAAAAGCCGATGGCAGGCGAAAACCATACTCAACCAGCGTCTCCTTGCGAGACCGATCGCCGTTGTACATGGCCCCGATCTGGGGAATGGTAACATGTGACTCATCGATCATCAGCAAGTAATCCTTGGAGAAAAAGTCAAGCAAGGTAAAAGGAGGTGTTCCCGGCAGACGGCCAGACAAGTGACGGGAATAGTTTTCAATGCCCTTGCAAAAACCGGTTTCGCGGAGCATTTCCAGATCGTAACGGGTTCGTTGCTCAAGGCGGTAGGCCTCAACCAGCTTGCCCTGACCGCGAAGCAACGCCAACCTTTCTTCCAACTCTTCCTCGATGGTAACCAGCGCTTGCCGCATCTTCGCCGACGTGGTCGTGTAGTGCGATGCCGGAAAAATCGAAGCATAGGATCGCGTGGTACGGACTTTGCCGGACAAACGCTCCACTTCGGCGATCCGCTCGATTTCGTCGCCGAAAAAAGTCAAGCGGACAATCAGCTCGTCGGATGACGCCGGATAAATGTCGATGGTATCGCCCCGCACACGAAAGGTGCCGCGTTTGCTTTCAAAATCATTGCGATTGTACTGGATGTCGATCAATTCCCGGATGACGGCATCACGATCCTTGTGTATGCCCGGTCGCAGATGGACCATCAAATTTTGATAATCTTCCGGATCGCCTAGGCCGTAAATGCAGGAAACCGATGCGACCACGATGACATCGCGCCGTTCCAGCAATGATGATGTGGCGGAATGTCGCAGCCGGTCGATTTCATCGTTGATGGCCGAGTCTTTTTCGATGTAGGTATCGGTAGCGGCAATATAGGCTTCCGGCTGATAATAATCATAATACGAAACAAAATATTCCACCGCGTTATCCGGAAAAAACGCTTTGAATTCGGCGGCCAACTGAGCGGCCAGTGTTTTGTTATGGGCAATGACCAGCGTGGGCCGTTGCACGCGGACAATAACATTGGCCATGGTAAAAGTCTTGCCGGAACCGGTCACTCCAAGCAGGGTCTGGGCGGCCAGACCGTCCTCCAGCCCCCTAACCAGATTGTCAATGGCTTGAGGCTGGTCGCCCCGTGGTTGCATATCAGACCTGATCTGAAAAAGCCGCATGAATAACCGGCCTCCAATTTAAACGAAATTATGTTCTGATTATAGCACAATCTGATCCCTGTAATATATTCCCGGAATTGAAAAATGACCATATTGACTATATAATAAATAATCAGCTATCGATCAGGGAGGGAATTTCATGTATCAGCCGATTCCGATCAATCGCACCATAAAGCCTGCAGTCAAACCGGCTCCAGGAACGCCCCTTGGTTTCGGGCAGTTGTTTACCGATCATATGTTTATTATGGATTATACCGAAGGACGAGGCTGGATCAACCCACGCATCGAACCCTACGCACCGATTTGTCTTGATCCCTCCACCATAGTTTTTCACTATGGACAGGCTGTCTTTGAAGGATTGAAAGCTTATCGAACCGCCGACGGCAGCATCAATCTTTTTCGTCCGATTCTGAATTTCGAGCGAATGAATACATCCAACGCCCGGATGGTCATCCCGCCGGTCGATCCTGCGTTTTGCGTCCATTGTCTCAAAGAGTTGATTCGGGTCGATCAGGACTGGGTTCCCACCGACCCCGGCACTTCCCTTTACATTCGACCTTTCATTTTTGCCACGGATGCCCATCTCGGCGTAAGTCCGTCCCAGACGTATCGGTTCATGATCATTCTGTCACCCTCGGGGGCTTATTACCCGGAAGGCATCAAGCCGGTCAACATTTATGTCGAAGCAGAATATGTTCGCGCGGTTAAAGGTGGAACCGGCTATGCCAAAACGCCCGGAAATTACGCCTCCAGCTTGATTTCACAGGCCAATGCTCACGCTGCGGGCTATGTTCAGGTGCTCTGGCTCGATGGGGTGCATCGTCGCTATATCGAAGAAGTCGGATCAATGAATGTCTTTTTTGTTATTGACGATCAATTGGTCACTCCGGCGCTTAATGGCAGCATCCTGCCCGGAATTACCCGTCGCACCGTGATCGAACTGGCCGAAGCCATGAACATTCCGATCGAGGAACGGGCGATCGCTATAGATGAGCTGGCCGAGCTGGCTCGTGCCGATCGTGTTAGCGAGGTTTTCGGATCGGGCACGGCGGCCATCATCTCACCGGTCGGCAAGCTGAAATACAATGATGATGTCATGATTTTCAATGACGGCCAAATCGGCAAGTTAAGTCAGATTTTCTATGACACCATTACCGCCATTCAGTACGGCCAACATCCTGATGCCTTTGGCTGGACGGAAAAAGTCTGATTATAAAGTCTGATCATACAGGAAAAGCCGATCCTGTTTGTACGACGGATCGGCTTTTGTTCAATAGGAGACACCAAATAGGACGACTATTTCAATTCCTTTTTGTTTCGTTGGATCATGACCAGCATTTCGGTCAATTGCTCCTCTAGGTTAACCAGCCGCTTCCGGGCATATTCGATGGCGCCGTTGCGAATCTGACGAGCCGAATGATTGGCGGCTTCAATAGCCTGCGCCGCTTGGTTGCGAGCCTGAACCGTAATCTCATGCTCATCAATCATGCTGGCCATACGGGTTTCGGCTTCGCGCATGATATTCTCGGCTTCTTTTCTGGCCTCGGCGATAAGCTGCCGGTTTTGCTCAAGCAGCCATTTCGCCTGTTGCAACTCCGACGGCAGACTCTCCCGAATCATACCGATCAAAACCATCATTTCTTCACGATCAACAACGCAGCTGCTGGAAAAAGGCATCGAACGAGCCGAGATCACGCTGTTCTCAAGCCGATTGAGCAGTTCGGCAGTATCTTGTTCTGCTTGTCTTCTTGGTTTTTGTTCGTACATTCCGGTCAAATCCTCCGAAGTCAATCAGGCTGCAAAGCAGCCGGTTTATTATTATTCAGGTGTTTTTGAATGATGGAAACCAGAGCTTTCGGAACCATGCCCGAAATGTCACCGCCATAAGAAGCAACCTCACGCACAAGCGATGAACTGGTAAAGGCCAGATCGGGGCGACAAGGCAACAGGCAGGTCTCGTAACTTGGCAACAACAGCTTGTTGGCCGCGGCAATCTCGGCTTCAAAACGAAAATCAGATTGGCTTCTCAATCCGCGAACCACGGCGGTGGCATCGACCCGGCGATAGTAGTCGACCAGCAAACCGTCGAATTTTTCAACCTCGACGTTGTCCACGCCCTCCATGGCCAGTCGGGCCATTGCGACGCGGGTGTCGGCATCGAAGTGCTGTTTTTTGGCTCTGTTTGTCAAGATCACAATCAGAAGCCGGTCACAAAGAAGGGCCGCCCGGCTGGCGATGTCGACGTGACCGTTGGTGAACGGATCAAACGAACCCGGATAGATGAGGGTATTCACGACTCAACCGTCCTCCACGCATAAAATCAGACCGAAATCGGCTACAGCTGATAAAATGATAACATCGACGCCCCATACTGGCAACTTCTTGATAATTTCAAATTGGTTACAAATGGCTGCGTCGCTTCCTTGGCATCATGTTCCAGAACCAATAATCCAGCCGGCGCAAGCAGGGCCTGCAAATCATCCGCCAGACGGTTAAGTGTCGCATAAGCGCGATTGTAGGGTGGGTCCAAAAAAATGATGTCGAACTTCCGACCGTTGTGGCGGAGTTTATGCACAGCCCAAAAAACATCCGCCGACATGAGGGCAACCTTGTCCGCCAACCGGGTTTTGATTATGTTCTCCCGGATCGCCTGCAGACATTGGGGAGCGCTTTCGATCAGGACCACCTGTCCGGCATCGCGGGAAGCCGCCTCAAGACCGATCTGTCCGGTTCCGGCAAGCAAATCAAGAAAGTTCGCCTCGGGCAGACGGGGCGTCAGAATCGAAAAGAGGGCTTCCTTGACTTTATCGCCGGTCGGTCGGGTGCTTGATCCGCGCGGAGTCATCAGGGGGATGCCGCGGGCACTGCCAGCTATCACACGGGGCATATGCTCTCCTTTCTTGTTCGGGGTTCAGATGCCGATTCGCTTGAACAACTGTCCATACCGGGTATCCAATGCCTGACGAATCGGCTGATTTTCTCGGGTTTCCAACAAAGGATCACGTTCGGCCAGTTCGGCCAGTGAAACCTGCACATCCGCCAGCAATTTCCGGTCACGATACAGATTGGCCAGTTTTAGAGGCGGAAGACCGTGTTGGCGTGTGCCGAAAAATTCTCCGGGTCCGCGCAACTCCAAATCTTTTTCCGCGATTTCGAAACCGTTTTCCGATCGACAAAGGGTCCGCAGCCGCTCACGGGCCTTCTCATCTTGGCTGTCGGATAACAGGATGCACAAGGCTTGATGCTCCCCCCGACCGATCCGGCCGCGCAATTGGTGAAGTTGAGCCAACCCGAAACGCTCGGCATTTTCGATCAGCATCAAGTTTGCATTGGGGTTATCCACGCCGACTTCAATGACCGTCGTGCTGACCAAAATCTGAATCTCACCTTGCATAAAGGCCTGCATGACCTGATCCTTGGCATCGGTTTTCAACGAGCCGTGCAGCAACCCGATGCGCAAATCGGGAAAGACCTGCTGCGCCAGTCGATTGTAGGTACTGACGGCTGATTTCAGATCGGTGTCGGCCTGCTCTTCGATCATGGGGCAAACAACATAAACCTGCCGTCCTTCCTGCACCTGCCGACGCATAATCTGCTCGATACGCGGCCGGTCACTGCTGACCGCGGTGTAGGTGCGAATCGGTTGCCGCCCGGGAGGCAGTTGGTCGATCAAGGAAATATCAAGATCACTGTAGAGAATCAGGGCCAGTGTTCGGGGGATCGGAGTGGCCGACATGACAAGAACATGCGGTTGAACGGCGGTTTCACCGGAGCCGAGCTTGATTCGTTGTCGGACACCGAACCGATGTTGTTCATCGGTGACAGCCAGCAGCAAATTGTGAAAGCTCACGCTTTCTTCAATCAGGGCGTGGGTGCCCACCAAGAGACGAATTTGGCCATCGGCCAGATCGGATAACAGCTGCCGACGTTCCTTGGCCGAGGTTGAACCGGTCAGCAAAGCGATCGGTTCCCCGCTGGCGGACAACAAACGATTCAGAGTATCAAAGTGCTGCCGAGCAAGAATTGCGGTGGGCGCCATCAGGACGGCCTGCCCACCGGCCAGAGCGCACCAAAGCATGGCCAAGGCCGCGATTACCGTTTTCCCAGAACCGACATCGCCCTGAATGAGACGGTTCATCGGTTGAGGGCTGCCCAGATCTTCCAGTACCTCTTTCCAAGTGCGCTCCTGTGCTTGGGTCAGACTAAATGGTAAACCGGCAAAGATTTGGTTGAATTTTATGGTCTGTTCCGGATCCAGAGTTAAGACACAGCCCAAATTTTGATTCCGGCTTTGATTCCGAAGCAATTGCAATCCGGCCAACAAGAGAAAAAGTTCTTCAAACGCCAAGCGATAGCGGCAGATTTCCGCCTCTTCCCAGCTTGAAGGATGATGAATCCGGCTGTAGGCGAAATCAACGGCACACAATTTGTGTCGACGTCGAATCTGGTCGGGCAGGGGTTCGGGTATCTGCCCGATCAGGCGCGGAATAACGGTTTGAATGAGCCGGCGCATGACGCCTTGGCTGAGTCCTTCGGTCAAGGGATAAATCGGACGAATACCATAGGAACCGTCCTTTTCCGGATCCCACGGCTCAAAAGCCGGATTCTGAACACTGAACGCGGAACCGCGGCGCGTGATTCGACCATGAAAAATATACCATTGATCGACTTCGAGCCGATCGACCAGCCAGGCCTGGTTAAACCAGACCGCCGCAATCGCCTGCGCATCATCACGCAGGTGGGCGCGAAGAATGCTCAAACGACCCCTGCGCGTGAGAGTCGGTTTGCGTGTCACACGAGCAACAAAGGTCTGCTCCTCGCCATCGATCAGTTCGGCAAGGGGCGTGAGCGTCGACCAATCCTCAAAATCACGAGGAAACCAAGTCAGCAGGTCAAACCAAGTCGTAATGTCCAAGCGACGCAGAAGCGCAGCACGGCGACCGGCTACGCCGGGTAGAGCCGTCACCGGCCGGGAAAATAAATCGGTGCTTTCTCTTGCCTGGCTCATCGGCGCAAAGCATATTGGCAAATATCCTGCAACGGACAGCCGGAACAATCGGGCTTTCTGGCGACGCAAATCGCGCGGCCGTGACTGACCATCAGATGACCATATGCAATCCAATCTTCGGGTGGCAGAACTTCGGCAAGATCCTTCTCAACTGCCAAGGGCGAAGTCTGTTTGGTCAAACCGATCAAGGTCGAAATGCGGGCACAATGTGTGTCGACAACGATGGCCGGAATGCCAAAACAATCCCCAAGCAACAGGTTGGCGATCTTGCGGCCAACACCGGGAAGGCTCATCAGTGCCTCCCGGTCCGGCGGTAATATTCCATTAAAATCAGTGACCAAACGAGTTGCCGAACCGAGAATGGCTCGGGCTTTGGTACGAAACAGGCCGCAGCTGCGAACCAACCGTTCAATGTCCGCAAGGTCGGCTTGGGCCAGACTGTTTAACGTTGGATAACGGCTGAAAAGGTCCGGCGTAATTAAATTTACCCGAGCATCGGTACATTGGGCCGATAATATAGAGGCGACCAGAAGTTGCCAAGGTTCTTGAAAGTCGAGGGTGCATTGTGCGTCAGGGTAATGCTGCCGAAGGCGTCGAACCACAGTTGCTGCTGTCCGGTGTTTATCCATACTTAACCGATTTTCTCCTGAAGATAAGTCTTGAGATTATAGTAACGACCGTCCGTCCGGCGGTAAACCCGGATCTCCACCAATGTACCGGGAGGGTTGATCTGAAGAAAACGAGAAATGTCCAGAGAAGTTCCCACATCGATACCATTGAGCCGGGTGATGATGTCGTTCTTGCGCAGATCTGCCGTATAGGCAGGACTGTCACTGATAACGTGACTGACATAAAGTCCGTCAGGCAGACCGTATAATTTTTGCAACTCCAAGAAACTGGCTTCCGACAGCACAGAAACGCCCAGCCAAGAGCGACCGGAAGTCTGACCGTTATCGATCAGTTCAACACTGACGGTTTGAACAACGGCCGACGGCAGGACATAACTCAATGAATCGATGGCTTCGCGAATCACGGCGCAGTTGGTCAGTCCAAGGACTTCGCCTTTGAGATTGAGTAAAGGTCCGCCGGAACAATTCAGACTGACCGGCGCATTGGTCTGCAACATCTGGACCGCAAGGCCGTCCTCCAATAACACCGTTCGGTTGATGCCGGTGATCAACCCGCTGGACAGGCCGCCGGATTCATAAAGAATGTCCGGATAACCGACCGCCATGACAACCTGACCGATCCGGACATCCGGCGCTTGGGCAAAAACACCCGGTTTCAGCTTATGGTCTGCCGGATCGATCTTGATAACAGCCAGACCCGACAGAACATCGTGACCGATCAGAGCGGCCGCAAAAGGTCTGTCAATGTCCTTGACCTTGACCCGAACGATGGCGTTGGCGAGGAGGTTGCCGTTTTTGTCGGTGGCGATCGATAAAATGGCTGCATTTGTGGCGATCTCGCCTGTTTCGCGCAAAATCAGTCCCGAGCCTTGGTTGGTCCGAAACTGTGATTTGCCAAACTCCTCAACCTCCACCTCGATGCTGACAACCGAAGGAGAAACCTCCTCATACAGCTTTTCGATCAAGCGTTCTGTGGACAGGATCATCGAGTCCTCAGGGTGATCTTTGGGCTCGGGATCGCCGTTTGTTGCTTCATTCGGCTTGGGGGTCGGCGTGGGGGGCACTGAAATCGTGGGTTGGGACGTGACGCTCGGCGCCTTGGTGGGCGTCGGTGTTGGCTTTTTTGTTGGTGTCGGAGTCGCCGTTGAATCCTGCGGCGAAGTTTGAGGCGTGGCGCCGGTTTCCGGAGTCGGTGGATAAATCCCGAACAAGCCGCGCGTCATAGCCCAAAGGGTTAACGCTGAGGCTGCAACCGCACAGATTAGGCACAAAGCCGCCAATCCGACAATCCGTTTGGTGTTCATATGCCGACAACTACCTCCAATTTTGTGCTACCGAACGATTACTATTTTAGTCAATAATCGTGAATGTATTGTGAACAAGTTGTTGATTGATTCCTCGAAACTTTAAGGAATGGCTAATGTAAAGGCGAATCGCGCTCCGCCCAAATCACTTCGTCCAACGGTAATCCGTTGGCCATGAGCCGCCAGGATGGTTCGGCTGATATATAGTCCCAGCCCGGATCCGCTGGACGTCCTGGACTTGTCAATTTTGTAAAATCGATCGAAAATATAAGGATACTCGCTTTCCGGAATCCCCATGCCGCTGTCTTCAATAATCACTTCGATTTCCTTGCTTTTTCCCAAATATCTTGTGGTCAGAGCCACAACGCCGTCCACAGGGGTAAAGCGAATGGCGTTAACCAAAATATTGTAAACCACCCGATTAATGGCTTCGCGGTCACCCAAAACCAGTAATCGACCCGTCTCATCGGCGGCAAAATCTGTCTGCACACCCAGTTGCTTTTCTGACAACAAAGCTTCCAGGCCGATCACATCTTCCTTGATGACCTGGTTAATATCAAAAACCGACATATTTAATGTGCGATCATTGGTCATCAAATTCCCTTCGAACATGGTGTTGACCAGCATTTGCAGTCGCGCGACCTCCTGCTTGACAATACCAAGATAATGCATGAAGCGATCAGCCGGAATAGTACCGTCAATCATGCCGGAAACGAAACCGCCAATTGATGTGATCGGTGTTCTCAGATCGTGAGAAACGCTGGAGATGAAATCCTTGCGCTCCCTCTCCTGGTTTTCCAATTTTTCAATCATGGTGTTCATTGTTCTGACCAAGACGGTCAAGTCATCGGCGACCAGCTTGCCGGCAGCATCATCCGTTCCGCTCCTGCTGCCGGGCAACTCAACTCGAACCGACAGGTCCCCGCGGGAAACCCGGTCGGCCGCATGGGATAAGAGTCGGATCGGTCTGGTAATGTTACGGGATAGGATACCGATGAAGATCAGGGCAATACCAAATGCGGCCAAAAAAGATGCGACCAGGCTGCCGGTCATTAAAAAGCTGGCCAAACTGCTGGGATTCTGTTGGTAGTGAACGTGTACTTCGCCGCGATAAAAGCCCGTTGCCGAGGCGATTGGCCAGACAGCCGAAAGCCAGCGGGCGCCGGACTCGGCAAAAAGCCCATTAAAATCACCGCTTTGATTGATTCCTGTTGTACCGGTTCTGCGTGTAACCAGGTATTTGCCATCAATGATGTATTGCCCCGGACCGGAACGTTCCAATTTTTCAATAACATACCCGGGTAAATTGGAGTAAAGGATAATTTCATGTTTATGATTAATGACCCAGATCAAGGCACCGGTAGAGCGCGCGGTAAAATTGACGTAACTGGCGATCTCACGATTGGTAACCTCACCGGCCGCATTAAGATTTTCGGATACCACTTCGGAAATGGCTTGAGCGCTGTTGAGCAGACGGACATTCTGCAGACGGACGGCTTCAAGGGAAACAATGCCATAATAAACAAGCCCCAAAACGCTGAACACAATCAGGACAGCCAGCGTCAACAATAAGATGGTGCGAGTATAAACCGAACGGATCAGATTTAACCTGCTCATTTTTCACGATCCATTCAACGCGTTTCGAACTTGTAACCGACGCCCCAAACCGTTTTGATCTGCCAATCCGGATGTTCTCCGGCATCATCCAGTTTTTCGCGGATACGTTTGATATGGACATCAACGGTTCGAGATTCACCGAAGAAATCATAGCCCCAAACATTTTCCAGCAACTGTTCACGGGTGAAAACTCGATTGGGATGGGTCGCCAGAAAAAACAGGAGTTCAAGCTCCTTGGGAGGCATTTCTATTTCTTTTCCGTGGGCCAGAACCGAATAGCGCGATTTATCGACACGTAGTCCGGGGTGATCAACAGCATCGAACGGCCGGTCATCATCTGCCTGCCGGCGTTGATCCGAGCGGAATTCATAGCGGCGCAGAACAGCTTTGACTCTGGCCATCAATTCCTTAGGTTCAAAGGGCTTTTGGATGTAGTCATCGGCACCCAATTCAAGTCCGACTACTTTGTCCAGGGTATCACCACGGGCGGTCAGCATCAGGATCGGAACATCGGAGGTCTTGCGGATTTCCCGCATAATATCGTAGCCGTCACGTCCGGGCAGCATCAAATCCAAAATGACGACATCAGGCGAAGAACGGAGAAAAGCATCATATGCTTGGTTGCCGTCAAGGCAACTCACAACAGCAAACCCGTCCTTGTCAAAGTAAAGTCGGAGCAATTCGCTGATATTCGGATCATCATCAACGATCAGAACTTTTTTCACGCTGATTACACCTCCGTCACAGATGGCAGATTCGTCATGTCTTGCGCAGCATATCGTGCAACTCGTCAAGGAAAGAATTGACATCCTTGAATTGCCTGTAAACCGATGCAAACCGGACATAAGCCACTTCATCAATGTCTTTCAGCCGCTCCATGACCAGTTCGCCGATCTCCTGCGAGCTGATTTCACGTTTGAGAGCATTCTGGGTTTGAACTTCTATTGATGAAACCAGATCATCAATCTGTTGATTGGAAACCGGTCGTTTTTGGCAACTTTTCATGATGCCGGCCATCAGCTTTTCCCGATCAAAGGGTTCCCGGGTACCGTTCTTTTTGATTACGAGCAGAGGCAGGCTTTCAACTTTTTCATAGGTCGTAAAGCGTGAACTGCAAGAAAGGCATTCCCGGCGGCGCCTGATGGCGGATCCCTCATCAGACGGACGTGAATCCACAACCCGATCCTCATCATGACCACAAAAAGGACAACGCATAAGTCTTTCCTAATCCTGATAACGATTATCGTTATCCTGCAAGAACCAAGGCAGGATCCGACTGCTCTTTTTTTCGGTTCGGCGCTCGGGGGCGGCTGATTGCGCCGGGTTTTTTGCCCTCGGGTCGCTGCCATCCGGCTGTTGGGCGCTCCGTAAGGGCGGATTCACGGGCTGCCTCGTCGGAGTTGCCGAAGATAGGGGGAAATCCGGCCCCGGAGAAAAATCGCGCTCCGGATCTTCGTTTTCCACGCCGACGGTATGGAAACCGGAGCTTTCGGATGCTGTCGACGGCGGCTCGGGCACCGGCGCAGTGTAGGAACTGTTAAGAAAATCCGGAACCCGACTTAATTCATCATCGGTTTCATCGGTTCCCGGTTGTTTTTCCGTTGGCTCTGTATTTTCTTGGGTAACGTCCGGCGAAGCAAAAATCGGCGACGGCCGCTGACCTTGAGCCGACATGGCCCTGTGAGATGCCGGCTTGTTTTCCCGATCAAAGCCACTGGCAATAACCGTGATCACAATCTCGTCATTCATTTCCGGATCAATCACCGCGCCAAAAATAATGTCGGCTTCCGGTGATACCGCGTCGCGGACAACCGATGCCGCTTCATCAACTTCCCGAATTTTCATGTCCCGACCACCGGTAAAATTAAGAATAACACCCCGGGCACCATCGATGGTCGTATCCAAGAGCGGACTGTTGATCGCTTGCCGAATAGCCGCCGCTGCCCGGCCTTCGCCGGATGCCCGACCAATCCCCATGTGGCAAACACCGGCCTGTGTCATGATGCGCCGAACATCTGCTAGGTCCAGATTGATCAGCCCGGGGATCGCCACAAGATCAGAAATGCCGGAGACGCCATGTTTGAGAACCTGGTCGGCCAAATTAAAGGCCTCGTCGAGAGACGTGTCGTCCGAGGCGATTTCAAGAAGTTTGTCATTGGGCACTACAATGAGCGAGTCGACATATTTCTCCATTTCGCGGATGCCACGTTCGGCATTTTGCATACGCCGGGATCCTTCGAAACGAAATGGCCGAGTGACGACACCCACAGTCAGAATACCAAGCTCACGAGCAATCTGAGCAACGACCGGCGCACCGCCTGTACCGGTTCCACCACCCATGCCCGCCGTGATAAAGAGCATATCGGTTCCGCGGATCAGTTGGCCGATCTCATCCTTGGACTCGGTGGCGGCCTTTTCGCCGATCTCCGGATTGGCTCCTGCTCCCAAGCCTCGTGTGATCTTTTCGCCGATTTGAAGCCGGTTGTTGGCTTTGGTACGCAGCAATGCCTGATTATCGGTATTTACGGTAATAAACTCAATGCCCTGAACTTGGCTGTCAATCATTCGGTCGACTGCGTTACAGCCTCCGCCTCCAATACCAATCACTTTGATTGTGGCAAAATGATCGTTATCCATGCCAAATCCCATTTTATAATCAGTCAAGTTTTCCATCCCCTCTCAAGCGCCATTAACCGCAAATCTACAAATAACAACTTGTCATGAGGTCCTGTCGTCATGCCATTGCTCTGTCAACGACTGCAGGTCTATTCATTACCCAATTTTACACCAATATGACAAGCGGCACAACAACATTTAGTATTAAATTAAAAATTGATTACAACATCTAGTGAAAATCCGACCTGACATATGAATCGATGAAGGCAGGTGACGTCAACCGTCGAGCTCATCGTCGACCGGTAATTTTGACCGACTGCGCCTTTTATCGTAGCGTTCCAGCATCAAACGGCGAATGATGGAAAAATTGACAAAGATCCGATTGCCAAAAGCAAAAATAGCCGCCAAACTCAAATTTAGATCCAGTTGGTCGCCCAATGCCGTCAGTGCGACGGCGATGGCGCTGTTGCCAATAAAGCCGGTGATGAACAAGCGAAAGTTAAATTTATTTTGCAGATTAGCGGTCAAGGCTCCGATCACCGAATCAAGCGCCGCCAGAATGCCCACCGCCACATATGATGAATAGGCCGCGGGGATATCGAAATTCCAGAGCAATCCGATTATCAGGCCGATAATCAGGCCGATCAAAGCTACCATGATTCAGCTCCTCCTCAATCCGGTATAAATGTTCGCCGGGTTCCGGTCAGGTCAAGAATGCCTTTGCCTCGATTGTCCAGCACACCTTGGGCGACCGCGAAACGCAGCCACAGCATATCCTCCCGGAGATCCGGGCCGATCTCGACCGCAACATGCAACTCATCCCTGCTTCCCGGCAAAATAAGGACCATGTAAAGATTGCGTCCCCCAACCGGCAAGATCGTGCTGATGGTCGGCAATAGCTTCAGATCGGTGCGGTCGTCTTTGTCCGCATCAATTATAGCACCCATTAAGGAGATTGCACTATTCAAAACCGTAGGAACATCCACACTGATGGCCTGCCCGAGCGTCATGGAGGTCACCTTGAGTCCATTGATCACCGGAATACCCAATGGCGGAGTCGGCAAAATGTCAATCAAATAGCCTGATTTATCAATAACGGCACACCCGTCCGGCACAAGCAAATAGGCCACTTCCACCCGTTCCTCGATGTCGATGATGATTTTTCGGGGAAAATCCATTTGGACAACAGCCGTGCGGATGGAGGGATAAGCCGCCTTCAAATTATTCTCGGCAAAAGCATAGCGCAGCTGCAGAATGTGGGTCAGTGACCCGCCCAGACCCCTGAGCAGGTGTTGGTCCGGAGTCAAGCCGCTCACTGCCTTGATCTCGGTCTCATCCAAGGTTCGCAAACCATGTGTTTCTATTTCGCTGAGATGAAAAACAGGTAAAAGCCAGACAAGCAGCAACAACACCGCCAAAAGCATTATCGTGGCCAGAATTCCCGGCCAATGTCGGGAACCTGTCGACTTCACATCATGACCTCATATAATTTCTGACAGATTGCCTTGGCCGCGTCCGGTCGGGCCAATGTTGCAGCCGCCCTTCCCATCTCCTCTAACCGCGCGGAATCATGGAGCAAATCCGGTAACATCTTATTGAGGTAGTCGGCGGACATTTCCGAGTCGGGACAAAGGATGGCGGCACCGACATCAGCCAGCGCACGAGCGTTAAATGTTTGATGGTCGCCGGCAGCATAAGGATATGGCACCAAGATTGAAGGGCGTCCCAATGCGGCCAGTTCGGCACAGGTCATGGCCCCTGAACGGCTGATAACCAGATCAGCGGCGGCCATCAACAGGTCCAGATCATGGATGTACTCGCGAATATCAAGCCATGGCTTGCCCGCCGCTTGTTGAGCAACATCTGAATATTGGCGATGGCCGGCGGCCAAAACGACAAGCAGGTTTGAGCCGTTTTCCGATTGGAAATCCAGATCAGGATCAAAGGCCACGACCGCCTGATTAATCGTGTGGGAACCAAGGCTGCCGCCCATCGACAGTATGAGGTTGGTTTTGTCTGTAATGACCAATCCTTGCTCAACCAAACGTGAACGGGCTAGGTCTCGTGTAAGAGAAAAATAACTGCCGCGAACCGGATTTCCGGTCAAAAAGACCGGCGTTCCGACAGGAAATCTTGTTTCTGTTCCCGGAAAACTAATGCAAACAGCCTGACTTTTTCTGGCCATCAGACGATTGGACCGGCCGGGAAAGGCATTCTGTTCGTGAAGGAGAACCGGAATTCGCAGGCTGACGGCCGCCGCGATAACCGGACTGCAAACGTAGCCACCGGTTCCGATCACCGCGTTTGGCTGAAATTCGCACAGGATCCGACGGCATTGACGACGCCCGGCCCAAAAATCAGCCAAGGCACGAAACAAAGCCGGTGATGGTTTGTTGGGCAGGCCGCTGGCGCGAATGGTGGTCAACTGATAACCGGCACGAGGAACCAATATGCTCTCCAAACCCCGTTCGGTTCCGCAAAAGCGGATTTCGGCATCAGGATGATCCAAACGGATCTGATCGGCTATGGCAAGAGCCGGCGTAATATGGCCACTGGTGCCGCCGCCCGCCAGTAAAAAGCGCAGCCCGGTCATGGTCGCCCACCGGTACGCCGGGCGGTCGCCGATGGCGAGCGTTCCGCAAGCTCCTGTCCCTGCAGGCGTCCGGTTTTGGAAACAGCCAAAATAAAACCGATAGCAAGCAAGAAAAACAGATTGGAAGTACCGCCGTAGCTGAATAAAGGCAGCGAAATGCCGGTTGCCGGTATGGTCTTGGTCGCGACAGCTATATTAAGGAAAGCCTGGATGCTGATCAGCATGGTATATCCTCCGGCCAAAACAGCTCCGAAGGCATTGGGAGCACGGTACGTAATACCAACCCCCATCAGCAAAAACAACACGAACAAAAGAATGACCGATAAAGTGCCGATAAAACCCAGCTCCTCACCGATCACCGCAAAAATGAAATCATTGTAGGGTTCAGGTAGATAATTATATTTTTGTCGTCCCGAACCCAGACCTACTCCGGATAAGCCGCCTGATCCCATGGCAATGACCGACTGATCAATCTGGTAGGTATCGTCGGCCGAAGCGGATTCCGGATTAAGAAAGGTGTCCAAGCGTTTTTCGACATGGGCAAAATTTTTCTCAATTGTTTCCTCAAAGCCTTTGGCTTTGAGAGCAGGAAGGGCAACGCCGACCAGCAAAGCAATAATGACCAGTATTAATACCATTTGAGTGATGGCGCTGATCCAAGAACGCAAACGAATACCTGCAGCCAAGAACATTGCCAGCATGACAAAGCCGAGAATAAGCGTGGCCGACAGATGTGGTTGCCAGAGGATCAGGCCCAGCCAGACCAAGAAAGCTAGGAATGGAAAAAGAATATCGATCCAGCCATCAGCCAGAAATTGGCCCAGTTTTGTTTTAAATCGACATTTACCTTTTGCCCGGCGGCGCCGCACCATGGAGACATATCCGGCAAAACAGAAAACCATGGCCAGTTTGGCCAGCTCCGAGGGTTGAAAGGTTCCGAAAACAGGAATCCGGATCCAGCGGCGGGCACTGTTGATTACGACGCCAAAAAGCTTGACATAAACCAGCAAACCTGACGTAATCACATAAAGAATCGCGGACATCCAGAAATGATCAAACAATTTAAGCGGAATGGCAACAGCCAATATCAGGGCGACCGCCAAACCCATAGCGGTGATGCCGGCCTGTCGAAAAACAACATACATGGCATCGCCCTCTTGATCAAAGGAGCCGCTCATGCTGGCGCTGAACAACATAATCAAGCCAAAGCAGGCCATGATCAACATGACGATCAACAGTCCCCCGTGAATTCGACGGGGCGAGGGCAGCGGCGAGACGGAGTTGGTCACATGACGCACATCGCGGTTGCGATAGGCAGCTGATTCAATCAATTGTTCGCGTCTCATCGTACGCCTCACCTCCGTGGTAGTATAATAATAACAATTAAATCATAAGGAGGCCGAGCAGGCCACCGGCCAGTCCCACCAAACTAAAAACAAGCACGATCTTATTTTCCGACCAGCCTCCCAATTCATAATGGTGATGGATGGGAGACATACGGAAGATCCTTTTTCCACCCGTTTTTTTAAAATAAACGACTTGGATCATGACAGAAAAGGCCTCTGCGATATAGACAATGCCAACCGGCAATAAAACCCACGGGATCCCCAGCAACAGCGCAGCACCGGCTATGCCGGCTCCTAGGGCCTGTGAACCGGTATCGCCCATAAACACCTTAGCCGGATGGCGGTTGAAAACCAAAAAGCCAAGGCATCCGCCGAACATGGCCGCAGACAGCCATCCGACCGAACGGGCCTGATTTAACGACGGTTGCAATATCAGCGCGGCTCCGGCCAACGCAGCGGAACTGATGGCGGTCACGGACGATGCCAAACCGTCAATGCCATCGGTCAAGTTGACGGCATTGCTGATAAAAAACAGATATAGAACCACCAGCAGGCCAAAAGGAATTTTCATCCAGCCGGTGATCAGGAATTGCCGGCCGCTAAACGGAACCAGCAAGAAAGGGTCTTCCTGAGAAAAATAAAGATAATAGATCGTAAACAGGATTGAGAAAACACCTAACAAAAGCGTTTTTTGCCCCATGGAAAGGCCTTTCTTGCTAATGCGAACCTTGATGTAGTCATCAAGAAAGCCCGCCAACGCAAAAAGCAGCATCAGGAGAATCAGAACAGCCAGATTGCCAAGCCGTCGGTTAATAATCAAGGCGGTAACAGCCAACAGAGCCAGTGGCAGCAGAAAGAACAAACCACCGAAGGTCGGTGTTCCGCTCTTCTTAAAATGGCTTTCCGGCCCATCGTCACGAACCCGTTGACCGACATTAAGCTTGTGCAGCAAGGGTAGACCCGCCCATCCGCAAATAATGGTTAAAACAGTTATGCCAAAGGCGACGGCCAACAGTTCAGATATCATGGTTGGTGGTTCTCCGTTTTTCCAAATCCTCAAGTATTTTTGCGGTGACCTGCTCCATGGTAAAGCCACGCGACCCTTTGACCAGAACGCAATCACCGGAACGTATCCCATCGGATATTGCCTTGGCCAGATTCATTGTATCCGGAAAGATCGCGCAGGTCATGTCCGGCTTAAGTTCGCGGCTTCCGGCCACAACATCCGACGCATACGGTCCGGTCAGATAGAGGGCGGAAAAGCCCAAGTGCGCGGCCTGTCTTCCCAATTCACGATGGGCCGGCGCCGAAAATTCCCCTAGTTCCAGCATACCGCCCAAGGCCGCGATCATCCGTCGCCCCTCGGCCATCTCGGCCAAGGTTCGCAAGGCCGCCTGCATGGATTCGGGGCTGGCGTTGTATGAGTCATCCATGATCAGAACGCCGTTGGCTTCGATCAAACGCTGACGATTTCCGGTTTGCTCATAGGCCGTCGCGTCGGCCGCGGCAATTTCCGGCGGGATGTCCATATCCCAAGCGCAGGCCAAACCAAAAAGCATGTTAAGCACATGGTGATGACCCGGAAAGGGCAAGTGCACGCGGGTTTGGCAATATGCTTGGCCGGCTTGAAAAATACCAACGGAAAAGTCGACACCTCTGGCGGTGGCACGAACAACCGTCGCGCCAACCGTGAAAGCCGCGTCGGTGGACATGCGCCGGGCAAGATCTAGGTCGGTGGAAACCCAGACCAAGCGAAAACTCCCTGGTTGATGCAAACCCCAATTATGGAGCAGCGGATCATCGGCATTCAAAATCAACAGCCCGCCCGGCCGCAAACCATCTATAATCTCGGTCTTGGCGGCTAAAATGGCTTCCCGGCTGCCCAACCGGCCGATGTGCGAAAAGCCGACATTGGTGATCATGGCCACATCGGGTCGAGCCAGCTGACTGAGCAAGCGAATCTCCCCCAGTGCCCGCATACCCATCTCAAGAATAATCGCCCGATGGCTTGGTTCTGCTTGGAGCAGGGTGAGAGGCAGACCGATCTCGTTGTTCAGATTTCCACTGGTCAGATGAACCGGCATGGTGCCACCCAGACAGGCCGCCACCATCTGACGGGTGGATGTCTTGCCTACGCTGCCGGTGATCGCCAAGACGCGTCCGGACAGGGTCTGTCGATAGCCGGCGGCAGCGGCCTGCAAAGCCAGTAATGTATCCTCGACCAAGACCACCGGCCCTGTGAATATTGACATCTCGGGAAGATCAAGGTCGCTTCCCTTTGCCGCAACCAAGCCGGCGGCTCCTTCAAGGATGGCCTTGCCAAGAAAATCATGCCCGTCAAAATTGGGACCGCGCAAAGCAATAAAGAGGCTGCCCGGAACAAGTTCCCGTGTGTCCGTACAGACGCCGGCAAAATCCGGATCGGCATTCATCGTTGTCTCATCGGTTAAAACACCGCCGGTCCATTGAATGATTTCACTTAAACTATACTTGGCCATTTTTTTCCGGCTCCAGTGCTGCGATTGCCTCGGCAGCTGTCTCGGCATCATCAAAATGAATGGTTCGGTCTTTAAATATCTGGTAGTTCTCATGTCCTTTTCCGGCAATGATGATCATATCGCCGGGCTGTGCCGCGCCGACCGACCAAAAGATGGCCGCCCGGCGATCGGGAATGACCACATGCTGACCGCCGGTTGGCGTAAGGCCGATCAGGATGTCATCAATGATCGCCAAGGGATCCTCCGTGCGCGGGTTATCAGAGGTAATGACCGCCAAATCCGCCAAGCGGCCGGCAACCTCGCCCATTTCAAATCGTCGCGAACGAGCACGATCGCCGCCATTGCCAAACAAAACAATCAGGCGGCCGGTGGTGTACTCACGCAATGTACTGAGCAAATTTTCCAAGCTGACGGCATTGTGTGCGTAATCGACAATGACCTGAAAAGGACGACCGGTTGGAATGGGCTGAACGCGGCCGGGCACGGCTATCGTGGAAAGGCTGCTGCGCACAGCTTCCAGTCCGATTCCCTCCAGACCCGCAGCGGCAATGGCTGCCAAAGCATTATAGACGTTGAACAGGCCCGGCATGCCGACAAAGACCTCACCTCTGTACCAAGGACTTTGCAGATCGAAAGATGTGCCGCTCCGATGATTGCGTGTGGTTTTCGTGATGTTTTTCGCCCGTACGTCGGCTTGGTCGGTTAGACCATAAGTAAGACAGGGGCCGCTAATCGCCTCGCGAACCTGTGAAAAACAATCGATGTCACAATTGATCATGGCATATTGACATTGCGCAAACAATCGAAGTCTGTCTCTTATACACATCT
>LSQX01246715.1_pt1 | contig 26458 bp, 25 predicted proteins | sample 654561 | NCBI WGS metagenome assembly LSQX01 (sample SAMN04489861, study PRJNA283612) | anaerobic digester metagenome | isolation source: 4 biogas reactors fed with cattle manure at either 37C or 55C with and... | place: Denmark: Kongens Lyngby | collected 2014 | reverse complement strand
AAAAGATCCGCCCCATCCGGAGCGGACCCTTTGTCAGTTTGGCTTCCTGCGCCAAAAAGAAGATACGAGCTTCATCCCTCTACTCCTGCAACTGCCTCTTCTATGCTTCCTGTCGTTCACACCCGATACTTGCAGATCCCGATTATCCGATAAGGGTTAAGCGGCTGCGGCAGCAAAGGCACTGAGTAATAGCACCACAAGACCAAGTACGAAATTGACCCTGATCAGGAGGACGTTAATCTTGTTCGGTCTCGGACCCTCAGCCTGATCTTTCTTCGCAAATTTAATGGAACGGAAGAGGGCAATGACCACCATGAAAATGATCAGCAGGTGTTTAACGGCGGTTAAAGACGAATAGAGATTATCAAAGCGCATGAAGCCCATGAAAGAGGGGCTGGAACGCCCGAGGAGGAGGCCTGTTACAAGCAACCCAACCATGCTCAGATAAATCCAGATCCGATGGCGCCGGGTCACCATCTTCATCATTTCTCTATTTTTTTCGCTACTGCCAAGGACTTTTGACAAAGATGGTACAAGCGTCAGAGACATGAAAGCAAGGCCCCCGACCCACAAAACCGTGAAAAATTCGTGCAGGAATCGAATCAAACCCATCATGACTAATTGTTTATCCATTTTTAAACCTCCGGAAAACTTGTATTGATACTGGCCTTATACTTTACAGGTGGCCGGAGCCCTGCAGTTCGGTCCCGGACACGGCTTCAAATAATCCTTTACTGCGACTACGACTATCGGTTGCCTTATTTTGGAAATGCAACGACCATTTTTTCACATCGATCTTTCTGTCTCCTCAGCTTGCCCCTATAAGGACGGGACCTGGCGCTAGATGACTTGATACATGGCGACAGCGAAAGCCATTCAATGATCAGAAAGAGGAGCCGAGAACAAGAGTCTGAAGCTGGTACCCGCCCTATCACTGCTTTCAACTGCGATCTCTATGTCATGGCGGTCAGCCAAGGCCGCTGCGATGGCCAGACCCAAACCGGAGCCAAATGAATCCTCCTCGTCAATGCGATAAAAGCGTTCAAAGATACGAGGCAAAGCCTCAGGAGGGATCACAGCCCCAAAGTTATGGACCAGAATCTCCAGCTGACCGGTCTCCGTCAACTGAGAACAGATGCTGACCTTGGTTCCAGCATCAGCGTAACGAAACGCATTGTCCACGAAAATACCAAACAGCTGATACAGGCGATGATAGTCACCCATATAAGCGTACTGCATAACATCATCCAGATAAGTTAAAGACAAGCCGAGTTGCTCAGCTTGACGGCGTTTTCCACGGACAGCATCCGCCAAAACATCCGGTACGTTGACTTCACTTTTCTCAAACTTGAACTCAGCTGAATCCAGTCGGGACAGCTCGAGCAGATCATTTATCTGACGCTCCAGATGACGGCTCTCCACCAGCAGATCATCGTAATACTCCTGACGGCGTTCCGGCTCGGTAACAATACCGTCACGCAATGCTTCCAAAGAACTTCGCATGACAGCCACCGGCGTCCGCAGTTCATGCGACACCGAGGCCAGAAAAGCCCGCTTGGCCTCTTCTTGCTGTTCTCGATCTCTTTTCGCTTCAGCCAGGTGCTCAGCCAGCTTATCCATATTCCGGGCGAGTGCTCCAATCTCATCACTCTGACTAATACCGCTGCGAGCGTCATAGTCACCTGAAGTCAATCTTGTGGCGGTCTCCTCCATCTGAGCGACAGGGCGACTGATACGTCTGGACAACAAGGTAGTCAGGACAAGTGCCACCAACAATGCGATCAGCAAGGACATGCCAAAAATGCCAAGAATTTCGTTCAAGCTCTGATTAAGATCACTATAGCTGTCATGCAGGAGTACAGCGGCGATCACCTGTCCGTCCTGGTCGTAGACCGGTGCACCGGCTGAAAGGGAAGCCCTGTCCAATTGTTCGCTGAAAGCTCTGCTCGTCAGTGCTTTGCCCGCAAATACGTCCTCCAATAATGCCTGAGCCAGAGGATTTAATTCGGTATAATTTATCGGTCGCCTCGACATGCCCACGGTCACGGAACGCGCAGACTCATCAACGATCCAGATATCACTCATGGCAATCTCGTTGATCAGATCTAAATAAGCTGACCGCGGACCCATATGCATGCCCCTGCCCGGCCCTCCCTGGCTCTGCCCCTGACCCGGGACCTGTCCGCCCATTCCGGATAAAGCATCTCCTGAAATCGTTAAACCATCTATCGCATCTGCGATGCTGATCGCATGCGTGAGCAGCTGGTCTTCGTAGACCTGCAGCATGCTGCGCCGATTCAATGTATAAAATAAAATACTTAAAATGAGGCTAAAAACCAGGAATAGGAGAAAGAATGACAGGGCGATACGCCGACTCAACTTCATAGCTTTCACAATTTTCTAAACTTATAACCCTGACCCCGTACCGTCGTAATGCTCCAGTCCTCATGGTCATGCTCTTCCAATTTCGCCCGCAGGCGTTTGATATGTGAGTCGACAGTTCTTAAGTCACCCTCATAATCATAGCCCCAGAGGCGATCTATCAGCTCATCGCGACTGAATACACGTTCTGGATTGGAAGACATAAGCCAGAGTAACTCCCTTTCACGGTGAGTAAGGTTAACTTCTTCCCCGCCAACCATAACTTCAGCCTTATCCATATTGATCTGCAGGCTGCCTAGACGATAATCCCCGCTGCTATCTGACTCATCGCTGCTGAGATCAAGCCTTCGCATAATAGCGCGTACCCGTGCCATAACCTCAGCTGGTGAGAATGGCTTTACGATATAGTCATCAGCTCCTATGTCCAGACCCATAATACGGTCTCTATCCTCATTGCGGGCCGTAATCATCAAAATCGGCACTTGAGATATGCGCCGAATTTCGCGGCAGACAGTGAAACCATCGATAAAGGGCATCATCACGTCCAGCAGAACGACATCGGCGGGATTGGCCATGAAGTGGTTCAAGGCCTCCCGCCCGTCGTAGACAAGATCGACAGAATAACCTTCGCGTCTGGCATATTCAGCCAGGATCTCGGTTATTTTTCGGTTATCATCTGCTATCAGCATTCGAGGCATAGAGTTCTCCAGGAATTAAGCCATTTCAGATATTCTAGCAAAACTCATGCCGGCTACGATCTCACAGCCCTTCTTTCAGCTGGCTTCCCAATAATTATGGAGTTTCCGAAGCTGCAGCGCCTTGACGCCCACGTCCACGAAATGGGCGTTCTTCCGCACCTTCAAGATCATCTGGACGGCCTCTCTTCCAGCCTGGTGTTACACCGTCCGGAAGATCAGGCACTCCGTCACCATCCCTATCGCAGGGACGGGTAAAGCCTTCCGGAAGAACAGGATAACCATCGCCGTCCACATCCTCAGCCATGCGCATCCTGTGACGCCTGCCCATACCGAATCCTCTGCCAAATCCCTCACCATCCGCTTCAGGATCACCTGCGCGGTCTCTCTTCCAGCCCGGTATTACACCGTCCGGGAGATCCGGCACTCCGTCACCATCCCTATCACAGGGACGGGTAAAGCCTTCCGGCAGATCAGGATAACCATCGCCATCCAAATCCTCAGCCATGAGCATCCTATGACGCTTGCCCCTGCCAAATCCGCTTCCCAAAGCATAGCCGCTGTCATTTGTAACTTCGCTTCTTTCTGCCAGATCGTCCTCTGCAGCACTCACCCATTCATTAGTTAATGGAAGAGCTGTTATGATCAGAACAGCAGCGATGAGAAAAACTGCAATTCCTGTAAGCACTTTACTAAGCATTTACCTTTGCCCTCCTTTAGATTATTTCGCCTACAGAATAAAGCCCGACTGTGTCAGCTTTGTGTCAGGCTTACATGCATTTTTCTAGGCTATGAAATTATTGAAAAAGATCCACCCCATCCGGAATGGACCCTTTCTCTTTTGGTGCGGACAACAGGACTCGAACCTGCACGGTTTCCCATTGGAACCTAAATCCAACGTGTCTGCCAATTCCACCATGTCCGCATGGATCAGATTATACACCAGACATTGATAATGTTGTCATTACTTCCTTATGTCCTCTTGTCTATTCTAATCATCCAGTCGAAGGACACTCATGAAGGCTTCCTGTGGAACCTCGACGCTGCCGACCTGTCGCATGCGTTTCTTGCCTTCCTTCTGCTTCTCCAGGAGCTTTTTCTTACGGCTGATGTCACCACCGTAACACTTGGCTGTAACATCCTTGCGATATGCCCGGACGGTTTCCCTGGCGATGATCCGGCCTGCCACGCTGGCCTGGATAGGAATCTCAAACTGTTGACGGGGGATATTCTCCCTCAGCTTCTCTGCCATGGCCCGGCCCCTTCGATAGGCGTCGTCCCGGTGGAGAATGAAAGTCAGGGCGTCCACCTGCTCCCCGTTGATGACCATGTCCAGCTTGACCAGGTCTGAGACCTGCCAGCCCTTGAACTCGTAGTCCAGAGAGGCATAGCCCTTGGAGTTGGATTTCAGGGCGTCAAAGAAATCGTAGATGATTTCGTTAAGGGGCATGTCGTAGTGGAGGTTGACCCGATTATCATCGATGTACTCGGTATTGACATAGACACCCCGGTAGTTGTGGCAAAGTTCCATGACATTACCGATATAATCCCTGGGTGTCATGATGGAGGCGGCCACCACCGGTTCTTCGATATGGGCGATCTGGTCGGGATTGGGCATGTTGGTTGGGTTCTCCAGCATAATCTCCTCCCCGTTGACCATTTGCAGGCGGTAGGCAACCGAGGGCGCCGTGGAGATCAGGTCCAGATCGAATTCCCGCTCCAGCCGTTCCTGAATGATTTCATAGTGAAGAAGACCTAAAAAGCCGCAACGGAAGCCAAAGCCCAGGGCGGTTGAGGTCTCAGGCTCGAAGGAAAGGGCCGCATCGTTGAGCTGGAGGCGCTCCAGGGCATCTCTCAGGTCCGGATAGTCGGCCCCGTCCACCGGATACATGCCGCAAAAGACCATTTGTCTGACCGGATGGTAGCCGGGCAGGGGTTCCAGGGCCGGGTTTTCTGCCAGGGTGATGGTATCGCCTGGAGCCGTATCCCTGACATTTTTGATGCTGGCGGTCACATAGCCGACATCGCCTGCAAAAAGGGTCTCCCTGCCTTCCATGGCTGTGGGTGAAAAAGTACCCAGGGAGGTAACCGTAAAGGTCTTGCCCGAATGCATCATGAGGATCTCGTCGCCCCGGGACAGCTGGCCTTCCCTGACATTGACATGGGTGATAACACCCAGGTAGGCATCGTAAAGGGAGTCAAAGATCAGGGCCCGAAGGGGCTTTTGGCTCTGGCCTTCTGGCGGGGGCAGATAATGGGCCACCGCCTCCAGGACCTCATCGATATTGATGTCATTTTTAGCCGAGATCAGGGGAGCATAAGAGGCGTCAATCCCGATCACCTCTTCGATTTCATGGCGAACCTCTTCGGGTCTGGCCGAGGGCAGGTCAATCTTATTGATGACCGGCAGGACCTCCAGGCCGGCGTCAATGGCCAGATAGGCATTGGCCAGGGTCTGGGCCTCCACCCCCTGGGAAGCATCCACGATCAGGATGGCCCCGTCACAGGCCGACAGGGACCTGGATACCTCGTAGTTGAAGTCCACGTGACCGGGTGTGTCAATCAGGTTGTAGACATAGTCCTGGCCATCCTGGGCCCGATAGTCCATGCGGACGGCTCTGGCTTTGATGGTGATACCCCGCTCGCGCTCGATATCCATATCGTCCAGGACCTGGTCCAATTTATTGCGGGAGGATATGGCCCCGGTATGCTCAATCAACCGGTCAGCCAAGGTGGATTTACCATGATCAATGTGGGCAATCACACAAAAGTTTCTGATTCTTTCTGCGGGCACTCTTTCCATTATTTATCTATCATTCCATTTCCAGTATCTTGTCATCTCTTTTTACTTGGGTTTGCCGAATTTTTCAAGGGGGTAGAAGCGCAGGAGCAATTTGCCCTCAATTTCGCTTCGCTTGACAGGCCCGATATCCCGGCTGTCCCGGCTGCTCATCCGATTATCGCCCAAAAGATAGTATTCATCCTCCCCAAGGAGGACATTGGAATAGGCCATGGCATGCTCCGAGGTCAGGACCTCCTCCGGCAGATAGGGCTCTATCAGCTGCCTGTCATCGATGAAGACCTGACCCTCCCGGATAGTGACCTTTTCCCCCGGCAGGCCGACCACCCGCTTGATAATGATGATCTCATCACCAGGCGATCCATCATCCCGGTAGGCATCGGCCGTGACGATGTCACCCCGCTTGAGTCCGGAAGGAAAGTGCCTGGAGAGCTTTTCGACAAAGACCTCATCCTTGTCCTCCAAGGTCGGCATCATGGAGGAACCGATCACCGTATTGTGTTGAAGGACAAATTGAGTGATCAGGAAAACCAGGACAAAGCAAATGGCCAGGGTCAGAAGGAAGCTCAAGCCCCTCCTCAGGAAACCTCTGCTTTTGGGCCAGGCAGCCACTGGTTTTTCCTCCTCTGCGCTCAAGGTCACTGATGCCCTCTCTTATATCCTGGACCAGGCCTTACCTGGGTATCCCTATTTTACTCAAGGGATAAAAACGAAAGATCATGCGCCCTGCCATGTGACCCCTGGCAATGGGGCCGATGGCCCGGCTATCAATGCTATGGGGCCGGTTATCCCCCAAAAGATAATACTCGTTGGCCCCCAGGACAAGCTCCGCAAAATCGGGATGGCGGGGTTTGGTTTCCAGGTCAGGATCCAGATAGGGTTCATTCAGGAGCTGGTCGTCAAGATAAACCCGCCCTTCCCGGATACTGACCTTCTCACCCGGCAGGCCTATCACCCGCTTGATGATATGGCGCTCCTCCTGGGAGAAACCCTCATAGGCGCTGGCGTCGACCGTGACAATATCTCCCCGCTTGATCCTGATCCCCAGGTAAACGGATACTTTCTCAACCAGGATCTGGTCCCCGTCTTCCAGTGTCGGGACCATGGAGGTCCCTACCACTGAGTTGTTCTGAAGGACAAAGAGCCGGACCAGGAGGATCAAGGCCAGACTGAGGACAAAGGTCAGAAGAAAACTCAAAAGCTCCGGCCGCCACCTGGAAGGAGCCGGCCGTTCGGCCAGGCTGTCCAGATAGTCTTCCAGCCCAATATGCTGATCCGCAGATCTTGCCAGCTGGTCGATCCTTTCTGGTTCCAGTGCCTTCATGGGCCCTTTTTATCCTTCTTCCTCCGGCCCCGATTCACTGACCTGGGGCCTGATGGTCAAGCCGAGTTCTTCCAGTTGTTTCTCGGCCACATAATAGGGTGCGCCGGTCATCAAGGAAGAGGAGTTTTGGACCTTGGGAAAGGCGATGACCTCCCTGATGCTGTCTGATCCCGTCAGGAGCATGACAATCCGGTCCAGTCCATAGGCCAGGCCGCCGTGGGGCGGTACCCCATAACGGAAGGCCGAAAGGAGGAAGCCGAACTGGTCCTGGGCCTCCTGCTCGCTGAAGCCCAAGAGGGTGAAGAGGCGTTTTTGCAGGTCCTGGCGGTGGATCCGGATACTGCCGCCTCCCAGCTCAGTGCCATTGAGGACAATATCGTAGGCCCGGGCCCGGACATCCTGGGGATGGCTGTCCAAAAGATGGAGATCTTCTTCCATGGGCGAAGTAAAGGGGTGATGCTTGGCCACATAGCGGCCGGCCTCCTTGGACCACTCCAGGAGGGGGAACTCGGTCACCCAGCAAAAGTCGTAGCGGTCCTGAGGGATCATGTCCTGGCGTCTGGCCACTTCAAGGCGAAGGTCACCCAAGGCTTCCAGGGCGGTCATCCGGTCCTGATCGGCCACAATCAGCAACTGCCCTGTCTCTGCCTGACCTGCCCGGGCCAGGGCTTCTCTGACAAAGGCCCCGTCATAGAATTTGGCGACAGAACCCCGGCTCTCCCCGTCCTCGCCCAGGGACAGCCAGGCCAGGCCCTGAACGCCCGTATTGCCCTTGACGTATTGGGAAAGGTCGTCCAATTCCCTGCGGGAGAGGCTGGCCGGCAGGGCCAGGGCGCCCACGTAGCCGCCCGCTTGGACAGCCTCACTGAAGACCCGGAAGGCAGAGTCTGCCACCAGGTCGGACAAGTCGGTCAATTCCATGCCAAAACGCAGGTCGGGCTTGTCGGAACCAAAACGGGCCATGGCATCCCGCCAGGTGATCCGTCTCAGGGGGAGTTCCAGTTCAATCCCCACAAATTCCCGCATAAGGGTAGCCAGGTAGCGCTCGTTGGTGTCCAGAACATCTGCTTCGCTGACAAAGGACATCTCCATATCGATCTGGGTGAATTCCGGTTGCCGGTCCGCCCTCAGGTCCTCGTCCCGGAAGCAACGGGCGATCTGCATGTACTTGTTGTAACCGGCCAGCATCAGGAGTTGTTTATAGAGCTGGGGTGATTGGGGCAGGGCAAAGAAGCGGCCGGGAAAAACCCGTGACGGGACCAGATAGTCCCGGGCCCCTTCCGGCGTGCTTTTGATCAGGGTCGGTGTCTCCACATCGATGAAACCTTCCCGGTCGAAGAAATCACGGGTGATCTTGGTAATCCGGTGGCGGGCCAGAAGCTTGCCTTGCATATCGGGGCGGCGAAGATCCAGGAAGCGGTACTGGAGGCGGAGGGATTCCTTGGCGTCCAGGTTCTCTTCAATGTAAAAGGGCGGGGTATCGGCCTCAGAAAGGACCTTGAGCTCACTGACGTGAAGCTCCACCGTCCCGGTCTTCATGGCAGGATTGGCAGAGGTCCGCTTTTGCAAAACTCCCCGGACAGCCAGGACATATTCGCCCCGGACCCTGGCGGCCTTGTCACGGACCTGGGCGGGTGAATCTTGATCGACCAGGATCTGGACCTCACCGGCCAGGTCCCTGAGGGTGATAAACAAGAGACCGCCCAGATCTCTTTGCTTATGGCACCAACCCATCAAGGTCAGTTCCTGACCCAACATGTCCTCGCTGACGTCACCGCAAAGGCAGGTCCGTCTCCAGTCACCCATTGATTCACTCATCTTCTTCTTCCTTCCCCGCTTGCCTGAGCAAGTCACTGATTTGATCCAAAGCTGCCGACACTTCACTGCCGTCGGACAGATTGCGCAAAGTTGCCTGGCCTTTGGCCAGTTCATCCTCGCCTAGGACAAGGATGTAAGCGGCCCCCATCCGGTCGGCGGCCTTCATCTGGGCACGCAGGCTGCGGCCCATAATATCCGTTTCCACCCGGTAACCCTGCCTGACCAGCTGTCGGGCCAGGGCCAGGGCCTGGCCGGCTGTGGACGGGAAGGAGGCGATAAAAAGATCCACCTTTTCCTCTTCCCCCAAAGTGATGGCCTGGGATTCTGCCTCCAGCATCAGTCTTTCCACCCCCATGGCAAAGCCGACGGCGGCTGTCGGGACACCCCCCAATTCACTGACCAGTTCGTCATAGCGGCCGCCCCCACAGATGGTACCCTGACTGCCCACATTGGCTGAGATAAACTCGAAGACGGTCCGGGTGTAATAATCAAGCCCCCTGACCATACGGGGGTTGATCTTATAGGTCACGCCCAGCTGGTCCAGGCAGACCTTGACCTTGTCAAAATGCTGGCGGCAATCCCCACAAAGATAATCCAACTGGATGGGGGCGTCGCCTGCCAGGCTGTGACAGTGGTCCTCCTTGCAATCAAGCATACGGAGAGGATTGAGCTCAAAACGCACATGGCAATCCTGGCACATACCCGGCAAAAGAGGTTCATAGTAGTCTCGCAGGGCCTGCCGATAGGCTTGGCGGCATTGTGGACAGCCAATGCTATTGATTTCAAGGCTGATGGCCTGAAGTCCCAACTCCAAGAAATAAGTGTCCAGGAGGCCGATTAACTCGGCATCTGCCTCCGGCGCCTGGCTGCCGAAAATTTCACAGCCAAACTGCCAGAATTCCCGGTAACGTCCCTTTTGCATCTTTTCATAGCGGAACATGCTCATCTGATAGAAGAGTTTGACGGGGGCGGGCCGTGAGGCCATGCCCTCTTCGATAAAGGCCCGGACGACCCCGGCCGTCCCCTCTGGACGCAAGGTCAGGCTCCTGCCCCCCTTATCTTCGAAGGTATACATCTCTTTTCGGACGATGTCGCTGGCGTCTCCGACGCCCCGGACGAAGAGCTCTGTGTGCTCAAAGGTAGGTACCCTGATCTCCCCATAGCCATAACGGCGGCAAAGACTGGCGAAGGCGGCCTCCAAATATTGGCGCTTGACCGCTTCTTCAGGCAAGATATCTCGAGTCCCGCGAGGGGCTTTAAGGTCCATGACAGCCTCCTGTCAGCTATTTTCTGGATTTGGACGTACTAGATAATTCTAACACAGCCAAGCACAGCATTAGCGGTGGAGGAGGGGGCTCAGCTTCTTATAGATCAGGGTGACGATGACCGATACAACCAGTCCCTTGAAGAGGTTAAAGGGGATGAAAACCCATAGGATCAAGGTTTTCAAATCAGAGACCATGTGATTGCCGGCCGCCTTGGTGGCCGCGATGATCCCCTCCATGGACAGTCCCATGACGGACACATAGAAGGGAATAGTGACAAAATAATTGATAAGGGCACCCGAAAGGGTTAAAGCCAGAGTACCGGCCGCCATGGAGATGATGGCCCCTCCCCGGGTTTTCCTGTATTTATAGATCAGGCCCGCTGTCCCCACAAAGAAAGAACCCATGATGAAGTTGGCCAACTCGCCCACCATGAGGGTGTGGGTAGCCGGCAGGTGGCCGATATTCTTAATCAACTCAACCATAATCCCCGACAGGGGGCCCATGGCAAAGGCAGCCAAAAGGGCGGGAATCTCAGAAAAATCAAATTTCAAAAAAGTGGGAAAGAGGGGTAGGGATATTTCAAGGTACATGAGGGCGATGGCAGCAGCGGCCAGGATACCCGTCTTGGCCAGCCACATGGTTCGATTGGGCCTCCCGGCCTGACCCGTCAGGTCCGGCTTCTTGGCTACAGTTCCTTCTTTATTATTGTTCATGATCTCTGCGGCAACCAGTTCAAGCAAGGCAGGACTGGCGGCACCTCCTTCTAATCAGTTAACCGGAGACAAAAAATGCCCCGAAAACCAGGGCAAAGAGACCATCTCTTTTTTCCTCCCATTCAGACTCTCACTGCCGGCCCGGGATTCTCACCTGGTCATGCGATTAGCTCGCGGGCTCGTCCCCCTTAGGGGCATCACCGCCGGTGGGGACTTTCACCCCGCCCCGGAAACACCCCTATCCTAACAAATGACAGGCCTAAAGGGAAGTACCCTCAGCAATATAAAGCTTCCCCGATGGTATCGATCAGATCCTCCGGCGTCACCACAGTCTCTGACAAGTACTTTTCTGAGGCAATATCCGCAATCAGGCCATGCAGGTAAACCGCCCGTTTGACAGCATCTTCCACTGAATCCATCTGGGCCGTCAGTCCGGCGATCATACCGGTCAGGACATCACCCGAACCACCCTTGGCCAGGCCCACATTACCCGTCGTATTGATGTAGACATCGCCTCCGGGGATGGCTACCACGGTCGCCATGCCCTTGAGGACAATAATGGAACCGGTGCGCTCAGACAGGACCCGGGCAGCCTCCACCCGGTCCTGCTGCAGGAGCATGGAAGACTCGGGGGCCAGGCGCAGGAACTCGCCGGGGTGAGGGGTCAAAACGGCAGGGGGATAGCCTTTTTCCAGGCGCTCCTTCAGCAAGTCGTAGGCACCCATCATACGGGAGAGGGCATTGAGGCCGTCCGCATCGATGATAATGGGTACCGGCTGGCGGAGGATATGGAAGAGGGCCTTCTTGACCCAGGGGTCGTCACCTGCACCCGATCCGATGGCAATGACATCGGGTTCGGGCAGGTCCCGCTTGGTGACCATCTCCTCTTCAGGCACTGCAGAGAGCAGGGCTGATGGAACCGCCGCCGCGATCAGGGGCAGGGATTTCTCCGGCGCCCGCAACATGGTATAGCCAACTCCCATTTTTTCACTGGCCCGCGCAGCCAGGATCAGGGCACCCGTCATGCCCTGGGCCCCTCCGATCAGCATGACCCGGCCAAAGAGTCCCTTGTGGCCATCAGGAGCATGGCGTTGGAGAAGATTGGGGGCTGTCCGTGCATCCAGGGTACAGGCCAGACGGATCCGGCCCAAGGCGTGTTCGACAAAGCCATCGGTCATGCTGAGAGGGAACTCAACGACCTCCCCGGCATAAAGGAGACCCGGATGGGAGACAAGGCCCACTTTTTTCCTGCCAAAGGTACAGGTATAGTCAGCAACCACAGTCTCCCGGATGGCCTGGCCAGTGTCGGCATCAACGCCGCTGGGCACATCACAGGCCACAATCAGGATTCCCTTGCGCTTATAGGTCGCCAAATGAGCAAAGGCTTCCTTGGTCCTGTCCGCCAAGGGTCTGGTCACGTCAAAACCGGTGCCGAAGAGGGCGTCCAGGGCGATCAGAGGCATCCGTCCTTCCAGCTCATCCAGACTCTCGATGCTCCTGCCCCCCAGCCGCCGGTAGGCTTGCTTGTTCATGACAGGGTCACCGGGCCGCTCTTCGCCCGGGTTGACATCGTAGACGATGACTTCGTAGCCTGAGGCCATCAGGTGCCTGGCCGCCGCCCAGCCATCCCCGCCGTTCCTGCCCACGCCAACGAAAACCAGAAGGTCGAAATCTTCCTCCCCCTTGTCATCGAAGGATTCCAGGAGCCTGCTGATCAAGCCTGCCAGTCCTGCGGCCGCTTGTTCCATCAGGACGATGGAGGGAAGGCCGGTAATATCGGTAAACTCCCTGTCCAGTTTCAGTTGTTCTTCACGGGTCAGCAATCGGGTCATATCAGGCTCCTCCTATTTCATCAAGCTCCTCTTGACATGAGGCAATACACCTCTTCTTCAGTCTAAAAAACCCACGCGGCCATATCTGTTCCGCGTGGGTTTCCTCTTTCAATCGCTGGTCTTAGCCCAGATGCTTGTCCAGGACTTTGGCGATATCATCGTAGGGTCTTGCCCCTACCAATTGGTCGACGACTTTGCCGCCTTTGAATATAAAAAGGGTAGGGATGCTGAAGACACGATATTTTTGTGCCAGGCTACGCTCTTCATCCACGTTAACCTTGCCGATAACTGCCTTGCCCTCATAGTTTTTTGCCAGTTCTTCGATGACCGGGGCCACCATCCGGCAGGGTCCGCACCACTCTGCCCAAAAGTCGATCAAAACGGGAAGGTCGCTGTCCAGCACCTTCTCTTGAAAGTTATCCTGTTTAAAAATTTCCATATACTTTTCTCCTGTTCCTCATGTTGTCGGGCAGGCCAAAGACAAGACCAGCCATCCTTGCGTTTGTTCCATGATAGTGATTTGCCGGAAAAGGGGTAGTGTCACCCGTTACCGAGGCCGGGTCTAGAGAAACTCCTGGAGAATGGAGTCATCCGGCACAAAGGAAGGGTCTACCGCCGGCAGCTGTTGGCAGACCTGGGACAGGCGGTTGGCCTCCCGGATGGCCCGCCTGAGGTCTGAATGGCCGGAAGGATTATTGGTGTAGGAGGAGGGCGGGAGCTGGCCCTTATAAAAACGATCCAGGGACTTTTCGATCTCAATCCGGGCCATGGGGCCGATAACCATAAATTCATAGGCCAGGATTGAATTGACATAAAAATCAGCTGCAGCCAGATAGGGAGGGATAAAGTCGGTCTCAGCCTGGTCGATCATAGGCCAATAATCGATGGTGTCAATGGCCGTCGCCCCCCGATGGCGGACATCCCGGCTGATCCGGCGCAGGACCCGGATATCGCTCCCCGACAGCATGCGACTGTCGGACAGGACCCTGGCGTGGGGGAGAATGAAATAAGAAACCCGCCTCTCTTTCGGCAGCTTATCCATGATGGTGTCTGACAGGCCGTGCAGACCCTCCACCAAAAGGACGTCCCCCTCCTGGAGCTGGATCTCCTTACCGGGCAGATAGTGGCGGCTCCGGGTCTTGAAATCGAAGGTGGGGATGGACACCACCTGATTTTGGAAGAGACGCTCCAGATCCTGGCCCAAAATCTCCAGGTCTATGGTATCGATGCTTTCAAAATCCGGCCGGCCCTGGTCGTCATAGCGGAGTTTTTCCGGCCGGTAGTAATCGTCCAGTTCCAGGTGAAAGGTGCGAAGTCCTGCCTGGGTCAAACGCTGGGACATGAGCATAGAGGAGGTCGTCTTGCCCGAGGAGGTGGGCCCTGAGACAAAGATGGCCCTTACATCCCGATGGTCCAGGATATAATCGGCGATGCTTTCGACCTGGCGGGTAAAATGGGCTTCTGATTCCCTGACAAAGTCACGGAATTTGGCCCGGCCCAGATTCTTTTCCAGGTCTTCAATGGTCAAGACCATCAAGTCGGATAATTCTGCCATAGACTACCAACCTCCCGATGCCCCACCGCCACCGGAGGAGCCGCCGCCAAAACCGCCACCCGAGGAACCGCCCCCCGATGACCAGCCGCCGCTTGACCAGCCTCCCGACCCGGGGCCACCCCGGCGGCCCGGACCAAGGAAGCGAAAGAAACGGCCAAAATAAGTCGAGAAAATCAAAAGCAAGATGATGACCGTGAAGACAACCTCTATGGGTGACATGGAATCGGACGGGGACGTGTCAACCGGGACATAGCCCTCTGCCGTGATATCCAGGTTGTATTCTGCCGCAACCAGGGTCACCATGGCATTAAAACCTTCCAGGACGCCTGCGTCAAAATCTCCCTCCTGGAAATGGGGGGCAATGACATTACGGATGATCCGGTCAGCGACGCTGTCGGGGATGGCCCCCTCCAGACCGTAACCCACCTCGATCCTCAGCTTCCTGTCATCTTTGGCCACCAGGAGGAGGAGTCCATTATTCTGGCTGGCACTCCCGATCCCCCAGCTTCGGAAGGTCTCAAGGGCTGCCTCCTCGATGCTGTCCCCGTCCAGACTGCTGATCATGCAGACCACAATCTGGGCGCCAGTACTGGCGATTTGCTCATTGACCTGGCGGATGGTCTGCCGGGTGGCCGCCGACAGGCTGCCTGTCGCATCAAAGGCAAAGTCCTCAGCCGGATTGGCAGGCACCTGAAAGCCCATCAAAAGGGGCAAAAGGGCAAGCAAAAGCAGGAGGAGGGCCAGAGGCCGTCCGCCCTTCCTTATTCCGGCGGGCCTGTAGGCAGTCATGGCCGAGGGTTACTCCCTAGAAGGAGATAGTGGGTGCAGTCTCTGCCCCGGGCTGGGCCTGGAACATGTCACGGACACTGAAGCCGTAGAGCTTGGCGAAGAGGTTTCCAGGAAAGGTCCGGACCGAACGGTTAAAGTCAGCCACGACATTATTGAAATCCCGCCTGGCCACGGCGATCCGGTTTTCTGTGCCCGCCAATTCTGCCTGAAGTGCCAGGAAGTTCTCATTGGCCTTGAGCTCCGGATAGGCTTCAACCACTATATTGATGGCCCTTTGGAAATCCTGGTCGACCTGCTCATACTCTTCGGGGCTGGATGCCTCCGAGTAGCGTGACCGCATGCCGGTAATCTCCATGAGGACAGTCTCTTCATGGCTGGCATAGCCCTTGACCGTCTCCACCAGATTAGGGATCAGGTCGGCCCGGCGCTGGTATTGGGTTTGAACCTGGGCCCAGGCCTGGTTGATGCCTTCATCTGCCCGGACAAGCTTATTGTGGTAAGAGATGAAGACCATGGCTATCACCGCCACAATGGCCACGATGACCAAGAGAATCATCAGTCCTGGTTTTAATCCTGTTTTTTTCATAATAGCCTCCCGTGAGAAGGGTCTCACCTTATTCTATCCTTTATTGGCCCCTCAGCCATCCATTAATCATCATCCACCGGCCCCGCTTCCGCGTCTCCTGCCGTTGGCTGGCTACTTTCTGCTTCCGTGCTTGGGCTTGAACTTTCTACTGTTTCTGTTTCCGGCGTTTCTGTTTCAGAGATCTCGGGGCTTTGGGTAGTCTCTGTCGGATCTTCGATATCGGTCCCCGTGGTCGGATCAGTCTCGCTTCCCTGGGTCGGGCTTGTGGAGCTTGCCGTGCTACTGCTGCCGGGCTGAATGGGCGGATTGGTGAAAGTCGGTGGGATGGGCGCCGGATTCACAGTGCCCCAACCCGGTGGCAGGCTGTAGTCCGAGGTCAGATCGTTCTCCGAAGTCGCCTGGCTGGATCCACCGCCATTCCCTGTCAGGCTATGGTAGGGAAAAACGTCAAATTCAGCAGGTTCTGTCGGCTCTCCCTGGCCCAGAATCCCCCTGATCTTCCCCCGGATCATGAAGGAGAAAACCAGGATGAAGGCCAGCAGGATAGCCACTAGACTCAGGTAGATTTTTCGAAAACGTTTTTCATAGGCACCTGGCCGGTCACGGCCCTGCCCTTGCCGCCTGGGGGCTGGCGGCCTTCCATTTTCTTGTCCCCTTCTATCATTAACATGGCCCTCTGGCCTTGGCTGTCGCTGGTTCATTTCTTACTCCTCAAGGCAGCTTTCACGCCTCTTTTTCATCTTCTGATAGTAACATATCCGCCTTGGCCAACCGCAGGGGCCTTGAGATTTCCAGACTGAAGCCCATTTGATCAGCCAGGTCCATAACCGCCTGATTGATGGCGTCACGGACCTCCATCATGTTTGCATAAGCAGGTCCGGTAAAGCAGGAAAGATAAAGGTCAATGCCCTGGGGTGTCAGGTCCCGGACGGCGATCAGGATGGGTTCAAAGATCCGCTCTTCTTCAGACAGCCAGGCTTGAAGTTTTGTCTTAAATTCGGACAGCTCACGGGGGCCAAGCTGCCAGGGCAGGCTGAGGGTCAGTTCGATCCTTCTTTTGATCCGGCTGCTCTCATTGGTCACTACCGCTTCCGCCAGGATCTTGTTGGGCAAGGAGACCAGGGCGCCCGAGGAAGCCCTGAGCCGGCTGGACCGGATACCGATGGCCTCCACCTCACCCTGGGCCTCGGCGCAGGCGATCCAGTCGCCCAGCTTGAAGGGTTGATCAAAAAGGATGACCAAGCTGCCGATAAAATTCCCGATGGTGTCCTGGGCCGCCAGAGTCAAGGCCAGGCCGCCGATACCAAGGCCGGTGACCAGACCCGCCACATTGGTCACCCAGTAAGAAAGAATAATGAAGACGCCGATAAAGAGGATGGCAAAACGGATCATGGAGACCAGGAGGGATACAGCGCTGATGCCTGCAGGGGAATGTCCCGGGCCACCCCGCCTGATAATCAGGACCCCTACCACCATGGCCGTCTTGAAAAGCAGCCAGATGGCCAGGGCGGTCAGGCAACTGTCAGCGACCCGGACCAGGAGCTGATGCCAGGCCAAGGGCAAAAAGTCAGCCTGATGGCAGGCCGCCGTCAAAAAGATCATGGGGAGAAAAAAGGATAGGGGCCCGATCATTTCTCTGCGCATGGCCTGGTAGTCGGCCGGATGGTGGCGGCGTGACCGGGTCAGTAAACCAAATAGAATGGCTCTGGCCAGGGGGATCCGTAAAACCAAGAAGAGGATGGCCAGACCTGCCAAAATGGCGGAGGGAAGCCAGTTGCCAAGGGTCAGGGGTGCGGGGATCAAGTTTTCCAGAGCTGTATCCAGCATGGTCACCTCTCATCAATCTGTGCCGGTCCGACCTTGGACCGGTCACCTAAGGAGCCTGATTCAGTATACATGAGCCCTCAGGGTCAAAGAGGGGGAAGCGGGGCAAAAAGGCGGTGGCGGATTTCCTCACGAAGGCGATCCAAGTCCAGCAGCCGGTCACTCCCCTCCCTGACGGTGGCCATGTCCAGGGGAGGCCAAAGGCTGGCCGAGGGTCCCTGTGACAGCACGTATATCCGGTCGGAGAGGACCAGAGCCTCCTCAATGTCGTGGGTGATCAAAAGAATGGAAAGGCCCAAGGCCTCCTTGTGTTGGATCAACCAATCATGGAGCTGACTGCGGCTGATGGCGTCAAGTCCTGTAAAGGGTTCATCCAATAGCATGAGCTCATTGGCATGAAGGTAGGTGCGAAGCAGGGCTGCCCGCCTGCGTTGACCACCTGAGAGCTGATGGGGATAGCGAGCCTCCAAAGCTTCCAGGCCAAAAGTCTCAAAGTAAGCGGCCGCCTTCTCCCTTGCGCTTTCCTTCTTGTCACCGGCCAGGACTAAAGGCAGGGCCACGTTGTCGATCAGGCGTTTCCAGGGCAGGAGCATGTCCTTTTGGAGCATATAGCCCAGTTTGGTCTCGGCCTTGACCTGGCCACTGTCGGCCTGGTCCAAGCCTGCCAGAATATTGAAAAGGGTGGTTTTGCCACTGCCACTTTGGCCCAGGACGGAGACCAGTTCACCCTGATAGAGGGTCAGGTTGACCTGGTCCAGGATGGAATCGCTTCCGTAATGTTTAGCCACCTGATGGCAACTTAAGATGATGGCCTTTTTATCTTCCATTTTTCGACAACTCCCCGGGCAGGAAGGCAGTCTCATAGGCCGCCTCGACTTGGATAGTTGAATCCAATAGTCCCTCTTCATCCATCCAGCGGGCAAAATCCGTCCAGACGACCGGGTCCATGGCGCCCCAGTAAGGCGCCTGACCTAAAAAGAGGGGGCTCAGATAATCCAGGCTGGCCAAAAGCAGGTCCCTGTCAAGTCCAGGGGCTGCCTTGATCAGGCTGTCCACTGCCGCCTCGGGATCAGCCATGGCCTCCCGGTAACCCCGCTCACAGGCCAAAAGAAAGCGCCTGACCAGATCAGGGTTGTCCGCCAGGACTGATTCATTACTGATGATGACGGGGGAATAGAAATCCAGGGCAGGCTCAATGTCCCTTAAGGGGATAAAGTGAATGGGATAGGCTTCCTGTTGGCAGATGATGCCATCCCAACCATAGTAGATCCAGGCAAAATCGGCTTCCAGCTCCATGCTGGCTATGTAGTTGCCGGCCGACTGATTGATGACTTTCACCTTTGAAAAATCGGCCCCCCGCTTTTCCATCAGGGTCCGGATCATGGCAAGCTCCAGCTCGGTCCCCCAGCCGCTGTATCGTTTCTCCTCGAAATCCTCGGGCTGGCGGATGCCCCTGTCCAGGGGGGCAGCAAAACCTGAGCTATTCTCCTGGAGAACGGCGGCGATGGCCAGGACGGGCAAAGACGCCCCTGAGGCCCGGGCTTGCAGGACCTGTTCCTGGCCGGCCATCCCGAACGCAGCGCTTCCTCCCGCCACCATTTCCATGAAGTTCATGTCCGTTTCTCTGAGTTCAAGATCGATTGACTGGTCCCTGAAATAGCCCCGGTCCCGGGCCAGAAAAAGGCCGGCATGGTTGGTATTGGGGGTCCAGTCCAGGGCAAAAACCACCCGGTCCAGCCCCTGGTCCTTTTCTTTATCGCAGGCCAGAAGTTGAGGGCAAAGGCCCAGGATCAAGAGGGCTAAAAGGCAGAAGGTCAGTATTTTCTTATTCATTCAAGTCTCCTTTGCTTTCACTTCGTTTCCAGGGCATGGCCACTTTTTCCAGGATCAGAACCGACAAGTAGAAGGCCAGGCTGAGGACCACAATCCAGATGATGGAGGCAAACATGGCGTCAAAACGAAAAGACCGCTTGGTGCGGAGCATGTAAATACCCAGGCCGTCCCCGCCGCCAGCCCATTCGGCCAAGACCGCCGCCATGATGCAGTAGGTCGAAGAGATGCGAAGGCCGGCAAAGAAGGAGGGCAGACTGGAAGGGAGCTTAACCTGGCGCATGATCTGGCCCTTGGAGGCGCCCATGGTCTGCATCATCCGCAAAAGATCCGGATCCACCGACCGGAGGCCGGACAGGCTGTTGATGGTAACGGGGAAGAAACAGACCAGGACAACCACTAGGAGCCGGGCCCAGTCGCTGTAGCCAAATATCTGAACGATGACAGGCGTGATGACCAGGGTGGGGATGGTCTGGGAGATCAGGATCAAGGGATAAAAGGTGTCAGAGAGGAGAGAAAAGCGATCCATCAAAAGGGCAAAGGCAAGGCCCATGACAATGCTGAGCCCAAAGCCCGCCAGGGCAATCCCCAGGGTGTGGCCGGCGTGGGGCAGGATAACCCCGGCATCCCTGACCAGGGAGTGGGCCACCTGGCGGGGAGCAGGCAGGACAAAATGGCGGATGAGGCCCAGGTCTGACAAGACTTGAAGGGCGCCCAGAATGATGAGAATGAGAAGGGCAGGCGGCAGGATCCGTTGCCAAAGTTTTCTGGGGGCGGATGGGTCCGCTTTTTGATGCTTGTGAAATGGTCTCGACATGATACTCCCTCCGCCGGCATGATCCGGATCAGGTTCAAGGGTCGACTCTCGTCCTCTCAGCCGCCTGGGCGACTCCCCTGTTTCAAATGCTTTAGGTATTCTTCATGATAACATGTTCGATGGTTTGGCTGACAGACTCAAAATCGTCACAGCAATTTTCCAGGGAGCGGAAGATCTCGGTCCAGGTCAAAAGGGTGACCGGATCCTCCCCGTCTTCGTAGAGGCGGCGGATGGAACGGACATAGACCTCGTCGGCTTCCTCCTCAAGATCATTGATCTCGATGATATTGCGGTGGATCTGATTGGACTTTCTGAAATTCTCAAATTCCTCCAGGATCAGGATCAGTTCCCGGGCACAGGCCAGGATGACCCGGGTGAATTCTTGGGCCTCTTCCCGCAGTTCCTGGATATTGAGCATATAAAGCTGCATGAGGACATCCTCCACGGCATCGGTGACATCGTCGATCATGTTGGCAATGGAGAAAATATCCTGGCGCTCGATGGGGGTGATGAACTCCCGGGCCAGATTCTGGTTGAGCTGGTGGAGGGCCAGGTCTGCCCCGTGCTCGATGTCGTGCATTTCTTTGAGGGAATGGCTGAGATCCTGAGGCTGGTAGTCCTCCAGGCAGTCGGCCAGGTAGAGGGCCGCCCTCTCCGTATAGGAGGCCAGATCCCTTAGCATTTCAAAGTAATTTTTCTTTTTTCTTTTCCCAAACATCTTTCTCACCTCTTAAAAAATGGCCGTGAAGAGCTTTGTCATGCCATAGCCGATCAGGCCGCAACCGGGAAAGGTCAGGATCCAGCTCAGGACCATGTCTCCCACGATGGACCACTTGACCGATGACAGACGGCTGGAGGCACCCACCCCAATGATGGCAGTGGTCTTGGTGTGGGTAGTGCTGACGGGCAGGCCCAGAAGCTGGGCAGTCATGAGGCTGGCGCTGGCAGCCAGATCGGCGGCAAAGCCCTGGTAGGGCTCCAGCTTGACCATATCCATGCCCACCGACTTGATGATCCGGTAGCCTCCAATGGAGGTCCCCAGGGCCATGACCAGGGAACTGATGACCATCATCCAAAGGGGGACCAGGAAGGTCTGGGAGCTGGTATCGCCCCGGTTGAGGAAGATACCGATCATGAAAACCGCCATGAATTTCTGGCCATCCTGGGCCCCGTGCATGAAGGCCATGCCGGCAGCAGCCCCGATCTGGGCCCTTCGAAAGCCCTGGGCCAAATGACGCCGATCCCGGTTGGCAAAGGCCCAGGTCAGGAGGCGGCTGGTCAAAAAACCGGACAGAAAACCCATGACCGATGACAGGAGGAGGCCGTAGAGGACCTTGGCCCACTCCGCTCCATTGATACCGGCAAAACTGTTGTGAAGGGCGATAGCTGCGCCGGAAAGGCCGGCAATCAAGGCATGGCTTTCACTGGTGGGGATACCCAGCATGGAGGCGGCGGTGGCCCAGACGACGATGGCAAACATGGCGGCACAAAGGCCCACGATACTGGCCTGGGCATCGGGGCCAAAATCCACCATATTGAAGATAGTCTGGGCGACCGTGGCATTGATCATAGTCATGACAAAGACGCCCAGGAAGTTCATGAAGGAGGCCATGATGATAGCGGCCCGGATGGAAAGAGCTCGGGTGGATACAGCCGTAGCGATGGCATTGGGGGCGTCGGTCCAGCCATTGACCAAAATGACGCCCAGTGTCAAAAGGACAGTGACGGCCAGGAGAGGGTTGGAGGCCAGCTCTCTCAGGAAGCTGAAAAAGTCAATGGCCATAAGGATCAGCCCAGGTTATTGCGTCCAGGGCTACCCTGTCCAGCCCCGTTGTCACGCTTGGGCATGCCGCCCCGCATGGCATCGAAGAGGGATTTATCGGTCATGGACACATTGATTGAGGCAATAAACTGTTCGTTGTCCCGGGTTTTCATGAGCAGGTTGAGCATGGTCTCGGTAACGGCGGCTGTTTCCAGCTGGGCGAAGGTTTTTCTCAAAATCCAGATGGCGTCCAGCTCCTTTTCGGACAGGAGGAGTTCTTCCCGTCTGGTCCCCGACCGGGTGATATCGATGGCGGGGAAGATACGCTTATCGGCCAGCTTGCGGTCCAGAATGACCTCCATATTGCCGGTCCCCTTGAACTCTTCAAAGATGACCTCATCCATCCGGGAGCCGGTCTCGATCAAGGCGGTGGCGATGATAGTCAGGCTACCCCCGTTTTCAATATTTCTTGCAGCCCCAAAGAAACGCTTGGGCCCGTAAAGGGCGCCGGGGTCCAGGCCGCCCGACAGGGTGCGGCCGGTGGGGTTGATGGTCAGGTTATAGGCCCGGCCCATCCGGGTCACGCTGTCCAGGAGGATGACCACATCCTGGCCAAGTTCGACCAGGCGCATGGCCCTTTCCAAAACCAGTTCGGTAATCCGGACATGGTTTTCGGGGGTCTTGTCAAAGGTGGAGTAGACAACCTCGCCATCGATGGACCTTTGCATGTCGGTCACTTCCTCCGGCCTTTCATCGATCAAAAGGACGATGAGTTTGGCGTCGGGATTGTTGACGGTGATGGCATTGGCGATTTTTTGAAGGAGGATGGTTTTACCGGCTTTGGGAGGAGAGACGATCATGCCCCTCTGGCCCTTGCCGATAGGACAGACCAGGTCAATGACCCGGGTCGACAGTTCCTCACGGATGGTCTCCAGGGTATAACGTTCCTTGGGATAGATAGGGGTCAAGCGGTCAAAATGCGGCCGGCGGATCATCTTTTCCGGGGCCTGGTCATTGACCTCCCTGATGTAGTAAAGGGCCCGGTAGCGGTCATTGTCTCTTTGCTGCCTGACAGGGCCATTGATCAGATCCCCTGTGCGAAGGTTAAAGCGGCGGATGTACTGGGGAGGCACATAAATATCCCGGCTGCTTTGGATATAGTTCTCGATCCGCAAAAAGCCGTAGCCTTCGGGCATGACTTCCAGGACACCGGTGACGAACTCCTTGGCCTTCTCTTCCTGCTTGTCCTCTGACTCCTCTTCGCCGGGAGGCTCATCTGCCAGAACAGCTGCTGGGATTTCTTCAGCCTTGTCTTCTGCCCCTTCCCCCTTGGCCTTGTCAGCGCTCTTGCTGGTCTTTCGCGGACTGGTCTTCCGGCTGGTCACCTTGGCCTTTTTCTCTTTAGGCTTGTCCTCAGCCTTATCTTCCTCGGCCAGGTCAGCGTCCGCTTGGGGCTCTTCCGGGGCAGCTTTGACGGCTCTGGTCTTTTTCGCAGGACTTTTTGGGGCTGTCTCCTGGACCTCTTCAGCTTGGACGACCATGTCAGGCTCTGCTTGAGCTTCTTCCATGGATGACTCTTCGGCCATCCGGGTCAGGAAGTCGATCAGCTGCTGCTTGGTCATCCGACTGGTGTCGCCCGGGGTCAAAAGACCGAAACTGTGGGCAATGGCCGAGAGATCCTTCTTGGTTTTCCCGCGAAAATCTGGTTGTGTCATAAATATCCTCTTCTTGGTAATTTCCACCGGCTGCCATCCGCTGGCAAGCTCAGGCCGGCAGTTTCGTTTCCTTATTCATCTTCCATTTATTTGAAAATAATTTCGATTTCAGTCATAACCCTTGGAGCGTCATCATGCTCCCAACATGTTTCAAGTAAGGTGTCAAGGGGGATCAGGGCAAGTATAAGGTATGGGGCGAGTAAAGGTCAACCGGAAGATCAGAGGCCCGCTATGTCACCAAAGCGGTCCATGATATTGAGGGCAATCCCCGTTCCGATGGCCACACAGGAAACAGGATCCTCGGCCACGATGACTTCAATGCCTACCCGGGTGGCCAGCATCCGGTCCAAACCATAAAGGAGGGAGCCGCCGCCGGTCATGACGATTCCCCTTTGGCTCAAATCCGCCATCAGCTCCGGTGGCGTCTGCTCCAGAACTGAGTGAATGGCCTCAAAGATGGCCGACACCGGTTCTTCAAGGGCTTCCAGCATCTCTGTCGAACTGATGGTCAGGATGGCAGGCATACCGGAAATAATATTGCGGCCCCTGACCTCCATGGTCAGCTCCTCTTCCCGGGGGTAGGCACAGCCAATGTTGATCTTCAGTTCTTCAGCCGTTTGCTCGCCGATCAGGACATTGTGCTTGCGGCGGATGTAACGGATGATGGCTTCATCAAATTTGTCCCCGGCCACCTTGGTCGAGGTATCAACTACCGGCCGGCAGAGGGAGATAACGGCGATATCCGTGGTGCCCCCACCGATATCAATGACCATGCTGCCTGAGGCCTGGGTGATGTCAATCCCCGCCCCAATGGCAGAGGCGATGGGCTCGCGGATCAAGAAGACTTCACGGGCCCCTGCATGCCGGCAGGCATCCTCAACCGCCTTCTGTTCCACGGGTGTGATGACCCCGGGTACCGAGACCACGATGGTGGGCTTGAAATAACGGACCAAAAAGCCTGTATTGACCCGGCTGATGAATTCCTTGAGCATGATTTCCGTGACCTGGAAATCCGAAATAACCCCCTCCCGCAGGGGGCGGACGGCCTTGACAATATCCGGCGTCCGGCCCAGCATCAGGGCGGCTCTCTCCCCTACAGCCAGGACACGGCCTGTCCGTGTGTTGACCGCCACAACCGAGGGTTCGCGCAGGACGATACCCCGCCCTTCAACATAAATGAGAACGGTGGCCGTTCCCAAATCAATACCAATATTAAGTCCTAGACCCATTCAATAATACCGACCAAAATAATCATTATCTTTTTTCCTGCCTTAAACCTTCGGGAGATTTGCATATCCTGCCCCGGATCCATTTTCCGGGCATCTAGGCCACGCCCGTTTTGTCCGGCACACGCTGTCATGATACAATAGTTCGCGGACAGGGGCAAGGAATTTTGCCCTCTAAAGCTGACAGAAAGGGACTATTTCTTCCCTTGTTTTTTTCTGGCTTTTCAGGAGTGTTGAGGCGATTTGTGATTCGTTTAGGAGGCTACTTTTTTACCCTGCTCTATCTGCTGGGCCAGTATTTTCCCAAGGTCATGACGGGCTGGCTGGCAGAAGTCTCCAGCCTAAGCGGTCCCCTGGCTTTTGGTTTTTTCGCCCTTTTGCTGGCCCGGGGTGTCCACCGGACCCAGAATCATTTTCACTATTTTGTCAGATTACTTGTGACCGCTCTCCTTCTTGAATCCCTGGACCTGGCCGCCTCCTATTGGCTGGATATCGGTCTGCCCTCCCGCAATGCCCTTTTCACCTATGCAAGCTCTCTGGCGCTCCTGGCCGGTATCTCCATGGCCCTGGGCTGTTACCGTGACCTGGTGGCCCAGGTCCAGCCGGCCTCAGGCCGCCTGGACAGAAAAATCCTCTTTGGCCTCCCTGTCAATCCAGGCAATTACCGGATGGCTCCCCTGCCCGGCCTGGTGGTGGGACTGCTGACGGCCGCCATGTCCATCCTGGTCACCATCTACTTCAATTTTTACCAGGGCCTCTATGGCCAGCTTTTCATCCTCCTGGCCTTCCTGGCCATGGGCAAAGAGGAGGCCAGAGGGCCAGGCCTGCTTGGCCGGTCGGTCTTTCTCAATAAAAAGGTCTGGGCCAGGACCTTCATCTACCTGGCCGGCCTGTCTGCGGTTTTTTGCCTCTTAACCTGCCTGGGTAAAGACTTCAAGACGGCCATGCCCCTGACCCGCCTTGCCAGCCTGGGGGCTATCCCCCTGGCGGCCTTCATGGCTGACAGTCCCAAACCGGGCAAGTGGCTGACCCGACTCTCTTATGCCAGCCTGCCCCTGACCATGGGCCTTTTGATCCTGATCGCCTATTTAATCTGAAATCCTGAAGACAAAAGAGGCCACCTCCTCTGAGATGACCCCTCGACTTCCTGACGGAAGATTTGGCGGAGGGCAAGAGATTCGAACTCTCGATACCCGGTTAAGGGTACACGCGATTTCCAGTCGCGCTCCTTCAGCCAGCTCGGACAACCCTCCAAAAGCTTTCCGCTCAATCTGGCGGAGCATTGGAATTGTAACACTGCATGGGATTTGCTGTCAATGCAACAGACCCGGGGCACCGCCGGGTCTGTCCATCAATTGGAGGAGAAAAGTATGAAAACAGAGCTTCAACTCTTGCTATGCGGATAGTTTAACCTCCATTGATTGCTAAGCTGCTAATCAAGTGTGAATAAACAAAAAACAATCTTCCGATTCCCGGCTTATTCATCCTGGAGAAGGTCCAAAGGCCCTTAATCCAAAACTTT
>LSQX01183587.1_pt1 | contig 26459 bp, 20 predicted proteins | sample 654561 | NCBI WGS metagenome assembly LSQX01 (sample SAMN04489861, study PRJNA283612) | anaerobic digester metagenome | isolation source: 4 biogas reactors fed with cattle manure at either 37C or 55C with and... | place: Denmark: Kongens Lyngby | collected 2014 | reverse complement strand
AGATGTGTATAAGAGACAGCCGGCAGGTCTTTCCAAAAAAAATTTAAATTTGTAATAAGACCTGTACTTTATGTCAACAACTCTGAAGCTTATTACTTCTTTTTCCTTCCTGATTATCCTGATGCTGGGTGTTCCGGGATGTAAAACAGAACCTGCCGGTGATCTGACAGAATCAGACAGGCAGCCACGGATCAGTCCGGATTACACGGATATAATAATCCCCTGTAATATTGCCCCTATGAATTTTGTGGTGAAAGAGGAGGGCTCTGCATATTTCGTCAGGATCAGCTCCGGAAATGATATTTTCATCAGGCTGAATTCACGGAAGGCTGTAATAAGAATCCCGCTGCGGAAATGGAAGGCCCTGCTGTCAGCAAACAGGGGCAGGGAATTAAACATTGACATTTATGTTAAGCAGAAGAAATCCGGCTGGATAAAATATAAAACAGTCACCAATGTCATTTCTGACGCTGCCGCTGATCCCTACGTGACTTACAGACTTATCCTTCCGGGATATGAGAGATGGAGTGATATTTCAATCCGGCAGCGTGATATCAGCAGCTTCAGGGAATGGCCTCTGATAAAAAACAGTGTTGCAGACGGGAACTGTGTTAACTGCCACTGTTTCAATAACGGCAGGACTGATGATTTCCTTTTTCACATGAGGGGAAATCTGGCCGGAACATATTTCTATTCAGGAGGAGAATTTATAAAAATTAATCTTAATACACCTGAGATGAAAAACGGACCGGTTTATCCCAGGTGGCATCCCTCAGGCAGATTTGTTGCCTTTTCAGCCAATAACATTGTACAGCAATTCCATTCTGCCGACGCAAACAAGGTTGAGGTAAGCGATCTTGAATCCTCCCTGCTGCTTTATGACATCGGCGAAAATGAGATCATGCCGGTGGATCTTCCTGAACGGGAGAAATACATGGACACATATCCGGAATGGTCTCCCGACGGCAGGATGATGTATTTCTGCAGGACTCCCCGGATCGGGGAGATATACGATTTCCGGCAGACCCGCTATGATCTTTACAGGGTTCCCTTTGATCCCGCATCACGCCTGTTCGGAGAACCGGAACCCGTATTCTGTGCTTCGGAAGAGGCTAAAAGTATTTCATTTCCGAGAATTTCACCCGATGGCAGGTTTCTTGCCATGGTGTACCACGACTATGGTTGTTTTCCGGTCTGGCACAAAGAGGCTGATCTTGTTCTGCTCAACCTTGAAACTTTCGCAATAGAAAAGCCTGACCTGAACAGTGATTTTTCTGAAAGCTACCATTCCTGGTCATCCTGCAGCAGATGGCTTCTGTTTGCAAGCCGCCGCGATGATGGTCTGACAACCAGACCCTATATGGCATATATCGGGGAAAACGGGAAGTCAGGAAAAGCATTTGTAATTCCCCGTAAAAATCCGGAATATTATAACACTTTCCTCAAGAGTTTCAATCTGCCGGAATTTTCAAACCTGAAAATTGTAACCGGACCAGGGAAAATACGCAATGCCGTCACTTCAGGGGCAATTCAGGCAAAGTGGGGAGGAAAATAGTACATAATGAAAATCAAAAGTGCAAAATCAAGCCGGTTTTTCTCAGTCCTGCCATCCAGATTATTTTTCCTGTTTACCTTCCTTTATTTCTTCTTTTCCGGGAGTCATATACTTTTTTTCCAGGAAAAAACCAGTCTCTTCATCTTCAGTTCAGACTTTCTGGCCGAAAGCATTAAGCAGCCGGGCGGATTCCTGGTTTATCTTTCCGGATTCCTTGCAACATTCTCTTATCATCCCGTTTGCGGAGCCCTGATATATGCAACGATACTATGGATGATTGTTGTTTTCTCCCTCGAGATCACCCTTGCAGTAAGCGGATCAAAAAAAATGCTGATACCTTTCCTGGCCGGACTTGCCCTGTTTTATCTTCAGCTTGACTACAGGTACCTGTTGTTCAACAATACGGGGATCCTGCTGCAGATTCTTTTTTTCTGGCTGTCAGTAAGATACCTTAAAGGATTTATTCCTGTACTGCTGCTACCCCTTTTTTATTTCCTGACAGGCGGATTCACATGGATTTATCTTGTTATGTTTTCAGCCTGGCTCCTTAGGCAAAGGCCGGAAGTATGGCTGCTGAAAATAATCTCACTCTGGCTGGTGATACTTCTGTTTTTCTGGCTGTCAAAGGAATTCCTGTTTTTCCAGCCGGCCGGTACACTGCTGAAATATCCTTTCTCCGAATCCGGTACAGGATCACAGATATATATTTTTTCTGCGGCAGTGATCATGATTGCCTTTCTGCCTTTGCTGTCAGCAGCCGGGAAAAAGAATCCGTTCAGGACTCAAATATTCCGGGTCCCTGCGGTAATTGCCGGATCTGCCTTATTATTTATCCTTCTGTCAGTCATCGCAGTTCTGAGATATGACAAAAAGATCAACCGGTATTTCCGGGTGGAAAATCTTTTTTACCAGGGCAGGTACCAGGATGTAATTGATTATAATATCAGGTATCCCTCCGGCAATATTCTTACACTCTTCCTCAACAATATTGCCTTGTGCGAAACGGGCCGGCTGAATGATATGCTCTTTCATTTCCGTCAGAGTCCGGATGGCAGCACACTGTTCCTGAAATGGGATATCAGCGGTGAGATATCCAGAAGGGGAGGCTATTTCTATTATACCATCGGCATGATGAACGAAGCACGCCGCTGGGCTTTTGAAAACATGGTTACCCGGGGAATGACACCGGAAGGGCTCAGGCTGCTGATCAGGGCAGATATCATAAACGGTGACTACAGGACTGCGGCGAAATATATAAACATCCTGAAAAATACTCTGTTTTACAGGAAAGAAGCAAGAGAATATGAAAAACTCCTTTTCGATGACCGGGCGGTGGATTTGCATCCGGAGCTCGGCGGGAGGCGCAGGAACAGGGTGCGGGTTGATTTTATAACAATCTCCGGGGATCCGCTGATCAATATCGAAAGGATACTTGCCACCGGCCAGGTAAACAGGAAAGCTTTTGAATACAAACTGGCCTGGCTGCTCCTGACAAAAGACTATCCGGGTATTTCACATGAATGGAACAAACTTGGGGAATACGGCTTTGAAAAAGTTCCGGTACATATTGATGAAGCTGCAACAGCAATAAAAATACTGTATGCCGGACAGTTTGTCCCGCAGGGACAGCTCAGCCTCAATCCTGATACCGAAATCCGTTTTGAAAGATTCCTGCAGGTATTCCAGGCTTACGGCAATAATCTGAAAGCTGCCCGGCCGGCTCTTAAAAAGCAGTTTGGAAATACTTTCTGGTACCAGGCCTTTTATAACTGACTGCTGTCTGTGAATTAACGGTTTCCCCAGCCTCTCTGCTGAAGGAAGCCGTCTGTTTCCGTATTCGTCCGGCAGGTCAGCGGGCAGATCAGATGATTATAAAACAGCCTTCCGTTTCCGGAAGGCTGTCTCTTTCAAATGACATCAAATATTTCTGAAAATATTAATATCCCGGAGCCTGTTCCAGCTGTGGTGCCTTGTTGATTTCAGAACGGGTCAGCGGTATCCAGTAAAACCTGTCGCTTGCCCACGATCTGTCATCAGGTTTGGCAGACAAATCATATTCCCATTCCCAGTCTCCGTTCACAAATTCCCTGATCTTCATCTCATATACATGGTCAATCACATCAGGAGCTGTCATCCAGCGACGCATATCATACCACTGGTGTCCTTCGGCAAAATGCTCGATATATCTTTCATGGCGGACCCATTTTCTTGCCTCAGCCTGGTCTGTTGTCACCCGGTCAGGCAGTCCGGCACGGTTACGTACCATATTCAATGCATCGAGACCGTTCTGCATATCTGCACCGCCTGTTTCAATACAGGCCTCCGCATAATTAAGCAGTATCTCGGAATAACGGAATTCAACCCAGGTATTTGTATTATAATAATACTGACCGACAGTGGCAGGATCCATGAATTTTTTCAGATAGTAGCCGTTTTTGGTTCCGTTCCATGCTTCAATCTGACCCTGACGGGTATCCACGCCATAGGATCTCACAGTACCGTCCATATTGTATACATGGCCGGTCTGCACCCTGTCTGTGGGATCAAATGCTGCACGGTCGGCGGGACTTGCCTGCCATGGTGCCCCATGATACAGCACCGTTCCGTAAAAGCGTGCCTCACGACCGGCATAGGGATTCCTCTGCGGATCGGCGGCAAGCTGGGCAGCAGTAGCCGTACGGAGAAGCTGGTTTCCCGGATCATAGCTGTCCCATTCAAAGGGACTTCCGTCTGCCATCTCATATTGTCTTACCGCAGGTTCCGTAGGATTATTGTTTCCCCAGTTGTGATATCCGCAGGGGCCGAACCAGATATTGGCCCTGTTGACATTGCCTCCGGTGAGAGGGAATTGAATTCCCCAGATGGTTTCACTGTTCCAGGCACCTTTCTGATTGAATATTCCGAAATATGTATCGGCAATTGCCTGAACCTCAGCTTCGGAATATCCCCCCGGAGGCGGATCCTCGGTATCTCCCACAAGAGAAAATGTTCCGTAGGTTCCGTCCATCACGGCCTTTGCTGCATCTCTTGCTGCAGTCCAGCGGGCTGCCTGAGTGCCTGTTCCGAAAGAAACAAGAGCTTTCCCTGCCTCATATCCCCCGTTAACCAGGTCACTGGCACAAAAAAGCAATACCCTTGATTTCAGTGCTGCTGCAGCAGCACGTGAGGCACGTCCCTGCTCCACACTTTCGGGAAGATTGGCAATGGCATTGTCAATATCCGAGAGTACCTGATCAAGAGTCTCCTGCAAGGATGATCTCTCCAGTGTAAGAAAATCGCTTCCGAGCTGATAGGGCTCGGTTGAAATGACCGCCCCGCCATAATTCATCAGGATCATTGCATATTCAAAAGCCCTGATAAAATATGCTTCACCCTTTATCTGAATTTTAAGTGCTTCCTCCGAGGATGTAGGAGCAGGAACGTCGTCTATATTTGCCAGGATGGTGTTGACATTCTGAATATTCTGGTAAATATAATTCCATCTGAGAAAGCCTGCATAACCTGTATTTGTAAAATATCCCAGCTGATCGGGACTCATCGTTCCTTTCAGGTTAACATAATTGGCCGGACGGTGAATACATAATGTCTGATCGGTTGCCGAAGACAAAAGATCTTCACGCATGCCAAGAATACCGTTATCAGTATCACCTCCCATTCTGTCATAACATTTTCCAAGATAAGCCTTGGTCACATTAACATCTGCAAATACTACCTGCTCGTTAAATGAACTTACCGGGTCCTGTTCCAGGATATCCGTGCATGATGTATGCAGGAACAACAGGACTGATATTGCGCTTATATAAATTAATAATTTTTTCATACTGGTATATTTTTTATTTCTCAATCACTTAAAAGGAAATATTTGCACCAAACGCAAAAGTTTTCATTATCGGATATACTCCCGCGCCGTTGGCTTCCGGATCAAACTTCTTTGTTGCGCTCCACAGCAATGCAAGGTTGTTCCCTGAAAAATAAACGTTTGCGCCTGAGATGCCAACATCCCTAAATAACCGGCCCGGAATACTGTAGGAGACCACCAGGTTTTTAAGACGGCAATACGCGGTATTGTCAAGCCAGTAGGTACTCATATTCACGGCATGGGCCCAGTAAAAATCGTTACGGTTAAAGGCCCTGCCGATATTTGTGTTTGTGTTGTCAGGTGTCCAGCGGTTGTCATAGGTCCACTTGAAATAGTTTCCTGCCTCACCGCGGCGCTCATCATAATGATTGAACTTGTAGAATTTACCCTGACCCTGAAACATCAGTGAAAGCGTCAGGCCTTTCCAGCTGGCATCAAAATTCAGTCCGTAATATGTTTTCGGCACATCAACCTCGTCAATAAGGATCCTGTCATCGCCGTCAATCTTGCCATCCCCGGAAATATCCTCGAATATGAGATCTCCGGGCTGTGCATCGGTCCAGGCCGGATAATTCTTTACTGCCGCTTCATCGGCAAAAACACCTATGCATTTATACATGAGCCAGGCATTGTAGGGGTGACCCGTTTCTCTCTGCCAGGGAACCGCTCTCTCGGGCTCATCCTTGAAAACCACTTTGTTGCTGTTATAGCTGAGGTTACCCGACACATCTATCCGCAGATCAGTTGTAAGATTTTTATGTACTCCTGCTTCCATTTCAAAACCGGAATTGTCAACACGGGCAATGTTTTCATTGGGAAGTGACAAACCCGTAAAATCCGGTACAGATGCATCCCTGGGAGCAAGAATATTTTCTCTTTTATTCTTGAAGAACTCAAAATTCCAGTGAATAAGGTCATTCAGCCATTTTGACTCAAAACCGATATTCCTGGTTGTCTGGGTCTCCCATGTAATATCCGGATTTGCGATAGTCGGGGGACCGACGACCGACTCTATTGCAGCACTTGTGCCGAATGACATTCCGCCGCCCAGCCCGAAACTGTTCATATACTGGAAGGCTGTTCCCGGGTCCATACCCATTTTGCCCCATGAAGCCCTCAGTTTAAAATAGTTTATAAACGGAATATTATCTTTCCAGAATCCTTCCTCGGAAGCCCGCCATCCTGCCATAAATCCCGGGAAATAGCCCCAGCGGCTGTTAGGCGGGAACTTAAGGGATCCGTCAGCCCGGAACAGGGCTTCGGCAAGATATTTTCCCCTGAAATCATAGGTCACGCGTCCGATATATGATTTCCGTGCGTAGATGCTTGCCTCCCCGTCAGTATTCTTGTTAAGGTCTGCTCCGGCATTCATGGTCTGTATCAGGGATGAGATATACAGCTCGCGGAATCCCCTGAACCAGTTGTAATCATTGGAATATTGCTCAAAACCGCCGTAGACAAAAATGTTGTGATCATAGAAATTCCTGGCATAGGTGACACCCATGTTTATCGTCTTGTTGATCGTTCTGTCAAATCTTTCGGTATTCTGAGGTGAAGAAAGGCCTCTCAGCGTCGGTTTCATGGGCATATCGGTTACAAATCCCGTTTGCGGATCAACAACTGCCTCGTCCCAGTTAGGATAATAAAGAACCCAGGGCTTGTAAAACGCTTTCTGGTAATAATTTGTCAGATCATAGCTGTAAATTGCATTCAGTGACAAACCCTCCACAAAGGGGACCGTCACCGTGGCATTGAATGAACTCAGCAGCCTGTAGGTTTTCTGATCATTCTTTCCGCCTTCAAAAGTAGAGGTTACAACAGGATTATCCCCGTACTCAATATCGGGTCCCGGCAGTCCGTTGGGCCAGAATGACCAGTTGGTCGGCACAAGACGTGTTGACTGGCCTACAATGGCATCAGCGCTCTTGTAGGGATAAACCCTGTTAACCTGGAATCCGGCAAGTTCAACTCCTGTTTTGAGCCAGTCGGTTACCGGCATGTCAAGCTTGGCACGGACATTATACTGACTGTATTTCGTGGAGGACTGCTTATAGAATGATTCATCCCCCTTCAGGCCGACAGAAATATAATACAACATACCTTTTGTGCCCCCGTCCATTGTCAGGTTATGCCGGTAGGTCGTGGTCCATTTTTTAATAAGATCGCCATACCAGTCAGTATCCGGATGTCTCCACGGATCGGCTCCTGACCTGAATAATTCAATATCCGCATCTGTGTAGGTTCTGGAACTGCCGGATGCCGTCTGATATTCGGAAAGCATGGTGGCATATTCGGCAGAATTACAAACCTGCGGGATAAGCGAGGGAGTCTGGAAACCCTGGTAAAACTGGTAATTAAGTCTTGTTTTCCCTTCCGTTCCCTTTTTTGTTGTAATAAGGATCACCCCGTTTGCTGCCTGTGCACCATATATTGCCGCGGATGCATCCTTCAGGACCGAAAGGCTTTCAATGTCATTCGGATCAATCTCATCCATATTACGGCCGGGAACACCATCTATGATCACCAGTGGTGCCGTCTGTGATGCGGCCGAACCCGGATTCCTGTCACCGCCAAGAGTGCTGCGGCCGCGGATAAGTATCCTTGTGCCGTACTGGCCCGGCTCCCCGTTGTTCTGTATTACCACCGAACCGGGCAGGCGGCCTCCCAGTGAAGTTGAAACCGTTGGAGCCGGCACCGACTGAATACTCTGACCGGAGATGGCTGTTACGGAGCCGATAACATTTGCACGTTTCTGTGTGGAGTATCCTACCACAACAACCTCATCCAGGTCAGTGATTTCACCTGTAAGCTCAACATCAACAACAGATCTGCCCGCCACCGGAACTTCCTGGCTTACATAACCAATAAAGGAAAATACCAGTGTGGCATCTGCGCTGACACTCGCAATCTCATATCTTCCGTCCAAATCGGAGATTGCTCCCAGGGTAGTGCCCCTGACAAGAATGTTCACACCGGGCATGGCCTGTCCGGTGGCTGCATCCCTTATTGTCCCGGCAACTCTTATCTGCTGCTGTAAATCAGCAGAAGCATGATCACGGGAAAAAGACCCGGCTGGCAGAACCATTCCCATGACCAGCATGAGAGTCAGAATTTTCATGATCAGCGACAGGCTGTGAAAATTCAACTCAGGCCCGTCGGGCCTAAAACTTCGGATAGTTTTTTTCATACCACTACAGTGTTAGGTTATTAAAACTAAAATCTAAAAAGCGGGATTATTCTCTCCCAGGTTTATAAGTCTACGTAAGTGGTAAATTAAGATTTTTTAAGAAAAGAAAAAAATTTAATATCAGATTTCAGTGACTACAGCAGAGAAAAAAGCGGTCACCGGTAAAAACATGAAAATTATAAAGACAGCAGGAGAAGCTTATACCGGCCGGACCGGCAAAAAGTCCCGGACCGGCAAAAAGCCCCGGACAGGATTTAAACACATTCAGTTAGCGGACAGCAATATTTCCGGTATATTCATCAAATTCGCAAACCACCCTGAAACCTACGTGGTAACAGTCTGAATACCACCAGATACTCTTTGGGATCTGGGGGTCCGTCCTCAGCCATTCATCAGTCTGGGTATGCCCGCGTGCTGCACTCCTTACCCTTCCTGCCATATCCTTGAAGGATCCGCCCCTTATCACATATTCTTCGCCTGATTCGGGTCCCCGGGGATCTTTTATAACTTCATCCGCCGGATATCCGGAATATGCATCTTCACTGTACCAGTCGGAACAGAATTCAGCAACGTTGCCCAGCATATTTTTCAGACCAAAGGGATTGGGTTTAACCATATCGGGTGTCTGGGTTCTGGCGGCACTGTTGCCCTGGTATATTACATAGGAATTGATGACTGTGGTGTCATTCTTTGAAAATTTTGCCCTCAGTCCTGTTTTTTCAAAATTATCAGGATCACCCGGGAAAAAATATGCTGTTTCAGTTCCTGCCCTGCATGCATATTCCCATTCAGCTTCGGTGGGCAGGCGGTAAGTTTTTCCCGTCACCTGCGAAAGCCATCTGCAGTATGTTACTGCGGCATGGTGAGTAAAGGAGATTGCGGGCCTCTGTCCCATTCCCCATCCCTGATCAGGCTGACCATAGGGTGGTGTGGCACCGGATATTGCATCAGTTTCCTCCCCCTCCCCGGATCTTATCCCTTCCGTATCCGTGGTTCTCCCTTCTGCGGAGGTCTGTGCATAAAAAGCAAGATATTCATCCCAGGTAACTTCCACTTCGGCCATAAAGAAGGGACTCAGCTCTACCTCCCTTACCGGGCCTTCATTTGATCTTCTGAATGGTTCCCCGGCAGGACTTCCTATTTTGAATCTTCCTCCGGGAATGGCTATCATACTGAAAGAAACAGATGAGTTTGGTATCTGTTCCGTAAATGATTCGAAACCGCTTACCTTTGCCGGTCCGGTAAACAACTCTCTGGGAGCCGATGATACCGCCCCGAACGTAACATTGCTTCCGGTTGTATATCCCTCTATGTGATGGCCTGCATTAAGATGGCAGTTTATGCAGTGCAGGTCCGGGGTTTTCTTGGTCTGCCTGTAATAAAGGTGGGCATCCTCTCCTTCCTTTGTCAGTTCGGGAGGGAAAAGATTTTCATGACAGTTTGTGCAGCTGCTTTCATAGGTATGAAACCTTGCATGTTCCAGCTTCCCCTTTGCATCCCAGTCAAACGATGCCGAATCCTTTGTCCAGTAGGACCACAGGTCACGCAGGCCCGTAGTTGCCTTTGCCCACAGGAAACCTTCTCCTTTGGGTGGAAGGTGACATTCCGCACAACCGACACGGTAGCCCGATTTTGTAATGTAATGAACAGACTTTTTCCAGCTGTTATCGGCTCCGGGATGGATATGACATGACATACAGAATTCATTTGTGGAAGTCTTTTCAATCAGTACTCCGCTTCCCAGAACCAGCACTATCCCAAGGATAAGTCCCGGACTGAACCAAATGAGGAATTTCTTCATGAGCATCTTGCTTTAATCCGGGTGAAGATAAAAAATATTTCTTTTTATACTACGCTGTAACAACTCCTCAATCATTATGGAATTCTCTTCCTTATTTTAAAATGTTTATTTTTGCTGAATCAATACTGTCCGGATTATAATATGAAACGATTTTTATTAATATTGCCCGCATTGTTACTCAGTGCCGTCCTTTACTGTCATCCATGGAAACCAAATCACTATGTGATAATTGATACTGACGGCGGCATAGATGATATCAGGGCCATAACCATGCTTCTTGCATCACCCGATGTGAGGGTTCTGGGAATAACCACCTCCGGCGGGGCCCTTTCCCACGAAAACGCCTATATCAAAGTAAAAAGCCTTCTTAATTCACTGTATCATGAAGGTGTTCCTGTGGGAACTGATATCAGCGGCGTTTACAATATGGAGGAGATAGCTTTTGCCCTTCAGACGGAATGGGGCAGGGAGGATGATATTTCCGCAAAAGATGCTCCTGATAATCTTGAACTTATCTCCTTCCTGCTTGAAGCTGAAAGTACAAAAATCTCCTTCGTATGTCTCGGAAGTATGAGGACTGCTCTTAATGCCTTCAGGAGCATACCCGCTTTCAGAACACAGGTAAAGGAGATTGTCTGGAGCATCAATGAATCGGGATACATGGGCGGTTTCAATTACAGGATCGACAGGGATGCCGCTGACGCACTCCTTAAACAGGAAATACCGGTAAAGATGGTCAGGAATATGTCATCCCGGCAGGGCAATCTCTGGGATGACGGACTGATAGAGGATCTGACCGGCATAAAAAACCCGTATGCATCAAAAGTCTCCTCGTTTTTCGGCGATGAAACCGTCTGGTCCCACAGCTTTTCATTTCTCGGAACCGATGAGATGGTATCCGTTTTCATACACTATCCATCACTTTTTGCGAACAAAATCAGGGGAAGCATATCGGAAAGCATACCGGCAGATATAGAAGGGATCAGGGAAGGCACCCTGAAAATAATAAGTATGAAAACCATAGAAGAAAACCAGGTGATAAAGGAACTTCCTCTTGATCCGGAATTTTATTTTGATGATCTCAGTCCTGTGGTAAGTGAAATCATTGAAAGACACGGAGTTGAGGAATGGAAATCAGGTATATTTGCCAGTGAGATGCACCGCCACCTGGGAATTTTTGAAATTATTGGTGTGAAAATGGGCATACGTGCAAGAGAATATTTCAATACGGGTGTTGATGAATTCCGGGCTGTCTCCTATGCGGGTTCGATACAGCCCATGAGCTGCATGAATGACGGATTCCTGGTAAGTACCGGCTCCACTCCCGGACACGGCCTTCTGACAGTAAGGAATGATACTGTTCTGATCCCCATGGTTGATTTCACATACCTGGGGAGAAAATACCGCATAAAACTGAAATCAGAGATCAGCACAAAAATAAGCTCGGAGCTTAAGGAAATAAATTTTATTTATGGTCTCGACAGCAATATCTACTGGGAGCTGGTCCGCAAGAACACCATAAAATACTGGAGGGATATGGACAGGCATGATATATTTGAGATCGGTGAACTGAAACAGTAAAACTCCCATGAGTCCAAAATCATAGCCCTGTGTAAATCCTTAACATGGCCGTTTCATTTGTTGAACTCATCAAAAAAGTCATTCCCCTTGTCATCAGTAAGGATGAAGGCTGCCATATTTTCAACCCTTATCTTTCTCACTGCCTCCATACCCAGCTCCTCAAAATCCACCACCTCTACCGATTTTATATTTTCTTCAGCCAGTATTGCAGCCGGCCCTCCTATTGATCCCAGGAAAAACCCTCCGTGCTTCCTGCATGACTCAATGACGGCACGGTTACGGTTTCCCTTGGCCAGCATGACAAGTGATCCTCCCAGGCTCTGAAAAAGGTCAACATAAAAATCCATACGGCCTGCTGTTGTGGGACCAAAACTTCCCGTCACCATTCCCGGAGGCGTTTTTGACGGACCGGCATAATATACCGGATGGTTTTTCAGGTACTCAGGCATAGGACTGCCTTCCTCAATCATCTGCCTGATCCTGTCATGGGCCAGATCCCTTGCAACGATCAGGGTTCCGGTCAGGCTAAGCCTTGTTTTGACAGGATATTGTGAAAGCCGGGCAAGTATCTCTTTCATGGGCCTGTCAAGATCAATCTCAACGGGTTCCTGCAAGCCGGGAGCCTCTTCAGGCATAAAACGGGCAGGATTTTTTTCAAGCTCCTCAAGGAAGATGCCCTCTTCCGTTATCCTGGCTTTGATATTGCGGTCGGCACTGCAGCTCACACCAAGACCGACGGGACAGGAAGCCGCATGTCTTGGCAGACGTATAACCCTTACATCATGTACAAAATATTTACCGCCGAACTGTGCCCCGACACCATATTCCTGGCATATTTTCTGAATCCTTTCTTCCCATCCGGGATCCCTGAATGCCCTTCCGCTCTTATTTCCCGTTACCGGAAGATGGTCAAGATAGCCTGCCGAAGCCTCCTTCACGGTTTTGAGCGTAGCCTCCGCCGATGTTCCGCCTATCACCAGGGCAAGATGATAAGGCGGACAGGCTGAAGTACCAAGATCCTTAATTTTTTCCTTTACAAATCTGATCAGGGATTCTTCATTGAGCAGTGATTTTGTTTCCTGGTACAGAAAGGTTTTATTGGCCGATCCGCCTCCCTTGGTTATAAACAGGAACTCGTATGTATTTCCCTCAACGGAATAAATATCGATCTGTGCCGGCATATTGGTACAGGAATTTTTTTCGTCAAACATCGTGTACGGCACTATCTGGGAATATCTCAGGTTTTTTTCCCGGTAGGCATCATATATACCTTTTGACAGATGCATGGCATCGTCGGCAGCTGTCCGGACCTGTTCCCCTTTTTTTGCAATGACAATGGCAGTACCGGTATCCTGGCACCAGGGCAGCTCCCCTTTTGCGGAGATCACCGAATTGCGGAGCATAGTGTAAGCAACAAAACGATCATTGTCACTGGCTTCCGGATCGTCAATTATCTCCCTGAGTTTCTCAGTGTGGGATGTCCTGAGAAAAAATGAAAGATCCGATATTGCCGTTACTGCAAGAAGTTCAAGACCGCGCGGATCCAGCTGCAGTATTTTCACTCCCCCGGCTTCAGTAATTTTTACATAATCCTTTGTCAGAAGCCGGTATTCTGTAGTATCCTTTTCAATCTGAAAAGGTTTTTCATAAATAAATTTTGCCATGTCAGTATCTTTATTTTTAAAAACTTATACCGGAATACAGTTCAATTATATCTCTGATACAGTTCAACTATATCTCAGAAAGCTTAAATATATTTTTTGCCCCTATTCCTTTGGGAGTCACCTTAAGGTCGCAGCATTCAACATGCAGGTCGTGCTGAAACACCAGGATATAATCGTTTTCCAGGGCTTCCCCGAGAATCTTCTTCTTCTCATCAATAGTTTTAAGTGACTCTATGTCATAGCTCATATTCCAGACCAGGGGAAGATGTGCGGCGGTGGGAATCAGGTCGCCTGCAAATACAAGTGTCCTGCCCCTGTATTTAACAAGAGCTACCATCATCCCGGGAGTATGGCCGTTACATACCCTGACTGAAAAATTTTCAAACAGTTCTCCCTCCTCATCAACCAGTCTGAGACGTCCGCTGTCGTGTACCGGAATATAATTCTCCTTCAGGAAGGCATCCTCCTCCCTGGGGTTGTTTTTCAGCGCCCATTCCCACTGTATCCTGCTTACATGATGGATTGCATTTGGAAAAACAAGTTCATAGCCTGTCCCTTTACCGTTTTTCCTGACACAGCCTCCGCAATGGTCGGCATGAAGGTGAGTCAGGAATACATCGGTGACATCACCGGGAGTAAAGCCACGATTCAGCAATCCATCCGTCAAACCTTCCCCGTCATGAAGATACAGATGCCTGAAAAATTTCTCATCCTGCTTGTCTCCCCAGCCGGTATCAACAAGTATTACACGATCACCGGCACTGACAATCAGTGACCTTAAAGAGAGAGTGACAAGATTATTTTCATCGGACTTATAAACCCTTGACCACAGGACTTTAGGAACCACACCGAACATGGCACCGCCGTCGGCCTTGAAATTCACAATATTGAACAGATCTACCTTCATTGTTTCAGAAATTATCCCTTTCAGGAACCGGAAAAAAAGACCATCAGACGGACCGGAACGGCTGTTGCCCCACATCATGATACGCTTCAGTCTGTTATCTCACTGTCAGCATATGATCGCCGTGGTTTGCTCTTTTTTGTTGTCATCTGGTATGTTATCCTCATAAGCAGCCTGAGAGCCTGGTAGGAAAGCCATCCGGCAAACTGCGAATACCATGTGCGTCTCCGGTTATGTTCTTCAATGGTAATCTCCCTGCAGTCATTCCTTATTATTTCTGCCAGTATCTCATCAAAATTCTTTGTAAATTTTTCATCCAGTATTCCCACATTGATCTCAATACTCGCATAATCACTCAGGTGATTCAGGTTATAACTTCCCACAGTGCTCCACAGCCCGTCAACCGTTGCCACTTTGGCATGAAGGTTTGACGGCAGGTATTCATAGATCCTGATTTTGCTCCGCAGAATGAAGTCATAAAGGAATTCTGTTGCTTTCTTAAACACGGGTGCATCCGATTCGGCAGAAAATACAACAGAAATATCCACACCTCTCAGACCGGCATTTCTCATCAACTTCCTCTCATTCCCCCCGGGAAGGAAATAACTGTTGAAAATCACTATCCTTGACCGGGCCAGGCTGAATATCTCGCGGTAACTTTTCAGTATCTCCATCTTGTTACGGTACCAGTTGTTCTGAAGGACCTTCAGCCTGATATTCTCCCTGTAAAATGGATGTGTATCAACAGTTTCATTGGATCTTTCCTCTTTGGATAAAAAGGTTTTGTTCCAGTGTCTTTTCAGAATAGAAAGAGTATGAACACATTCGGGTCCCTTAAACAGCACTGCAAAGTCAAGCCACTCCATTTTCCGGGGCGAACCATGGTAGCGGTTGGCAAAATTCATACCTCCTACAATACCAACTTCACCATCTGCCATCACCACTTTTGAATGAAGGCGGAGATTGAGCTGAAATCCCTTTCCTGTAAAAGTAGGAGAAAAGAAACGGAAAAGGATTCCGGAGTTTTCAATACTGTGAATAAACTCCCCTGAAAGATATTTTGTTCCGTATGCATCAAGAAGAAGATAGGTACGGACGCCCCTTTCCGCAGCTCTAATCAGGGCATTCACCATCCTGGTTCCGGTCTCGTCCTCATCAAGAATATATGTCTGGAAATGAATAAAATGTTTTGCTTCGTCAATGATTTTTTCAACAGCTGCAAAAAAAGGTTCACCACCCCGGAGCAGTTCGACGTAGTGTCCGCCCTTGTAACCGGAAAGACCTGAAGGTTTCTTCATATATGGTTCCAGCTGAAATTACCTGATACAAATATAAGTCTTTAATATTACTGTTATGAAGTTTGCTTTTATGAAAAAAGTGTCCGGCACAGTTTATAACTGCCCGGTCCTTTCCTGTCCTGTGTCAGCCCGGATTTTAAAACATCACCCGAAAGACAATTCAGCGAAGTGCTTTCCGTTTATGCAGTGAAATATCCGGCCCCGGACAATTATCTGACAAAATTGCCGGACAATATAACGGCACTGATTTTGCGGGATGACGGGAGAATTATTAAAAAATTAAATAATTAATCATGAAAAAAACATTTCTGCTGCTGGCTTTCACAGCGCTTATCGGTTTACAGGTTCACGGACAGGATTATAAAACAGCTGTCGGGCTCCGGGCAGGACTGCCCTATGGTCTGACTGCCAAGCATTTTCTTTCCAAAACCAATGCTATTGAAGGAATCCTGGCCAGTACCTTCTGGGGAGGTTTTGTCGTTACGGGACTGTATGAGAATGTACACTGGACGGGTAAATATCCCGGGCTCAACTGGTTCTGGGGTGCAGGGGCACATGTAGGCTTCTGGGACAAAGGCAGGAACAATCCATATTTCAGTGACTCATACAGGGGAAATGCAGTTCTGGGTCTTGATGCCATAATAGGTCTTGAATATACCTTTGATGATATCCCGCTGAATCTGTCACTCGACCTTTTCCCGACATTCAATATTTTCGGATATAGCGGCTGGGGAGGAATAAACGGAGGAATATCGGCAAGGTATGTTTTCTGATTTTTATCCTTTTTAGCAACAAATATTTTGAATTAATCAAAAAACGTGTTTTCTTTGCAACCGCGTTTTTGAACATTCAAATGGTCCATTCGTCTAGTGGTTAGGACGTCAGGTTTTCATCCTGGTAACAGGGNNGGGGTTCGATTCCCCTATGGACTACGGATCAACCCTGCAATCAATTGATAAGCAGGGTTTTTTCAATTTAAGCACCGGCTGTTGCCGGCTTTCACCTGTTTACCCGATGCATACCGTTTCCCTGCCCACCGGGCATCTCTCAGCCCTTACTGACCGCCAGCCATGTTCCCGTCGCGGGAACGGGAAAGGAAACACTTTCCCGGGAAAGCAGGACTTTACAGGAAAGCAGCACAATGATATCGCTTAAAAATGCGTTGAATCAAAAGAAAATATATCTTTGAGAACAGATTGTCTGAAGATGATATTACAATAGTTAATTCATTAAAAACCACATGAGATGAGAAATATCCGTTATGCTGCACTGCCTGTACTGATTGTAATGCTGGCTGCTTCCTGTGCACCTGTTTACAGATGCGGGGAACCGAGACCGGCAAAAACACCCATTACCTGGAGTAAAAATCTGAGGAATGTGGTACGGGAAAGGGATATAGTATGTTCTGAACTGGAACTGAGAGAAGCAGAAAATGCCGGACTCAAGAGCGAACTGGCTGAAATGACCAGAATGCATAGCGAGGTCAGTAACCAGTATACCAGTCAGCTGGAAGCCAACAGGGAACTGGAGGGAAAATACAATACTCTTATCGACAACAGTCTGTCTCAGACAGAACAGCTTAACCAGGCCCTGATGGCAAAATCCGGTGAACTCGACAGGAAGGAAAAACTGCTTTCCGAAAGGGAAGAGACACTGAGGGATATGCAGAAAATAATTGCCAGGCAGGATTCAATCACAAAACGTCTTAACAACATTTTACACAATGCCCTGCTCGGGTTTAATCCCGATGAACTGTCGCTGGAAATAAAGAACGGCAAGGTCTATGTTTCCATGTCAGACAAGCTGTTATTCAGTTCCGGCAGTGCCACGGTTGAATCAAAGGGACGTGAGGCCCTGAAAGTTCTGGGTGATGTTCTGGACAAGAATACGGATATCGATATACTGGTTGAAGGCCATACGGATAATGTACCCATCAAAACAGCAGTGTACAAGGATAACTGGGACCTGAGTGTTGCAAGGGCCACATCCATTGTCAGAATATTATCGGCAGACTATAATATAGCCCCCACGCGCCTTACGGCTTCGGGCAGGGGTGAATTTTTTCCGAAAGCAGACAATACCACAGCTGAGGGCAGGGCCGGGAACAGACGTACCGAAATTGTTCTTTCTCCCAAACTTGAAGAGATCATGCAGCTGCTTACAAACTAAAATTTTTTCTTGCCGTTTCCATTTTATAAAAATATAATTATCTTTGCCCCGCTAAAACAGAACTGCAGAAGAAAATGGCATATCACAAATCAGCGAAAAAAAGGATAAGGCAGACAATAACCAGGAATGCCCGAAACAGGCATTATGCGAAGACAATGCGTAATGCACTGAAAACCATAAGGACTTCCACTGATAAAAACGAAGCTGCGGAATTACTGCCAAAAATGAATTCCATGCTCGACAGACTGGCAAAAAATAATGTCATTCACCACAGAAAGGCAGCAAACCTCAAATCTTCTGTAGCAAAACATGTAAACAGCCTGAAATAAAATCAGACAAATACATTTCCGGGCCGTCAATATTGACGGCCTTTTTTATTTCCGCTGCAATTTCCTATATTGCATAAGGAATAAAAATTATCGCTGTATGTCGCTAAAAATTACTGACTGGGCTGCCGAGGACAGACCCAGGGAAAAACTTATTTACAAAGGAACTTCCAGTTTAAGCAATGCCGAATTATTGGGTATCCTGATAAGCTCGGGCACCAGGAACAAGTCTGCTGTAGATCTTGGCAGAGAACTTCTCAGCATGGCAAAAAACAATCTGAACAATCTGGGGAAATTCACAATTTCAGATCTCACAAAGCTTCATGGCATCGGTCCGGCAAGAGCTGTAACCATTGCTGCGGCACTTGAACTGGGAAGAAGGAGGAAGCTGGCGGAGGCAGAAGTCTCTGTCCGGATAAAATGTTCAAAGGATGCGGCGGATATCTTCCAGCCGATACTGTCTGATCTTGTCCATGAGGAATTCTGGATACTGTACCTTAACAGGTCAAACAAGGTAATCAGCAGAATGAAACTCAGCCAGGGAGGCATCAGCGGAACAGTCATTGATGTAAGACTGATACTGAAAAAAGCTGTTGAATGCCTGGCTTCGGGAATAATACTGTGCCATAACCACCCGTCAGGGAACCTGAATCCCAGTGAAGCAGATACAAAAATCACCCGAAAAATCAGGGAAGCCGGAAAATATATGGATGTCCAGCTCCTGGATCATCTGATAATTTCGGAAAAGGAATACTACAGTTTCGCTGATAACGGATTGCTGTAATTTCAAAAAGGAATTACAGCCCGGAATCACCGGCGGTACCGGATAAAGCCGGACTGTTACAAATAGTTTTTGCCGTATTCTGTTATTTTACCGTCGTCCCTGCATTCCTTCAGCAGTTCGGCAATACTTTTCCCCAGTACGGGATGAATTATGTCTGCGGCAATCCCGGAGAGAGGAAGCAGGACAAACCTCCTTTCGTGCAGGCGCGGATGGGGAATAATCAGGTCTGTGGTTTCTATCACCCTGTTGCCAAAAAGCAATATATCGATATCTATAATCCTGGAGTTGTATCCTTTGCCTTTCCGCAGTCTTCCCATCATCGTCTCAAGCATGAGCGCCTTTCCCAGCAAACCGGAAGGATCAAGTCCTGTTTCAAGCTTTACTGCCATGTTCAGGAAACTTATCCGGCTGGTGAAACCCCGGGGCTCCGTTTCATAAACGGATGATTCCTCAATAATCCTTCCCATATGTTCTCCGGTAAGCAAAAGCGCTTTACGGAGATTTTCCTCCCTGTCTCCCATATTTGTTCCCAGACCGAGAAAAACTATTTCTGTTCCTCCCCGTATCATGTTCAAATTTATTAAATCCTGTGATAACTTTATATAATTTTCAGGTTTTTCATATATTTGGTTCTCTTTATTTTAAACTCTTCCAGCAATGAAAAATTTTCTTGTTTACGTACTTGCAACAATAACAGGTATTATAATTGCATCGTTATTGTTTTTCCTGGTCATGACGGCCAGTCTGAGTATCATAATTGCCTCAGGAAGCAAAAGTGTATCACTGGCCAATAATTCGGTACTGGTACTCAAGGCCGGCATTCCCGTTCCCGACAGAACAGATCCCAACCCCTTTGCGGGCCTGGATATCCTTAACATGACAATTACCCAGACTCCGGGTCTTAATGATATTCTCAGGAACATTGAAAAGGCTGCTGATGACAAAAAAATAAAAGGCATCCTCATCGAGAACGGGCTACTGGCTTCAGGGTGGGCCACAACGGAAGAGATCCGGAATGCACTCCTGAAATTCAGGGAAACAAGCAATAAATTTGTAATTGCCTATTCCGATTACCTGCTGCCTCAGGCTGGTTATTATCTTTCGACTGCCGCAGACAAAATCTATGTTAACCCGGTCTCAACCCTTGACTTCAAAGGACTGAGCGGGGAAATAATGTTTTACAGGAATGCTCTTGAAAAGCTTGGCGTTGAAGTGCAGGTAACCCGTCACGGAAAGTTCAAGGGAGCAGTTGAACCATATATACTGGACAGGCTCAGCAATGAAAACAGGGAACAGATAAAAGATTATGTCGGCTCCATCTGGAATCACGTGACAGCCATGATAGCGGAATCGCGGGGTATGACAGCCGGAAAGGTCAACTCCCTTGCCGATAAACTCACGGGATACAATGCAGATGACGCTGTTGAAAGCGGACTGGTTGACGGACTGATATACCGCGACCAGCTTATCGACACACTGAAAATACTGTCAGGACTCGGCACGGATGACAAGATAGCCATGGTTCCCATGCACAGGTATACCAAAGTTCCGGATCCCGGTAAGGTACTGACAACAAAGACAAGGATTGCAGTAATCTATGCATCGGGAAACATCACCATGGGAAAGGGAAATGATGGTAACATTGGTGCAGACCGCTTTGCAGAGCTCATCAGAAAGGAAAGAAAAGACAGCACGGTAAAGGCTATTGTCCTGAGGGTAAATTCCCCCGGGGGAAATGCAACAGCATCGGATATTATATGGAGAGAACTCGATCTTGCAGCCGGAACAAAGCCGGTGGTAATCTCAATGGGTAACTATGCGGCTTCCGGAGGATATTATATTTCCGCACCGGGAACGAAGATATATGCCGGTCCGACCACTATTTCAGGATCAATAGGCGTTTTCGGACTGCTTCCCAATACAGGAAAACTGATGGAACAGAAGCTGGGTATAAATACCGAAACGGTGAACACAAACGAGAATTCAGATTTTCCGTCGGTTTTCAGACCCATGACCTCTTATGAGAAACAGGTAATGCAGGCAGCCATTGAAAAAACATACAGCGATTTCGTCGGCAAGGTGGCAGCCGGAAGAAAGATGAGTCCCGAATCAGTCGACAATATTGCACAGGGACGTGTATGGAGCGGCTCAGGTGCCCTGAGACTGGGTCTTGTTGACAGTACGGGAGGACTGACTGATGCCATAAAAGGAGCAGCTGCACTGGCAGGAATTGAAAAATATTCCATAAGGGAACTGCCGGTTGCCGAAGATCCCTATATCAAAATCATAAGTCAGCTTGGAGCGGGGATCAGATCCGGCTTCCTGAAAAAGGAACTCGGGGAATCAATCAGGTTCTACAGGGAGCTGAAAGAAATAACTGAGCTTTCAGGAATTCAGGCACGTCTGCCATATCTTATCGAGATCAACTGATCAATGGGAAACAGACGGAGCATATTCCTGTATCCCCTTTCCGTCATCTGGGGAATGATAAGCGGCTTCAGAAACTTTCTGTATGATAAAAAGATCCTGGACTCCCGGAAATTCAGCCTTCCGGTAATATGTTTCGGAAACATTACTGTGGGCGGTACAGGTAAAACCCCGCATGCCGGATACCTGGCAGCACTTCTCGGGACTAAATATAATGTGGCTGTGCTGAGCCGGGGATACAAAAGGAAAACAAAGGGCTTCCGGCTTGCCGGTCCGGCTTCGGAAACGGCTGACATCGGGGATGAACCCCTCCTTATCAGCAGGAAATATCCCGCTATAACGGTTGCCGTCGACAGCGACCGGCGCTCAGGCATAACAAGAATCCTTGAAGAAAAACCCGGAACCGATGTCATTATCCTCGACGACGGATTCCAGCACAGAAGAATAACGCCGGGATTATCAGTACTTCTTTCGGATTATAACAGGCCGATGTACCGTGATTATCTTCTCCCCTTCGGAAATCTGAGGGAAAGTCTTAAAAATATAAAGCGGGCCGATATCATAATCATCACCAAAACACCTGCAGACATCAGCCCGGAGGATCAGAAAAGCATAATGGCAGATCTGGGACTGACTCCGGATACAAAGCTGTTTTTCTCAAGCCTGGTTTACGGGGATCCTGTCCCGCTATTCAACGGGAATATCCATCCCGACCCCTCTTTCAGTGATCCGGAAAACGGCATCCTTCTGGTGACAGGAATAGGAAATCCCGCCCCTCTGTATAATCATCTTCGGAAATCGTATAAAAAAGTGATACATCTGTGCTTCAGCGACCATCATTATTTCAGTCCGGGGGATATTGCGAAAATCCGGAACACTATGAATGACCGGAAAGGGGAGCTGAAATATGTAATCACCACTGAAAAGGATGCGGTCAGGCTGAGGGAACTGGATTGCATCCGGGAACCATTATTATCATCCTTGTATTATATTCCCGTGGAAATAGATTTTTTAAATAACAGAAAAGAAGAATTCAATAAGCTTATAACAGATTATGTTGGAGAAAATTTACGAAACAACTGAATTCCTCAGAGAAAGAGGATTTGTCAATCCTGATGCGGGCATTATACTCGGTACCGGACTGGGAGGACTGACAGCAAAAATGGAAAACTGTATCGAAATGGATTACAGGGATATTCCCAATTTCCCCGTGTCAACTGTCGACGGACATGAGGGCAAACTTATTTACGGCGATTTCGGAAACAGGAAAGTAGTGGCAATGAAAGGCAGGTTCCACTACTATGAAGGCCATGGCCCGGAAAAAGTGTCATTCCCGGTAAGGGTACTGAAGTATCTTGGCATCAAATGTCTGTTTCTTTCCAATGCCTCCGGCGGACTGAATCCCGCATTCGAAATAGGAGACATCATGATAGTCACTGACCACATCAACCTGCTGCCCAATCCCCTCATCGGACCCAATGACGACCGTATAGGAGTCCGTTTCCCCGACATGGGGGAAGCCTATGATGAGTATCTGATCAGGAAGGCAGTGCAGATAGCGGAAACACACGGAATCAAAGTCCGTAAGGGCGTCTACCTCTCAACCACCGGACCCACATTCGAGACACCGGCGGAATACAAATTTTTCCGGACAGCCGGTGCGGATGCAGTCGGAATGTCAACAACCACTGAGGTCATAGTAGCCCGCCACATGAATCTTCCCTGCTTTGCTGTAAGCATAATCACCGATCTCGGTGTTGAAGGAAAGATTGAATACAACACTCACGAGGCAGTACTTAAGGAAGCTGCAAAAGCCGAAGACAGGATGACAACAATAATGACCGACATGATCTCGTCACTGTAAAATCCGGATAATAAACGGTTCCCGCTGAGACGGTATCCGGCTCGGGCTGAGTCTCCTTTTTGCTGATTCCCGGAGAATAATAATACGCTAGTAAAGTTTATTCTCCAGCATGTACTCGGCGATCTGGACCGCGTTGGTTGCCGCACCTTTCCGTATATTATCGGAAACAACCCACAGGTTGAGACATTTTTCCCTCGACAGATCCCGTCGTATCCTGCCTACAAATACTTCATCACGGTTATGTGCCATCAGGGGCATCGGGTATTCATTGCGGGAAGGATCATCATGTACAACATTTCCGGGGAATCCTGAAATAAGGGCTTTTACCTCATCAATATCAAATTCCTTTTCAAATTCAACATTGACAGCTTCCGAATGTCCTCCCACAACGGGAATCCTGACAGCCGTCGCAGTCACCATGATTGACTGGTCTTCAAGAATTTTTCTTGTTTCATCTATCAGCTTCTGTTCCTCACTGGTATATCCGTCATCCTGGAAAGCTCCGCCGTGGGGAAAACAGTTGAGATCAATAGGATGAGGATATATCATTTCCCCGCTGATACCCTTTCTTTCATTTTCCATCTGCCTGACCGCATCCACACCGGTTCCGGTCACCGACTGGTAGGTTGCAACAACAATACGTCTGATCCGGTATTTCCTGTGCAGCGGAGCCAGTGCCATAACCATCTGTGTGGTTGAACAGTTCGGATTTGCTATTATCCTGTCACCCCTGCGGATCACATGACTGTTTATTTCAGGAACAACCAGGGGTATTTCCTTATCCATCCTCCATGCCGAGGAATTGTCTATCACTACCGTTCCGTTCCCGGCAAATACAGGAGCCCATTCCTTCGAAACAGATGCTCCTGCCGAAAATATTGCAAATTCAGGTTTTGCTTCAAGAGCATCCCTTACACTTACTATTTTTACTGTCCCGCCTCTGAAAGTGATCTCTTTTCCTGCCGAGCGCTCTGATGCGGCAGGAATAATTTCCGTAAGGGGAAACTGTCTCTCTTCCAAAATATTCATCAACATACGGCCAACCATGCCGCTTGCTCCCACAACAGTAACTTTCATTTTTCTGTAATTTAATTTTAATGATCAGATAACTTGTCCCATGAATCCAAAGTCATTTCATGTCCCTTCTGACAGCTTATTTCCCGTCTTTTCTGCCAGCGGCAGTTTCCATACAATCAGATATGACCCCTTCTAAACAGGGTATCATAAACTGTATTGGGGAATCTTCATCAGTTCGCCGTCCTTTAATGCGGAATTATGGGCCACTATTCCCGCAACCGTCATATTCAGTGCCATAGCAACGTCAACCAGGGGTTTACGGTCTTCAATTATTGACATCACGAATTCATTCATCAGATTGCCATGTGAGCCTCCGTGTCCGCCTGCCGGAACACCAGGGGGAAGGGGCGGCCTTTCAGTATCCGGAAGAGTTGTTGCCAGACCCTCATATTTTCCATAGAAGGAGCCGCGCTGACCGCGTATTCTGCCTCTTTCTCCTTCATCACCCGGACTGTCCCAGCTTACACCCATTCTTGCAACTCCGCCTTCGCTGGTTCTGAACTGGGCGATCTCGGTTCCGAAGGGATTTTTATATGCATTGTTTTCCGGTTTAAGGTGGTTCACTATACTCCGGATTCCCATGCATGAAACTTCTGTGAATGATCCTCCTGTGACGGCAATATGGTATGCATTGGAATGTGTCGGGTACCATTGCGGTGGCAGACCGATACGCCATCCCCTGTATGAATCAATGGGTTGTTCCATGTAATGGAAGTATTCACCTTCCGAATAGACCAGCTCTCCGAATCCCCCGGCCCTGTAGATCTGCTGCATTGAATAGTTGTCCTGCCTGTAGCAGGAAGTTTCGAACATCATATATTTCAGTCCGCTCAATTTTACTTCTTCATACAATCTGTCCGCATCCTCAAGCGACCCGAAAACGGCGGGCACTGCACAGGCAACATGCTTGCCGTGGCGCAGGGCATCAATTACGTGAGAGACATGACCCGGGGCATCAGTTGCCACGAATACTGCTTCTATCCTGTCATCTTTCACAAGCTCTTCAAGGGAAGGATAGGTCTTTGAACAACTGCATGCCCTGGCAAGAGCGTCACATCTGTCGGGAAAGAGATCGCTTACAGCGACCACTTCCACATTCGGATGGTTCTGGAATCCGAAATCGGCTCCGAACCTGCAAACACCGTAGCCGATTATTCCGACCCGGATTTTCCTGTCTGATACAGGAATCCAGCCCCGGGACCGGTCCTGGTCAGGACTTCTTTCAAATCCCTGGACGGGAGGCGGCATTTCCGGTGTCCGGACGCTTTTTCTGCCCGGGGAACAGGCATACTGGTGAAAACCCAGAGCAGCCGCAGCAATTCCTGCTTTCCTGAGAAAGGAGCGCCTGGGAATGGATTTTTCCGGAGATTCGGGAGTCGCGGATTTTCCCGGAGATTCGGGAGTCGCGGATTTNNTTCGGGAGTCGCGGATTTTCCCGGAAATGAATCGTCAGAGGGAGTAATCCGGTTTTTCATGGCTTTGCTTCTTATTTTCATGGATTCTGTTTTTTCTATCATGGGTTTGCGGTGATTATGTAGCATTAAATAATCTTATGCTGTGATCAGATAGCATTGCCTTCAGTTATGATGGTAACCTGAACCCGTGAACTGATGCCCTTTGTTCCCCTGCAAGCGAATGATATGTCATTCAGCCCTGTTCTCAGAAACGGGACTTCGCCTTTCATCCTGAGCTCACTGATCAGTTCACCCCGTGAACCATAAACTTTACAATCCTCCAATGAATTAAACTCCAGGAACATTCCTGATTCCAGCTTCACGGGGAATTCAATACATTCCTCACCTATTCTGATTACCGGATCATGGATGGTTACCGGAACCAGCGGGAGTGCCTTGACCGGACCAATAATACATTCAACTTCCTTTCCTGCAGGAAGGTTGTTATACCAAAGCTGAAGCTTGTCGATATTATCAAAATGGACCGTATAGAAATAGGAGTTATACAC
>LSQX01158679.1_pt2 | contig 26464 bp, 23 predicted proteins | sample 654561 | NCBI WGS metagenome assembly LSQX01 (sample SAMN04489861, study PRJNA283612) | anaerobic digester metagenome | isolation source: 4 biogas reactors fed with cattle manure at either 37C or 55C with and... | place: Denmark: Kongens Lyngby | collected 2014 | reverse complement strand
CTTCAGAAATTATACACTAACTTTTTTGGTTTCTGGCTAAATTGACAGGATTGCTTTTTGATTTGAAATGTGGTATATTTTACGCATTCCACGATGGAATATCGGCTCTCAGAAGAAAGTCGTCGGGCTGTTTATTAAAGCTCCAACTCCTCTGTCTGTATGCGTAGTTTTCTCTGGCGAAGGGTGCTGGCCGGGGAGACTAACCAATATTTTTGGATTGATTACCGCGAAGGTGATTTAACTTCCTGCAGGAGGTGTCGCCCCCGCGGTTTTTGTTTATGCCAGGCATTCTGCCCGAATGGAGTATTTCAGCCATGCTGGCAAAAACTAAAGTTGCGCGGACGCCCATTGACATAGTATTGTGGGGAAGCAATGCGATTGTTAATAAGCAATCCTGGTATTGCATGTGAGAAAGCTTTGAGATTGTTGATGGGATAACTCTGGTATGCTTGTGAGGTAACTTTGTGATTGTTGATGGGAGAAATATTCAGTTTTCATATAGCTTTAACGCTCATTGCTTTGCCCTCCATGATGTTGATATTTCAATCAACAAAGGAGAGTTTGCCGTCATTCTTGGCTGTAACGGCTCAGGCAAATCAACACTGGTAAAACACCTCAATGCACTGCTGCAGCTTCAGCACGGCCAGCTTACCGTCGCACAGATTGACGTTTCCAACCAGAAAGAAATCTGGCTTTTGCGCCGCATTTGCGGGATGGTTTTTCAAAACCCCGACAATCAGTTTGTTTCATCCAGTGTCGATGAAGACATCGCCTTTGGGCTGGAAAACTATGAAGTGCCACGTGATGATATTCCGAAGAAGGTGAATTCAGCCTTGGAGCTTGTTGATATGACAGGCTATGAAAAGCGCACGCCAAATACGCTTTCCGGCGGGCAGAAGCAGCGCGTTGCTTTAGCGGGTGTGCTGGCACTTGAACCTGATATCATCATATTCGATGAGGCTACTGCCATGCTTGATCCGGATGGAAGGCAGGAAGTGCTGAACATCATGCACAAGCTGCACACAGCCGGAAAAACGGTCATCGCAATTACCCATTATGTAGAGGAAGCCGTGTCGGCGGATAAAATAATCCTGATGCATCAGGGCAGGGTTTTATCCTGTGGAAGCCCTGAAGAAATTCTGACTAACCCGGAGCTGATGCATGAGGCGGGCTTAATGGTGCCAATGCCGGTAAGGCTCTACTATGACCTGATGCAGGCAGGTATCCGTTTAGGCCGCTGTCCATTAACAAGTGAGGAGCTTGCTGAAGAAATATGCCAATTACGATAGAAAGTTTAAGCTATTCATATATACAGCCTTCCGGGGAGAAAACAGATGCGCTTAAAGATGTATCCTGTTCTATTGAAGACGGCGATTTCGTGGGTATCATGGGGCATACCGGCTGTGGCAAAACAACACTTGTGAGGCTGATTGCCGGGCTTCTGTCTCCCACAGGCGGACAAATCCGTGTAAATGGCCTGGATATCCACGCAAAGGGTTATAACAGAAGCATCCTCAGGCAAACCATCGGTGTGGTGTTTCAGTACCCGGAGGTTCAGCTTTTTGAAACCACTGTTGAAAAGGATGTCGCCTTTGGTCTTAAATATAGCGGTTTAAGCCGCAGGGATTTAAACGGGCGTGTTGAATGGGCGCTTGAAACCATGGGCTTTGAATTTGAGAAAATCCGCAGCCAGTCTCCACTCGCACTTTCCGGCGGTGAGAAACGACGTGTTTCCATTGCCGGTGTATTGGCCACAAAGCCGAAAATACTGCTCTTTGACGAGCCGATTGCAGGGCTTGACCCCTACGGGCGACAAAGCTTTTTACACTTTATGACTCGAATGAACCAGGCTGGAACCACCATTGTGATGGTTTCACACAACCTTGAGGCGCTCTGTGAACATACGAAACATCTGCTGCTGCTTGACAGCGGCAGGCTGATAGACAGCGGGGAAACAAAAGAGGTTTTTGTAAGGCTTCATCAAATGAATTCCGGTGCATTTGGCAGAACAAAATCACAAAAAATCGTATCGCTGTTATCGGATCGCCATATGGTTTTACCCTCGGATATCGTCACCTATGATGATTTGCTGAACGCGTTAAAGAAGAAATTGACCGGAGGTGCGCTGGCATGAGAACACTTCCGGCAGGTCAATACATCCAGGGAAAATCGCTGATCCACAGGCTGGATGCAAGGGCTAAAATACTGTGTGTGTTTATTTTAATCGCCGCCGTTATTGGCTCATCTTCTGCCTGGGGATATGCATTAATGCTTGTTACGATTTTTGTGATCATCCTGCTGTCAGGATTGCCTATACGCTGTGTTGTTTGCTCGGTTCAACGAATGTGGCTTTTCTTTCTTGTCATTTTTGGTATGAACGCTCTGTTCTTTGATAACGAGAATGCACTGGCTTCATGGTGGATTTTTCATCTGTCCATGCAAGGGATTCAACAGGGTTTAATCGTGGTGATAAATGTGGCGCTCATTTTAATTCTTGGTAACCTGTTGACATCAACCACTTCGGCCACGCAGATAACAACGGCATTGGAAAACCTGATGAAACCGCTGAAGTTCATTGGTGTTCCGACAGAGGACGCGGCCATGATCATCAGTGTGGCCATTGCGTATATCCCTGTTTTGATTGAAGAAACCCAGGTCATCAAAATGGCGCAGACAGCCAGGGGTGCGCGGTTTGAAAGCAGGAAGCTGTCAGAACGGGCGATAAGCTATATTCCGTTGGTAGTACCCATTTTTATAGCAGCCTTCAGAAGGGCGGATGAACTGTCCCTTGCGATGGAGGCCAGAGGCTATCGCAATGCCAAAAACCGCACCTGGCGGAAAAGCGAACCCCTTGTGCTGCAAGACTATAGCAGTTTAGCAGTATGTGCTTCAGTCTTCCTTATTCAGTTTTTACTGCTTCGGTGAGGTTTTTTTAGCAACAAAAGCAATTGCAACACACAGGCTGCATGGGCAAGCAGCCAGGACGCAAGCCGAGAAACAAGCTTTAGCTTGTGATCAACCAAGCTTTTTTGAGGTAATTAATACTCGCATGCTCACGTTATTAGCCTCTGGCTAGAAATACTTTATAGGTGAGCGAGGGCTCATCATCCCTCGTTGTATTCGGTAATCAGGCACCTGCTATCAGACGTTTTTCAATCCTGAGCGTTGAAAAAATTACGAACAGGAGCCTTGATATAATTACTCATATTAAGGAGGAATATCCGATGCCAAAAATGTCTTCTGTGAAACGCTCCATTATTACTGCAGTATGTACTGCATTATGCGTTGTTCTGCCCATGCTGTTCCATTCCATTCCGGATGCAGGCAGCATATTCAGCCCAATGCACATCCCTGTTCTCTTATGCGGGCTGATCTGCGGCTGGCCTTTCGGGCTGCTTTGCGGTCTTGCCGGGTCCCTGCTCTCCACCCTCATCACGGGAATGCCGCCCATGGCCTATTTGCCGCCGATGATGATCGAGCTTGGTGTTTACGGGCTGGTTTGCGGGTTGATCATGAGTGTTGTATGCACGAAAAAACTATATGTGGATCTATACATCAGTCTGGTTTTCTCCATGCTTGCAGGACGCATTGTTGCGGGGCTTACCAAAGCTTTAATTTTTACTGCAGGAAAATACTCAATCACCGCCTGGGTAACCAGCTATTTTGTCACCTGCTGGCCTGCACTAGTCATCCAGCTAGTACTTATTCCGACAGTTGTATATGCACTGATGCAGGCAAGGCTGATACCCCAACGGTACCCTTCCAGTGCTGAATCATGAGTGGTACATCATTTGTAAAGTACTTAAAACAACAAGCTTTGCTGCACCCTGCCATGACACCACAGGATGCGGTAAAGCTATGCTTTCAGGCAGCCTTTGGTGCAGAGCATATTCTGATGGACTTGGATAAAGCATGGGCATATCTGTGGAAAGAGTTTGAGCAAACCTTGCCACAGAGCATGCAGGTGTTCGAGCCTGTTTGTGACGAATATTGCAGATGTAACCTTGCTGCCTGGAAACGCTTGAATCTGCCGCTGGAATGGTTGTTTCAAATGTTTTACCATTCCGCGCTGAGAAAAAGAGAGCATGCCGGTGTTATTTTTATGGAGTACCTCGACATCATCACTGCCTGTGCAAATAGTGCCAATCTGCCTTTCAGCAGCAAAGCCTGGCACGCATACATGGATGGGTATATTACGGATGGCATACGTCCTGTTCACCACAGCGAAATCTACCGTGCAACTGAGCATCCGGCTTATCGCATTGTAAAAAGTGAGTTTGTGACGCTTCTTCCTGTTTTGCAGGCACTCGTGGCCTTATCCGACAACGAAAAGCCAAAAGTGATTGCAATCGACGGGCGGGCTGCCGCAGGAAAATCAACTGCAGCAACACTGTTATCCCAGGTTTTAGATGCAGGTGTTATCTATATGGATGATTTCTTTCTGCCTATGGAACTACGCACCGAAGAAAGGCTTGTGCAAAGCGGAGGGAACATCCATTATGAACGTTTCCAGCTGGAGGTTCTTCCATATCTGAAGAAAAACGAAAGCTTTTCTTATCGCCGCTTTGACTGCGGGACAATGGACTATGGTGAGCCCCGTTTCATACAAAGCGGCATGTGGCGTATCGTTGAAGGCTCCTATAGCTGTCACCCAGCTTTTGGTGACTATATGGATTGCCGGGTTTTTTGTGATATTTCACCTGATGAGCAGATGAACAGGATCGTAAAGAGAGATGGTGTGGAGTATGCGCAGGTCTTTGCATCACAATGGATCCCCATGGAGGAACAATACTTCCAGACCGAGCAAATTCGAAGCAAGTCAGATATAGTAATACGACATACAAAACCGGAAAGCGCACTGCTGTGAGACCCAGCATCACCTCACCGCGCACTTACTTTCCTGTGAAACTCAGTTCATCTCAGGTGCTTGCTTGCTGGCTAAGCCCGGTTTATCTCGCCGGGTACTTGCTTGCCTGTGAGACCCAATATCATTTCACCACGCACTTGCTTTCCACTGAAACCCAGCATCACCTCACCGGGTGCTTGCTCTCATTCTCATAAACAACTGCTGCCAATACCAGAAATAAGATATTCAAAATGAAGGTAGCAAGGCTTGCAGAAATCGGAAGAATGCCGCTATTGGCGACGACTGCGCACACCACGACCAAAAGCATGCCGCCAAGCATTCCAAGCATACTCATCAGGCTGCCTTTAACAAGCTGGGTCACATCCTGCCAGTTATAATAGGCCATTCGGTTCCCGATAAAAATACCGGCTGTTGCAGTGAACAGTGAAAAGCTTAACGGTGTCAGGAACATCAGCACTGTTCCAACAAACCCTGTTTTTAAGGAAATGCTGAACAACAGCGAACAGATCAAGGATGTTGGAACCGTAAAGGTCAGGTTGGACAACAGGTAGCTGTCATATAAGGTTTTTGGCGGTATCGGCAGGGATTTGATCAGCCAGATATTCTTCCCCTCCAGTGCAAGTGAGACTGCGGCTGTATTGGTCATCACCACCATGGCTGCAATGACATAGCTCGCCGCATTACCGGCGATATCCATGAAACCTGGCATTTCCAGGCTTTGCATCACTTTCTCAGGCCCGACGATCACCATGGCTGCCGCCAGAAGCACCGCAAGAACACAACCGATCAACAGGTTTGTCGCGCATATGGTCGACTTCAGAATGCGCAGGATCGTTTTTTTGTACAGTGCAAAAAGCATACTTCCCTGCTGTATCGTTTCCAATTTGTAATCAGCCCGGCTGTGATGGGTGGTTAATGCGGTGTTGAGCTGTTTGTAGTTCATCGATAAAACAAGAACAAAAAGCGCATACCAGCCCACGGAAATCCCTGCAAACAGCAGGAAAGAAAGTATATTACCGTTTACTGTTGCTTTTGTAAACAGTATTGCCGGAGGGTATATCCTGTAGATGGTATCTGAGAGCATGGGAGCCAATGCAGAAAAAGCTTCCTCGTTTATGTTTCCGGTTTCAGAATCAAACAGCTGACCGGGGCCTGTATCTCCCGTGGCAGCAAGCATTGGGAGTACCATCACAGCAATCACAAAAACAATCGACAGGATTGTAGCAATAGTGCTGGTATATCTGGATTTGGAAGAAATCGCCGTAATCACCGCCCCTAATACAGCGGCAATGGTGGTTGGAATCAAACAGGTCAAAAAGAATCCGGCAAGCCAAAAGAGATAAAAAACAAAGGATGGCTTTGCGAAGAAAGCATATATAATGCCCATTGGAACCATCACAATCAGCGTGAAAAAGGTATTCCACAGGTACATATTTATAAACCGGCTGTTAATAACGGTTTTGAGCGGTATTGGCAACGACATGACCTGGTCATAATCCTTAAAGCCAAAAAGCTCTCCGTTCGTTTTGAACATTGTAAAAAACAGCGTCATCAGGCTGCTGATCATCAAAGCGATTCCGGGTATCAGTTCTGTCAACCCCAAATAAGCATAGCCATAGGCCATTGAACCACAGTAAACGGCAGCCATGACCAGGCAAAACAGAATGGCCACAGCGGTTGCAATCTTGTTCGTTCTTTTTCGCTTATCTTTTTCATAACGAAAAACATTGATGCCAAGCTGGGCTGTCAGTCGGTTTTTCACGAGGAGCCAGCACAGGCTTTTTCCAGCTGTTTTTGCATTAACAGTATTCATAAACCCACCTCTCCTCATGCTTCCGTTTGTCCATTGTTCATAATTTCCATGAAGATCCCTTCAAGAGATCCGCCTTCCTTCTCCTTCAGCAGCGCTTCCATTGTTCCAGCAAACGCAAGCTTTCCATGGTGAATCATCGCTACTTTGTTGCAAAGCTTTTCTGCCACATCCAATACATGTGTTGAGAAGAAAATGGCACTACCAGATGCACAAAGCTCGTGCATGATTTTCTTTAACACAACCGATGCTTTTGGGTCAAGGCCAACAAAGGGCTCGTCGAGCACCAACAGCTTCGGTTCATGGATGACGGCGGAAATGATGGACAGCTTTTGCTTCATGCCGTGAGAATAGGAAGAAATCAGGTCTCCCAGGTCCCCTGTAAGTTCAAAGGCATCGGCGGTTTTTTTGATTTTCTCTTCCCGTGTGACAGCAGGAATCCCAAAGATATCCGATATGAAATTCAAATATTGAATGCCGGTTAAATGCTCATACAGATCCGGGCTGTCCGGTATATATGCGGTAACTTTCTTACAGGCCAGTGGTTCTGTTTTCACATTGTGACCGGCGATTAGAATTTCCCCCGCTTCGTAATCAAGAACACCAACCACCGCCCGGATAGTTGTGCTCTTCCCCGCGCCGTTATGACCAATGAAACCGAAGATATCTCCTGCCTGTACATGCAGGCTGATGTTATCGACGGCCTTCTTGCCTCCCTTGTAGGTTTTACTGAAATCTTTAACAATTAACATTTTTCTCACCCTCCCTATTGAAGTGACATACTCACTGCCATTCGAAGTAATGTGGCAAGTTTTATTTATTTTCCGTCCTTGCAGAAAATCTACTGATCTTTCCGCAAACGTTTGTAAAGAGTTCTCTTTAATCGTTGATACTCTTCTGTATCAAACAGGATGGAAAGCGAAGGATTTTCAAGCATCTGAAGAATATCCGTAACGATCAGTTTTTCGTTTCTCACCGGACCCGCACCTAAATCCAGTTCCGCAAACCACTCATCAACCTTTGTAAAAAAATCATCTCCATGCAGCCTGATTCCCTGTTCGATCATATCAATGCTGCAATTTGCGAACTTCTTCAGCTTTTCCAGGGCTTCCGGTTTCTTTTCCTGCATACAATAAAACAAAGCAGCCTGATAATAGATGACAAGGGCTGTGTTGTTATGTAATCTGTCTGCTTCAAAGATCTCCATCAATTTTTCCAACCTGTTGATGATGAGCTCAGCCAATTTCGTATTTTTCAAATGCATGGACAAATATTGAGAGCCACTGGAGAGAATTCCGATCAAATGCATCAATATGTTGATTTGTATTGCTTTTTCAGCTTTTTCCGGCTCCCCGTTCATGCGGTATGCTTCGCTCAGCAAACCTTCGCATTGCATTGTCAGCCTTTTGGGATCCAATATTTCTTCCATGCTTTCAATGGCAGCCTGCGTTTCTTTCAGCTGAAGCTGTGCCATGGCTCGAAGAACAGTCGCGTCGCTTGCAAGAACGGAGTGGCAGCTTTCAGAAATAATCCTGTCGCACAGGTGCCGAATATCTTGCAGTATATGCTTTCGCCTGTCCTCACTGCCAGCCATTTTCAAATGATTCATCCAAAGGATCACCATCTGAAGCAAAAACGGATAACAGGAATAATACTCTTTGACCAGTTCGTTCGTCCTGGTCATCACCTGTTCAAAGGGCAGATTGGCAAAATCCGAAGCCAGCTGATGATAGTATTTTTTAATATTCTCTTTGGTCATCTGTGCGTGGTAACCAAGTAGTTGATCGATGCTGATGTTAAAATAGGATGCCAGCCTTGGTAAAAGCGTGATATCCGGATAGCTTTGCCAATTTTCCCATTTGGATACCGAAGCCTTCGTAACCCCGAGAAACTGTGCCAGCTCTTCCTGAGTAACCTTGCATTGATGCCTGTATTCCGCTATGTTAGCCGCCAACTGTAATTGTCTCACTTTTCTCATCTCCTTTGGAAAAAGCATCTGATGTGTGAGAATGCATGTGTTTATAGCACTAATATACCGTAAAACACACCTGCCTAACAAGAGATTTGTAGTTAACATTGAGAAATAAAATCAACCAAATGGAAACAATGGAGATTATAACAACGGAAGCGATTGCTTGCAATCGCAACACACTGTTATTGCAACAGCAGGTTTTGCTTTGGCAAAACCATCACACAGCAACAAGGTTCTTATCACGTAGTGATAAGNNATCGGTACCCGCCACCACACGTTTTTCAGTTTTTAGTTGAAAATACGTTAAGAGGTGGGACGGGGGTCCATCGGGCCTCGTTATAAATTGTGGTGCAATCCTGCTGCTGGCTTTCATCATATTTCTGCTGTTAAGGAAGAGAATTAGAAAAGGGGCGGCTTAACGGTCCTTCGCTATGGCGCGCTTAATTTGAAGCCCTCACGGATAATTTACTTCTCCATTTTTCACAGCGGTCGCCAAAGAAACCGACGGCCGTCTGGTTCTCCATGACCGACACCACCTCGCATTGGTTTGCACAGCCATTGCAGATAAAACTTTTAGATTGGAAATTTGAAGCCGAAACCGAAAATCCCTTGAATTTGGTCTTACCGTTTCCCTGCTGTATTTTTTCCCGTGCAAGAATTGCTGCACCGACAGCACCCATCACTTCATGATGCTGCGGGATGGTTACAGGCATCTGTAAGGCGGTTTCAAATGCCTTGTGGATCCCTCTGTTTGCCGCAACACCTCCCTGAAAAATTACCGCCGGCAAGATTTCCTTTCCTTTGGCCACATTGCTCAAATAATTCCGTACCAGTGCATCGCAAAGACCGCCGATAATATCGCAGGTGTTATATCCCAGCTGTTGCTTATGGATCATGTCAGATTCGGCAAAAACGGCACAGCGTCCCGCGATCCGTACAGGAACCGTTGCTTTCAGCGCAAACTCACCGAATTCCTCAATGGGGATTCCCAGCCGTTCGGCCTGACGGTCAAGAAACGAGCCGGTTCCAGCCGCACACACCGTATTCATCGCAAAATCCGTAACAACCCCATCCCGTATGATAATAATTTTCGAATCCTGCCCGCCGATTTCAAGGATGGTTTTTACATCGTGCTTTGTGTGTATGGAGGCAACTGCATGGGCCGTGATCTCATTTTTTACAATATCCGCGCCGATCTGGATCGCCGCGATTGCTCTGCCGCTGCCAGTGGCACCGGCAGCCAGAATTTGCCTGTCATAATATTTTTCCCGGAGCATTGCAAAGCCGGTTTGCACAGCCTCCATCGGGCGTCCTCTGGTCCTGATATAATGCTTTTCAATAACCCTTCCGGCATGATCTACAAGCACCATGTTGGTACTGACGGATCCCACGTCAACTCCCAATGTATACACGGCCTCGCCTCCTTTCAAGAAGATCGGTAAATGCTTCAATTCTTGTCATATAACCTGCTTCACCGGTCATTTCGTCCACAACCAGCGTGAGTATGGGAAGATTTTTTTGCCGGGAGACAGAGGGAAGGATTGCTTTTGAAACGATTTCCGGCATGCAGCCCATGGGGAATATCTGTATCGCGCCGTCCATCCCTTCCTCTGCAGCAAGAACTGCCTCGCCGATACACTCTCTGGCATGGCCACCGATATACAGCGGAAGGTATTCATCAGACGCCTTCAGCAGTTCTCTGGAGTTCAGCCGTATCGTCTTGAACAGCATATCCTTTACCCACCAGCTGGGTGTAAGGTGCCTGGACGTGGATATCCCCATATCCATTAAAACATCTTCAATATAAAGGTTTGAAAAAGGTTCAATCACCGTATAAATCTCTCCGATAATAGAAATTTTTATCGGGTTCCTGTCTGTGCTGACGGGGATTTTTTTTATTGCTTCAAGATATTCTTGAAGAAGCTCCAGTGCTTTATCCGGGTCATTACAGGGATAGACGGTATTTCTACATTGGTTTAAAAGCCTTTTGCATTCTCCCGGCTTTTTTTCAAATCCTGCCCGCCAATGGGCCTCCTTTTCAATATCATCCAGAAGCTTCATTGCTTTATAGGCTATAAAAAGGCTATGCAATTTCTCAACAGGTGCTTTTTCGCTTTGTGCACCAACCCGCTGCATTCTGTGTAACAGCTCGCGCAATCCTATGCTTTTCACCGGGTCCATGACAATAAAATCAATATCATGACCCAAATGCCGTAATATTTTCATCTGAAGCTCGGAATACTCACCAAAGCGGCAGGGGCCGCAGCTTCCTACCAAAAGCACCGTGTCTGCTCCCTCACGGATACCGGCCAGATAATTACCGATCATCAGCTTGAATGGAAGGCATATTTCTTCCGGGGAATATTTCGAACCCAAAAACAGGGCTTCCCTGTTATTCAGCGGAGGGATAACGTAATCCAATCCAAGGCAGTCAAAAAGGATTTTGACTGCGATATAGACATTTCCTAAATGTGGTACTGTAATTTTCATTTTGTTCTCTTCTTTCCAGCATATCAGCAAAGGCTTCAAGGCGGGTGTCGATGCCCGCTTCACCGGTGTGTTCATCCAGTTTCAGAACGAGCATCGGAAATTCTCCCACATGGCATCGGATCAGATCAATAATTACCGAATCAAGACCGCAGGCGAAGGAGGAAAGATAAATAATTCCATTAACCTTCCGCTGCTCATAGAACGCGGCTGCAGCACCATACAGCGTGCGCTGGAAAGTCCAGAAAGGTTTTCTCATAAGTTTTTTAAGCTGTAGTCCGCAGACCCTGCTGCTGGCAAACTCCTCGGTAACCAGACCGATGCCTTTTGCCCGAAGTTTTCTGACAATCCCCATGTTTAAAAATGAATCATTGACGAGATACGGATGCCCTGCCAACATCACGGTCAGTTTTTCGCCGGGTTCAAGAATGCCTGTCTCAAGATTGCACTGTGCCCTGATGGCGTGTTGAAAGGAATTTCGGATTTTCTCCGTACTCCGGGTGATTTTCAGGCCAGCTGCAAGGCACCACTTATACATTTCCTTTTGATGATGCATATATAAAGGTATTTTTGTGATCTCCGGCAATCCGGGGATACTGTGTGCAATCATTTCGGGAAGACCGCAAAATTTAGGGCAAATGTATTCCTGTTTGTATATCCCCATTATTCTTGGTATCACCAGTAAGTCACACTGATCCTTAATCGAGACCGCATGTCCGTGATAAACCTTAACAGGTAAACAGGCTTCATCCACACAGACCTGTACACCCAGATTCATGATTTTTTGGTTTGTTTCCTCTGACTCTATGATTTCAGCACCCAGGCTCTGAAAGAAAGCCCTGAAGAAAGGGTGATATTTACAATAGAGTAATCCCTTTGGTATTCCAACCCGCATTCAACCACTCTCTCCAGTTTTACGGTGCTTCTCCGGCCGTTTCTTATGAAGATTGCTCCTGTGAGGAACTCCTCCCTGGAGTAAGCACCCTTATATTCAGGCTTCACCTTCGGCGAAGCTTCCGGGGAATTATTATACCCTGAAAAAAAAGGTTTATGAGGAGACTTGAAAATTTCCGGTGCAGATTTGTGTCCCGGTATATTACCCGGGTGTCATCCTACTTAAGTTCACGAAAAACATTATTGATCCATTTGCCCGATTAAAATCGCCTTATTCCCAGCAGAAATTTGTAAATTCCTTCAAGATTCACCATGGCGTAAACCATGAACAAAGGCAGGCGAATATAAATACCTTGTGTTGAATTGGGCCGTACAGACAACAACAAGGTCATAAAACACCTTTCCGAAATCGTTCCATGCAGATAAAGCCGAATCATAAGATTGTTGCTCGCCATGCAACCCGGCTAGGGAGGATAAAGTAAAATCAACTTGAATAACATTATCATAATCATTATTCTTGCCCAATTCCTCCAGCTAGCTTGTGATCCCAGTTATTTTTTTATCCCTCTGCAGTGGCATTCCAAGTGGGCTTCTAATAGAGCCTTACGGCTGTAAGATATGAATTGCCGCAAGTGGGTTTACATATTTATCACACATTGAATCATATCGAATACAATAAAGTAGACAAACACAGAAGGAGGTGTGATAAAAATGGCAGACAATGATAGATTTGACAAGAAAGAGGGTTGCTTCCCGTGCCCGGATCCTGGTCATCCACTACCGAAGCCGATACTTTTTGAATGTGGAAACGGCGGTGGTTTTACCTTTGCAGCTAACGGAAGCAGCAGCGATGAAAGGAATGCCCCATGTATTTGTGTACCAAAGACCGTAGCAAACGTAACATTGGATACATCGTGTTTGTGCATGCCAAAGGTAAAAATTGAGTTTTCCAGTATTATTCATTTTATTCCTAAGTGCGTAGGATCAGCTCAATTGGAATTTGATTTGGTGAAATGCTGTAGAGATTTTCCTGAATGTACAGTAGGAACCTGGAACTATGAAATTTCCGGGGAAGAAGACAAATTTGCAAAATCATTCTGTTTTGATTATTGTGAATGCAGTTCCTGCCCGAATTGCTGCACATATATCGTGAAATGCAGACCTGTTTATGTGAACAATGCGGCAATCTGTGTGGCTAACTGTCAAATTGCCGCCTTTGCACAGACTCATTAGAGTTGTGCTGGCATCCATCAGTCATGACGGTTGAATCAACCGTCATGACTTATTTTAACCTATTTGGCCGCTCTGCATACAATAAATATAAGATGGTTGATTGTTTTTGGAGGATTTACAGTGAAGACAAACCACATTAAATGGAAAGCTCTGTGGGACAATGATTTATGTTTCCAGGAACTTATCCGATCTGAAATGATGGTTTCAGAAAGGAAAACGAGATATTCCAAAAACCAGGAAGCTATACGGGTTGATGTCGACAAGGGTATAAATGGGCACCTGAACAGAATTACAGATCCAAAAACCGGGAACATACCAGACTCCATCCGAATGAATCCAGATGACGAAACCACCTCAAAAAAGAGAGCAGAATGTCAACACCCAGCCAGGATGAAAGCTTTTTGCAATGCGGAACAGGATAATGCACAAAAAACAGCTATCTTACCTGAAAACAATATAAAGCTCGAAAATCATGAAGACCACCGTAATGTTGATAAAGAACCTGATAGAGAGGCAATTCTGAGAAAAAAAGAAAAACCTGTCGCGGTAAAACATACTGCAGATATGCGGTTGAACTATGATAGCAAAATTAGCAAGAGGATAAAATCTGAAATACGGGTTAAATCCTACCCAATTTTACCGATGAAAATCATTTATGAATGCGGGACAGTTATGGGGTTTACCTTTTCACCTGTCAATGGGGAGATTGTGAATAGCTACTCGAACCATTGTATTCCAAAGACACTGGGAACAGCTGCGATTGACACATCCTGTCTGGTAAAGCCGAAAACCAAGATATCCTTCTCGTGCTGCATTGGTTTCATAGCCAATGGTGAGGAGGCATGTGCACAACTGGAATTTGTTCTATACAGATCATGGAATAACAGTACAGAAAGCTTTATGGGCAATTGGGTGTATGAAATTTACAGCAATAGGAATGAAACCGAGTCTTTTCTTTTCCAATATTGTAATTCTGCTTCTTTTCAAGGTTGTTACAACTATTACATACGCGTTTTGCCTGTATATATTAAAAATTGCAGTGTCAGTATTGTAAACTGCAATATGGATGTAATAGCTCAGAGCAGAAACGACAGTGTCGTGTCATGGGGACGGGGGTTTGACAACCTTTATGTTTAAAGAAGAAAAACTTTAATCAAGCACCCTTTCCATGATCGAGCGATGAATACGAAGTTTAAATTTTGTTTGCATTGTTGTCAAAATCTCCGAAAAATCCAACTGCGGTTTTTGATACTCACGCGGAATAAAAATCTCCTGCTGTACTTGCAGATTTGATGTGCGAGATAATTTGAATAAGCGAAAATCATTTCTCTGATGACATGCAACATTTGGTTATATATAGCATTTCCCCGAGTTACGTTAAACGAATTTATACTTTTCTTGAGTTTTTGCACATTTGGTTAAGTGACTTCGCACTTTACTTGAAATTGTAAACATTTAGCTTAACGAATATGTATAGATGAAATAAATGAGCCCCCGCCGTATTTTTATATCATATTTTGGCCAGATGCAAAAAATACGTTATAAAAATGCGGCGGGGGTCTGTTATCCCTCATAATGAGGGCGTTAGTTGGTTTGATGAATATACCTATTTCAGGTTTTCAACCATACGCACAGCCATTGTTAGTGCCTGCTCACGAGCCGCAGTGGCGTAATTCATGGCTTCTTCGGCAGGAGTGGTCGCCCTGGGGGTGAACATATTGTTACCCGTTCCGGTGATTATCCCATTAGCGGCCATGAAGTATACCGAATCCTTAGCCCAGGTTGAAATCTTACTATCGTCACTGAAAAGTGCAGGCTTCGTATAGGACAGGGTGTATTTGTTATCGGTAGCGAGCGTCCATCCTTCCATGGATACTTTCTTATACACTCGGGTAAGCATGGTTGCTGCCTGTTCTCTGTTTAAAAGGGTATTCGGGGCAAACTTATCTTTACTGACACCAGCAGTGATACCCACATTATAAGCCTTTAACACTTCGGGATCACTGGTATCTGTAAATGGGTTCGCAGCAACAGGTGCAGCGCTCTTGCTGGAAAGGGCTTCATAAACCTTGACGGATATCGCTGCAAACTCAGCACGGGTGATTCCCTGGGTCAGGTCTTTACCGATAAGGGAATCGGGAATGAGCCCATATCCAAATGCTTTTTTCATGATATCCTCAGCCCATGATGAGGTTTTTGAAAATGCATCAACACCCATTATCACAACATTGGAGAAGGGAGAACGGTAATTGGAGCCATCAGGTCTCTTAAACTCAAAGCACATACGAAAAGCATAGGTGTTCTTTTCAATGTCTATTTCACCAATTCCGCCTTTATCTATCGGATCTATATCCATAACGCCTGAAACAACGTTTCCTCCCTGATAGATAAGTTCTCCGCCTTCGGTAGCCCACTTCCCGCTGCCCACTTTCCAGTCCATATAGCTTACGATTTCAACATGTTTGTTCGCTTCCTGAACATCTTCAGGAATTGTATAGGTAAAGTGAAAATAGGGCACTTTGTCGTCGGAGGTTGTTAAAATTTTCCCCGCAAGATTAGCCGGAGCACTAAGCTTCTCGGGAACTTTTCCAGATGCGTTTTTCCCAATAGAAGCAATGTCTGACCAGGGAGAAACGATCTCTTTCCATCCGTACTCTTCGGTGGTTTCATTATAAAAATCATATTCGTAAACATAACGGAAGCGAAAAGAGTATGTATTGTTTTTCAAATCCCAGGACTCAAGCCCCAGCCACTCGGGGAAAAGCCATGAGTCAAATGCATTCAGCTCGCCCTGGTGAGTGTGCCCTGGATAAAGGACGAAGCTCGACGCAAGACCAGGCCAAAGATCCGTTAACAGTTCCTCGTATACTGCTTCCAGTGTTTCTGTACGGAAACCGGGAGTTCTGTTGAATGTCCAATCGCCGTCATTGATTTTAATATCAAGCTCAATGAGGGGTGCTTCCCAGTCATCCTCGCCATCATTGCACAATTTGGCGATACTGTCGGGTTGGGTATAACGAATAAGTAAGTCATTATCGGTTTCGTTGAGCCGGACTGTAATACTTACCGGCTTATCAAGCGTTGGAAGCGGGTCTCCCTCCATATCCACCTCAGCTAATGAGGCTAAAGGCAGCAACAGGCACATGAGAACAGCCACTAACAGAATGACTGATTTTCTTGTCATGATAAGATCACCCCTATTCATTTAATTTTAAGTCAGTTGGTAAATTATTATTATATTTTCAATAAAACAGTACTTCACAACACTCAAGTTACCATATATTTGATGTTAATTCAAGTATTTGTTTGATGAACTTACCAAAAGGAGTGTATGAAAAAAGAAAGTAGCTGCAGGAATATGTGTTTTATCCTGAGCGCAGTGAAGGATCTTGGTAATGCAAGATCCCTTACCTCGTTCAGGATGAAAGGCTGCGCCTGCGTAAGTGTGAACAGTATTTTTCAGATAAAGATCTTCGATTTATAATCGATTTGTATAAGAAGGCAGTATATGGAACTGTCCCCATGTCCCTGACTGTCCTCTTGATTGTTTATAAAATGTTCAGTTTCTCTGCGATTTGCTGCATTTTACAATCGGAGAGATACAAAATTTGCGCACAGCTTTTTAGTTCTTCATTGATGGTTTCATCCTGCAAAATACGCTGCTCCTTATAGAGCATCTGATGCTCCAGGGTTGCCCATGAGTCCATGGAGATTGTGCGAAGTTGAATCTCAACGCGAACAAATTCAATGGTGTCTGTAAGTGGCACTTCCACATTCACAACCAGGTGCAAACTGCGATATCCATTCATTTTGGGATTGCGAATATAGTCCTTTTCTTCAACCAGATGAATGTCCTGCTGTGACAGCAGACAGTCCCGTACTGTATAAATATCTTTAATGTAGGAACAAATAATCCGTATACCGGCAACATCGTTCAAATTTCCTGATATTGCTTCCAGAGAAATATCTTCTCCCTTTTTTGCCAGTTTCCTGGCGATGCTGACCGGGCTTTTTATTCGGCTTTTACAGCTTTCTATGGGGACATGAACACCCCGGACGCGATAATCCTCCTGCAAAATGCCGACTCTTGTAACTATATATTTCGCTGCACTTTCATATAGCATCATCTGCTGTTGAAATGCAAGAACAGATTCAACAATCCCGGAACCGCCCTGATCAATTTTCTCGATCTGAACCATTTGCTTGTTATTCATTTTGTTATACCTTCACCTGTATTTGTTTGCTGCGGACTCCAGTTGTAATGCCTTTATCTGTATTTGTTTGCCTCAGATCACAGCTGCTATACCTTCATCTGTATATGTTTACTGTGGATCATAGCAGCTATGCCTTCATTTGTTTTTGTTTGATATAAACCCCGGCTGTACTGTCACCTGGATTTTGATACAGTTCCCAACTGTACTTTCACCTGAAAGCTGTGATGACAGCATGGGCAGTTCACCCCATGCGCTCCTTTGGTTCTGGGTAAGCGGAGCGTCTTTTTGCAACTGGGGCATCTGCGATATACCTTTGTTTTTCTGTCTGTCCATTTGCTTCTCTGCAGTTTTAACCAGCTTGTAAACTTATGTTGGGCTTTAAGGTACTTTCGGTTTTCCTCCTGTCGTTTCCAGATGTTTTTTGACATGGTTCGAAAAATATATATACCCACCAAAACCAATTCCACATAGTTGAGAATGAAACTTTTCAAGATCAAATTGATAACCAGTAAAGCAATATAAAACCCAAAAATAAACTTGTTCAGGCCATCCATACCATTTCTTCCGTACATAAACCGAGCTATTTTCTCGTTGAAAGGAACTTTTTCTTTTCTCATATTAACCTCCATTAAACCATTAACAGCTAGTAATCACTATTGTAAATCAATCATGATGATAACACCATGTACTTCGCCACAAAATGTTTATCCCCATAAGGGTTGAAAATACACAAAGAAGATAAAGAAATCGTTATGGTCCCGGCTTAAGGAATATCTTCCGGTGGAGTATACCACTGTGAATACCCGGAAGGAGATGAAATATCCTTATCATATTCGTATTGGCTGCCATATCCATAACCGCCTATTAAACTACAACTGCGCAGCAGGAAGGACAAAAACATCTGCGCCAGATTAATATACAGAATAATTCTTAAAAAAGAGAACGGGCGGCGTGCAGGACGGGTTTGGCTGCTTTGAGATTGTGAATTTTGCTGTTGGTTCCCAAAACCAAAATTAAAACCAAATCCTTCACTGTTAAAGAAATCACTAAAGCTCTCGTAAGTATTCTGTTGCCCCTGGTCATAGTTTCCGTTTCTATTGTTTTGGTAACCATTTCCGTTACCATATGCAGATCTACCGTAATAAGAGCTGCCATAAGAACCGCTGTAACTTCCCTGATCAGCTCCGCCGCCGTTACGTAACTCACGGATAGCTTCATACGCACCGTTAATCTCTTTCATTTTAGCTTCGGCTTGCTTATCACCAGGGTTCAGGTCAGGATGATACTTGCGAGCCTGCTGCCGGTATGCCTGTGTAATTTCATCTTCAGTTGCGGTCCGTGGTACGCCAAGCAAAACATACGGATCAGTCATGGATATCTTCTCCTCCCTGGCCTTTCATTGAACCATTGTCAAAGGTGTCAACTTCCTGTTCCAGTGCATCCGCAGCCGCTGATATTTCTGTAGTATCCTTGCCTTTGAGTGCTTTCTTTAATCGTTTCGTTAACTCGCCAAGCGCTGCCTTGCTTTTTCTGTTGTTCTTCATCACGGTATTGGCACGATTCATCACAGATTCCGCACGTCTTCTGGTTTCACTCTCTTCACGCAGAATGGCATCTTCTGCAGCGTATCTCTTTGCATCCGCTATCGCCTGAGCAATTTCTTCCTGGCTTAAATTACCCGAAGCGGTAATGGTGATATCCTGCATCCTGCCGGTATCCAAATCCCGCGCAGAAACATGAACAATGCCATTGGCATCAATATCAAACGTAACTTCAATCTGTGGTACACCCGCCGGAGCAAGACGGATACCGTTAAGAGAAAATCTGCCGAGGGCCTTATTGCCCGAAGCCCTCTCCCGCTCCCCCTGCAATACATGTATTTCAACCGAACGCTGGTATGGCGCGGCAGTTGAGAATACCCTGCTCTTTGTAATCGGAATTGTGGTGTTGCGGTCAATAACTTTGGCAAAATTGTCCCCCACCGTCTCAATTCCCAAAGAAAGCGGTGTGACATCCAATAGGAGCAAGCCCTTCACTGTACCTGAAAGGACACCACTTTGAATAGCAGCACCCATCGCCACGCACTCATCAGGGTTTATTCCTTTGAAGGGTTCCTTTCCGGTCATCTTTTTAACCAATGCGTTCACAGCAGGAATCCGGCTGGATCCACCCACCATCAATACCTTTGAAATCGCATTAGCACTGATTTCGGCATCGCGAATGGCTTGTTCCACAGGGCCTTGGGTTGCCAGAACCAGATGCTGGGTCAATGCATCAAATTTTGCCCGGGTTAATGTCATCTCCAGGTTCTTTGGTCCATTTCTGTCAGATGCGATAAAAGGAAGCAAAATGCTTGTCTGCATCATGCCCGAAAGTTCAATTTTTGCTTTTTCGGCTGCTTCACGAACTCTTTGCATGGCAGACATATCCCTGGAAAGGTCAATATGGTCGCTTTTCTTATATTCCTGGATAATATAGTCCGTGAGTACCGCGTCGAAATCATCCCCGCCAAGCCGGTTATTGCCAGCTGTAGCAAGCACCTCAATGACACCGCTGTTGATATCCAGAATGGAAACGTCAAAGGTACCACCGCCAAAATCATAAACCATGATCTTCTGGGGCTCTTGCTTGTCAAGCCCATATGCCAGCGCGGCTGCCGTGGGTTCATTGATAATGCGCTGCACATTTAAACCCGCAATGCTGCCGGCATCCTTGGTGGCCTGACGCTGGGCGTCTGTAAAATAAGCAGGAACGGTAATCACCGCATCGGTAATCTGTTCACCAAGATAAGCCTGCGCATCTGCCTTCAGCTTTAACAGGATAATAGCCGAGATTTCCTGTGGTGTATATGCCTTTCCATCAATTTTCATCCGATAGCTTGTGCCCATCTCTCGTTTAATGGAGCGAATCGTTCTGGCGCTGTTTGTTACAGCCTGACGCACTGCAATATTTCCCACCAAACGCTCACCGTTGTTTGTAAATGCCACAACAGAGGGTGTCGTCCTTGAGCCGTCAGCACCGGGTATTATAACGGTGTCGCCGCCTTCCATCACGGCCACACAGGAGTTCGTGGTACCTAAATCAATACCAATTAGTTTTGCCATTCTTTTGCCTCACTTTTCAATTGTTCATGCTACTATTATAGATGAGGTTTGTCAATTCTTTCTCAAGTGAATCTCAACAATTCTTGAGGTTTCGTTGAGATTACGTTGATGTTTGTGGTGTACAATAAATGTGGTATATTAGGCTTAATGGAAAGCAGGTGGCTATCTGAAGGGATTGGCCGGTAATGAAAAAAATACACAGGTGGTTCTGATATGTTTAAAATTTTGGTTGTAGAAGATGATACCGAGCTCCAGCAGCTTTTTTGCCGCGTCCTGACCAGAAGCGGCTACCTGCCCTTCGGCGCGGATAATGCGAATGCCGCTTTGCAGCTGATGGACCGTGAATATATTGATTTGATTATTTCCGATGTGATGATGCCTGGGATGGATGGCTTTGAATTTGTCCGTACACTTCGCGGCAGCAACTGCCACCTTCCTGTGCTGATGATTACGGCCAAAGGAGACTTTGCCGACAAGCAGCTTGGATTTATGTCCGGAGTTGACGATTATATGACTAAGCCAATTGATGTCAATGAAATGGTGCTGCGGGTTGGCGCATTGCTGCGTCGTGCCAAAAGCGTCAGCGAACGAAAACAGACCTTTGGAAAAACCACCCTGGAATACGATACGATGACCGTTTACACCGGTTCAGATTCAATGGTTCTTCCCCAAAAGGAATTTATGCTGCTGTATAAGCTAATCTCTTTTCCCGGTAAGATTTTCACACGCCAGCAGATCATGGATGACATCTGGGGTGTGGACACCTATACCGATTCCCATACGGTGGATGTGCATATCAACCGTTTACGTGACCGTTTCCGTGATAATTCCGACTTTGAGATTGTTACGGTTCGCGGCTTGGGATACAAGGCGGTGAAAAAACAATGAAGAACCTCCCTGCCCAAAGAGTGCTGAACGAGCCATTTTTAAAACTTCGCTCCAAATTTATGCGGGTCATTTTTGGCTTTATGCTCTTTTATATATTTTTCACCGGTGCAGGGTTTCTCTACATCTTTTATGGCGGGTTTTTACCATTGATTGTTCAAAACCCGCTGACCATGATGCTTCTGTTATATTTTCTCAGCTTTTCACTCGCTTCCATTCTCGCGATATATGTCAGCCGGCATATCCTCACCCCCATTGAAGAGCTCAGCAAAGCGTCGCAAAGGGTTGCAAAAGGCGATTTCAGCGTACGTATCCCCGATCGTCATAATACAGAAGAGCTGCACAACACTTTCTCAAACTTCAACACCATGGTCAGGGAACTCAGTTCTATAGAAACACTGCGAAATGATTTTATTACAAATGTTTCTCATGAATTTAAAACCCCTCTTTCGGCCATCGAAGGCTATGTCACGCTGTTGCAGGAAACAAGCCTGACCGATGCGGAACGACTTGAATACACAGAGAAGATCCTGTTCAACACCAGCCGCCTCAACGATCTGACCGGCAATATTCTGTTGCTGTCTAAGCTGGAGAATCAAAGCTATGGAACAGAATCTGCAAAATACCGATTAGATGAGCAAATTCGGGAAGCCATTCTGCTGCTGGAACCAAAATGGGCAGCAAAGGAGATCGTGTTTGACCTTGATGGATTAAAAGATACTGTCATTGTTAGCAATGAAGCGCTTCTTTTGCAGGTATGGATGAATTTGATCAGTAACGCTGTGAAGTTTGTCAATCAAAAGGGGACCATTGCCATTAGTATTGCCCCTCAACCTGATTCTGTTGTTGTAACGGTAAAAGATGATGGCATCGGAATGTCGGAAGAGACGATGCGGCATATCTTTGAGAAGTTCTATCAGGGGGACACCTCACACCGTTCTGAAGGCAATGGTCTGGGGCTTGCATTGTGCAAGGAAATCATTCATAAACTCAATGGAAAAATAACTGCAGCCAGCTCGCCCGGAAAGGGTTCAACCTTTACAGTAACGATTCCCACCGGAAGCACACCATGAGTACACTCAATACTCAGCCGAAACACTTGACGAGAAATGCTGCACATATTAACATAATATGAAGAAAAAAATGGCTTTGACCTGAACTGTCTCTTGTCACTCCTTGTCACCTGGCAGCCATCAGCCATAAAGCCACAGAAGCGCTTCCGGCAATCTTTTGGACACATCAGCCAGCGAATGCCTGCCCTTTTCATCGATATAGCATTTCAATTCCGTCTCGGTAAAACCATTATTGAGCAATCGGGTGTTAAAGGTCTGCAATGCATCTTCAAAATCTTCTGTAAAGTCACCCCGGATCTCTTCCGGCAAGCCCTGACTTTCCATTTTACCCACATCCATATATATTTTCATCCTGCAGCGTTTCATAAAACAGTTTTTGAGAGCCTCCGGCGTATTGTAAAATGTTTTCGTCATTGTAAAACTGAACGCGCCTATTTTTGAAAACACTTCCTGATATTTCAGGCCAATGTAAACCGAGCAAGCCGCGCCGGCTGAAAAGCCTGCGATACCGGTAAATTCCCTTTGGGGCAGCGTCTTGAAATGTTGATCGATAAACGGCTTCAATGTAAAGACAATAAACTTCGCATAATCGTCAATCCTTGGCTGAGGGCTTGTCACCGACACACGAACCGGATTTAGATCCCTTCTTCTGAACGCACCGATGCTTTCAATGCCAACAACAATCAGACCGCTCATTTTCTTTGCTATAAACAGCTCTTCCAATACTCTATTCATGGCTAAATTATGCTCTTCGCTTTCATCGCTTTGAGCAAAAACCGATTGGCCGTCATGCATATAGATCACTGGATAGCGATTCTGCGATGCACTGTAATCGGGCGGTACATAAACCCAAATGCTGTTGTGGCGATTTAATTGAGGAACGGAGAACTGATCCAGCAAGAATATACTCTCAGCGTATGAGTCATCGCGTTTCAAACCCTTCGCGCTCAATTGATTCATGCTCAAATCGTTTTGATCTGCCATGTCATATTTCTCCTTCCTGAATCATCGTTTTGGATGGTACAGGCTTTATTTTGATGATTTCACTTTCAACCAGTAAACCAATAACCAGAAGGATGGTCCCCACATAGAACCTGGCTGTAAGTGTTTGGCCAAACAGTACACCCAGGACAGCAGTGAAAGGTATCTTTAAATAAGAAAGCAGGCTGCCATGAACGGTGGAAAGCTTGCTATACCCGCTTGTCATCAACCACTGTGCGAGGAAGGACGAAACACTTATGCCCAAAAGGACGATGATCGGCATCAAACCGACCTTTGGCTGATGTACCGACGATAACGGGGCAAACACAAGCCCGAAGATACAGGCTGATAAATATACAACAATCGGATGCTCCTTTTCGCTGGAACGCTTTGTGTAATGAACTCCAATTCCCATGAGGATACCACTAAGCAGTCCAATCGCATCTCCCAACAGCGGATATTCACTTCCATCATAAAAAATGATCGTCACCCCCAATAAGCATAACACGATGCTGATCAGGTTGGTCAACCGGATGCGTTCCTTATAAAAGATGAACCCAAACGAAGCAGTAAATATCACATAAAAATTGTTCATGAGGGTTGCTCTGGCACTGCTTGTCATTTCAATAGCCAGGTAGAAAAGGATCATTGAAACAGAGCCCAGTACTCCCCTTAACACCCAGGGCTTTTTATCATGTACCTTAAAGGGTTTTTTTGAAAAAAGCAGAAAAGCCATCCCCAATATGATTCCCATGACAAATCGCGCCGTCGATATAAAATGGCTGTTGAAATACCTTGAGATGTCTTTTACCAAAACAGCACTCAGGGAGAAAAAAATACTTGAAGTAACCATCAAACAAACGCCTTTGGCTTTCATAACGAGATATCACCTTTCTGAATATGAATTGTACTATAGAACAGAAGCAATTGCGTAGATACGGTTTAGGAAAGCGTTGTAGCCAGCCGGAAATGTTCCCTGGCTGCTTGAATAGCGGATCATTGTTACCTTCAATCATTTACTGAGAACACTCTTTCTCCGATGTGTGCTGCACTTTCTTCGTACTTGCTTTACGAATGATAATCTGTTATAGTACAGTTATTACTTTAAACCCGTCTATTTAAAAGTGCAAGGTAAAAAATGAGCATCTGTATTGGTACAGAGGCTTGGAGGGGTTATGGAAAATCGTTATGATGTTGTAAAGAAGGTTATTATACAGCAGATTGAATCCGGCAGGCTAAAACCCGGAAGTAAGCTTCCGTCCATCAGAAAGCTCGCAGAGGAGCTAAAGGTGTGCAATGCTACCGTCATCCATGCATACAAAAAGCTGGAACAAGAAAACATCATATATTCTGTTGCCAAAAGCGGATATTATGCCATGAAGCCCAACAATACCGTAGGCAAGGCTTACTGCCTTCAGATAACAGAGCTTTCCAGAGCCGTGCCTGCACCCAACCTGCTTCCCTATGTGGAATTTAAAAGCTGTCTGGAACAGGCCATCGATTCTTATAAAGAGTCACTGTTCACCTATTCAAACCCCCAGGGTTTTGAAGCATTGCGCAACACATTGATCAGGTACTACAGGCAGGATCAGATTTTTACACAGGAACAAAATATGGTGATTACGGCCGGAGCATACCAGGCTCTTTTTATCCTCGCAAAAATGCCCTTTCCCAATGGAAGCCCACACATACTGGTTGAACAGCCCACATATTCAGGCATGTTGCGAATCCTGAATCTTGAGAGGATCAGCGCTATTGGTATTGAAAGAGATCGCCAGGGAATTGACCTGGATAAACTTGAAACCATCTTTCGAGGTGGGAATATTAAGTTTTTTTATCTCATGCCCCGATTTCAAAACCCAACCGGATTCACCTATGGCAGGGAGCAAAAAGAGAGTATTCTTAAGCTTGCTGCAAAATACAATGTATATATTGTTGAGGATGATTACCTTGCAGACCTTGAAACAAATACAAGAAATGACTCCTTGTTTGCCATGAGCCAGGCCTCCAACATCATTTACCTGCGAAGCTTCTCTAAGTCACTGCTGCCAGGCATCCGCGTCGCTTCCGTTATCTTGCCGGATTTGCTGGTCAATGATTTCGTAAAGCATAAAATGCTCTGCGATATAGGAAATTCAACCATGAATCAGGCTGCACTGCAGCTGTTTATCAGCTCCGGTATGTTTGAAAAGCATTCAAAGTGTATCAGAAAAGAATATGAAAGCAAGATGGATGAAATGAAGTTGTATACTGAAGCTGCCTCCAGATTGGGTTTAACATTTTCTGTGCCCCATACCGGCTTTTTCAGTTATTTGGAGTTTCCTAAAAATGTTAGCAGCAACAAACTGGCAGGCTTATTGAAATCAAACAATATCCATCTGGCGCGAACAGAGGAAATGTTTATTCCATGCTTTTTCAAGGATAATGCTTTACGCATCAGTGTGTGCAGCCTTGAAAAGAACGCCATCGCTCCAAGTATGGCACTAACACTGGAGCTTATTGAAAAAACAATGAAATCAGCGGTCCAGAGCACTGCCCGACATGAGGAAATTCTCATACAATAACCTGATGATGGTTTTCTGTCGCTCTCTTTTTAGCCCGTTACATTTCTCTGTTGCAATTTGTACGATTGCGATACATAATACAATTATTACAAGAACGGTTCCGTATAATTCAATGAGGAGAACAACATGATAAAACCCATGAATTTTTACTGGAACGAGGACTTTGAACATCCTTTGTTGCTAACCCTGTCAAGGAACTGACATGGTCTTAGTTTATGACACTCATCACCATGCATTTGGATAAACATGGTTGACAATATGTAAACTTATGTTTAATATTTATAACGAGGCGCGATGGGCCCCCACCTCTTAACGTATTTTCAGCTAAGGGCTGAAAAACGTGTGGTGGCGGGTACCGATTACCTTAATCAGGCGGCGAG
>LSQX01235344.1_pt2 | contig 26479 bp, 27 predicted proteins | sample 654561 | NCBI WGS metagenome assembly LSQX01 (sample SAMN04489861, study PRJNA283612) | anaerobic digester metagenome | isolation source: 4 biogas reactors fed with cattle manure at either 37C or 55C with and... | place: Denmark: Kongens Lyngby | collected 2014 | reverse complement strand
AAAAAAAACATTTTGGTATGGATTTTGTGGATATGTTATTAAACCGCTTCGACGGTGAGTCGGAACTCAAGAAACCCGCCAACGTCCTGGTTTGTTTCACAGATACGGAGACAGGAAAAAGATTGAGCAGGCTGGCATTTCAGATGGCCATGTCGCGGCCGGAGAAATCGGCCATCACACTGTTGCATTTCATCGGTAAAAAGGAAGAGATGCAGCCGACAGAGGAGACCAACGGCAATCAGGGGATTATTCATGCAGACTTCATGCCGAAAGGGGAGAAGAGCAAGATCACCATGCGCGTGTTCACAAGGGAGTCGGATGATCACCTTGCCGACATCATGAAGATGGCGGAGGAGCAGCAGTGCAACCTGGTGCTGACAGGCATAAGCAATGATGAACTGGATCTGCAGGTGGTGGAGAAATACAGCAGGCTGAGAAGCAACCCTGCCAACCCTGCAGCCACCATCCTGGAACAGTTCAGCGAGCGTGAAGCCAGGGGACTACAGGAGCTCTCAGCGCTGGTGAGCCGCAACAGCGTGCCCACAGGGATATTTATCGACAACGGCCTGAAGGAAGGAAACAACATTTTCGTGCCTATCCTGAGTAAGTCCGACATACACATCTTCACCTTCATCCACCACATGGCACAGAAGGAGCACGTGAAGATCATGATCTGGGATGCCATCGGCATCATCGAGTCGGAGCCGAAGATGCAGAAGCTCTATCAGTTCATCGTGAAGAAAACCGATGGCAAGGTGCATCTGTGGAACGATGACAGGAAGATTGAGGAGGATTTCATACGGCGGCAGGATCTGGTCATCATCGGCGTGGAGGGATGGGTCAAACTGATCAACGCCCCCCTGCCATGGAAGGAATCGCTCCCCTCAACATTGATTATTAAAGACATCACAACATAAAAACAATTATGAATCTATCTGAAACAGCAAACAAACTGGCAGCGATACATGCTCATATCGGACAAAAGCAGTTGAAGCAGGCCATCGACGGCGTGAAGGAGCTTGCCGCCATACAGCATAACTGGCCCGTTTCGGAGAAGATTGCGGAACTGGAGACCAACTATCAGTACATGCTTCACTACCTTCTTGAAGGGAAGAAAGATCCTGAACAGAAACATATCTACGATAAGCTGCTGCGCGACCTCTATACCGTTGCCGATGATGCCGCCGAGCACCTCTGCCTGCAGGAGAGCCCGTCGCTCTACTTCGACAAACAGCGACTGATGAATGTGCGTACACCACTCACGACAGATGAGTACAGGAGCATCATCACCAGGCAGAACGACACCTACTCCTTTATCGACCTGCTGGAGGAGGGTCACGAAAAAGAGCAACGCCTGAAACAAAACGCACAGGAGCACGAGCAGACGCTGCAGGACCTCTTCTACTCCGTTTATGTCTCTCCCAGGGCCAATGCCGATCTGATCACATCGTACCGCCAGATCATGGAGGATGAGCTGGTACCGCTCTACGACAAGAGCATCATCATCTCCGCACTCACGATGAATATCCTGCAGCGCTTCGATGCGGAAAAAATCAAGCTCCTGCTCGATCTCTGCCGGCGTCCCGAGCCTGAGCTTGCCTCACGCGCCGTGACGGGCATCATCCCCATCTTCCAGACCTACAGTGAACGATGGCATCTCTACCCTGAATGTACCGACAGGCTCCAGCTGTTGTCGGACGACAATGTTTTCAACCGGAGGTTCATCACATCGGTCATTGGCTACATACAGGCACATGAGACCGAGAAGATCACCCGCAAGCTGACGGAGGAGATCCTGCCGGAGATGATGAAGCTGAGTCCGATGATCGGCAAGAAGATAAAACTCGATGAGTGGATGGGCGAGAGCGGCCTGGATGAGAAGAACCCCGAATGGCAGAAGATACTGGATGAGACGGGGCTGACCGACAAGCTGCAGGAGTTCTCCGAGCTGCAGCTCGAGGGTGCCGATGTGTTCCACTCCACCTTCTCTAACCTGAAGTCCTACCCCTTCTTTCACGAGATGAGCAACTGGTTTCTGCCGTTCAACCCGCGGCATAGCAGCATCCAGCAGCTGTTTGACAACAAGGAGGAGGGATCATCGCTGATCGGGACCATGTTCCGCACATCACTGATCTGCAACTCCGACAAGTACTCCTTCTGCTTCAGCATCATGATGATGCCTGAGGAGTATCGCAAGATGATGATCACACAGCTGGGTGCCGAGAGCGATGAGATTAGGAAGATGCAGGAGGAGGAGCTGGTGATGAAACCCCACCAGAAAGAGGAGACGCTGATCAAGCAGTATATTCAGGACCTCTACCGTTTCTTCAAGCTCTACAGGCGCCGCTCGGAGTTCACCGATATCTTCACCCTGCCGCTCAATTACCACGAGATTGAAGCGTTCCATCCCGTGGTGCTGCAGCCCGGCTACCTGGAGAAGATCGCCCTCTACTATTTCGAGAAGAACAACTTCAGCGAAGCCCTCCGTGCTTATACCATGCTGGTTGATACAGGCAGGCCGAAAAGTGAGATATGGCAGAAGATTGGCTACTGCAGACAGATGCTGCCTGATCTGAAGGGTGCGCTGGAGGCTTATCTCCATGCCGACCTGATAGAAGAGAACAACAGCTGGGTGCTCCACCGGATAGCGCACTGCTACCGTGTGTTGAAAGAACCGGAGATGGCGCTCTCTTATTACCGGCGACTGGAGCAGTTCCGTCCCGACGACCTGAATATCCAGCTGAACATAGGCCATTGCTACCTGGAGCTGAAGCAGTATGAGAAGGCACTCAACTTCTACTTCAAGGTGGAGCTGCTGGACAGCAACAACACCCGCGCCTGGCGCTCTGTGGCCTGGTGTGCTTTTCTCTCACGCAAGTTCGATGTGGCACGGAAGTACTACACGCTCATCCTTGAGAACAAACCCAACGCGCATGATTACCTCAATGCGGGACATGTGGAGCTCTGTCTGGAGAACCCCCGTAAGACGGTGGAGCTCTACCGCCTGTCGTTGCAGCAGGCAGGCAGCTTTGAGTCATTCGCCGCGATGTTGGCCGAGGATGAGGATGAGCTGCAGGAGGCAGGTGTTAACAGCCATATCCTGCCCATCATCATGGATGAGATCAGATATGAAGAGCAGGGCTGAAGGTTCCGGAATAGCGACCGGGGGAGAAGCAACCCTGCACCGCGGCAGTCTGATTCATTGCTTAATTGCATCTGTTAAAGATACAACCCCTTTTTCTTTATCAAATCATACACTTTAGCCGGCAGAAAGGCGCGCAGATCTTTCCCGGCCCTGATCCCGCTGCGGATAAAGGTGGAGGAGATCTCCACCACGGGTGCATGCACAAGCTGAATGGTCTCACGCTGTTGCGGCGGGATGACCACCTCCTCGCCCATCCGGGGATAGACAAGGATGGGATAGCGCTTCATCAGTTGCTGATACTCCTTCCACTGATCAAACCGTGCCCAGTTATCACCACCGATGATGAGGGTGAAGTTCCTGTCGGGATGCGCACCCGAGAGCCTGGTGAGCGTGTCAATCGTATAGGAGGGACGGGGCATGTGAAACTCAACATCCGACACTATCATTCTGTCGTAATCCTCCAGCGCCAGCCGCACCATCTCCAGGCGAAGGGTATCATCGAGCAGCATACCGGCCTTCTTCAGCGGATTATGGGGTGTCACCACGAACCACACCTCATCGAGAGAGGTGTATTCACACAGGTAGTTCGCCAGTATCAGATGTCCTGCGTGGAGCGGATTGAACGAGCCGGAGAATATGCCTGTCTCTTTTTTCTGCATATGAATCAATGTCTTATCTTTCTTCGCAAGCAACGGAACATTGCTGCATACGTGATTGTCTTCTATCTGGTTTGATACGTTCAACAAGCATGGTCGTCCATGTTGAATGAATACAAATATAGCTGATTTTCCCCGATTAATCCCATTTCAGGTTTAAAATGGATATGCAACAGGGTGGAGTAATAAAAAACCGGTGCAACTGTATAGCTGCACCGGTTTTTTATATTGATCCCTGCGGATGAATCTATCCCGCTCGTTTAAAAAGAGAAATAATCCAGAGCAATAATATCGCACCAACAAGTGCCGTTACAAGGCTGCCTATGACTCCTCCGGCAGCAATGCCCAAAAGGCCGAAAACCCAGCCGCCAATCACCGCGCCGGCGATACCTACCAAAAGGTTAATCAGAAAGCCGAAGCCTCCACCCCTCATTAATTTACCTGCAAGCCATCCGGCAATTGCTCCAATAATAATCCACCATAACCAACTCATAATAAATAGTTTTAATCGTTAATAATTTTTCAGTTATTGATATGAAATCAAACTGTTCAATTCATTAAACGCAGTGAACAAAGAAATTGTTTAAAATTTATAAAAAAATCTGCGCTTCATCAGCTCATCCTGTTTTTATAATCTTCGTAGGTGAACCGGCGAAAGAGCTCAAACCGCTCCTCACTTGTCCAGAGACCAATGGAGGGGTGTGTTACCCCGTTGAACATGGTTGTTTTCACGATGGTGTAATGAATCATGTCTTCAAACACGATCAGGTCGCCCACCTGCAGGGGGGTGTCGAACGACCAGTCACCCATGAAGTCACCACTCAGACAGCTGTTACCCCCCATCCGGTAGGTGGGCTTACCCTCCACCGGCTCGGGGTGAGCACCACGAATGCGGGGCTTGTAGGGCATCTCCAGACAGTCGGGCATATGACAGGCAAAAGAGACATTCAGCATGGCTGTCTTCACGCCGTTGTTCTCCACGATATCGGCCACGGTGGAGATCAGCACGCCTGTCTCCCAGGCGAAGGCGCTCCCCGGCTCCATAGTGATCTCCAGATGTGGGTAACGCCCTCTCAATGCGGTGAGCACACTTATCAGATGCGCAATATCGTAATCTTTGTGTGTCATCAGATGACCACCACCCAGGTTGAGCCACATGATCTGACCGAAGAGATGGCCAAAGCGCTGCTCCACCACCTCCAGCGTCCGTTCCAGGTCGTATGAGTTGTTCTCGCACAGGTTGTGCAGATGCAGGCCGGTGATTCCCGCGGGGAGGGTCTCCCCTATCCTGTCGGCGGTGACACCGAGGCGTGATCCGGGGGTGCTGGGATTATAGAGATCGGTATCCACCACTGAAAATTCGGGGTTGATACGCAGCCCGCAGCGGATATCTTTCCCTGAGGCTTCCACCTGCGGATAGAATCGTTCGAACTGGGAGAGGGAGTTGAAGGTGATATGGCTGCTGTACTGCATGAACAGCGGGAACTCCGCATCGGTGTAGGAGGGTGCATAGCTGTGCGCCGGACTGCCCATCTCCTCGAAGGCGAGCTGCGCCTCCGCCACGGAGCTGGCGGTGGAGTGCCCGATATACTCCCTGATAATGGGGAACGAGCGCCACATGGCAAACGCCTTGAACGCCAGTATGATGTTCACACCCGCACGCTCCTTCACCGAGCTGATCAGCTGCAGGTTCCTGCGCAGCAGCTCTTCCTCCATCACGAAACAGGGTGATGGGACCTTTGTATAATCAATCATTTTTTGTCAGTTGTCTGTGGTCAGCTTTCAGTTGTCTGTTCGTCGCTGTTCATTACAAATTTTTCAATATGCACCTTCTCCCAACGCAGGTTCTCCGTGTCGGCAGGGGTTCGCTCCTGCTCCTTCCTGCCGAAGGTGATCACGCAGAGCACCTCCAGGGGCATGGGGATATCGAGCAGTCCGTTGATATATTCACCCGAGGTCACATTGTCGGCATAAAACCGGTTGCGCACCTGCACCCAGCAGCTGCCGATGCCGAGCTCCTCGGCCTGCAGCTGCATGTTCATGGCGGCGATGGCGGCATCCTCCACCCAGGCATCGCTCTCCAGCGGATTTCCCAACACCACGATTGCCAGTGCCGCATCGGCAATGAAGGCACCGCTCTGCGGCTTGCACTCTGACAGCCTGGCAAGCATCTCTTTCTCCTCCACCGCAACAAACTCCCAGGAGTGTCTGTTCTTTGATGTGGGTGAAAGCAGTCCCGCTTCAATAATCTTGCGTGTTTCGTCGGAAGTCAGCAGCTCCTCGCTGTATTTTCTGATGCTGCGCCGCTTGATCAGTAAACGTTGAAAATCGTTCATCTTCTCTATTTTGAAATTTGAGCACAATAATACGAAAAAATTCAGTGAATAACCATCATCAGTGATGGAAATAGCAGCCGGAAACCAGATATAACTTAGAACAGTTCTAAATTACAGATATTTTCGCTATTTTTGCAGAAATTTTTCTGCGCGATATGTATCATTTATCAAAGATAAAAGTAAAACCTTTCATGCGGATGGCCGATCTGATTGATGCCAATCCGAACCTGTTGCTGATGCTGCAGCATTTCAACATCGATTTCAGGGTGAGTGACCAGACTGTGATGCAGCTATGCGGCAGCCAGGATATCAGTGAGAACCTGTTCGTGAGCATCGCCAATCTGTATAACGGCTTCGGGGCGAAGGGACATCAGCCCTTCACCAGGAAGGATATGCTCCAGGTGATCGAATTCCTGAAGCGCAGCCATAACTATTACCGGTGGGATAAATATCCGCAAATCAGCTCCTATATCCGTCAGCTGCAGGAGGATCATGCGGAGAAAGAGCTGAGGCTGCTGGAGAAATTCTTCAACGAATACTTCACCGAGGTGCTCGATCACCTCGATTATGAGGACAATGTAGCGTTTCCCTATTTCATCACACTGCTCGACAGAGAGAAGCGTGCAGAGGAGGGTGAGCTCTACTCATCGAAAGAGTACAGTGAGCATCATACCGATATTGAGCTGAAGCTGCAGGATCTGAAGAACCTCCTGCTCAAGTATGTAAAGATTGATGGTGATCTCGACCTGCGCCGCAAGCTGTTCTTCGCGCTCTATGAGCTGGAGTATGATCTTTACATCCACTCACTGATTGAGGAGTCCATCCTTATTCCATCGGGTGTAAGCATTGAGAGAGCGCAGCATGTATAAATCACCACTCCATATCGTCATCATGGAATCCTCGCGGATCATCTACGAGGGGCTGCAGGCTATCATATGCCAGTCGGAGCTGGGCTGCCGCACCAGCAGGATAGAGACACTGGAAGAGCTCTCCGTGATGCTCGGGACCACGAAGGTTGATATCCTCATCGCCAACCAGCTGCAGTTTGTCAACCGTGAGAAGGAGATCAGGAAGATCCGCAAGGCGCACCCCACCCTCTCCGTTGCAGGCATCGAGTCAGGCATCATGCAGAAGCAATCGGTGCTGACCGACACCTCCTTCACGCTTTATGATTCAGCAGAGCATATCATCCACACCCTGGAGAAACTGGAGAGGAAGAACCAGTCGCCGGCACTGCTGAACAACGAAAGCGACAGCCTCACAAAAAGAGAGATAGAGGTGCTGACGGGGCTGGTGAACGGGATGCTCAACAAGGAGATCGCCGACGCACTCAACATCAGCATCCATACGGTGGTGAGGCACCGGAAGAACATCACCGTGAAAACAGGGATCCGTAGTCAGTCGGGCCTCACCATCTATGCCATCTCAAAGAAGATTGTTGAGATAGAGGATATCGAAATCTAAAAGTGATAATTGAGTGACAGCGCCATATTGCGCGGATCGACGGGGTTGAGGTACCCTCCCCTGTAGTAGGCGGTATAGCCTCTTGCATCGAACAGGTTGTTCATGAAGAGCCGTATATTGAAGCGGTCGATCCTGTAGCCCAGCTGCACACTCACCGTGGTGTAGGGATCGGCGATAAATGGTTTGGTGTTGGGCTGCACGTCGTGTCCCGGCACCACCTTGTAGGTATACTCCGCAAACGGTCTCCCCCCCACATAATAAGCACCCACACCCATGGTCATGTTCCGCAGTATCCCGTCGAAGAAGGTATAGCTGAGCCATCCGTTGGCGGTATGGCTGGCGCTGTTCATCGGTGCCGACCCCTCATGGTAGTAGGGGCTGTCGTGGTAGCCGGCGTCGAGCCAGGCATAACCCAGCACCGCATCCATATTCTTCAGCAGCTTACCTGTCAGCTCCAGCTCCACCCCTTCGCGCTTCAGGTTTCCCGCTTTGATGTAGTATCCGGTATTGTTGCCGGCATCATCGAGGGCACCATAGGTGAGGTTATTGTTCAGGATATGAAACCAGGTGCCACTGAAGCGGAGGCGGTTGTTGAACCACTCGCTCTTGAACCCGGTCTCAAACTGCTTCTCACGCGATGCACCCACAGGAGTGACCCTGTCCTCCAGCAGGTTGGCAGCACCTCTGAGCGAGGTGGTGGTGGTGTAGGAGGCGAAGAGGTTGAGGTCCTTCACCGGCGTGATGATCACCCCCAGCAACGGATCCCACACGCTGCCACCGTTGGTGGAGAGCTGGTTGTCACTGATGCCGCTCAACTGGCTGTAACGAAGACCGAGAGACAGTTTGAGATATTTGTTAAAGGTCATCACCTCCTGCAGCAGCATCCCGTAGGCATCATCGCGCGAGGTGACCGGATCGCCGTTGACCAGTGTCACCTGTGGTGCTCTGTTGCCGATGGGCTGCAGCACATCAATGGTATCTACCACCACCGCGTTGCTGTTGATGGTGGCCACATCGGTCCAGCGGTAGTCAAACCCGAGGTTGAAGGTGTGCTTCACGTTGCCGGTATAGAGATCTTTCCCTATCAGGTCGATCTGCAGCACCCCGTTCCTGTCGTCCCGCTCATTGGCACTATAAGCCCTGGAGCGCAGGTTATACAATCCTGTCTTCGCCACATTCCTCAGGGGTGAAGCATGGGCAGCACTCTTCTTCAGGTTCATGTCTGCCCCGGCATAAGCGACCCTGAAGCTGAGATGATCACCCAGCTCGCGTTGCAGGTGGGCCATATAGGTGAGCGTGTTGGTCACCTGCCGGTCGGTGGTGAAACCGAGGAAACGATCGTGCGGCATATCGAACACATGGTAGACACTGTCGGCACTCAGGTTGACCGTTCCCTGGTCGGGGGTGCGTGAATCGTGCATATAATCCATCTCGAGACCTATTTTTGTCTTGTCGTCGGGACGCCAGGCGAAGGAGGGATTGATGTACATCCTGTCTCCGGAGACATGGTCGCGGTAGCTGTCGCCACGCTCCCAGGCGCCGTTGAGGCGGAAGGCGGAACGTTGCAACTTATCTGTTACAAACTGAATATCGAAGGTGGGGCGCACCTCTCCCCAGCTGCCTGTTCTGATGCCGATGTTGCCTGAGTTGATGAACCGGGGTGTCTTGGTAGCGATGTTGACCACCCCGCCGGCCGAGCCCAGGTCGTTACCCAGTCCCTGTGCAATGGCCGCCGATCCACGGAGTATCTGTATCGTCTCCACCCCCTGCATATCGGTGAGGAAGCCGCTGCCCCTGAAGTCGGAGTGAACACGCACGCCGTTCTTCACCACCGGGATACCCCTGTATCCACGCGAGGTGAGGCTCTCGGTAGTGTTGCCGAAGGTGGCGAAGGTACCCACGCCGGGTGCGTTCCTCACCGCATCGTTGAGGGTGAGCACTCCCTGGTCGGCGAGCATCTTCTGCGAGATCACCGAGATGCTCTGCACCTGTTCATCGATGCGCAGCGGTATGCGGGTGAGGGCATCCATCTTCTCCGGCCGTTCACGCCGCCGGCCGAACACCTCCACCTCCAGCAGGAGCTGACCATCGGGCATCAGAAGGAAATCCTCTTGCTGTGGTTCCCCCTTCTGAAAACCTATCTCCTTCGTCACTGTTTCGTAGCCCACATAGCTGACGATCACCCTGTGTGATCCGTCGGGGATATCGTTCACCTGAAAAATACCCGCGAGATCGGTATCATCACCTATTCCCAGCTCCTCAAAGAAGACGGTCGCACCGATAAGTATCTCGTTCTCTTCGCCGGTCACTTTTCCGGTAAAGATATTGTTTTGCTGTGAGAATGCTCCTGCAATGCCAGCAATAAGGCAGAGGAGCAGAAAGACTATTTTTCTGTTCATTTGAAATTGATTTTTATCTGTTCGCACTGATGCAGGTTGAAACCCCTGACAATCTTATTCACAGCCGGTAAGGGATCTGACACCTCGCAATTTTTTCTGCGTATGTTCCGGGCTGTTTTTCAGAATACAAAATAGGGTTAAAAAAAACGGCGGAACAATACCCTATTATAAGCATTTAACAGACTTTTTATACTTACAATGAGGCATTGCAGATCCTCTCTCGCGGACCTACTTTTGTATGGTATAATAGAATCATTCCAGAGATGAGCAGGAACAACCAACCTGCCCGGGATCAGTTTCTGATGCCTGTCAATGAGAAAAAGATGCGCATATAGTAAACCTGGCCCTCTGTGTCTATTCCATTTTTACGGATATAAACAATCAATTCAGACTAACAATGAAACGAACAAAAAAATTACAGACAGGCAGACAATTGAATCTTATCTTCATGAAACATCTCTTTCTGTTACTGCTGATGTCACTGACTACAGCGGAGCTGACGGCGCAGGCCGATGCCGCCGACACCATGCTCTCTGGCCATGTGAAAGAGAAAGGAACAGACAATCATATCCCCTACGCCACCATCTCGGTGAAGGGTACCGGTATGGTTACCGCTGCAGATGATAACGGTCATTTCCAGCTGGCGAACCTGCCGGAGGGCAGACAGACCATCATAGCCCGGCTTGTGGGGTTTAAACCGCAGGAGATGGAGGTGTTCATGGAGAGGGGCAGAGGCACTCAGCTCTTTTTTGCACTCGAGGAGGATATCTTCGACCTGGAGCAGGTGGTGGTCACTGGCACACGCACACAACACTATGTGAAGAATGTACCTGTGCGCACGGAGGTGGTCACCTCACAGGCACTCAGGAACAAGAACGCGTGGAACGTGTTCGAGGCGCTGGAGGGTGTCCCCGGCATCCGCGTGGAGAACCAGTGCCAGTCGTGCAACTTCACCATGGTGCGTATGCAGGGGCTCGGCTCGGAACACACCCAGGTGCTGATCAACGGGCAGCCGGTCTATTCCGGACTGGCCAGCGTCTACGGACTGGAGCAGATAGGTACTGGTGATGTAGACCGCATAGAGGTGGTGAAAGGTGCGGGCTCGGCCCTCTACGGCAGCAGCGCCATCGCGGGGGCCATCAACATCATCACCCGGGAGCCCTCTCCCATTCCGGTCATCAGTGCCGATATTCAGTTCGGCACACACCACTCAAATGTATACAACTTCAATGCATCGATGCAGAATAAGAAAGGAAACATCGGACTGAGCCTCTATGCTCAGAAGATAGACCAGGGGGTGATCGATGCTACCGGTGAGGGGGGCAGCCGTGAAGAGGTGAGAGGGGCAGACGGCATCTCCGACAGGGTGGCCTCCGGGCTGCATAACGTGGGTGCAAGCCTTTATCTGGATGATCCCTTTTTCGGGAACGACCGGCTTGTCTTCCGCGGGAAGGCGATCAATGAGAAACGCGAAGGGGGCGTCATCACCGGTGACAGGTACAAAAATCCCTTTACCGAAGGAACTGAGCATATCACCACCGACCGCTATGAGGCGGAGGCGAACTACAGATTCACTTTTGGTAACGGGGGTGAGCTGCACTTCAACAACTCCTTTATCAACCATAACAGAAATGCCACCAACGACTCATACCTGACGGACTATATGGATACGCATGAAGGGAATACACCCGATTTGCAGGAGATGCGCCCCTACCTGGCAGAGGAGAACGCACTGATCTCCACACTCACCCTGGGCAGGCAGGTGGGCGATCACAGCCTTTTGCTGGGACTGCAGAACTATGTAACCCGGCTGAATGAGTCGGGGATGTATCTGGTGGTGGATAAGAGCAATGAATGGTATGGCGACTCATACAAGTCCACAGCCCGCAAGCATGCACATGAGATGGGTGCTTTTATTCAGGACGAGTGGCAGGTGACAGAGGAGCTGACGATTGTTCCGGGTGTACGCATCGACCGCCACACCTCGGGCGAGGAGTATGCATCCGACAGGCAGGTGTTCAATCAGGATTTCCCGAAGACACGCTTCAGCAGGACAAGCATCAACCCGCGTATTGCGGTCAGGTACAGCGCGGGTGAGCACCTTACGCTCCGGGCCAATATGGGCACCGGTTTTCGTGCACCCTACGGCTTCTCGGAGGACCTGCACCTCTGCAGCGGCTCACCCCGGGTGTGGAAATCATCGGAGCTGATGGCGGAGAGATCACGCAGTGCCAACCTCTCGGCCGATTACTACGGACACCGTTTTCAGCTGAGTGCCAACCTGTTTTACACCTACCTGAAAGACAAGATCGACTTCACCGATGCCGACGAGAGCGTGAAGAACCTGGGATATACCTACCAGTGGCGCAATATTGACGATGCGGTAGTACAGGGCATTGAGATGACCCTGCTGCTCTATCCTGTGAGAGACCTGAATATTGGAGCCGATTTTGGCATCAACAGAGGGTTCTATAACAATGTGCGTGACGACTGGAAGGGAACGCAATATGAAGACATCAGCAAACGGATACCCCGCTTTCCCTCCACCACCGGCAGCATGAAGATAGAGTATGCCCCGGGCTCCTGGACCATCTCACTTTACGGTCTCTATCAGGGGAAGATGTATATCGACTATCTCAGTGAAGAGGCATCCCGGTCGAAGATCAGGGAGACCGCACCCTATATGACCTTCAACACAAGCATATCGAAGCGCTTCGGCAAGCTGCGGCTCTATGCAGGAGGGAAGAATATCTTCAACTACCTCCAGCAGGAGAAGTATCTCGATGATGCGGCCTTCCTCTATGCTCCTGTTTTCGGGGCACTATATTATGCAGGGATCTCCATCAATATGAATCATTAGTGATTATTCATTTCAAATACACCCCGAACCCGTTGCATCGACCTCAGTGCAGCGGGTTTTTACATTTTTGCCCGTTATGTTAAACAATTTAACGTGATCATACGTTTCAATTCTCAAATAGACCTGTTGTTGCCGGATAAATAAAATCTGCATTAACAGCCAATATTTTTTTTCTTTCGATAAAAAATCATATTTTTACCAAATGCTTAATCATCATAAAATTACAGAAAAACCCATGAAATAAGCAAATGCCGGCGGTGCGTGTGCACATTCATCATGCTGCCGCTCCATAAACAAATGAAATATAATCAATAGATCCAATCATATGAAAATTCATGAATATCAGGCAAAAGAGATCTTTGCCAACTATGGCCTCCCTGTTGACAAGAGTAGTGTATGCCGCACAGTGGATGATGCGGTGAAGGCTTACGAACAACTGGATGTGCAGAAGGTGATCGTGAAGGCACAGGTGCACACCGGTGGCAGGGGCAAGGCGGGAGGCGTGAAGCTGGCCAGTGACGAGATTGAACTGCGCAGGCATGCGGCCGCCATACTGGGCATGGATATCAAGGGGTTCACGGTAGACCGCATCCTCATTGGCGAGGCGGTGGACATCGACAAAGAGTATTATGTGAGCTACGTGATCGACCGCAGCAGCAAATCGACCATCCTGATGCTGAGCAAGGAGGGTGGCATGGATATTGAGGAGGTGGCGCGGACCGCGCCTGAGAAGATCCACAAGTTCGTGATCGACCCATCCATAGGTATCCCCGATTACCTGGCACGTGAGGCGGCCTTCAAGCTGTTCAACGACATTAAGCTTGTGCGTCAGGCTGCCGTCATCTTCCAGAAGCTTTATAAGCTGTTTGTTGAGAGCGATGCCTCGCTGGCGGAGATCAACCCGCTGGTGCTGACCAGAGAGGGCAGGATCATGGCGATCGATGCGAAGATGACCTTCGACGACAATGCGCTCTACCGCCACACGAAGATTGCCGCGCTCAACGAGCCCACGGAGGAGGAGAAGAAGGAGCAAAGCGCCAAGAGCAAAGGGTTCAGCTACGTGCACCTGGGTGGCGAGATTGGCTGCATGGTCAACGGTGCCGGCCTGGCGATGGCCACGATGGACATGATTAAGCTCTATGGCGGCAACCCTGCCAACTTCCTCGATATAGGCGGCAGCTCCAACCCCACCAAGGTGATTGAGGCGATGAAGCTGCTGCTGAGCGACAAGAACGTGAAGGTGGTGCTGATCAACATCTTCGGCGGCATCACCCGCTGTGATGATGTGGCCAGCGGCCTGCTGGAGGCTTTCAGGCAGATCAAAACAGAGATACCCATCGTGATCCGTCTTACCGGCACCAACGAGAAGGAGGGACGTGCAATGCTGCAGGGCACCCCTTTCCATGTAGCCGGTACCATGGGTGAGGCAACAGAGAAAGCAGTGGCACTGACAAGATAAACCAGGACTGAAAAAACATTTAGCATATGAGTATTCTGATAGATAAAAAAAGCCGGCTGGTTGTTCAGGGGATCACCGGTCGCGACGGAGGATTCCACGCGTCGAAGATGAAAGCTTACGGCACCAATATCGTTGGCGGCACCTCCCCCGGCAAGGCGGGAGCGCTTGTAGACAACATCCCGGTGTTCAATACGGTGCGAGATGCCGTGAGGGAGACTGAAGCGGACACATCGGTTATCTTTGTCCCCGCACCCTTCGCCAAGGATGCCATGATGGAGGCTGCCGATGCCGGCATCAGGCTGATTGTCTGCATCACCGAGGGGGTCCCCACGCTCGACGTGGTGGAGGCTTACAGCTACATCCGGCGAAAAGGAGCCCGACTGATCGGGCCCAACTGCCCCGGACTGATCTCTCCCGGCAGGAGCATGGTGGGGATCATGCCTACGATGATCTTCAGGGAGGGCAGCACCGGCGTGATCAGCCGCAGCGGCACGCTCACCTATGAGGTGGTCTATAACCTCACTGAGCACGGCATGGGTCAGTCCACCGCCGTGGGTGTGGGAGGTGACCCTGTTGTGGGTCTCTATTACAAAGAGCTGCTGGAGATGTTCGAGAATGATCCGGAGACCGACTCCATCGCGCTGATCGGTGAGATTGGCGGTGATGCGGAAGAGCGGGCAGCAGCTTATATCAGAGATCATATCACCAAGCCCGTGGCGGTCTTCATCGCCGGGCAGCAGGCCCCTCCGGGCAAGCAGATGGGCCATGCCGGCGCCATCATCTCCAGCGGATCGGGCACGGCAGCCGAGAAGATCGCCGCCTTCGAGGCGGTCGGCGTGCCGGTGGCCAGGGAACCAAGCCAGATCCCGGCGCTGCTGAAGGGAAGGAGATAGGTGTAATCAACCGCCGCTGCTCCTGCCCTGCGAAGCACCCCTCCGGAGTTTCCTTCACCGGTCCGGGGTGTATGCAGCCCTACTGCTGGCTTATATCAAATCTATACCAACCTCAATAAAATATGAAGAGGGTATGAGGCTGCAATGAGGGTGTAATGAGGGTGTATAAGCTTTATACAGGACGAGACATAGGCCAATAGAGGCAACTGATCGAATCGGGAACCACAAAAAAAGGGCCGTCTTATGGTTGTTCATAAGACGGCCCCTTATTTTTGTAGGGGATGACCGGTTACTGACTAGTCGGCAAACGCATGTCTGAATCCCTGAATCTTGTTCCAGTTACCGCGGGTGAAGTCGGGCACCTCTACCGCAGCGCTGTTGTTCTCAATGGAGATGCGGCTCAGCTCGGCCAGTGAGCACCACTCAGCCAGGTCATACACATCCATATCGAGCGGCAAGCCGTTCTGCAGGCAATAGACCAGACGATAGTCCATGATGAAGTCCATGCCGCCGTGGCCACCCACCTCTTTGGCTTTCTCTTCCAGCTCCTGATGGATGCGGTGTTTGTATTTCGACATCAGGGCATCTCTCACCTCCGCAGAGACAAAAGAGTGCGCATTCAGGTTCTCATGATCGGGTGCAACAGTCTCATCCAGCATCTCACCCTGCAGGGCATAACCCTGGGTGGGATACTTGTTGGCGAAACCTTTGGTGCCGCTCACCTGGTACATACGTGAATAGGGGCGTGGTGAAGCCACATCGTGCTGTATCTGGATGGTCTTCCCGTTCTCGGTGCGGATCATGGTCATGGTGTGCTGTCCGTTCGCGAAGTTGTAAGCACTGTCGCGGTCCATCCCTCTCTCCTCGATCAGGTATTCGGGAATATTGACCGGTTTGGTATCCATGGCCACCAGCGTATTCATCTTGTCTCCGCGGTGAATATCGAGCGCCTGTGCAGCAGGGCCCATGCCGTGTGTTGCATAGACATCGCCACGGAACTCCTTGTTGTACTGTAAGCGCCAGTCTCCTTCGTAATAACCCCAGAAATCACTCAGATCGTGGATATAAGCACCTTCGGCATGAAGCACCTCACCGAAGAGTCCCTGCTGTGCCATGTTAAGGGTGGTCAGCTCGAAGTAATCATAGACGCAGTTCTCGAGCTGCATGGCATGCTTCTGCGTTTTCTCTGCGGTGTTGACGATGGACCAGATCTCATCGAGCGTCATGGCTGCCGGCACCTCGCATGCCACATGCTTGCCCTGCTCCATGGCGTAGATCATCATATCGGCATGACGCTTCCAGTCGGTGACGATATAGACCAGGTCGATGTCATCGCGCTGAACCAGCTCTTTCCATGCCTCTTCACTACCGCTATACTCAGCTGCGCGGGGCAGTCCTGCCCTGTCGAGAATGGTCTGTGTTTGCTCAACTCTTTCGGGATGAAGATCGCAGAGGGCGACCACCTGTGTTCCGGGGATGTGTGTGAAACGTTCCACTGCACCGGGACCGCGCATACCCAGACCAATAAATCCGACCCGTACTGTGTCGAGTTTCTCGGTGACCAGGCCAAGCACATCTTTTTGTCCTGAGGGACGTGCCGGGATGTCTGTTCTGATCAGATAATCCGAAGGATCTTTTTTGTCAGATGAATTTGTGTTACATGCTGAAAACAACAGAACCATCAACAGCATAAAAATTGAACTAAACTTTGTCATAATTAAATTTTAAGTTATTTGGAGGACTCTTTAATAAATATATTTTGTAAAAGGCAAATATACAACAATTCGAACAAATCTGATACATTTTACCTGTTTTGAATTACAGTCATTCTACTAAATACTTTTTCACCATACTCTTTTGCTATCCTGACAGACTGCGGGTCTGAAGCGTTGATGTTGTAGTGAGCCGGATCCGGAATGATGAGTTCGGTACCTATGGGGACAATATTTGGGTTCTGGATGCTGTTTTTGTTTTCAAGATAGATATATATCCAGAATTCGCGGTTGCCAAAGATTTCAAGGGCGAGCAGCCGGAGGGTCTGGCCCTGTTTCAGGATGATTCGTTCATTTGCTTTTCCGGCCGGATTCTCAACCGGCGTAACCGGCGTGGCAGCGGCTACCGTGGCAGGTTCCGCAGCATTGTCTTGCAGCACTTCACCGGCATCACTTTCTGACTTCAGGCTATGTACTGCTTCTTCAGGGGTAGATGATTGTCCGCTTAAGGGAATATCATCAGCATTTCCGGAATGATTATTTAAAAGGGGTTCTTTTCCGGAACTCTCTTGCCGGCTAAAGAGGATTGCTTCCGCTTTTTCCGGGAGTATCCCTGAAAAAAAAAAGCGCGGCAACGATGATTGCCATACCCCCCAAAACCGGTACCCATACAGAATGCTGCCTCCTGCGTCTTCTGCCTCTTTCACGGTGTGTCGTCGCGTGAGAGACCTGCGGCTCGGGAGATAAATGCTGCAGCGATTCAGACAATATATTGGAGAGAGGAGGCAGCGGTTCAACTGCCTGTTCCGGTTCAGTTGACGCTTCCGGTTCAATCATGTTTTCAGAAATCTCTGCTGTGATCTCCTCTGTTGTGATCTCCTCTGCTTTGATTTCTTCTGCCGTGATCTCCTCAGTTGCGATCTCCTCTGCGGTGATCTCCTCTGCGGTGATCTCTTCTGTTGTGATCTCCTCTGCTGCGATCTCTTCAGCTGCGATCTCCTCTGACGTGATCTCTTCTGCTGCGATCTCTTCTGCTGTGGTCTCCTCTGCTGTGGTCTCCTCTGCTGTGATTGCAGGCTCTTCTTTTGTCGCAGCCGGGACCGGTGGTTTGGGAAAGGAGACCATTTTTTGCAGATGGTTGTAGATGTACTCCTCCTCACCCTCTTCCCCGGCGATCACCTCGGGAATAGCATCGAAGGTCACCCCTTCACTCAAGAGCGAAGGCTCGAAGTTTGAAAAAAAGATATTGACACTGTTTTTGAGTGACGCATGGGGTGTGAACCCTATCTTGTAGAAGTAGGGTACCTCCTCACTGCCCGCTTCGATCTGTGTTGCCGTTTCACGCTCCCTGATTGGCGAGAAACTGAAAGTGCCGAATCCGGTCACCTCCACCGCCTTTTTTTCTGCCAGCGTATCGGAGATCACAGCGATCCACTCCTTCAGAAAAAGTGTCGCCTCCTCTTTTGTGATCTTTTCATTTTTTGCTGACAATAGTGAAGCAATCTCATTGATTCCGGTTCTATCCATATCTGCTTTCTCTTTTATGCATGTAAGATGCAAGCGCACGGTTATACTTTCACGTTGTTGATAAGCTGTTCCTTCAGTTCAGGAGCAGCTTCAAAGAGCAGTTCAATGGCTGGGGGGATAAGCCATCTCTCATTGTTTTCGGGATGCACCGAGATATATTCTGTTTTTCTGCGGGTAATAAAATCACCCAGGTTCGCCAGTGTGATGGGATTGTTATCCGCCAGCTGCGCGTTCATCACTTCCACGGCCGCCTCCAGCATCTCCGCCACTTTCGGTTCCGGCCAGTTGAGGCGATGCGACAGTTCGGTGATAAGTTCTTCATGTGTCATCATAACTGATTGAATGATTGAAATATTTGTGTTGAACCGTTTAGATAATTATCAGCCAGTCCGGTTTATACTTCCGGAGTGCCGAAGAGGTCGAACGGATGTGCCGAATCGATTTTCACATGGCAGAAACTGCCAACAGCCAAAGCATGCTCCTTGCCGATCAGCACCTCACCATCTACCTCAGGTGAATCGTATTCGGTGCGGCCGATGTAAAACTCCTCATCCTCCCTGTCGATGATCACCTTCATGGTTTTCCCCACTTTCTCTTCGTTCACCGAGAGGGCGATCTCTTCCTGCAGCTCCATCAGCCTGTCCATCCGCTCCTGCTTCACTGCCGCCGGCACATCGTCGCTGTAGTGCTTGTCATTGTAGGTATCCTCCTCGTGTGAGTAGGGGAAGGCACCCAGTCGCTCAAAACGGGTCTCCCGCACAAAATCGAGCAGCTCCTCAAAATCGGCCTCTGTCTCGCCGGGATGGCCCACCATCATGGTGGTACGCAGATGGATGCCGGGCACCTCTTTCCGGATATGCTGAATGAGGTCGATGGTCTCCTGGCGGGTGATATTACGCCGCATGATCTTCAGCATGTTGTCGCTGATATGCTGCAGTGCGATATCGAGGTAGCTGCATACATTGTCACGCTCACGCATCACCCGCAGCAGATCCTTGGGGAAGTGTGCCGGGTAGGCGTAATGCAGACGAATCCACTCCACCCCTTCTATATCTGACACACGCTCAATCAGTTCGGGCAGTTTCATCGCTTTGTAACGATCGAGGCCGTAGTAGGTCAGGTCCTGCGCGATAAACTGAAACTCCTTCACCCCTTCGGCCACCAGGTGACGGATCTCCTCTTCGATCTCCTCCATGGGACGCGACTTGTATTTCCCCGTGATTAATGGGATGGAGCAGTAGGAACAGGTCCTGTCGCACCCTTCCGATATCTTCACATAGGCGTAATGCGGTGGTGTGGAGAGGGAGCGGTCAAACTCCAGCTCTTTGTAATAAGATTTGCCCAGGTCGGCAATCAGCTCTTTCCAGTCGAACTTACCGTAGAACTTGTCCACCTCGGGGATCTCGTCCGACAGCTCCTGCTTGTATCTTTCTGAGAGACAACCCATCACATAGAGTTGCTTCAGCTTGTTCTTCTTTTTGGCTTCCGCGAAAGAGAGGATCATGTTGATCGATTCCTCTTTTGCATCACCGATAAAGCCACAGGTGTTGATCACGGCGATATCTCCCTTTGCTGTATCGGGATCATGCGCAACGGTGTACCCGTTGGCCACGAGCTGGCGCATCAGCAGTTCAGAATCGACCAGGTTTTTGGAACAACCCAGGGTGACAACATCTATTTTATTTTTTATCATATATTGATTCTCAAACCCATTAAAGATTACTCACCGAAAAGTGAGTCGACGAACTCTTTTCTTCTGAAGACCTGCAGGTCTTCCACCCCTTCTCCCAGTCCGATATATTTTACGGGGATGCGGAACTGATCGGAGATGCCGATCACGACACCCCCCTTGGCGGTACCATCGAGCTTGGTGATGGCCAGTGCCGTCACCTCGGTGGCAGCGGTGAAATGTTTGGCCTGCTCAAAAGCATTCTGCCCTGTGGATCCGTCAAGGATAAGGAGCACCTCGTGCGGGGCATCAGGGATGATTCTGCTCATCACCTGCTTTATCTTAGTGAGTTCGTTCATGAGGTTGATCTTGTTATGCAGACGCCCTGCAGTATCAATGATGACCACATCGGCATCGTGTGCCTTTGCCGAGCTGACCGCATCGAAAGCGACAGAGGCAGGATCGGATCCCATTTTTTGTTTGACCACGGGCACGCCTACCCGCTTACCCCAGATATCGAGCTGCTCCACGGCTGCGGCACGGAACGTATCGGCAGCACCCAGGTAGACGGACAACCCTTTCTTTTTGAACTGGTGGGCCAGCTTGCCGATGGTGGTTGTCTTACCCACACCGTTCACGCCGACCACCATGATCACATAGGGTTTCTTTCCTTCAGGCAGGGAGAAATCGGAGAGGTCGTCGCTGTTATTCTCGGTAAGCAGCAGTGCAATCTCATCACGCAGGATGGTTGTCAGCTCATCGGTAGTGACATATTTGTCACGCGCCACGCGTTCTTCAATCCGCTCAATGATCTTGAGGGTCGTGTCTACTCCCACATCGGAAGAGACAAGCACCTCCTCCAGCTCGTCGAGCAGATCGTCATCGACCTTCGACTTACCGGCAACGGCGCGGGTGATCTTCGAGAAAAAACTCTCTTTTGTTTTTTCGAGACCTTTATCCAGTGTTTCATTTTTCCCTTTCGAGAATCTATCAAAAAAACCCATAGCGCGGTATATTTTAAATAATGTGAAGCAGGAGCTGTATGATATGCAAATCTACGAAATAGTCAACAAAAAACTTCCCTGCGTTTTGGCACAGGGAAGCTTTTACATATTTTTAACCGACTTTATCCGTTAAGAAAGAACAATGATAAACCTGTTTATCTATGCCATGCAGAGGAAAAGTCAGACCTCATAACAGTTATTTCGTGAAATAATCCTTTACCTGATCGTTCAGGATCATCTCTTCTCTGAAGCTGTATGCACCAGTCTTGGGCGATTTCACCATTTTGATTACTTTGGTATGACTGCGCCCTGTGGTTGTATTCTTATCGCGGAATCCCGCAACCGATTTCTTTGCCATAGTCTAATTTGTTTTACTTGATTTCTTTATGAACAGTCATTTTCTTCAATACAGAGTTGTATTTCTTCAACTCCAGTCGTTCTGTTGTATTCTTCCTGTTCTTTGTGGTAATATATCTGGAAGTGCCGGGCATACCGCTCTCTTTGTGTTCCGTACATTCCAGGATCACCTGCACTCTGTTTCCTTTTGCTTTTTTTGCCATTGCTGATTTCTCCTTCTCGTTATGCGTTTAAATACCCTTTAGAAGCGGCTTTTTTCAAAGCTGCATCCAATCCAACTTTATTAATGGTGCGCAAACCGGATGCTGATACATTCAAACTGATCCAGCAATCTTCTTCCACCCAAAAGAACTTCTTCTTAAACAAATTTACGTTGAATTTACGTTTCGTCCTCGCATTAGAGTGAGAAACGTTGTTTCCAACCATTGCTTTTTTTCCTGTTATTTGACAAATCTTAGACATTGCTATATTGTGTATTTTGTTGTTTTCCTTCTTCTCGGAACAGCATCTTCCCGATAATTCAGGGCGCAAAATTAAGCATATAATTTTAAATTACCAAAGTTTCAGGCAAATTAATTTCATATAGTTTTTACTAAATCAGATATTTCGCTGTTGCTGCAAGCACGAACCGGTGTTCTGTTTCACCTCTCCTGCAGAACGAAAATATTCAACTCCGGCCGGCGATTTCTTTCAACCGCCGATGAAGTGATGCGCGGGTAAGATCAGAAAACGGTAGAGAGATCGGTGTATAGTTCATTCAGGGTTGCGAGGGTCTCTTTTCGGATGTTACTCCTCCATTTGCCCTCATCTCCGCCCGCATTGACAGCCTGATCAGTGATGGTCTGCTCGGCGGTGTATACTTCCGGGAAGAATGATGCCGCATCCTTTTGGGTAGACTGATAGGTGATGTCCCTTATCACCAGCATGCATCCGGCATTGGTGATGGAAGCATCGAAGCGGTAGCTCATGATCACTTTCTCCTTCACCCCCTCCTTATTGACAGGGAGCATCAATTCAGCCCTGGAGCTTACCGTGACACTCCGCGACTTATCATCGAAACGTATACCCGACAACATCGGGTTTCCCGTGAATCGCTGCTTTCCCCACTTTTCCAGAAGTGCATATTTCTGCACCGCTGCCACATCCTGATCTGCCAGGATGAACTGTTCAAAAACCACCTTCCCGTTCACCACCGGAACGGCAGTAAAAGCGGCATCAATCTGGCCATCGACAGTAAACAGACTGATCACCAAAATGACGAAAGTAAGTAGATATTTTTTCATAACGTAATTTTTAATTTTAACACCAAGTTCGTACCTAACCCGCAAATGATCATGATCCTCTTGCATCAGCGGATGAAAACCATCCTCCACAACCCGCTTGTCCCGCCAGAATATGTTGCCGAAACTGACCGTTAGACTGCAAACGTACGAAAAAGATTAAAGCATGCCATTACTTTTCTGAAAAAACAGGCATCTAAATTTTATTTATCACTTAAAAACAATTACTTTTGCATCTCTTAAAACAAACGTAATATTTTTTTAATAAGGTATGTCTGCTAAAAAAACAAAAGAGTCGAAAGCCGAAAAGAACTTTGAAAACATCGGTGAAGCATTAACCACTTCGGAACAGTTTCTGGAAAAAAATCAGAAATCCATTTTAATCGGATTGCTCATCGTTGTGATCACGGTAGGAGCTTTTCTTGCATACAACTACTTATATAAGGTGCCGCGTAACGAAAAGGCGCAGGCCTCCCTCTTCAAGGGCGAACGTTATTTCCAGAACGGTGAGGATTCATTGGCACTCTTCGGTAACGGAAACGATTATATCGGATTTGAATCCATCATCAATCAGTTCAAAGGCACCAAAACAGCTGATCTGGCCAGGGCTTATGCAGGCATCTCCTACAACCGTATGGGCAACAATGAAAAAGCGCTTGAGCATCTGAAGAAGTTCAAGGGAGGTGATATTCTGATCACACACGCCGTCGCCGGTGCCATTGGAGATGTGCAGATGAACATGGGTCAGACCGACGATGCAATCTCCAGCTTCCTCAAGGCCGCCAAAGAGGCTGACGACCGGATGCTGAGCCCCATCTACTACAAAAAGGCAGGGGTGGCTTACCTGAATGGTGCCAGCTATGACAAGGCGATTGAGGTGTTCACACAGATTAAGGAAAACTACATCGACTCGCCCGAAGCACAGGAGGCCGACAAGTTTATCAAACAGGCCGAATTGCTGAAAGAAACGAATTAAACATGGCAACGGAATTGCATAACCTCTCCTCCTACGACCCCTCATCGGTCCCCCAGGGTAATGGTAAAAGAATCGGCATTGTGGTATCGGAGTGGAATTACTCCGTCACCGGCAATCTGTTACGCGGAGCCTGCGAAACGCTGATTAAATTCGGGGTGGAGAGTGAGGATATTATTATAGAGCATGTGCCGGGAAGTTTTGAACTGACCTACGGGGCAAAGTTACTGATTGAAAAAGGCAACCTCGACAGCGTGATCATCCTTGGCTGCGTGATTCAGGGTGAGACACCCCACTTCACCTTCGTCTGCGAGAGTGTGACGCAGGGTTGCACAGCGCTGAACCTGGAGCAGGATATACCGGTTGTTTTTGGTCTCCTCACCACCAACACGCTCGATCAGGCAAAAGCCAGAGCAGGAGGAAGACACGGCAACAAAGGGGATGAAGCAGCCATCACAGCATTAAAAATGATTGCACTTCAGTCGAAATATAAATAAATTTTATTATCTTTGTGGCTCGAAAAAATGGGCAGTTACCAGAGTGGCCAAATGGGGCTGACTGTAACTCAGCTGGCTTACGCCTTCGGTGGTTCGAATCCATCACTGCCCACTATCGATTGATGATTTCCGGTTTCGGATAGAGGATATGAATCCACAATCCCAAATCGGAAATATCAAAATCACAAAGTAAATTGCGGAAGTAGCTCAGTTGATAGAGCATTAGCCTTCCAAGCTGAGGGTCGCGGGTTTGAGTCCCGTCTTCCGCTCTCAAAGGAAGTAACAACACAGGTTACTTCCTTTTTTTATCTAAAAAATTACGATCACGTGGAGGATCATCGTTTACATAAGCCGGCAATTCGCGATCTGACGCACGGAGGGATATTCCGTCAGCTGACCTCACTGGCACTGCCACTGATGGCGATCAGTTTTATACAGATGACCTATAATCTGGTGGATATCATCTGGATCGGACGCCTGGGCAGCAAATCGGTGGCCGCTATCGGCTCCGTGGGCATGCTGATGTGGATGATGAACTCCGTTGCCCTTATCTCCAAGGTAAGTGCCGAGATCTCCATCGGACAGTCGATTGGTGCACGGCGACTGGACAAGGCCTCCTTCTATGCCTCCCATACCACCACCATCGCCATCATCCTGGGTCTGTTCTTCGGGTTGCTCTTCTTTCTTTTTCCCCATCCTTATGTATCCTTTTATAAGCTGGAGGACAGCATAGCCATTGAAGCAGCCGGATATCTGCGGATGATTGCTCTCGGGCTGCCGATCATGTTTCTGATCCTCAACTTCTCAGGGATCTATATTGGTTCCGGCCGCAGCGACATCCCCTTTTATTTCAACGCAACCGGCCTGGCGATCAACATTGCACTTGATCCGCTCTTTATTTTCGGTGCAGGTGCATTCCCTGCGATGGGTGTGCAGGGAGCGGCACTGGCGACAGTGCTGTCGCAGGGTGTGGTGCTCCTGCTTTTTATCGTCCACCTGAAGAAGAGAAACGCTCCGCTGGGTAAATTCCAGTTTCTGATCAGGCTGCGCAGGACCTATACCCTGAATATTCTGAAGCTGGGACTGCCTGTGGTGGCGATGAATATCTATTTTGCTTTTATCAACATGAACCTGGCACGTTTTGCTTCTGTGTACGGGGGACATCTGGGCATCACCAGCCAGACCACGGGAGGACAGATTGAGGGCATCACCTGGAACACCTCCAACGGCTTCTCCACCGCGTTGGGGAGTTTCGTGGCACAGAATTTTGCAGCGCGGAAGATTGGCAGGGCGAACAATGCTTTCAGGTACACACTGCTGATGATGGGTACGCTGGGTATCCTCGTCACGCTGGCGTTTGTCAATTACGGTGAAGCCATCTTCTCCCTGTTTGTTCCCGAGAAAGCAGCCTACGAGGCGGGAGGAGCATATTTAATGGTGCTGGGATTTTCTCAACTCTTCATGATGCTGGAGCTGACCACACAGGGGATGTTCAATGGTTTGGGACGGACCACGCCCCCTGCCGTTATCAGCATTATCTTCAACACGATGCGTATTCCGCTGGCGATCCTGCTTGGATCACGCATGGGGGTGACCGGCGTATGGTGGGCCATCTCCATCACCTCACTCTTTAAAGGGAGCATCCTGTTTATCTGGTACATGCTGTTGCAGAGAAGGCTGTCGAAGAGAGACAGGGAAGAGCTGTTTCATCCCGCCTGAGCCGCCGCTAATAGCCCTGCAGGAAGAGTCCTATATCCGATACCGGGAAGTTGAAATGGTTGGCCACGTAAGAGTTGACCATTTTCCCGGCATACATGTAGAAGCCGGAAGCGAAGCCGCGGTCGAACCGTGCAAAATGGGCCACACCGCCACATTCGCCCATGCCGGTGAACATTGAGATAAAAATGTTGCTCAGTGCGATGGAAGCGGAGCGTGCCACACGTGAGCTGAGGCTCATCTCACAAAAATGAAGTACCCCGTACTTTTCAAACAGAACAGGATGGTCGGGCAGGCAAGCCTCCATGGTGGTCTCAAAGCAGCCCCCCTGCGCCATGCGCAGATCGATGATCAGTGATCCCTTCTTCATCTCCCCGATCAGGTCGGCCGAGATCCGGTAAAAATGCGTCTTGTTGATATATTGCATGGCACCGATCACCACATCGGCCGAACGAAAGACATTCCTGAGCACGTTGGGCTGCAGTGTGGAGGTGAAGATCGGGCTCGCCAGCTCATGTCTGATATTCCGCAG